>Ga0075426_10001100_pt1 | contig 19014 bp, 15 predicted proteins | sample SoiMethybrSBSTD5_FD_75304 | JGI IMG/M metagenome (GOLD analysis project Ga0075426, IMG submission 75304) | Bulk soil microbial communities from a Populus tree surrounding site in Tennessee, USA - Soil MetaG P. TD hybrid SBSTD5 | ecosystem: Environmental > Terrestrial > Soil > Tree plantation...
GCCTCGCGCGGCATGTAGACCTCGCCGCGGACCTCGAGACGCGTGGCGCCCTTGAGCGGCCCGGACAGAGTGGTCGGGATCGACTTGATCGTGCGCAGGTTCTGGGTGATGTCCTCGCCGATGCGCCCGTCGCCCCGGGTGGCGCCCCGCACGAAGCGCCCGCGCTCGTAGAGCAGCGCCACCCCGAGCCCGTCGATCTTGGGCTCGCAGACGTAGACCGGCGCGATGCCGGGCAGGGCCCGCCGGAGCCGCGCCTCGAATTCGGTCAGGTCCTCCGGGGCCATGGCGTTGTCGAGCGAGAGCATGGCGACCAGGTGCTCGACCGGCGCGAAGAGCTCGGCCGCGCGTCCGCCCGGGCGCTGGGTGGGGCTGTCGAGCGTGACCAGCTCCGGGTGCGCCTCCTCCAGCGCGACCAGCTCGCGCCAGAGGCGGTCGTACTCGGCGTCGGTGACCTCGGGCCGGTTCTCGGTGTAGTAGAGGTAGTTGTGGCGGTTGAGCTGCTCGCGCAGGGTTTCGGCGCGTGCAGTGTGATCGGCCGGGGACGTCATGGCGTTCCCCAGGATAACAACCGCGCGAACCTCGCGCCACAGACCGGGCGCCGAGCTGTCGCCGGCTGTTCAGGGTGAAGCGGGCGGCGGAGGAGAGGTCGGTGGCAGGGGGCCGGTCGACGGGAGGCGGCGCGGGGCCTGGCGCATTGAGTCTTCCAGCTCGGGTGTCACGCGCTTCATCTGGTCGGTGATGCGAGCCGCGTCCAGCGCGGTGCCGACCGTGCGCGGAGTGATCAGGAGGAGCAGCTCGGTCTTCTCGATCTTGTTCTCTACCGACCCGAAGAGGTACCCGAGGATCGGGATCCGGCTGAGGAAGGGGATGCCTACGCGGATCCGGGTGCGTTTGTTCTGGATGAGGCCGCCCAGGACCAAGGTCTGGTTGTTCAGCAGCACCACGGAAGTCTCGGCCTCGCGCTTGGTGAAGCGCGGCGAGTTGATCGGGGGCGGCTCGTTCTCCCCGACCTCGTTCACCTCCTGCTTGACGTCGAGAGCCACCGTGCCCTGCTCGCCGATGCGGGGGATCACGGTCAGGATGATCCCGGCGTCCCGGTACTCGACGGTCTGGGTGATGGAGTTGCCGGTGAAGCCGCCGGCGGAGACCGGCACCTGCTGCGAGGTCACGATCGGCACCGAGGTCGAGACGTTGATCACCGCCTTCCGGTTCTCGGCAGTCATGATGGACGGGTTCGACAGCACGTTGACCCGGTTCTCGGTGGCGAGCGCGTTGAGCGCGGCCAGGAACTTGTCGGCCGCGAAGGTGAAGAAGTTGAAGCCCACCGGCACCGCCCCGCCCAGCGGGATCAGCGCCGACGCGGGGCGGGAGGGCAGCACGCCGGAGGGCGAGGAGCTCACGTCGAAGCGGCCCGAGCGCACCGCCCACTCGACGCCGAGCTTTGTGTCGTCGGTCAGGGTAACCTCGGCGGCCAGCACCTCGATCAAGACCTGGCGCGGCATCTTGTCGAGCTTGCGGATCGTCTCCTCCATCTCCCGCCAGAGGCGCGGGTAGGTGGTCACGATGACCGCGTTGGTGACCTCGTCGGCGACGAAGCGGATCTCGACCGCGAGTGGGGCTCCCTCACCGGAGAGGCCGGGGAAGGTAGTCGGCCCGCCCGCCGGCCGCGCCACTGCGGGCAGGAGCGGGGGCGGGGCCGACAAGAGCGGCGGCGGAACGGTGGGCGAGAGTGTCCGGCTCGCGTAGGAGCCGGAGAGGCCGGAGATGCTCGTCGAGGCGGGCGGGTATTGCTGGGACCCGGTAATAGCCGGGCCACGATCCCCGCGCCCGTAGATGGCGTCGAGGGTGGTGGCGAGGTCGCGGGCCTTGGTGTTCTCCGCAAAGTAGATGAAGACCCGCTGGCCTCCGTAGAGATCCACGTCGAGCTTCTCGATCAGGCGGCGGATGGTCTCCATGTCCTGCTTGCGCGCGTGGACGACGAGCGAGTTGGAGCGGCGCTCGGGGACGATCAGCGGTCGGTCCCCGGCAAGCACACCCGCGACCGGCGGAGGCGGCGAGGCGCCCGCGGGCGGCGGGGCCAGCGGCCCCGGCGAGGCCGGGGCGCCCGGCGCCGCGGCCACGCGGCCGCTCGCGAAGAGCTGGGCCAGGAGCTGGGCCAGCTCCTGCGCGTCGGCGTGCTTGAGCGTGATGATCTGTAGCTCGCTCAGCGCCACCTCGACGTCCACCAGGTTGAGCACCTCGAGGAGGCGGCGGACGTTGGCGGCGCTGTCGGTCACGATTAGGAGATTCGTCTCGCGGTGCGCGGCGAGGGCGCCCTGGGCGGGCACGAACGGGCGCAGCAGCGCGATCGCGTCCTGGGCGCCTATGAACTGGAGCGGGACCACCTGGGTCACCACCTCGTCGGCGGGCAGGCCGGCGCTCACCTCCCGGCCGACGATGGTCTTCACAGAGGTCTGGGGGGCGTTCTCCCGAAGGATGATCCGGTACAGGTTGCCGGAGCGCACCGCGGCGAGGCCGTTGACGTCGAGGATGGTGAGCAGCACCGGGAAGACCTCGTCGCTCGAGACCTTGCCCACCGTCTGGACCGTGACCTTCCGGCCGCGCGCCGCGGGTGCGAGCACGTAGTTGAAACCCACGATCTCGGCGGCGGCCTGGATCACGACCTCCACGTCGGCGTTGTCGAAGTTCAGCACGAGCTGGCGCGCGGGCGGGCGCGAGGTCGGAGACGCCACCGGAGGCGCTTCGGCCGCCGGAGGTGAAGGGGCGACGCCCGGCGGGATCCCCGGCCCGGGCGGGCCGGGTGCGGCCGGCCCGGTGTCGGGCCCCGTCGCCGGCGGCGCCGGGACCGCCGCGGGTCCCGGCAGCGGCGCCGGCGTACGCAGCGCGGGCTCGGTGGTCACCTCCACGCGAGGCCGGACCGGGTCGCCGGGTGAGCCGCCGGCCGTCGGAGTCTCGGCCGGCGGCGCGGTGGAGGCGCAGCCTGCCGTGAGCGCCGCGACCAGGAGCCAGGATGCGGCGCGGCTCGAGGAGCTGATCATCGCTCGGCGCGCGGGCCGAAGCCGGGCCCCCGGGGCGCGGGCCCTGGCTCGTTGGTCGGCGGCGTAGCGGAAGGCGTGGTCGCGGTGCCCGACGGGGCGGCGCCCGCCGGCGCGCCGCCGGCCGGCCCGGGAGCGGGCGGGGTCGGCCTGGGCTTTGACGGATCGCGCAGGAGCACCTCGACGGACCCATCCCCGCGGCCGATCACGACCCGGTCCGCGGCGATCGACTCCACGCGGCCGCCGCCCAGGGTGTCTCCCACCGTGTAGCCGAAGGTGCGCTTGACCAGCGGATCCTCCAGGTAGGCGCGGCTCTTCGGCCCGTCCAGCACGACACCGTGGAGCACCGGCTTCGGCCCGGCGGCGGCGACCGGCCCCGCGGCGGTCTCCGAACGGCTCGCGCTGAACAGGTTCTTCGTGGCGATGACTCCGTAGCCCGCCGTCGAGGACGGGTCACTCGCGCCCGGCGGCGGTGCCGTCGCCACCGCCCGTGTGGCGCGCGGGACGGGCGGCGACGGAAGCGGGTGCGCCGCCACCAGCTCGCGCGCGAGCGCGGCCGCGAGCAGGCAGCCCACGAGGGCGAGCGCGATGTTGAGCATGCGGAGCGGCGCGGGCACGGAGGGCTAGCTCCCCGCGCCCGGAAGCAGGTAGCCGGCCACCGTCAAGGTCGTCAGCAGCTCGCGGGCCTGTCCCGGCGCGACCACGCGGATCTTGATGTCCTTCAGCGCGAGCAGCCGATCCGTCTTTTCGAGCCCCGCCAGCGCGGCGACCGTATCGCGGATGCTCCCGACCAGGGTCAGCTCGATGCCGATCTCCTGCAGGCCCTGCCGATCCGCCGGTGGCAGGACCCGCTCGCTCCGGACTTCGACCCCGCCGGTGGGCAGCAGCTCCTTGACCAGCCTCTGCAGCTCGGAGGCCGCAAGCGGCGGCGTCGGGCCGCGCAGCAGCCGCGCCGCCTCGCTCTCGAGCCGCTCGGTGATGGCGGCCAGCTCCTCGGTGAGGCGTGGCCGCTGGCTCACCTGCAGCCGGCGCCGCTCGAGGGTGGCCTCGCGTGCGGGCACCAGGGCCTCCGCGTCGCGCGCGCGCCTCAGCAGTGGCTCGAAGAGCAAGAGATAGCCACCGACCACGAGCGCCACCACCGCGCCGGCACCGACGATCACACGCTCCCGCCGGCTGAGCGTCATCATCGCGCCCCTCTCCCCGCTGCGGAGAGAGCAGCGTGGGGGGTGAGGCCGGGAGAGGCCTTCTCCCACGCCGCACGGATGCGGAACTGCTCCTTGCCCTGCGCCTTGGTCACGGGCGAGGTGAACTCGACGCGCTCGAGCCGGCTCGACGCTTCCAGCAGCGGGATCAGGGCGCTGGCCCCATCGGCCTGGCCGGTGAGCTCGACGCCCTGGCGGTCCATGGTCAGCGCCTGCAGCCAGGCGCTCGCGGGCAGGGTCTCGGTCAGCTCGCGCAGGACCGGCAGGGCCGGAACGCGGCCCTCCTCGGCGGATACGAGCGCGCCGAGCATGCGCCGCTTCCGCCCGAGCTCCTCGGCCAGCGCGTCGACCGCCTTCGCCTCGGGCTCCAGCCGGCGGATCTCCTCGGTGACGCGTCCGAGGTATCGCTCCTTCCGTACCACGTGGACGAGCGCCAGGCTCAGGCCCAGGAGCGCGACGACCGCGACCATGGCCGCGGTCGCGAGCTGGCCGCGCGACGGGGCCCAGGGGCGCGCTGCGGCGGGCAGCAGGTTCAGGGCCGGGCTCCGGCTCTGCGCGGCGATCGCCAGCGCGAGCAGGCCCGCGCCCGGATCGTCTTCGGGCAGGGCCGCGACGAGCGGCAGGGCGAAGGCGGCGAAGGGCGGCGCGGTCGCGGGGACGTCCAGCGCGACGGCCAGGTCGTCCCGCCAGGCCTGGGCATCGTCGCGGGATGGGCCGGAGAGCCACACCAGGTCGGCGCCCCTCCAGCGCACCACGGGCAGGCTTCGCCGGATCTCGCGCCCAAGCTCGGCCGGATCCGCCGCGCCCACCTGCCGGCTCGTGAGCAGCGTGCGGCCGTCGAGGAAGAGCAGATCGGCCACGCCGTCGTGCCGGTGCGCCCACACCGTGCGGCGGGCGGGGAGCGCGCGTGGCAGGAGGGCGATCAGAGCGTGGCAGGCCACCGTCACCGCGGCGGGCTGGCGCTTGGCGCCCGCCACGAGCGCGAGGGGTCGCTCCACTGCGCGGGCTTCCGCCGCCACCACCAGCGCGCGCCGCGGCTCCTCGGCCCGCCCCGGCAGCTCGAGCCAGTCGAAGCGGGTCTGTTCCGGCGGGAACGGCAAGTGGCGCTCGAGATCGAAGCCGACCATCCGCGCCAGGTCACCAGCCGCGGCCGGGGGCAGCTCGAGGGCTTTCACCACCGCGACCCGGCGATCGAGGCCCACGCGGAGCCGGCCACCGCCGAGCCCGCGCGAGCGCAGCTCCCCCGCCAGGGTCGCGGCGGGATCCTCTGCCGCCTCGACGACGACGTAGGTCAGCCGGTCGCGGCCGGTGAGGGCCACGACCGTGAGCCGGTCGTTCCGCAGGAAGATCCCGATCCGTGGCGGCCTCATGGCTCGGGCTCCGGCCGCCAGGAGAGGATGGTCGCCTCGAGGGGCGCGTTCCGCCGGCCGCGCTGCACGACGGCCACCACCCGGCTCCGCACCAGGCCCGCCACCCGGCCCTCGGCCTCGATACGGAACACGCTGCTGCCGACCGCCAGCCCGCGACCCGCGAAGCGACCGGGGACGCTCGGGTAGGGGGCGCGTGCGCGGGTCTGCACCACGTCGGCGATCTCGGCCTCGGAGAGGCCGAGCGCCTTGAGCACGAGCGGGGAGGCGGTGTTGAGGTTCACCGTGTTCACCGCCGCCGCGGTGACCAGCTCGCCCAGCCCCGGGCGATCCCGGGTGCCCGCGTAGACCTCGGACGTGACGCCGCGGATCTGCCGCAGCTCCGCCACGTCCTGGATGTTGCCGTTGCGCGCGCGATACGGCACCGGCAGCGCCAGGTAGAAGTCGCTCTCGGCGCCGTGGAGGCGGTGCAGATCGTCGGCGTCGCGCCAGTCCTGGACCGAGTCGGTGATGATGTCGCGCTCGGCCCGCTCCACCCCGAGCGCCTCCAGCAGCCGCCCGAGGCGGTCGCCGCCGAGGTTGAGAGCGAGCCGGGCGCTCTCGTCGATGAGCCGGTAGGAGAACTCGCCGGGGCCGAGCGCCACGCGCACTCGGGGCAGGGCGGGCAGGGGAGTGGGTGTCGTCTGCCCGGGCAGGGCCCGATAGAAGACGAGCTGGCCGGTCTCGTCGAGGGCGGCCACCTGCGACGGGGTCGCGATCTCGCGCATGGCCTGCTGTACTGCCGCCTCGGCCAGGTGGCGGGCCAGCACCCGATCGCGATAGGAGCGGACCATCGAGGCCTCGAGCCGGGCGGAGAAGGCGAGCTCGGTGACGATCACCGCCATCAGCGTAAGGGTCAGGAGGACGGCGATCAGGACGAAGCCCCGGTTGCGCGTCATGGCATCGTCGCGCGGATGGGCACCGTGAGGACCTGTGCCACGCCTCCGCTCGCGCCCGCGCGCCCGACTAGGGTGATCTCGACCGCGCGCGGGATCGTCTCCTCGCGGCTCATGTCCCACTCGTCCTGCCAGGCACCGGGTTGCTCGCCCAGGTAGCGGAAGCGCACCCCGGTCGTCTCGGGGTCCACCAGGACGGGCGCCAGGCGGTCCAGAGCGAGGAGGTTGGGCAGGACCTGCTGGCGAAGCGTCAACCCCGCCGCCTCGCGGGAGAGGCTGACCGCGGTGAACGCGATCGGCACGCTGCCGGGGAACGGCGGCGCGAGCGTGGCGAACGTCACCTGGTCCGGGCGGCCGTCGAAGAGGATGCGCACCGCGCGCTGCTCCGGCGCGACGAAGCGGTAGGGGAAGGCGCCGTCGAGCGCGCGGTCGAGCAGGACGAGGACGCCGCGGGCGTGATCGAGCTCGGACGCGCGCGCCTCACCCTTGCTCCACGCGGCCAGACCCACGCGCAGCCCACCGAAGACGATCACGAGGACGGCGGAGGCGATGCTCAGCGCAAGGGCCACCTCGATCAGGGTGAACCCTCTCGACTTCCCCCCCAGGGGGAGGGGGCCGGGTGAGGGGTGCCGGCCAAAGTGTGCGCTCATCACGGCCCGGACGGCTCCGCCACAGCGCGGAGGCTCGCCAGCTCCAGGGTGCGGTTGCGGCCCCAGCGCACCGCTACCGAGAGCGCGTAGAGCCGCAGCTGGGGGCCAGCGCCGGAAGTCAGCTCCTCGGGCGTCGGCACGAGGCTCACGCGGCTCTCCCACTGAAAACGCCCCTCCTGCCCGGTCTCGGAGCTCTCGCCGATCACAGCGATCGCGCGCGCGACGCGGTCGGCCAAGCCGACCGCCTGCTGGTAGTCGTCCGAGACATGCAGGAGCCGAAGGCCCTGGGACGAGAGCTGCATGAAGGCGACGACGGCGACGGCCAGGATCGTCAGCGCCACCAGCACCTCGAGCAGCGTGAACCCGCCCGCTCCTCCTCTCGGGTGGCTCGTCACGATCCCGCCCTCGCGGTGCTCACGCGCCCGGTCAGAGTGTCCACCGTGATCACGTAAGCGCGGGCCCCGGGTGTGGCGAGCGCGAAGCGCGCCCCCGTCGACATGCCGTGCGGGAGGAAGGTGACGCTCGGCGCCGGCGGGCCGGCCGCGATGCGGACGAGCGAGGACACGACGCGAGTGGCCTGCACGGCCGGATCGCCGGCGCGCCCGGTCTGGCGCATGACGAGCGTGTGGGTCTCGTCGTCGACGCGCACCTCCATCGCCTGCCCGCGGGTCACTGCGTGCTCGCGGGCGGAGCGCAGGAAGGCGGCGACGGCCCCGATCTCCGATCGAGCACGGATGTCATCCGCGGCGCGACCGATGCCCGGGGCGACCAGCGCCGCCCCGATCGCGAGGATCGCGAGGACGACCACCAGCTCCATGAGGGAGAAACCGCGAGTCATTTCACGTCCCAGGAGGTGACGTCGGCGTTCTCGCCGTCGCCGCCGGGGGCGCCGTCGGCGCCGGTGGTCCAGATGTCGTAGTCGCCGTGGTCGCCGGGGCAGCACTTGTACTGGTAGGGGCGGCCCCAGGGATCGGACGGTACCGCGGGCTTCTTGAGATAGGGTCCGTTCCAAGCGGCCACGTTGGGGTTCTGCACCAGCGCCTGCAGGCCCGCCGCCGCCGGCGGGTAGGCGCCGATGTCGAGCCGGTACTGGTCGAGCGCGGCCCCGAACAGCTCGATCTGCGCCCGGGCCGCGGCCACCTTGCTCTGGCCCACGCGGCCGAAGAGGCGCGGTCCGACGAGGCCGGCTATGAGCCCGAGGATGATGATGACCACCAGTAGCTCGATCAGGGAGAAGCCGCGTTGGTCGCGGAGGAGTCGTCGTATCGACATGGGCCGCCTCATATCGGCAGGTCGGTGACGGAGAGGATGGCCATCAGCATGGCGACCACGATGAAGCCCACCACCAGGCCCATGACCAGGATGATGCAGGGCTCGGCCAACGCGATCAGCCGCTTGACGAGCTTGCGCGTGTCCGCTTCGAGCGAGGCCGCCACCTGCAGCAGCGTCTCCTCGAGCCGCCCGGTCTCCTCGCCCACCCGCACCATGTGGACGGCGAGGGCCGGGAACGTGCGGGTCTCGGCCATGGGCTGGGCGAGGCCGGCGCCGCGGCGCACGCCGTCGCCCAGGCTCCCGACCGCGCGGGCCAGCACCTGGTTGCTCAGCATGTCCTTGACCACGGTGAGGGCCGGGATCATCGCGACGCCGCTCTTGAGCAGCGTGCCCAGGATGCGGGTGAAGCGGGCCACGTCGGTCTGGGCAATGACCTGGCCCGCGAGCGGCAGGCGCAGCAGCATTCGGTCGGCACCCAGACGGCCGCGCGGGGTCGCCAGCACCATGCGGCTGCCGAGCACTCCGGCCGCGGCCAGCAGCGCCAGCAGCCACCAATAGTGGTGGATGAAGCCGCTCGCTTCGAGCAGGATCAGGGTGGGCAGCGGGATCGTCGCGCCCAGGTCCTTGAAGATGGCCGCGAAGCGCGGGATGACGAACGTCATCAGAAAGATCACCGCGGCCGCGCCCACGCCGGTGAGCAGTACCGGGTAGATCAGCGCGGAGACCAGCGCGTCGCGGAACTCCTGCGACTCCTCTAGAAATGAGGCGAGGCGGCGAAGGGTGATCTCGAGCACCCCGCCCTTCTCGCCCGCCCGCACCATGTTGATGTAAAGGCGCGAGAACGGCCGCGGGTGGTGCTTGCCGAGGGCGTCGGCCAGCGCGGTGCCGCCCTGCACGCTGCGGAGCACGTCGGCCATGATGGCGCGCAGGCGCGGCGTGGGCGCAAGCTCCGCCTGGATGGCGAGCGCGCGGTCGAGCGGCAGGCCGGCCTCGACCAGAGTGGCGAGCTGCTGGGTGAGCGCGACCAGGTCGCGGCCGGCCACGCGGCCCCGCCCGCGCTCGGGCCAGGCGAGGCCCAGCCGCCGGCGACGGTGATCCTGCGCGTCGATCGTGATCGGGAAGTAGGCGTCGCGCTGCAGGCGCTCCACGACCGCGCGCGCGTCCGGCGCCTCCATGACCCCGTCGACCGTTTGCCCCCGGCGGTCGGCTGCCCGATACGCGAAGACGGTCACGTGTCCTCCTGGGTCACGCGCAAGATCTCCTGCACCGTGGTGAGCCCCGCGCACGCCTTCGCCCACGCGTCCTCGCGCAGCGTCACCATGCCTTGCGCCACCGCGAGCCGCCGGATCTCGCCCGCCGGCGCCTTCCGCACGATCAGGCTCCGGGCGTCCTCGGTGATGCGGAACAGCTCGTAGATGCCGGTGCGCCCGCGGTAGCCGGTGCCGCGGCAGTCGTCGCAGCCCTTGCCGTGGAACAGCTCGACGCCGGCCGCGTCGGTCACGCCGAGCGCGAGCAGCGTGGTAGGTTCCGGATGGTCCGGCGCCCGGCAAGCCTGGCAAACGCGGCGGACCAGCCGCTGGGCGAGCACCCCGCTCAGCACCGAGGAGACCAGATACGGTTCGCAGCCCATGTCTTGCAGCCGTGTCACCGCGCCCGGTGCGTCGTTGGTGTGAAGCGTCGAGAAGACCAGGTGCCCGGTGAGTGCGGCCTGGATCGCGATCTCCGCCGTCTCCAGATCTCGGATCTCGCCCACCATGATCACGTCCGGGTCCTGCCGGACGATGTGCCGGAGGCCCGAGGCAAACGACAGGCCGATCTTGGGCCGCACCGGGATCTGGTTGATGCCCTTGAGCTGGTACTCGACCGGGTCCTCGACGGTGATGATCTTGAGATCGGGCCGGTTGATCTTGTCGAGCGCAGCGTAGAGCGTGGTGGTCTTGCCGGAGCCGGTGGGCCCGGTGACGAGCACGATGCCGTGGGGTCGGTGGATGAGCGCCTCGAAACCGCGGGCCGCCGCGGGCGCGAAGCCGAGCCGGTCGAAGGGCAGGAAGACCGAGGACCGGTCGAGCAGCCGCATCACGATGGACTCGCCATGGATGGTGGGGACGGTGGAGACGCGGATGTCCACCCGCCGGCCTCCGGTCGCGGTGACGCGGATGCGCCCGTCCTGGGGCAGGCGACGCTCCGCGATGTTCATCTCGGCCATGATCTTGATGCGCGAGGTGAGCGCGGCCTGCAGCCGCCGCGGCGGCGCCTCCTGGTCGTAGAGCAGCCCGTCCACGCGGTAGCGCACCCGCAGGCTGTCCTCGAAGGGCTCGATGTGGATGTCGGAGGCGTCGGCGGCGAGCGCGCTTTCGAGCAACAAATTTACCAGGCGCACCACCGGCGCCTCGAAGGCCATGTCGCGGAGGTGCCCGACGTCGTCTTCGGGGTCGCCCTGCCGGTCGGCCGTGCCCATGCCCTCCACGATCTTCTGGAGCGCGGTGCTGGCCCCGTAGGTGCGCTCGATCGCCTCCAGGATGGCGGGCGCCGGGGCCACGCAGAGCCGGATGGTGAGCGGCAGGGTCTGCCGGAGCTCGTCGAGCAGCAGCGGATCGGTGGGATCGGCCGTCGCCACCGTGACCGTTGTCCCGTCGATCGCGATGGGACATGCGATGGACTGGCGCAGGTACTGGGGCGACAGCTCCTTGAGCACCGGGGGCGTCGAGGGTAGCTCCTCGGGGGAGAGATAGGGCAGGGCCTGCTGCGCGGCGACCGCCTTCAGCACCTCTTCGTGGGTAGCGGCGCCCAGGGCCACCAGGGCCTCGCCGAGACGCTGGCGGTCGCTCCCGGCGCGGACGAGCGCCTCCGCGATGATCTCGTCGGTAACCACGTGCTCTCGCACGAGGATCTGGCCCAGACGGAGCGGCGACGACGAGCCGGTGCCCAAGGTGGCCGGACTATGGTTGGCGGCCCGACGAGCCGTCAATCGTCACTCTGTGTCGAGGGCCAGGCGGCAGGTTGCTGTACGTCATGACGTCGTCGGACCCCGCGTAGCGGTAGAGGCCCTCCGCGCTCGCGCGCGAGTCGGCGAGACCCGCACGCCGCAGCACGCTCCGGACGTACTGCTGCGTCTCGGGGTAGGGAGGCACCCCGCGATGGGTATCAACGGCGCCCTCCCCCGCGTTGTAGGCCGCGAGCGCCAGCACGACGCTGCCTTGATAGCGCTCCAGGAGATAGCGCAGGTGCCGGACGCCGCCACGGATGCTCTCCCGCGGGTCGAAGCGGTCTGCCACCCCCAGGGCCGACGCGGTCTTCGGCATGAGCTGCATCAGCCCGGCCGCGCCCTTGGGCGAGTTCGCACCGGGATCGAATCCCGACTCCGTGCGGATCACGGCTTCGATCAGCGCCGGGCTCACGCCGTGCTCGCGGGCAATCTCATGGATATCCGCCGCATAGCGCGTCCATGAGCGTGCGGGCAGTCGCAGCCAGCCCGACGTGGGGCCGGAGGCGCCGGGAAGGCCGCGATAGCGCGGATCGCCGGGGACGTTGGTGAGGTGGAGCACGCCGTCGCCGTCGATGAGGCGTGACGCGCTGTCGGAGGCCGACGCGGTGGAAACGCCCGCCGCCAGCAGGAGCGCTGCGATGCTCGCGGCACAGCGGTCAAGCATGACGCCGGGCAAGCCATCGCGATGCACTCCTTGCTCGCGGCGTCGAGAACCGGGCATCGAGTGCCCCGGATTCTCGCCGCCGCGATGCCCCACAGGGTGAGGGGCCGACCACAAGCTGCGCGCGACTCGGCTCAGCTCGAGGCAGACCCTCGGAGACCTGCGTGAACTGGCGCAGCCAGTGCCATTCCGTACAGTGCCGCCCCGACCGACGAACGATAATTGTCGCTATGCGCGGCTGATGAAGCAGAAGCAGTATTCGTCGAAGCTTCCGTTAGCTAGCTGATGGAGTTTATCCACCATGTGATTGTGACCACCCACGAAGGATTGATAAATCCCGGTCCCCTCCAGTACCGTTAGCTCGAAGGTTCCTATCAGGAACGTCCCACCCAGCCCGTCCGGTTCAAATTGAGTGAAACCGCCACCCGTGAAGCGCATCGAAAACGAGCCTCCGGGGACGTGGTAGGCACACAAGGGCGAATCTCCGCTGAACTGCACGTAAAAGTCGCCGACAGCGTGGTCCACGTTCGTGTTACCCGGGATTCCGCTAACGGGGTAGATCCGCGTTTTCGAGTACGAGCCATCACTCAGGTTCACCTCGGACAGGCCGAGGTTGGGACCGGCAACCACGGGCTCATAGACTCCCTTCAACAGCAGGACGAAAGAATCGTCGGGCACAGCGTGGCTTTGGGCCATCACCCGCCTCGGGGCTGAAAGCAGAGGGGCTGAAAGCAGAGCGACCAGCGCCCCGCCGATCAGAGTCCTCCTTTGGGTGTTGGTCGGTTCGTTGCCGCTGCCGGGCTTGATCGTAGGGCGCTTCATCATTCTTCCTCCGTGCTGTGTCATTGCATGTCAACCTGGATGTGCCAGTTGAAACCGCACGCCAATCCGATGCCGGAGCCTCCTGTACTCTCGGCGTTCAGACACCACTGCGTGAGTTCGACACCCTCGGGCAACGACTCGCGCCCACGAGACTTCGAGCATCCAGCCGACCCGACGCCCGGAGGTGGCCCTCCTGTAGGGCACCGAGTGGTCCTGGACGAGTCGAGGTCGTGTGGCGAGGGTGCGAGAGACATGCCACCGAGGGGTCGCCGCCGCCAGTGGTGGCTTCGACGGTGTGACGCGGGCTTGCGCCCCGTCACGCGCTGGGCGCTCGGGTAGCCTGCCCTTGCCTCTGTTCAGAGTGTTAGGAAACTTGAGCAGTGATCTGCGCAACCGCGTAGGCTAGCCGCGGCCATGGAAGAGATGGCCGACCTACTCGGAGAGAGCCCGGCCATCAAGGCCGTCCGGGAGAAGCTACGCCAGCTGCTGGAGCGCCAGCCGGCGGGCCGGCGCCTCCCCGCGATCCTCATCCAGGGCGAGACCGGCACCGGTAAGGGGCTCGTCGCCCGGCTCATGCATCGCATGGGACCCCGGAGGGGAGGCCCCTTCGTGGACATCAACTGTCCGGCGATCCCGGAGACGCTGCTCGAGGCCGAGCTATTCGGCTACGAGCGGGGCGCCTTTACGGACGCCCGGCACGCCAAGCCCGGGCTTTTTCACGCCGCACACCGGGGCACACTGTTTCTCGACGAGGTCGGCCTGCTTCCCGAGTCGGTCCAGGCCAAGCTCCTCACCGTCCTCGAGGACCGTGCCGTTCGCCGCCTCGGGAGCACCCAGCCCGAGGCGGTCGACGTCTGCGTGATCAGCGCCACGAACGCCAATCTGCAAGAGGCTCTTCGAGCACGCCGCTTCCGGGAGGACCTCTACCACCGACTGGCGGTCATCACGCTCGATCTGCCCCCTCTACGGGAGCGTGGACGTGACGTGCTGTTTCTCGCCGAACGGTTCCTCGACCGCGCCTGCGCCGACTATGAGTTGCCGCGGAAGAGCCTGAGCGAGCAGGCGCGGGCCCGCCTGGTCGCCTACCGCTGGCCGGGAAATGTCCGAGAGCTCGCGAATGTGATGGAACGCGCTGCACTGTTCGCCGACTCTCCCGTTGTCACGGGAGCCATGCTGGAGCCGCTGTCGGTGGAGGGGGCCGTTCCGCCGGGCCCAGAGCCGAATTCGAGGGCCGGCGCGGTTACCCCGGAAGAGGCGATGCGCCAGCATCTGCTGGGGGTGCTGGCGCAATGCGCGGGGAACATCTCGCACGCGGCGGCCCGACTGGGCATTGCGCGCAACACGCTGTATGCGCGCCTCGAGAAGTATGGCGTGCGTAGCCAGCGCGATGCCTCCCGCCGCCCGAGTCGACGCGAGACCGCCCCGGCCCCGCCCCTCACCGGCACGGGGATTCAGTGGGAACGCCGGGGGATCACGCTGCTGTGCGCGGTTCTCGTGGAGCCGGACGGGGGCACCGCCGGGGCACACACGAGCCGGGCCCTCGAAGTCATGATCGACAAGCTGCAGACGTTCGGCGGTCGCGTCGAAGAGCTGACCCCCACGAGGGTCATGGCCTCGTTCGGGGTCGATCCGGTCGACGACGCGCCGCGGCGCGCCGCCCATGCCGCGATGGCCATCCAGAAGAGAGCCGAGCGCGTCCGCGACGGCACGAGTAGGACGCCGGGGGTCAAGATCTGCATCCACGTGACTCAGGTTCTCGTTGGGCGGTCGGCGAGCCGGATCGGCATTGACACGGATGCCCAGCACGCGCAGGGGCCACTCTTCGACAAGCTCATGCACGCCATCGGGACCGACGAGACGGTGGTGAGTGCGACCACGGCCCCGTTCTTGGAGCGCCGCTTCGAGCTCGTCCCGATCGACGTAGGAGCAGGAAGCGCGGACCAGTTCTATCGGCTCACGGGGCAGGAACGTCGGGGCCTGGGGCTGTGGGGCGGGATGACGCAGTTCGTGGGACGTCACGCCGAGATCGAGATCTTGCGGAGCCGCATGGCCGCGGTAGCTCATGGGCGCGGCCAGCTCGTGGATGTCGTCGGGGAGCCCGGGGTGGGGAAGTCGCGCCTTTTGTGGGAGGTGACCCACCCATTGCATGTCGACGGCTGGCTCGTGCTGGAAGTGGGCGCGGTTCCTTATGGCAAGATGACGCCCTATCTCCCCGTCATCGATCTGCTCAAGATCTACTGCGGGATTGCGGAGCGCGATGACCAGCGCACCACCCGCGAAAAGGTCATCGGCAAGCTCCATGCCCTGGACCCGAAGCTCGAGGTTGCCAAGCCCGCGTTCCTGACCCTGCTCGAGGTCGCCGTGGACGACGCGGAATGGCAAGGGCTCGACCCGGCCGAGCGGCGGCGGCGGACCCTGGACGCGGTCAAGGGTCTCCTGGTGCGTGAGAGCCAGGTGCAGCCGCTGGCGCTTGTCTTCGAAGATCTGCAGTGGGTCGACGCTCAGACGCAGGCTCTCCTCGACAGCCTGGTCGAGAGCCTTCCCGGTGCGCGTCTCATGCTGCTCGTCAGCCACCGGACCGAGTACGCGCGCGACTGGGGCAGCCATACCTCCTGCACACACCTACGGATCGAGCCGCTGCCACGGGAAAGTGCCGAAGCGTTGCTCGATGTGCTCCTCGGGAACGATCCAGGCCTGGACACGCTCAAGCGACTACTGATCGAGCGCACCGACGGCAATCCGCTCTTCGTCGAGGAGAGCGTTCGCGCGCTGGTCGAAACGGGTGCGTTGACGGGTGACCGGGGGAAGTACCAGCTGGGGCGCGACCTGCCCGCGGTCCATGTGCCCGACACGGTGCAGGCCATCTTGACCGCGCGCATTGACCGTCTCCCACCCGATGAGAAGCGGCTACTCGAGATTGCCGCGGTCATTGGGAAGGACTTTCCCCTAAGCCTGCTCCTCGAGGTGGCGGACGAAATGGAAGGGACGATCCGTCGCCGCCTGGGCCAGCTTCAGACGGCCGAGTTCCTCTTCGAGACGCGCCTCCTCCCCGATCTCGAATACACCTTCAAGCACGCGCTCACCCACGAGGTAGCCTACGGGAGCCTCCTCGCTGACCGACGCCGTGACCTCCACGTCCGGATCGCGGAGACCATGGAGCGCCTCTACGGTGATCGTCTCGGTGAGCAGATCGAGCGGCTCGCCCATCACGCGGTCTGTGGCGAGGTGTGGGAGAAGGCGGTGACCTATCTCAGGCGGGCCGGACTCAAGGCGGCCACGCGGTCGGCGCTGCGGGAAGCCCAGGTCTGGTTCGATCAGGCGTTGGATGGTCTCACGGCGCTGCCGGCGAGCCCGTCCACGCTGGAGCAGGGCTTCGAGATCCGTCTCGAGCTGGGGCCGGTGCTGGTGCAGCTCGGCGAGGATCGGCGGAGGCTGGAGCACGCGCGCGAGGCCGAGACCCTCGCCGAGCGGTTGAACGACGACCGCCGCCGAGGTCGGGCCTACCTTGCCCTATGCAATGCCCACGCGCTGCTTGGCGAGCCGGACGAGGCGCTGGTGGCCGGCAGCCGCGCGCTGGAGATGGCCGGGCGCCTCGGAGACCTGAGGCTCCGCATCCTGGCCCCGACCTATCTCGCGCAGGCACATTTCTACCGGGGCGACTTCGAGCGGGCGGTCGAGCTGGCCACCGATAGCCTCGCGGCACTGCCCGCCGACTGGGCCCAGGAGCCTTTCGGATATAGCCCCATACCGATATCGGTCTACTGTCGCCTCTGGGTGGTCCACAGCCTCGCGGAGCTCGGACGATTCGCCGAGGCGGCCCCGTACGAGGCGGAACTGCTCCGGCTCGCCGGGCCGACTCAGCATGCGTTCACGGTTGGGGTCGCCCACGAGGCCGCGAGCTGGCTCCACCTCCGGAAGGGTGACTGGGCGACGGCACGCTCAGTGATCGAGCACGGTATCGCGGCGGACCGGAAGGGGGGCATTGCTGCCGGCCTTCGCACCATGGTCGCCGCCTCCGCCTGGGTCCTCGCGCAGGTCGGCGAGGCGGGGGAGGCGCTGACACGGCTCCGGGAGGGCGAGCTGCTCCTCGAGTGTCAAGGGGCGTGGAGGTGGAAAGGCGTCCTCATGCCCTACCAGTCGATGGGTCGGGCCGCTCTGCTGCTCGACCGGCTCGACGAGGCGCAGAGTCTGGGCGAACGCGCGGTCACATTTTCTCCGTTTCGCCAGAGCGACGAAGCCCATGCGCTGCACCTGCTTGGTGACATCGCGAGCCATCCCGACCGATTCGATGCCGAGAGCGCCGAGACCCACTACTGCAAGGCGCTGGCACTGGCCGGGCCACGCGGAATGCGGCCCCTCATCGCCCACTGCCATCGTGGCCTCGGCAAACTCCACCTGCGCACCGGCCACCGCGAGCTGGCGCACGAACACCTCACGATCGCGACGACGATGTACCGCGAGATGGACATGCAATTCTGGCTGGAGCAGGCGGAGGGAGGGATGAAGGAGTTGGCACCAGAATTGTAGAGGATGTTCGGCGCCTAGCGCGTCTGCCGCTTGCTCTTCGCGGTCTCCACCATCGCCACCACCCGGTCGTGGTCCTCGCCCTTGGGCACGAGCTTGAGGAAGCTCTCCCACGCCTTCACCGCCCCCGCGTAGTCCTGCTTCTGCTCGAAGAGCACCTGGCCGCGGTAGAGGTAGGCCGGCGGGTACTTGGGGTCGATGGCCAGGGCCTTATCGATGGTCTCGAGTGCAGTGTCGGCGTGGCCGCCGATGGCCACGATGAGGCCCATGTGGGTGAGCGCGTCCACATTGCGGGCGTCGCGCTTGAGGACGGCCTGGTAGGCGGCGATGGCCTGCGAGTAGTTGCCGTCGAAGAGGCTCTGGCGGGCGGCGTTGAGCATGCCCGCGAGCATCTCGGGCGGGATGGGCTTACCCGGCTCGAGGCGCATCGTGGGCGGGCCCACCGGCGAGTCGCCGGCGCCCGGCTGAACCGGTAGGCGGGCGCCGGGGGGCGTCATGGTCTGGTCGGGCTCGGTGAAGCGGCTGGCGTTGATGCCGATGACCACCCCGAAGATCACCAGCACGACCGCGCCCGCCGCGAGGACGACCGGCTGCCGGGTCCAGGAGACGCGCGCCGGCTCGCCCGCGAGCGCGGCGGGGACGGGCTTCGCCCGCGGGGCGGGCGCCGGCCCGAGCGCGTCCAGATCCGTGATCAGCGCGGCGGCGCGCGATTCGTAGCGCTCGCGCAGGCCGTCATAGTCGGCGTCCGAGAGGTGCCCCGCGTCGTGGTCGAACTCGAGCTCGCGTAGGGCGCGGTAGAGGGCGACCTTCTCCTCCTCCAGCTCGAGGCGGCGATCGTCCGGTGGGCGCTCCGCGGCCGCGGTCGCATCGTCGCGCCGGCCTTGCACGAGCGGCCAGAGCACGATCGCGAGGGCGGGGAGGGCCACGGCGGCGATCAGGGTGATCTGCAGCCCGCTCACGGCTCCCGCTCCGCCATCTCGCGCCGGATGCGCGCGCGCATGGCCGGGTCCAGCGGCGGGGCCGCCGGGGCCGCGGGGCGGCGGCTCCAGCGGCGGACGACGATCAGGACCAGGACGAGGCCCAGCCCCAGGCCCGCGAACGGGACCACCCACACGAGCAGGTTGAAGCCCTGGCGCGGCGGGGAGAGCAGGATCCAGGTGCCGTACTTCTCGACGAAGTAGGCGCGGACCTGCTCCGGCGTTTCCCCGGCGGCGAGGCGCTCGCGGATGATGTCCTTCATCTGGTGCGCGGTCTCCGAGGGCGAGTCCGCCACCGAGAGGCTCTGGCAGACCACGCAGCGGAGCTGGGCGGCCACCTCGTGCACCGCGTCCTCGCTCACCGCAGTGGCCGTCGCGCCGGTGGCGGCCAGGGCGAGCAGCGCGATGAGAGAAAGCGCGCTGAGCGCCGCCATCGCGCGCCGGCTCACGCGGCCTCCGCGAGCAGCCGCTCGATCTGCTGCTTGAGCATCTCGTCGCTGACCGGGCCCACCTGCTTGAAGCGCACGCGGCCCTTCTTGTCGATGAAGTAGGTCTCCGGCACGCCGTAGACGCCGTAGTCCAC
>Ga0075426_10001102_pt1 | contig 18997 bp, 46 predicted proteins | sample SoiMethybrSBSTD5_FD_75304 | JGI IMG/M metagenome (GOLD analysis project Ga0075426, IMG submission 75304) | Bulk soil microbial communities from a Populus tree surrounding site in Tennessee, USA - Soil MetaG P. TD hybrid SBSTD5 | ecosystem: Environmental > Terrestrial > Soil > Tree plantation...
CCGTGAGCATCACGGACCAACCGGCTTCGGTCGATCCGATGGTGACCTGCCAGGACTCGGCGAGGTAGAGAAGCCACTCGTCCGTGGTGGCGTGCGCCCTCGGGCTCTCGTAACCGTAGACCTTGTTCACGCTGTCCTCCCCGGCCGTCCGGCCGCTGTGTAGATCGATCCGTTCCCGTCGAGGAACAGAACCCCGACCTCTTCGAACAACTGTGGCGCCTTGGCGTACTGGCGCGCGAAGTGAATCACCGAACCAGAGCTCGGGCCAACGGCCAGCACCCGGCCTCGCTTGTCTCCGAGGCGGAGGGTGAAGTGGCCTGTGAGCACGTGCCTTGGCGGCTGCTCCATCGTGAAGCGGCAGGCAGCAATCGAAAACTCGAAGTGCATTGGGCTCTTCTTCCTTGTGCTTGGATTTGGTACCGGGGGAGGGAGTCGAACCCTCACAGGCCTGCAAGGGCCTGGCGATGTTTGAGATCGCTGTGTCTTCCAGTTCCACCACCCCGGCGTGGGTCTCGTCTTCTCTAAGTGCCGGCGTCCTGCTTCCCAGGATGAGGAGCAGGACGCGAGCCTAGAACAGGCGAGAAAATCGGCAGGCGGGTTCTAACTTCCCGTAGCAGTTTACCGCTTCGTGTCCATTCCTCCTAGATTCTTCGAGGGCTACTTGAGCACCTTCTCGAGCTCGGCTTCGAAGTCCCGCTCCCAAAGGATGGAGCCATCGGGCCGACGCAGTGCGAAGGGACCGCCGAAGATGCGGACCTCCGGTGCCGGCTTGTACCCAAGTTCCATCAGCCATTCCATCAGCGTGTGGATGTTCACCTTGCCCACGCGCCTATTCCTTCAGCGCGGCGAGCAGCGCCAGCTTCTCCGCGCGGTACGGGGAGGCGAAGCCCTTCCGGCCCGTCTCGTCCTCGTAGCGGCGGATGCGGCTGAGCACGACGTGGAACGCGCCGAACCAAGCGGCCTTGGTCGCTTCCCACACCTTGCGCTCGTGGAGCGCGATGGCCTCGGCGTTCTTCCGGTTCTGCGGCAGCGTGGCGCGGGTGACGCCGGCCTGCTGCAAGGCGTACGCGAGCGTGGTCATGGTGTCGAACTCCTTCTGTTTGGAGGTTGGAAGGGTTGAAGATCACGGTTTGTAGGGGCGTTCTCCGCAGTTCTCGCAACGCAACTCTTTGTACCAGTTGACATAACCGCAGTGGAGTTGACCGCAACGCCACACCAAGCCGACGCTTTCAGCGGCGCGTTCGATTGCAGGATACTCGTCGTCCGATGCGGCTTGGATCAGCGCGCAGTAGACTCGGTTCGCTGTCCAACGCGGCTTGCTCCTCTTTTGCATGTGGCTACTCCTCGTCCTTGCAGGATTCGTCATCGCAGTCCGCAACTTCGACGTAGGTCCGCAGGTGCGTCGGCGATGCGTTCTCGATCTCGAGCGTGTAGAGGTCGGGCCCGCCGGCGACCGACGCCTTGGCGCCGCTCTCTTCGTCGTACTCGTAGTCGGCGAGGTGCTCTGCCTCCGCCTTGGCGGCAGCGCGCGCTACTCTCCGGTCGGCGAAGTAGTAGTTGGAGTCCGGCAGGTAGCCGCCTTCCAACCCCACTAGGACGTGACAGTGCTTCGGCATCACGACCTCCCGCGACAAGAGCAATCCTCGTACACATTGGAATCGTGGCCAGACTTCAAGATCAAGTCGAAGAATGGTACCCCTGTGAAGCGGCGAATGCGGCCCTTCGTGTCGTAGTGACCAAGGCTCCGATGCGCGTCATCGATTGCGTGCCAATGCTCTTCACGCTTCTTCCAATCCGGCTTGGTCTCTGGTGGATTCATTTGCGACTCCGCTTCACTTCGTAGGTTCCGTCGTCACGAAGCACGCAGTTCACGGCTTCGGCGATCGCATCGGCTGTGGCTGCGTCGGGGTAGCCGACCAAGTCGGGGTTCCGCTTTGCGATGTGTGCGTGGCCGCAGTTCTCACATACGAAAGCCTTGGCAACGCGGTGACCTGTTTGGTCGCGCACGTCTACATCTTGCACGTCCTTCCAAGCGGTCGATGGCGATCCGCAGTTGTTACAAGCCGCCTGCTCTTCGAACTCAGGTCCGCGGTTGTCGATCGTGTAGTACGAGCCGAACGATACAGCCGATTGTGCCATCTCATCGTAGGCCGCAGGCGAATCGTAGGCGATGCCTGGTCCGAAACCGATCGCGGCTGCGTACAGGTCTTCGAAGTGCCAGGTCTTCTTGTGTGCCGTGACACGGCCGGCGTAGTCGCCGCGATCACGGTAGAAGATCTCGATCACAGCGTCACCGATGTAGCGTCGGGCCATTGGCTTTCTCCTACTCCGTCAGTGCGTGCGTGTCGATCCCATCCGGGATTCGATCGTGTCGTGCCGCGAACACGCTGATGCGGTGCGACCGCTTGATCAGGCGGATGCGGTCCGCAATCGACAGGCTGCACCACGCTTCGGTTGCTTCCTCGTACTCGAGTTCCGAGTAGCGATCGTCGTCGAGGACCGGATAGTCGGCAAGGCGGGCCTCTGCATCAAGGCCCGCCTTCTCCGCGGCAGAGCCCGGGCGAACGATGATGATCTCAAACCACCCGCAAGCCCAGTGACCGAAGCGGTGGAGCTCGTGATCTTCGGCGTGCTCTTCGAGCAGGGCGCGCAGCGCCTCGAAGTTCGCACGGTCGAGGATTCCCGAATCGCGGTTCAGCCCGCAGGGAGCGACCAGCCAGTCCTGGCGATCGTCATCAAGGTGTGCGCCGCGCGGGTCGAACGGGGTTGGCGCGAACTTGCTGTAGCATTGCATGTGGAGGCTCCTACCAGATGTCGGTTTCGATACACACGAACTCGTCCGGTTGCGCACCGATCCAAGCGCGGCGGATGCAATCGGCCAGGTCGTGGCTATTCCAGCGCATGAGACCGTACGTGCCTCCGTACTTCCCGTGAAAGGACAGGGTGTGGCAACCTGCGCCGGTGTTATCGCGCCAGAAGCCGATGTGACAGTGCGCTTCGATGAGTTCGGTCAGGAGCTTGAGTGTGTCTTCCTTCCCGGCCGTTTCTTCTTTGGCACGCTCTTCGTCTAGGGCGCGCTCGCACCACTGTTTGTATGTTGGCATCACGGCTTCTCCTGTTGAGGCGCCTTGAAGGTAGCCAAACGGAACTTGACCAGCCCGCCTTTGCGCAGTAGACGGTGAGCTTCTTTGCCACGCGCCCTCCCTAATCCGCCGAGCACTTGACCACGACGTTCGCGGTCATGGCCGGGCCGTACTCCACGCACATCGGCGAGTCGGACGGACACCACCACGTGTTGGTCGGCACGTCGACGAGGACGCAGTCCCCGTTCCCGGTCGGCACGCAGGCGTTCGGCACGGGCGCCGGCGGCGGCACCGGGTTGAGCGGCGCGTCCGGCAGCGGGACCTCGATCACGACCGGCCCGACGCAGGCGTCCGGCGAGTAGTCGCAGTTCGAGGCAGAGAGAGCCAGCGCAAAGAGCGAGGCTGCGAAGAGAAAGCGCTTCATCGTGTTCCTTCTTCCTTGTGTTTGGTCGTTAAGGAAAGCGTGTCTGTGTTCGTAGAAGGTCAAGGGCGCACTCCGTCCAACTACTCTGCCACGCCTTCCAAGCCTTTGCGGGTTCCAGTCCGTCTGCGTAGACATCCAAGGCGTGCTGCGACATCCAAACCGCGCGGCCCTCCAAGAGCAGTTCTGTGACTGCGATCCTCTGCGCGTGCCGGAGCCCCGCGTCACTTGGGTTCGCGAGGCAAGCGAGCAACCGTGCGTCACGGCCCCGCTCGAGGACGTCTTCGGTGCGCTCCTCGATCTCATCTAGATCGATCGCGTTCACGCAGTCCTGGCGGCCGGCGGCGCGCCAAACGTCGTAGAGGCTCATCGCAGGTTCTCCTGGCCGAGATCGCCATCGTCGTCGCACGAGCAGCACGCAGCGCCGATTGGGCTCTTGGCAGATCGCAGGCATTCCTCGTGGTCTGCGGCGATCATCAATGCGGCCCCCGGGTTTCCGCATCGGGCGCATGGCAACCGCACGAACCGGTCGTCACTCGGCAAGCCACACCAATCGCAGTCTCGGGTCGATGGCATTTGGTCCCCCTACCAGAACTTGACGATGAAATGTACGATCACGAACAGCCCTCCGCCAAACAGGCTCAGACCAACCACGGCAGTCACGACAGCCCACGCAACGTCGCTCGCGGTGGCATGCGTACGGAGTCTTCGCATTCGCTTTCTCTCTTGGTGAAACGGCCCGCCTCGGCATGCGCGCCCGGCTTGATTTTACCACCGTCCCGTTAGGCTTCATCGGAGCAAACAGCGTCCTCCACCCAACCAAACGGTCCAAGCTTTCCGGAGATCAACCCGGCAAGTCCCTAGCAGAGGAAGTCGCCCCACATCCGGTACCAATCCGGCTCTTGCGTGGTTCCGTCCTCCTGCGTGAAATCGTAGATGGCGCGCATGCGCCGGATCCACTCCGTCTGTGCGTCGGTCATCTTGTTGTAGTGGGCCTGTCCGCGTTCGATGACGCGGCGCACACCGGGCGGGTACTCCAGTTGATCCGGCAGCGCGGACCAGTAATTCGGCTTCGTACGCGGCATTTCTTTTCTCCCTTGTGCTTGGTCCTCACGTCCTCTAGTACCGGTGTCCTACCCGCCAGGACGGCAGGCAGGACACGGGCCTAGAACAGGCGAGGGGTATCGGTAGGCAGGACTACAACGAAACGACGGCCCCGTACGAGCCGATGGTACCGACCAGGATTCCTACCAGCTTGCCGGACGAATCCAGTACGCCGGCGCCTAGAGCTCCGGGCGGCACTCGGAACGTCGTGCGCAGGACACGGACCAGGACGGGGCCCGCCGCCAGAAACTCCGAGTAGCGAGAGCATGAAGCCAAAACGGAGTCGATGACTCGACCCCTCAGTGTAGAGGCCACGTCCGGTCCCCAGTACCCGGCTCGAACCGCGGCACCCTTCGAAGTCGCGGTAGCAAGCCTGACCTCTTCCTTCAGCGGGACCTCGAGATCCAGCCAGGCCACGCCGGTCGGCGACATCGCTTCGACCCAGGCGACGATCGGCTCTGCGTCCGCTGCCACGAAGACGTAGACCTTCCCATCCTCGGCAGACGAAACGAGCTCTGCCGAAGTGGCCACGGTCCAGCGATCGAGTACCACGCCCGACCCGGCAGCACCGGACCCGGCAGAGATGACGCGGACCGCGAGTGCAGCTGCGGTGAAGGCAACGTGCATGTTCTTTCTCCCTGTGGTTGGTTGAAATGCTGGACGATTCCTCCGGTTGCGGTTCCGTGATTTGGCGGGGCTTGTTCTAGCGCTTTACCCCAAGCGCCACGTCGTCTCATCTCGACGCGCAGGAAACGGAGTTGAAACTACAGCAACGCGATCCGCGTGAACAGCGCGAGCAACGGCATGACTGCCAGCGACAGGAACGCGGCAGCGCGAGCGTAACCGTGCGTGATCTCGAAAGCGAGCATGGTGGCTTCCTTCCGGGGGGCACCCCCCAGTGTCAAGGCGTTGTCGAGACTAGGCGAGTAGCAGTGAACGATCGGCTTTGCGGCTTAGGCACGCGTGAAGATCAAAACGCGGCTAGCCCGAAACGCGGCAGAAAACGCACGTGCGCCAGGCGCGCATCATGTGTGCGTTTCCACAGGCATTTCAGGCGCGACTACACGAAGCGATTTTTCCCGTTACATGTGAGGCGCTTTCAGCGCCTCAACCCATCAACTTGCGAAGCGCGTTGCTACCGCGCTGGCTACGCGTCGCGCCCTTCCCTCCCCTGCTACGCCGTGGCATCTCCCTGTCCGTCGCTGCGTTGTAGACAGGGCCCGGCAGTGTCGAGATGCTCACCGCTGTCCGCGTTGACGTGGCGCACACGTTGTCCGCTACCGCGTTAGACTGCGATTCCGACGCGTGAGTGATCCCTACCGTGCCAGCGCACGCACCGCACGCTGGGCCATCGTACTCGTGACACTCGCACCCACAGTGAGAACCGCACGCTTCGCCGCAACAGCCCGCGTCAAGGTCACCCCACGGGCAAGGCGCTGGGTAGGTCACCCGTGCCGTTGCGCTGGCGCGAACCCCGGAGTCAACCGCCTTGCGAGGCGCGATCGGGGTGACCACGCCGTCCTTGGCGCGGTAGACGCGCCACCCCGCCGTGGTCTGTTGCCGGGCAGGGTCCGTCCGCCGCAGGGACTTCCGCATTGCGTTACGGGCGCACACGTAGGCGCGCCACGCGTCGGGATGGGTCCTACCACAGTGGGTGCATTCCCTCAGTGCTTCGCTACGCGACGCCAGCGTAGCGCGCGCCCGCGCGTCGTCCGTCAATCCAGCGCGCTCGCCAGCCGCACGGGCCGCAATGTCGCGCCGCAACGCGAGGGTCAGTTGCGCGTGCTTGTCCCGCTCCCAGCCGTCGCTTGCGCGACACGGGAGGGAAAGGCAAACGGCGCACGTGGTATCGGGTGTAGTCATGATCATGGTGGCGCTTTTGTTAGACCGGAGCGCGCCAATCCGGTTACTGCTACTCCGCCGACTGGAGCGACGGCACCGCACCGGACACCCCCACGGTGGGGGCGGGCGCGTCGGGCGAACCCCGCAGCGACGCCAGCGTCACGCCCCGCGCGTACGCCGTGCGCCCGCCGATGGCGCCGTTGATCTCCGGGAGATTGCTGTCCAGCGTCCTCTTCGCCATCTCCAGCTTCTCGGCGAAGCGCTCCGCCACCGTCTTCTTGGGGGCGCTGGCCACCTTCGTCTCGCTCTTGCTCTTGCTCGCCATGATTCGTTCTCCGGTTTGGGGAACACTACTCTTGTGCTTGGAGCGAAATTGCTCAAGCTTCCCAAGGTCGTGAAACCCGATCCGCAGACGTGCCTAACAACCCACGTCAACGGGTCGCATTCCGCGACCGTCCCTGCCAGCCTCCCCGCGCATGCGCAGGGGAGCGGCCTAGGCGCGTACAGCGCACGCCTAGGCCGATGGTACCCGACTACAGCGCGCGCCCCGACGTCTCCAGCCCGACCGCTTCCGCCAGCGCCTCCGCGTTGCTCGCACGGTCGAACCACGCCCGCCACAAGCGCCGCGCCCGCTCTGCCGCGCGCGCCATGCCAGCCCGCTTGAGGTTCGCCGCGGTCCGCTGCCACATGTCCACCATCCGCCACATGTCACGCGTCGTCATGGTCTGTGTCTCCCGTTTGGGTTGCCGTCCGATGCAGAAAGACAATGCGAGCAACGTGCCAGCGATGCAAACCTAGTTATTCCTGCTACTTAGGTTCGCATGGGTTAGTCCAATGTCTGTACAGTTAGCGGTGTGGAGGGTGTGGATAACCTAGCTAGGTAGCTGGAATGCCTAGACTAAAACTACCATACGTAGATACTGGACGGGGTGACCTAGGTTCAGTCAGAGCGTGGGGTTCTTACCCTGCTTTGAAGCGTTAGGTTTACAGGAAATGACTGCCAACCCCAACGATTTCCGCAACTTACACATGCGAGGGGTTTTCCCCCTAGCATTCTTGGTACGATTCTTTCCTGTGTGTTTAACTACCTGAAACTACTAGCCTAACACAGCTGTGGGGGTTTTACCCTACCTCGAGCGGTACGCTTCGTGCAATTTCCTCAGCGCGCCGCGTATGCACGCGCGAAGCCCGCGCGCAGTCGGACCCTACCCGCCCCGCACCGCACGGGGTACGCCCCGCACCCCAAGCACAGGGAAAGTGTGTAGCAAGGACTAGACACGAACGATTCTCAGCGCTTACACGCGGAGGGATGCAGTGCGTTAGGGGGTTATGTCTAATTAGTTCGGGGATTTAGTTGATGGGGGGTGTAAAAGGGGTGGATTACCAACTGGAACGATCGTCGAGGTCCTATCCTGAGGCTCGATCAAATTCGGAAACGAACATGTGAGCCTCCCCTTGTCCAGGTCAAACATTGTGATTAGACTCCGGCCTGGAGGAGTCCGCATGTCCTACATGCACATCGACAGCCTGTACAAGAACCAGACGATCCTGATGTTCCGCGAGTGCTTTGCACTGGAGAAGGTGCACGGGACGTCGGCACACGTCCGTTGGGCGGACGGCCAGCTGCACTACAGCCCGGGCGGCGCGCCAATCGACAAGTTCCGCAAGGCATTCGATCACGAGGAACTCGAGGCAAAGTTCCGCGAACTCGGCTACCCTACGGTCGTCGTCTATGGTGAGGCGTACGGGGGTTCCTGCCAAAGGATGATGGACACCTACGGGCCGACGCTGCGGTTCATCGCGTTCGAGGTGCTGGTGGGTGACCGCTGGCTCTCCGTGCCGGACATGGATCAGGTCGCGACGGGCCTGGGACTCGCGGTGGTGCCCTATCGGAGGGTGTCCACGAACTTGGAGGCGCTGGACTTCGAGCTTGACCGCCCGTCGGAGGTCGCTGTGCGGCGCGGCTGCGGTGAGGACCACCCGCGGGAGGGCGTGGTGCTGCGCCCCCTGATTGAACTCAGAACGAACAACGATCAGCGCGTCATCGCGAAGCACAAAGGGGAGAAGTTCTCGGAGCGGGCAACCACGCCAAAGGTCGCGGATGCCGAAAAGCTCGCTGTACTGGCTGGCGCTGACGCGATCGCGCAGGAGTGGGTAACGCCAATGCGCCTCGAACACGTGCTGCAGAAGATCCCCGGCGCGAACATCGAGCACACCGGGCAGGTCATCAAGGCGATGGTCGAAGACGTCTACCGCGAGGCGAAGAACGAGATCGTGGAGTCCAAGGAGGCCAGCGCCGCGATCGGGCGCAGGACGGCGATCCTGTTCAAGGAAAGGTTGAAGGCCGTCCTGAGAGAGCGGTCCACCTCCTGATCTACCGGAAGGGCGACGGGTTCTACGGGGGAGCTGCTGCCGCGCCCATTCAGCACCTGCCACGGTTCCTCCGTGACGACTTCCTGATCTTGGCGATGCGGCTACTGGCGAGAGCCCCCGTGCGTACGCACGGCCGTCGGCGGTTCCTTCGCTGAGGTCATCGGCAAGAGGGCTTGCGATCCCGGCGTGTTGAGAAGGCGCGGCCCTGGTTCGTGCTTGCCCCCCCCCCCTCAAATTCCGCATCCCTCGTTCGATCACATCTTGACTCACCACGAATACGAGTTAGGGTGGTTGCTGGGAGCGGTGCTGTAGAACAACTTGGTCAGGGTGGGTCGCACGCGAAACCGTTCGACCAACAGGGAGGTTTGAAGATGCCGACTGGGTACACGGCAATGATCGAGGACGGGGCTACCTTCGCTCAGTTCCTGTGGGGATGCGCGCACGCGTTCGGGGCGAATGGCCTGCTGCGAGACGATGGGATCGACGCGCCCATCCCGGAGTACAAGCCGTCCGAGTACGAGAAGAAGCAACTCGATTCGGCCCTCCGACGACTGCGCAAACTGGGGAAGATGAGTCTCACCCAGGCAGCGCTGCTTTGTCAGGCGGAGTTCGACCAGCAGGTGAAGCGCAATGAGGAGACCCGCCTCCGCTACGCGCAGGAACGGGCGCAGTACGAGGCGATGCGCGTGCAGGTCGAGGCCTGGGATCCTCCGACGCCGGACCACGCAGGCTTGAAGGCGTTCATGCTGGAGCAGATCAAGATCTCGCTGCCGCCGACAGAGAAGGATCTAGAGCGCTGGTACCCGCCCCCCGTGCTTCAGGATCCAGCGAGGTGGCTGGCGGAGCAACTGGCACACGCGATGGAATGCGTGACGCGCGCGAGCAAGGCTTGGGATGAGGAATTGAAGCGCACCAAGGAACGGAACGCCTGGAACGCAGCGCTGGCCAAGCGCGTCCCGCCGCCGGAGATCCCGCTGCCCAAGAAGCGCTAGAGGTTGCGTCTCAACCAAGCACAAGGAGGAAAATGCTGAGTGTCTTCAAGTACCCCGTGAACCTTGTAGACGAGTTCTCGCTGGAACTGCCCATCGGGGCCAGGATCCTTCACGTCGAAAGCCAGGCAGGAACCAACTGCCTTTGGGCCCTCGTCGACCCCAAAGCCCCGAAGGAGCTCCGGCACTTCCGCCTGGCCGGGACAGGGCACCCGATCGACGACTACGCGATCGGGGACCACATCGCCACCTGGCAGGACGGGCCTTACGTCTGGCACCTCTTCGAGGCGGGGGGAACGCGATGACTAGCCGAGAGGTGTTCGACGCCGTCGCCGCCGGCACGATGACTGCCGAGGAGGGGGCTGGTATCCTTACGGTTCCTTCCAAGGGAGCGAGGATCGCCAGTGGCGTGTTGGTCCTGACGCTGGCCTTCCTGGCAGCCTACGCCGTGGGCATGGCCCTCTGCACAGGCGCCGCAAGGTGGTGGTACTCCGCCGGCATACCCCTCATGTTTCTCACGACCGAGTTGATTGTGTGGCGGTCTCGCAAGGCGTTCCGCCGCGAGACCGAGGCCAGACTACAAGCACTTCGGGACAAGGCGGGGTTGAAATGAAGCTCGTCTTCGTAGGGGACCAAGTAGGTGTCGCCTCCCCCGAGCGCAGGGAGATGACGGTCGACTGTATTGAGGTCGGGTACACGGTTGACGGCGCGGTTGGGTCAGCCAAGTTCACGGTCAAGGGCACCGTCGAAGTACCCGGCGTGGTTGACAACAGATCCGGTGTCTACCGATTCCCGGTGGGCGCACACGGGGGAAACCTCGAGGAGGCTCTGATGCGCCTGCACCGCGGTGTGTTCCTGCTCGGGCCGGACTCCCCCGTCGCCGCCCCGGGCTTCTACAGGCTCATCGGCTGATACACACTTCTTCCTTGTGCTTGGGGAATACGTAGATGATTTGGTTCACATCTGACACGCACTTTGGGCACGCCGGCGTGATCAAGCACGCCAAGCGCCCCTTCGCGGATGTCCAAGAGATGGACGCAGCCATGGTCGATCGCTGGAATGCGGTCGTCCAGTCACAGGACACCATCTATCATCTCGGGGACTTCTCCTTCTACCGCACCCGGAACGATAACGAGGCCCTCCTCCGTCGACTGCACGGGCAGAAGCACCTCGTCTACGGGAACCACGACCACGATCAGACCCGCAAGGCCAAGGGTTGGGCGTCGGTCGCGCCTTACCGAGAAATCAAAGTGGAACTGTCCGAGATATTGAATGGCTTCACCGGGCCCTATCAGCAGCACATCGTCCTGTTCCATTATCGGATGGTCGTGTGGAACGCAGCGCACTACGGCGCTTGGGCCCTGCACGGCCACTCTCACGGCACGCTCCCAGTGACCCTGACCGCGAAGACGTTTGACGTTGGCGTGGACTGCTGGGAGTACACCCCGATCTCGCTCGAGACGGTCGCGCGTGAAATGGCGAAGCGAAGCTTTGTGTCGGTTGATCACCACGGTCGTAGTAGGGAGGAGGCCTGAGATGGCGGTCCGTGTGAGAATGAACGGGCAGATGGTCTGCGCAGCGCAGAGCGACGCCGAAGCTGGGGACGTCTACATCGACGACGCCGTCCACCACCTGCTGCACACCGACTTGAAGATCATTGGCACGGATGACGAGGGCGACACCTGGCGAGTCGCTTCGTCCTTGCGCCCGTGCCGGTGCTGCTCGGAAGAGAAGCCGGCCACCGCGCCTGCCGATTCCGTCCGGGCCAACGGCTACTCTGACGACGCCGCGTACATCACAGGTGTGGAGGACCCCGAGGACGCTGTTCCGGGGACACCGTACCAACTGCTGATCGACGACGTCGTGGTTGGAACGATCGCGGTGGAGTTTGGCAGGGCCTGCGAGAATGAGTGGACGACAATCCTCCGTCCCGTTGTGGGCCACACTATCCGCGTGGGCAAGCGCACTGCGGCTCGTCCTCAGCCCTGTGCGGCGTGGGTGGCTCCAACGCCTGAGACTGTTGTTCCGGGTGATGCACCCGGCGACTGTGGCAGTTGCGGATGGTCGCAGGGCGCACATGAATAAAGACGAAGGACACTTCGGCCCTCTGTGCCGGTTCGATCGTGACACGCTTGATTTCGTGCTCGGTTACGAGGCGGGTATGTTGTTTGTGCGCCTCGACCGGAAGCGGAAGAAGTGGTCAGGTGTGTACCACACAGAGAACCGTACAATGCTCGAGCGCACGGCCCTCTGCTGCGGCTACAGCGTAGAGATCGAGGAGAGCGGGGACCCCGCCTGGGTCTTCGCAACGTTTACACTGTACGGTCGCAATTAACGGAGGAGGTCTAGAATGCTCCCAGTAGTTAGCCGCGTGGTGGATCTGACACCGTCTTGGTGGGTCGAGGCCGTGAATCAACAGGACAACGCGCGTGTAGGAGCAGCACTTCTTTACCTCATCACCGCCGCCGGCCGCCACGTTGCTTGGCTTGGGCGTGTGGAGTTTCACGCGGAGGCGCTGTACGTGGAGGTCGACGACAGTGAGTCTTTCACACCAGAACGCGAGATTCAGGTCCTTTGGAAAGCGCTCGACGTGATAGGGTCTGCGAGCACCAAACACATGGGTGAAGAGAAGAAGGTCGAGTTTGGTGGCGGTGCTCCGAACACGGAAACAGCCGCCAACTTCAGCAAGGAGGAACTTACGGCAGGGCAGGCGGAACTCAACATGTACGTACGACGAGCGCTGGCAGAACGCTTCGCGCTCGTGCGAGACGCGGTAAACGGAGGCTGGCTTCTAGCCCTAGACACACCATACGGGCCCAAGTTCTCTCTTGATATGCTTCAGAAAAGCGGCGTCGCGGTTCGAAACTGGGCAACGCCCGAGGCCGCTAAGGCGGGTGCGTACCAACTAGCCGCCAACCCCGAGGTGGTTGCGGTTGTCAGGAAGATCGATGCGGCGGCGCACGACGCGCGGCTGAAAGTTGATTACCAGCGTCGGAACGCGCTGGACGCACTCGGCTTCCTCTGCGAGGAGTGGGACAACGCCGACGGCGACCAACGGAAGGTTCTGCGAGACTTCGTCGAGTTCCACATTCGGGAATTGACTGGCGCACACACAGAAGGGAGGAGCCGTGACGGCAAGTAACTATACACCCCGCTGCGTAGTACCGGAATGCTCGACGCTGGTCGCGGTAGAGTCGAGTGCCTGCGCGGCTCACCAAGAGAGGGCTGTGGGAATGACTTTGAAGCGCGCCCTGCAGATACTCCTCGAAGCCGCGGAAGATTCTCTTGATGAGTACGGCAATTGCGAATGTTGTGCCATCGAGCACCGCGCTCGGGTACGGGCTGCGCAAGAGGTGGCCAAGGCTTGGTTGGCAAAGGACAAATGAACTACCAAGTCGCAGGCTACGTAGTTCGGAAGCAGGACGGTTGGCTCGGCTTTGGCAATAAACGTCACGCCGACCTCTGCGAAGCCTTGGTATTTGCCGTCCGCGAGGAAGCAGAGAGGGCGTGCAGTGCGCCCGAGGATCAAGTCAAGGCGTTCCGCAGCCTGTCTGGTTCTTTTCATCCACGCACAACGTGTGGGTTCGGAGGAGAATGAGCGAAGCCACGAAGAAGCGCCCGAGTCGTGAGGCGCTGGCCGCCGCGAGTTGCATCATCGCCGCCGGCGCCGACAGCGTTCCGGGAGACGGAAGTTTGGCGGATCAACTGGCAACGGTGTTGTGGAAGCTCGCTGAGAAGATCGACGCAGTTGCCGAACAGCGGTATGGGCCCCTGCCTCGGTGCGGCCTGCACGTCACCCGTTTGAACGACAGCAACGACGACTGCGGTGGCCCCTGCACGCTCGAGGCCGGGCATCTTCAAAACTGCGACGATCTGGCATGAAGATGGACGCCGGCACAGTCGTCCGCGTCGAGCCCCTTCTCGCCGATCAACCGAACGGCCCGGCCATGGCGGGCCTGGATGCGTTCGAGATCCGAAACGTGCCCTTCGAGATGAAGATCTACGCAGGCCCTGATCCCGTCGTGGGAGCGTACGTCCTGCGCGTGGTTCTCCACGTAGCCGATCGAGACGACGCGCACAGGACCGGCGTACTGAGCACGGACTACATCCCCTGGAGCGAGTCTGACACGCAGCACCTCCAGGGAGACAAAGTCGCCGAACGCCTCCACGCGTTGGTCAGGCAGGCCATCTGCCACGAGCTCGACGAGAACACTTACTTCGAGGGACAACGGCGCTGGGATCCTCATCCGGAGGGCCAGCGCCAATTCTACAGTGAGGAGGAGCCACGATGACTTCTTCCTTGTGTTTGGTGGCTGGGTCGGGTGAAGAAAGGGACGCGTGTCATTGAAGATGAAGAACAAGAAGGCGAAGCGTCCGCTGATCGCGTTGGCGAAGCGGATTCACGAGTACGGTTTCACAGCCAGTCTCGGGAGGATTGAAGGCCCCTGTTGTTTCATTGGGCACGGACGGCAAGTGCGCAACAAGAGGCTTGCACATTGCGCGGCGGGAAACCACCAAGAGCACGATATTTGGTGTTTGGAGAATCCAAGTTGGGTGTTTGAGTCGCCCCTGACCACCATCTTGCGGGATGGGCCGCAGCCCACTGAAGCCATCGGTCCTTTGGGCGTATACGAAGAGATCAATCTTCGGCGTGTGCGGAAGGAACAGGCGATCATGCTCTGTCTCTTTGCCGACGTTGCCGAGAACGACCTGTAAAAGGAACACACATGAAGCGTAAGCGACAGGCTTGGAAGCGCGATCACAAGGGCCGGTGGCAGTGGCGCAAGTGCGCCGGCGCCGGTCCGTTCACGACCAAGAAGAACGGAAGGAAGGCACCGCGATGAGAGAGAAGATCGTCAAGGCGCTCCGGCACGCGTATGCGCGCGGAGCTCGGGTGGGCTCGGTGCTCGAGGTCACACAGCGCCTGGCTGGGCGGAACCACGTCGACATCGCGGATCAGGAGGCCTTCGAGGCTTGGGTCAAGGCGAACGACGTCACGAAGCTCGCCACGGAGGTCCTGCGCAAGCAGACCCTCCGTCAGGTCCTTCGCTGCTACAAGGACCTGCCGACCAAGAACCGCAACCGCTTCGTGAAGATGTTCCAGGCCCAAGCAATGGAGAAGGCGTGATGACAGCTTCCAAGTGGCGTGTGTTCATCGGCGCGCAATTCCTGGGCGGCGCGGTTGGCTCCCTGGTGCAGGACGCCTTCGGCCTTGAGCGCTGGGTCGCGCTCGTGCGCGCGAACTGGATCCCCGCGATCTACAGCGTGCCTCTGGCCGCGTTCGTGGGCATCGTCGGGCTCTTCTTTGTCCTCGTCTCCCCCGAGACCAAGCACAAGGAGGAAAAGTGACGAGCCGCTCCGGCGATGATCCACCGTTTGAGTTTGCGAACTTCACGGCGTGGTTCAAGGAACAGTTTGGTTCGGAGCCTTCGTGCCCTGCTTACGACGAGGTCCTTGCTGCAGAGGGCCACGCGCGAGCATTGCGCCTGCGCTTCGAAGCGAACCTGACTTGGCTCGCGAAGCACGACGCAGCCTTGAAGGCTGTCGTAGCGGCGCCCTCCATCTTGTCCTTGCACAAGGAGAAGACGAAGTGAACGTACTCGAGTTGACCCGCATCGCGGTCTTTCTGGAGAAGCAGGCCGCCGTACTCCCCGAGCCCGGGGCCACCAAGGCGGCAGAGGGTGCGTTCGAAGCGTGGTGCGACGTTGCCCACATCTTCCCGGAAGGGGACGAGGGGCGCGAGATGGCGATCCAGATGGCCGCGGACCAGGCCGTGCGTATGGTGCGGCGGGTTCAGTGGGAACCTCGCAACAGGAAGGAAGAGTAGGATGAACATTGAGCAGATCTCCATGGAGCCGGCGGTCGCGCTGGCAAAGATGCAGGCCTACAAGCGCGCGATGGAGAAGGCGCAGACGTCCCTGCAGTCGACGGAATACCGCGCCGTTGCTAAGGCTTACAAGGCGTTGTCCAAGGGTCGACGGATCCTTGACATCGCGGACGCGTTCAAGCGCACAGGCCTCGACCAGAACTGGTGTCCGCGCCTGGCGATGCTGCCTGCCACGGCGACGCGTTGCTACTACCCGGCGGGGCGGAGCGAGCATCAGTTCTTTCAGCTAGAACGCGGTGTGTCGACTTGGCGTCGGTCCTACGCGAAGCACCGTTGCTTCACCGTTCCCGTCGGCGCCCTTTCCTCGGGGGAGACCGCACCGGAGGCCTTCCGAAACAAGGACTTCTTCGCGCAGGTCCCAATCATCCCGGCGCCCCTGATGCCGAAGATCGCGCTCTCCAACTTCCACATTCTCTGGGAACCTGTCTGGCGTGAAGAGCCCCCTGTCGATCCGTTCCTGCTTCGGTGCCTCGGTGGCGCGCTGTACGTGGTTGAAGCTGCCTGGGATCTCACCCCGGTGGAGCGCGCCGTGATGCGTGGGAGGGTGCGGTGATCTGGCGGTGAGCGAGTCATGGACATGCGTATCAACGGCGTTCCCTGCTACATCTGCGGCCGAACCACCTCCATCGAGGTAGGCGGACTGGATGTAGCCGAGGTGCAGACCGCTTGGCGCAAGGCGACCTGCTCCAGCTGCGAGCCAGGAGGTAAGATGGGAATTGCGATAAATAACGTCATTTGTCGCATTTGCTCTTGCACTTTCACGGTCCGTGCTTCTACTGGGAATGAGGCGCTTGTGGGAGCGACCCGGGGCATCTGTGAGCGTTGCATCAATCAGCCGATTCTGGCTGAGCTCCGGCGCTGGGACGTAACCGTGTGGGTGGCCTTGGCCAGTGCGCTGGCAGGTGGTGTGATCGGACAGGGACTGTGCGCTCTCGTCGGGTTTCCGCCAACCTGGCTGGGCTTTGGCGTCAGCGCAACGGTCGGTTTTCTCGCGGCGCTGCTCGAGCGGCGCGCCGGACTCTTTCGGAGGCATCGGACATGAACATCTTCTTCCTTGTGTTTGGTGGCTGGCTTCTTGGTGGCTTCCTGACGTACATCGCTGCATTCGGGCGGATGAACGATCAGGACATCGTGGTGTTCCTGGATGGCGCGCCCCTGGGGGGCGTGGCTGCGATGATCGCGGTGGCGTGGCCCTTCTTCGCCGGCGGGGAACTCCTGCATCGCGCTACCCGCAACTCCGAGGAGGCGTGCCGCGAGATGATCTCCAAGCTCACCAAGTTGCAGAACCGACTCGATGGTCGGAACTCCAAGTACTTCACACGCCTCGTGGCCCGCGACCTCGCGATGTTCGAGAGGCGCCTTGCCGCCACCATCGCGAAGAAGGCGCAGTAGTCGTGTCCGACGAGACACTGAACCAGCGCTGCGTCTGGATCGTCGAGCGCATCGTTGAGTTCGACGGCATGGACACCGTTTGCAAGGTCATCGGCGCGTTCGACAGCGAGGCGAAGGCGGTCGCCGAGAGCCAGCGGTTGAACGAGCGCGAGGAAGCCGACGCAACGAGCAAGATCGCAAAGTACCAGTACGGTTTCACTATCACGTACCACTACTACGGTGTGGGGTTGCAGTGAGTGTCTACTTGGAGGTGGAAATCACCGTCGACACACTTGTGAGGGCCTGCGACGCCTTGACACCGGAAGACCTCATTGCCCTCATCAAAGAACTCGACGCGAAGCGAGAGGATTGGGACGTGACGTTGCTCCTGTGTGAGCACTTCGAGAAACTGCGCGAGATCTATAAGAGGGAAGAAGAGATGTGCAAATGAGCACCCTTGGACTGCTCGTCGGTCAATTGCTGGTGATTGCCGACTTCCAGGCTTCCGTCCGCGGGAGTATCCATGTTGTCGAAGGCGCAGCACAGGACCGCGGTGTACCTGACAACATCATCGAGCGTTTGCAACAGGTACAGCGCGACCTGAAACCTGTTGTCAGAGAACTTCGATCGATCGCGGATGAACTCGAAGAGGAGGGCTAAACCGTGGGCCCGAGCAGACAACACAACTTCGGGACGATCTGTCCGTTGAACTGCTGGGGGGAGGTACGCTGCCCGTGTCTCTGTCACGGGGCGCAAGCCTACGCCGGCGCACCGGAGTTTGTCGGTAAGTGGGCCAGCCGTGAGGGCGGCAGCCACCACACCCGGCTGGTCATCACGGATTCAGCGACCAGTGAAGTCCTGGGCAAGGCCCCAATCGCCGTTGGCTTCGTCGCGTTGTCCCGCGAGGGTACCGTCGAGTCAGAGCTCTACATGATGAACCTCTTCAACGGATCGTCCGCCATGGCCGAGATCATCAAGACCTTCAACCCCGTGATGCAGCGGATCGACCTCGAGTACGCGCCGTCCTGGGAGCCAATCTTCACGCCGGCGCAGCGCCTCGAGAAGGCCGCGCGCTGGGTCGCGACGGCCCTCCGGGGCTCGGACAAGGGCCGCGACCTCCAACTCGAGAAAGATCTCATTCAGGTCCTTGCGCACCGGGTCAAGTTCGAGGGGCTGTACTTGAAGTAGGTCCTCACTTCTTCCTTGTGTTTGGTTCAGGAGCAACGGCGATGGACGTTCCGGAAAAATTGACTTGGAAAACCAAGGATGGGCGCGTCATTCCGATCGAGGAGATGTCGGACGGACACCTCCTCTGCACGCTGCGTTGGATGCGGCGGCACTGGCGGGTGAAGCTCGAGCACGTGAAGATTGGAGCCATGGCGGCGGGCTACGCTGCGACTGCGCCTGATGGAGCAGCGGTAGCTGCTTGCGATGCGATTGTTGAAGCATACGAGATTGCCTTTGGCGACCGCTTGGCACCGAACGAAACGACAGCGCGCGCCTTCCCACGCCCTTTCTGGGCGATGAAGGCGGAGGCGGACTACCGGGGGTTGAAAGAATACGAGTAGCGCGTTTTGTGTGTAGACCAAACACAAGGAAGAAGGATCATATGAGCAGAACGCCGGGGGTTTGGGGCGCGACGAAGGAAGAGATCGAGGGGGGTGGTTGGACGATCACGGCGCAAACCAGGGGCAAGCGTGTCGTGGTAGGCCGTGTTCTGCGACAGGTTGATGCGCGCCTTGTTGCGTTCGCACCTGACGTAGTTGACGCGGCGGTGGTCCTGCTCGACTGCTTGGAGCGAATGGACATTCCGGGCGTCGAGCGGAGTTCTATGTTGCAGGACGCGATGGAAACACTCGGGGGCTTCGTCGAGTGTGCACAGAACCCTGACGGCCTTGAGGACGAATGAGCGAGCCGCGCGCCATCG
>Ga0075426_10001103_pt1 | contig 18995 bp, 21 predicted proteins | sample SoiMethybrSBSTD5_FD_75304 | JGI IMG/M metagenome (GOLD analysis project Ga0075426, IMG submission 75304) | Bulk soil microbial communities from a Populus tree surrounding site in Tennessee, USA - Soil MetaG P. TD hybrid SBSTD5 | ecosystem: Environmental > Terrestrial > Soil > Tree plantation...
GCGCGCAGCTTCCAGATATATAAAAGCAGCAGGGTCGCCAGCGTGAGAAATCCGCCGCGCGAGAACGTGATGATGACCCCCGCAGCCGACAGCGCGATCCCGGCCAGCAGCAGCAGGCGGACCGAAACTTTTCGCGCGAGCATCAGCAGCGCGATGCTTAGCGGCAGAATGAGGTTGAGCATCAGCGCGAGGTCGTTGGGATTTCCCGTGAGCGGGGCGTCGTAGCCCGCGATGCGGCCGCCGGTCTCGGTGAAGGCGCCCGTGACATAATGCTCGACCGCCGTGAGAGCGAGCGGGAAGGCGATCAATGTCAGCGTCCAAAATACGCGGCGGAGCCGCTCGCCGGTGTTGATGACATTGCCCACGAGCCAAAACACCGCGATCGTTCTGCTGTAGCTGAGCAGAAAAGTCCAGCTGTCCTTCGGGTCGTAGGACAGCGGGGCCGTGAGAACGGCCCAGGCAGTGAGCAGTCCGATGAGCCAGAACTCGCGCGCGGCGAATGCGAAGGGCACGTTATGGACGATGCGATCCCATACGTAAGCCGCCGTCGCGAGAAGCGCCACGAGGAGCGGCAGGCGCAATCCTTCGAGCGCCGGGAAAAAGTCCTGCGGCGCGAGCAGCATGAAAAAGGTAAATGCCATCAGCATCCAGAAGGGGAGCGAGCCGCCGCTCGCGCGGCTCGCGGCGGACGGCGCGGCTTCTTGCGCCCCTTCGGGACGCCACCACTCGATGGTGGAGGTGCGGGCCATGTTACGAGTTTCCAGGGCGGTCGAGCGGTCGAAATGATCGAGGCCGCCGGCGCGGCATTTCTATCGGGAGGCGGGATTCGAATCAGGCGGCGCTGCCGAACTGCTCGCTCGGCTCGGTGGCGACGGCTGCGGCGGCTTCGTCGCGGGATTCCTGGCCGAAGAGCACGACCTTGATCGTCTGGCAGAGAATACGCACGTCGAAGTAGAACGACATGTGCTTGATATAGTAGAGATCGTAGCGCATCTTCTCGAGCTCTTCGTCGAGGCCGTTGGCGTAGCGGTAGCGAATCTGCGCCCAGCCGGTGATTCCCGGCCGCACCATCGAGCGCAGCGCATAATAGGGAATCGGCTGCCCACACTCCGGCGCGTTGCGCGATACGAGAACGAACATCGCGAAGTTGGATGCCGGGTGCGGCCGCGGGCCAACAAGATTCATGTCGCCCTTGAAGACATTCCAGAGCTGGGGCAGCTCGTCGAGACGGAATTTTCTCAGCCACTTTCCCGCGCGCGTGATGCGGTCGACGTTGTCGCGCGCCCATTCGGAAGTCTGTTCTTCCGCCGGATGCATCGTGCGGAACTTGAGGAGATTGAAAGGTTTCCCGTTTCTTCCGATCCGCTCCTGGATGAAGAGTATCGGTCCGCGCGAATCGAGCTTGATCACCAGCGCGACGAGAAGGAAAAAAGGCGCGAGAAAAATCAGGCCGAGAACCGCGATGATGAAGCTCGTGACGCGGGCGAGCCCCTCGTCGAAGCGCGAGCGGCGGAAGTCCTTGGAGAAAAGCAGCGTCTCGGGCTTCAGCCACTCGATCGCGATTTTACCCGTCATGCGCTCGTAGACTTCGACGCCGTCCTCGATGACGATGCCGCGCGGGCGGTATTCCAGCAGGATGTGCCGCACCGGGCACCGCTCCAGCCCTTCGGGCTGCGCGACGATAATGCGGTCGGGCCGGGACATGTCGATGATCTTTCGCAGGTGGCGCAGCGGTCCCATGTACGGATAGCCGATGCGCTCGAGAACGCGGCGAATCGACTCGTCCTCGAACAGGGCGGAGTTCGACGAATCGTCGACGATCCCGGCGACCTGGTAGCGGCATGCCGGCTGCAGCTCGATCTGCCGGATCAGGTTCTGCGCCAGCGGCCCGGTTCCGAGAATCAAGACGCGATGCGAAAACGGGCGATGATGCAGTATCTTGTAGAATACCGCGCGCAGCGCGAGCAGCACGCCGGCGACCGCCAGCACGCTAAGGATCAACAGGCCCGGTGCGATCTTGCTCCCGGGGAAGAACGTATAGAGCAGCGCGAGCAGCAGGAGCGCCAGAGGGATCGAACGTACCAGGCGCGGCGACATCTCGCCCAAATCCCGGACGTTGCGCAGATTGTAAAGGCCGTTGTAATAAAAAGCGAACGAGCAGCAGATCGAGAAGCCGAACGCCTGCTCGCTCGCGACACGCATCAGGCTCCAGTCCTTAAACAACAGGTGCATCCAGCCCGCAAGCACCATGTAGACCGCGCCGAAAATCGAGCTTACTTCGATCAAGAGCAGCGTTGCGGACATACGGCGTGTTCCTTTAGGATTCGGCCGAAACTCCCGACGGCGCCATTTTTCGCACCAGACGCTCGTTCATTTGCCTGCGGTTTCGCCGGCCGTAATTTCCGTACGCGTAGCTGTAGCCGTAATAGTTCGCCAGCGGCAGATCGTCGCGGTTGAAGACCAGCCCCAGCACTTTGTTCGGGTCGAGCGCGTTCAGGGTCTCCTCGAGGAGTTTTTTCGGCGTCTGGTGCGCGGCCACGATGACGAGGAAGCCTTCGACCCAGCGCGTGATCACCCGGCAGTCGGGAACGGGGATGACCGGAGGAGTATCGACCACGATGTAGTCGTAGCGCCCCCGGGCCTCCTCGATGAGCGCTTCCGCGCGGCGCGACTTTAGCGCCTCGTACGGGGATTCGAGCGCCTGACCCGCGGTGACGATCGTCAGGTTGTAAGTCGGAAACGCTCTCTCGACGTCTTTGAGACTGAGGGCCGAATCCTGAATCGCTTCGATGAAGCCTGGCCCGTCGAAATTATCGAGGCCGAAATGGCTCGCGACCGAAGGTTCGCGAAGATCGGCGTCGATGAGAAGGACGCGGTTCTCAGGCGTCTGCGCCAGAGTCGCCGCCATATTGATCGACGTGAGTGTTTTTCCCTCGCCGATTCCGGGGCTCGTGACGCCGACGACTTTCAAGTTGCCGCTGGCATGGGCTTCTTCGACCGCGCAGCAAAGCGTTTTGTACTGCTCGGCGTCGGCCGTCGCCGGACTGAGGAGGCTCACCAGATGATCCTCCAGCGCTCCGGCGTGCGTTTGTCCGTGCAAGGTCCATCTCGGCGGCGAGAACTGCTCGCGAACCGGCTGCGGCTTCGCGACTTTCTGCTCGATACTCTTGGCGACAGGGGCCGGACTTTCAACGGCCGTCCGGGCTGCGCCGTTTTGATCCTGCGCCGTGCGCTCATCGCGCAGTCGCTCCTGCTCCGCTTGCTCCAGCGCTTCGAAAAATTTACTCATGGTTCCTTATAACCTCGCTTTCGAGCCGGCCCCGGTCACGTGATCATCGCAAAGACGCTGAAGACCGAGCGCAGGACTTCGACGATATAGTTCTCCACGTGCAGCGAGAAATCCTCCATCCCGTTGAGCTTTAAGGCGAGAAATACGAAGGCCAGCAACAGGAGCGTTGCCAGCGCCCCGGAAATCCAGTGAAACGGCGCCCTGACGAGCGACCAGCCGCCGCCGAGACGGCTCTTCTGCGTCTGCTGCGGACGCGCCCCTTGCTCGATGTAGGCGATCACCTGGTCGATCGTATCCTGATCGATGCGCCGCTTCTGCTCGGCGTAGCCGAAAAGCAGCGCGTGGTCGCAGACGATATTGACGAGGCGCGGAATGCCGTCGGCGTAGCGCGTGATGCGCTGGAGCGCGGCGTCGCTGAAAATATCCACCCGGCGCCCGCCGGCGATGCGCAGGCGGTGCTGGATGTAATCGCGCGTCTCGTCGGTCGTCAGCGGACGGATGACGCAGCGGAGCGAGATCCGCTGCTTCAGCTGCCTGAGCTCGGGCAAATCGAGCTTGGACTGGAGCTCCGGCTGCCCTGCGAGAAAAATCTGCAGCAGCTTTTCCGTCGGCGTCTCGAAATTCGAGAGCAGGCGCACCTGCTCCAGCGCCGCCGCATCGAGGTTCTGCGCCTCGTCGATGATGAGCACCGTGTTTTGCCCGGTGCGCCTGCGCTCGATCAAGAAATTGTTCAGCGCGAACAGCCGCTGCGGCATCGAGACGAAATTTTCCGAGATGCCGAAATCCCTCAGCATGTATTCCACGAGCGCGTCGAACGGCAGCTTCGAATTGAAGATGTAGGCGACCTCGGTCTTCTCGTCGAGCCGGCGCAGCAGCGTCTGGATCAGGGTCGTCTTGCCCGTTCCGACTTCTCCCGTCAGCACGATGAAGCCTTTGCCCTCCTGAACCCCGTAAAGGATCTGCGCCAGGGCCTCGCGATGGCTCGGCGTCAGGTAGAGAAACTTCGGATCCGGGGTCGGATTGAAAGGCTTTCTTTCGAGTCCGTAGAAGTTCAAATACATGGCCGACTCGATTAACGGGCGGGCGTCGTCTCGGCCGAGCGCGGGCCGCGGCTCAGCATGTAGACGATGCCTTCGTTGTTGCGCGCGAAGTAATAAGAGAAGGCGACGACGAGCGCCAAGACCGCCGTCGCCGCGGCGAGTTTGAACCCGATCGCGCGGCGATCGCGCCAGCGGTCCTTCTCGGTTTGGATGCGCCGGATACTCGCCAGCACCGGCACGCGCGTGAAGCCCCGCAGACTGTCGACCGAGTGGAACGACGTATCGATGCGCTCGGTCAATAGAACTACGCCTACGGCGAAGCCGAGGGCCAGCATAAAACTGAGCAGCTTGAGGATGAGCCGGTTCGGCGCGGAGGGCGCCTTCGGCGGCAGCGCCGTGTCGAGAATGCGGAAGCGGTCGCCTTTCTGGCTCTGCTCGACCAGCTCCGCCTGCTGGGCGTCGGCGTATTTTTTCAAAAGGCCGACGTAGAGCTCTTTGGTGGTCTCATAGTCGCGCACCGCGTCGGGCGCGCGCGCCTCCGCCGTCCGCGCGGACTCGAGCTTGCGCTGATAATCGCCGATGCCGCTTTGAATCTGGGTGCCTTCGCGTTTCGCCCGCTGAATCTCGGCGTCGACTTCGCGGAGGTCGTTTCGCAGTCTTTGAATCGTCGGGTCCGAGCCGCCGTCGCCGCGCGATTTGACGTTGAACTTCGCGTCCGCCGCGCCGCTCTCGATCGCGGCGATCTCGGCCTGGGCGCGGATGACGTCCGGGTGCTCGGGCGTCAAACGCGTGCGCATTTCGTTCAGATCGCGCCTGAGCTTGGCGATGTACTCGGCTTTCTGCCGCGGATCGCCCCCCGGATCGAGCTCGGAAAGCTGTTTCGTGATCGCTTCCCTGCGATCGCTGAGCCGCGCGATCCGTTCCATATTGAGGCGCAGCTGATCGCCGAGACGCTCGTAGGGAATGAGGTATTCGGGCGCGCCGCCGGGCCCGAGTCGTCCCATGCTCGCGAGGCGCCGCTCTTTGTCGTCCATCTGCTTTTTCATGTCGTCGAGCTGCGCCTTGAAAAAGGCCGCCGTCTCGGTCGCCTGCTGGCCGCGCGTGCGCCAGTTCTGATCGACAAAGAACGAAGCCAGCGCGTTCGCGACGAGCGCCGCCGTGCGCGGATCGCGCGCGCGGTAGCTTACGTTGAAGGCGATCGTGGATCGTTTGCCGGGCTCTTGCTCGATGTTCTTGAGCTCAAGCCGGATGTCGCGCCGCATCCGCTCCGCGAGATCTTCCATGGGAACTCGCGCGCGCTCGTTCGGATACAGGTTCAGACGCTCGATCACTTCCTGCAGCCTGGCGCGGCTCAATATCTGCTGGTTGATCGTTTGGAGCCGCATCTCGATGGTCTGCTGCCGCACGTCCATCTCGTTGGCCCCCGCGGGGCGGACGAGAGAACCCAACTGGTCCTGGTCGACGAGCACGGTCGCTGTGGAGGTATACATATCGGGAAGAAAGACGGCGATCCCGACCAAAAGCGCGAACGTGGCCGCGAACGCGGTGATCGCGAGCCATTTGCGCCTCTGCCAAATCGCCCAGAACCGTTCGGCGCCGCTGGTTTTTTCCAGTTCGTCCATAAGAAGTTTCCTTTTCTGTTCCGCGCTCAAGCGGCTACGATGAGCGTGCAGTCGATCTCAACCGCGACGCTGCGCTGAAGCAGGTCGACGGAAACGACAAAGAGGCCTTTCTCCGGCTTGATTTTCAGAAGCATGCCTTCGACGTCTTTCAGAGGGCCGCGGCTGATGCGGACCCGCTGCCCCTCGCGGACATAGGCGTGCGGCATGGCGTGCAGCCGGCTGTCGAGCACCTTCTGGATGCCTTCGATCTCCTTTTCGGGAATCGAGGCCAGTCTGTCCCAGCGCTCGCCGAGAATGCGCACCAGCCCGCGCGTCTTGCAGATCTCATTGTAGCTGTGTTTGTCGACGGCGTGACGGATAAATAGATAGCCCGGAAAAAGCGGCACCTGGGTCAAGCAGCGCAGACCGCCGCGCCGCGACCAGATGTTGATCTTCGGCAGGAACATCTCAAAGTTTTTGGCTTGCAGCTGATCGTGTACGATCTGTTCGAAGTGACTGCGAGTCCAAAGGGCGTGCCATTTGGGCTCTCCAAGAGCCGCGCCCTCCTCATCTTCTTCGATCTGCCAGAGCAGCCGCTCCGCATCTGCTTTCACATCGACTGGCAAGGCTTCGCCCCCTTCGGTTCTCGACCCGCCCAGCGGGAGGAACCGATCCAACTAATGCTGCCGTTAATTTGCCCGCTTTCCAGGAGGCGGGCTCGGTATCTCCCCGCGACCACCACGGGGTACTCTCGCTTCCTAAGCGGCCGGATCGCGCCGGCCTCGATCGCCGTTCATTTGTCGGACTGCACGTTGACCTCACAGATGGAGTCCGGTTCCGGCTCGGCAACGTCGTCGACGATGTGTTCGAAACTTTTTCGCAGATCGGCGCCCGCCCGCTCGCGCCGCCGCTTGTATGCGACCAACGCGCGCGGATCGCTGGACCATGTGCGTCCGCCATCGATCGAGCAGAACTCGAAGCGCTTTCCCTGTAACTCGACTTGCTTCAGCATGACGGACCTCCTTACGCCGCGCTTCCTCTCCTCGGCATCCCCAGATTTGCTGGGCAAGGCCGCGGGTAGAATGATCAGAGTATAAAGTGGGGCTCAGGTTACGGTAAGAGGGAGAATCATGTAGATGCTTGTAGAAAATTCCTGAAGCGAATACGGGAAATCCCGGGATATTATTAATTCCGCCAGTAGGCGCGACATAACGACGACAATCCCGACACTTAGGCTGCGCCGGTCGTCGGTGGAGCCGTTCGGGGGATCGACGATGGGATGTTTCCGCCATCAAAATTTTATGAGGAGTATTACCAGAACATGACGCCGATCGTGATGCCTGCGAGCAGCGCGACGGCGAGCGGCAGGACGAAGATAAGGAGGCGTTCGCCCTCAATCGGCGGACGATCTTCGACGAGAATTTTCTTTTTCATGGTTACCTCGGTGGCGTATCATTGCCGCCATTTCTTCAATCTGACGGTCGTGCCGCTCTCTTCGGCGCTGACGATGGTGAATTCATCCATGAGCTTGCCGACGAATGAGAGCTCGCCGGCCGCCGGCTCCGCGCCGGACGGCACGCCTTGGCGAACGACGACCTCGAGGCCGCGCCGTGCGCCTTTCTCGACGACGGAGAAAGTGAGCGATCCGCGATCCGCGCCGTGCGTAATGATGCGCGCGACCTCGGAGACAATTGCGGCGATGAGCGCGACTTCGGTCGCGGAAAATCCGAGCCGCGAAGCGAACTGCGTTCCCATCTTCCGCGCCGCGACGATGTCGGAGCTGCCGTTGATCGGCACGCGGGCTTCGCCGCGCTGAAACGTCAGGAGTTGAAGGTGTGATTTTCGGGGCAGCCGACGGGCGATCGTGAAACCGTCGGGGCTCTTACGATCGCGTTTCTTCACCAGGCGATTGTAAGTTGCGCCCGCAGGTATACAACCCAGTGATCGCCTGATTCGAGAGGGAAAAGAACCTGAGGCCCGGCTAAGAGCCGAACTTGATCCAGTTGTAGAAAATGTCGAAGCGGTAGCCGACGTTCTTCACGGTGAGGATATGGCCGCCTTCGGGCCCGAGCTTCTGGCGCAGACGCTGGATGTGGACGTCGATCGTGCGCGAGTCGACTTCGGAGGCTTTTCCATAGCCCCAGATCTTTTCGAGGAGAAATTCACGGCTCAAAACTTCGCCCCGGGTCTCCATCAGCTCGCGCAGCAGTTCGAATTCCTTGGTCGTCAACTTGATCGGCTTGCCATTGACCGTGACGGTGGAGCGCTGGAGATTGATTTCGGTCGCGCCGGCCCGGAGCGCGCGCATCGGCGTCGTCGAAGCCTCGCGGCGCAGCAGTTTTACGTCTTTATCGTTCATACAGCGAGGCTATTCTATGCGATCGCCTATCGGCGCGCGAAGCCGGAAAGCGGCCTCACGCGTTCACATGCGCCCTTCTCATCGTTGAGTTAAGATCGGTGAGAATAGTTTTCTTAAGGACGAACCCGTCGGCCCCGCTTTCGGTCGCGGCGCGCCGATAGGCCTCTTCTTCGTGGACGGAAAGGATGATCACTTTCACGTCGGGACGCCGCGCCTTGATGCGGCGCGTCGCCTCCAGGCCGTTCAATCTAGGCATGGTGATATCCATGAAAATGATTTCCGGCCGGAGCTCGTGATCGAGACGAAGCGCTTGTTCGCCGTTTTCAGCCTCGCCGATAAGATTGAAAGTGTTTTCCTTCTCCGACAACCGCCTCACAGCCCTTCGGAACCCTGCATCATCATCGACAAGCAGTACGTTTACAGACATAATAAACAGGTATAAAGCCAGAGCGCAGCGACAACAATCAGGTAAACCCTGAAGTTTAGGTTAGAAATTACTTGAGAGACGTAACGCTAGACAAAATCAGCAAAAAAAGACGGGCTGGAGTCCTGGAACTCCAGCCCGTCGAAAAAAAAACCGCGCGTCCGGCTTAAATCACGGTTGGATCAGGCCGGTCCGAATCGCGTAACGCACAAGGCTCGCGGTCTCGTGCACGTCGAGCTTTTCCATAAGACGGGTGCGATGCGACTCGGCGGTCTTGACGCTCACGCCGAGGACCACGGCGATCTCTTTGGTGGTCTTGCCCTCGGCGACGAGCTGCAGGACCTGGCGCTCGCGCGGCGTCAGCGGATCGGACGGCAGATGGGTCTTCGACAGATACGCTTCGACGAGCGCGCGGGAGACGCCCGGGCTCAAGTAGACCGTCCCGCGATAAACTTCCTGCACCGCCTGGATGAGATCCGGCGTCGCCTGCGACTTCAAGACGTAGCCGCGGATGCCGGCGCGGAGCGCCTCGATGACGTATTGGTCCTCGGTGTGCATCGTCAGCAGGATCGTCTTGGTCTTCGGCGAGCTCTGAATGATCTCGCGCGCGGCGTCGAGTCCGTTGAGGTTGGGCATCGCGAGGTCGAGCACCGCAACGTCCGGATGAAGTGTCCGCGCCAGACGGATCGCCTCGTGGCCGTCGGACGCCTCTCCCACGACCTCGAGGTTCTCGCGTTCGAGCACTGCCTTCAGTCCCTGGCGGAACATCAGATGATCTTCCGCTAATAACAATCGCATCCTCATTGTGACCTCCTGGATGCCTTCAGGCCTCTAAAGGCACCGTTATGATGATTTCTGTTCCCTGTCCCTGAGCCGAATGAATTTGAACCGTGCCCCCGAGCACGGCGACGCGCTCGCGAATCCCGAGCAGCCCGAGCCCGCGGTTGCCTTTTCTGGCGAGCATGGCGGACGTATCGAAACCCACGCCGTCGTCCCGCACCGAGCAGACGACCGATTTGTCGCCGCGTTTGACGCGCACCGTGACGCCGCTCGCCTGCGCATGTTTCGAGGCGTTGTTGAGCGCCTCCTGAACTGCGCGGTAAACGGCCGTCTCGATCGCCGAGGGAAGCCGCGCGCCGCGCTCGCCCTCCACGGCGATCGGAACGCCGGAGCGCTTGGAAACGCCTTCGGCGAGAAATTCGAGCGCGGGCAAAAGTCCGAGGTCGTCGAGGATCGTCGGGCGCAGCTCGTGCGAGAGCCGCCTCAACTGACCCTCGACCTGGTTCAGAAGCTGGCGAATCTCTTCGAGATGTTTTCGCGACTTCGGCGGCAGCTCGCGGGCGACCTCTTCGAGCGCGATATGGACGCAGGCGAGAAATTGTCCCGCTTCGTCGTGAATCGAGTGCGCGATGCGCTTGGCTTCGTCTTCGAGCTTCTCGTTCAACCGGCGCAGCGCGCTGGTCGCGTCGTGGAAGCCGCGATAGGCCATCTCGAACGGCGTGAGACTCTCGACGAAAAAGTTCTTGGCTTCCCTCAGCACCTGCATCGTCTGCTCGTCCGAGTCGGGGAGCAGGTTCGAGAGCGCGTCGTGGTACAGCATCGCCATTTCCAGCGGCCCTAATTCTTCGGCGAGCGCCTGTCGTCCGACGGCGTAGGCCCGGTGCAGCCCGTCCTCGCCGGGATGGACGAGATAACTCTTCAGCGCCGAGGCGTATTCTTCCTGCAACGCGTTCTGCACGGATGGTTTCATCCCCATCAGCCGTCGGTCCCCATATAACGCGCGACCAGGACGAGCGAATCGTCGGTTCCCTTGGAATCCTGCGTCAAGATGTGATCGGCGATCTTCTGCGGCGGCTGGTCGTATTGACGGCTCGAATCGAAGCAGTGGCGGATGCCGTCGGTTGTAAAAATCAGCGTGTCTCCCGGAACAACGGGCACGACAGCCGAATGCAGCGCGGGCAGCTGGTGGCCGAGAACGCCCGCGCGAAGCAGCAGCGATTCGCGCGGCGGATTGGCGGCCTCCGAGCGCACAAGCAATCCTTCGACGTTGCCGACGCCGCACCATGCCATCATGCGTTGGGCGAAATTGAACGAAGCGAGGCTCATTACGACTCCGCGCGTTCCACGCAACGCATCATGGCAGCGCTTGACCAGCGAGACGATGCTGTCGTCCGGACGCTCCGCAAGAATGCCGGCCGCCGTTTCGGCGGCGCGGCAGGCTTCGGCACCGTGGCCGATACCGTCCAGGACGGCAACGAGAGTGCCGCCTGGAAATCGCTTGACCACATGACTGTCGCCGCATTTCCGCTCGCCGGCCAATGCGGCGTGTGCAACCCCCCACTCGATCACCGGCGCTTACAGCCTCCACTTCTTCACCGTCACGGTGGTGCCGTTGCCCACCTCCGAGACGATGTCGAACTCGTCCATGAGTCGCCGGACGCCCGAAAGGCCCAGGCCCAGGCTCCGCGACGTGCTGAACCCCTCTTCGAGCGCGCGCTCGATATCGGGAATGCCGGGACCGTCGTCGCGCGCGACGACTTTGAGACCTCGCCTGGTGCCGTTTTCGACCACGCTCAAGACGATCTCGCCGGTGTTCGCATACAAGATGATGTTGCGGGCGAGCTCGGAGATCGCCGTCGCGATCAGCGCGAGGTCGGTCGATGTGAAGCCGAGATCGCGCGCCAACTCCCGGCCTTTCTGGCGCGCTGTTACGATGTCGATGTCGGCGTTGACCGGCACGGTTGTTTTTTGGCTGGGCAAGATCAGCCTCGTCTTTTGACCGGCGGGGGAGCGGTGATCCTCAATTTTTTATCCAGGTACGCGAGCCCTTCTTCGAGATCGAGGGCGGTGGAGACGCCCTCGAGCGTGAGCCCCAGTTGAACCATGGCGAAAGAGACTTCCGGTTGAATGCCGACGATGACGGTCTCGGCCCCGCGCAGGCGAATCATGTGCGCGAGGTCGCGCAGCGTGCGGACGGCGAACGAGTCCATGACGTCGAGCGCGGTCACGTCGACGATGACGCCGCGCGAGCGGTAGGTGCCCACCTGGCTTACGAGCGCGTCGCGTAGCTGCAAAAGGTCCGCGTCGGTGAGCGCCGCCTGAATGCTGGCGATCAAATAATCGCGCTGTTTGAGAATGGGGACTTGCACGGCATGCACTCCTAGGTCTGCGGCGGCGGCTCTTCGATCATCGGCACGACGCGGTAGCCGAGCTGCCGCTCGGCCTCCTCGATGCCGCCCTGCAGGTCGCCGACGGTATTCATTTTGCTCAAATCGACGCCGATGTTGACGAGCGTCTGCGCGAGTTCCGGTGAAAGTCCCGTGACGATCACCGTCGCGCCCAAAAGCCGCGACGCTTCGACGGTCTGCACGAGGTGATTGGCGACGGTTGCGTCCATCGCCGGGACGCCGGTGATGTCCATGACGACCACGCGCGCGCGGTTGGTGCGGATGCCGCGCAGCAGCTGCTCGGTGAGCTGGCGGGCGCGGAGTGGATCGACCATGCCGATGATGGGGAGAATGAGGAGCCGCTCGCGCACGGGCAGGACGGGCGTCGAGAGCTCGCGGATCGCCTCCTGCTGCTCGCGGATGATGCGCTCGCGCTCCTGGACGAAGCTCACGGCGACGGTGCTGCCGATGCGGTTCGCGGCCGGCTCGTAGGCGTCGAGGACGCGGCTCAATTTATCGAAGTCCTGGCGGTATTTGGCGAACAGCGAGCGCGCGAGCACGTCGCGGAGAAGCAGCACGATGCCGACCACTTCGTGGGTCTCGACGCCGCGGGGGATGATGCGCTCGGAGAGGTTGCGCGCGTAATCCTGCAGGGCTTCGACCGCTCCGGTCTCCAGAACGTCCACGTAGTTGTCGTACACGGCGGTCGCTTCGGCGAAGATCTCTTCCTTGCTCATCGCGGTGAGCAATTGGGCCTCGGTGATGCGCCGCGCCCACTCCTCGCGCAGCTGGGTGCGCGACTGCCTGAGGTGCGCGACAAGTTCGCGCAGCAGCACCGCGGTCGATTCGGGGCCGCCGACTTTTTGAATAGACACGGGGTGGGGATTAGCCTCGGCCATGCTGTACCTCCTCCTCAAGCAGTCTCTTCACCTAACGTAACCCTTGTCAAGACTCGTGGACATAGATTTTGCGGTAAATACCGGAAAAGACAAGGTTTCGGTATCAGGTATTTACCTGAATTTGGTTAAGAAAAGACCGGAGAAAAAGCGGTCAGGAAGTGGTCAAAAAGCGGACCTGTCGGGCCGCCTAGGCGAGGGCGGGGGAGGTGGCTGTGCGGCGGCGAATTCCTGCGCAATCGCCGCGATCCGCTGCTTAAAGTGCGCCAGACCCGATTCGGGATTCAGACGGTATTTAAGCTCCTGGAATTCTGCCAGGGTGGCGTAAACGATCAAAGAGCGTGTCGGCGGATCGAAGGCGATTTCAAAACGCCGCCCGGGAGGGGAGGAATCCTTCTTTTCAGTGGACTTTGCCAAAGCCGCTGCGACTGCTTTAGCGGTCTCCTCCGCTTCCTTAGATTCCAGCGGATACACGTAGACTTGGCGGGGTGAGGCGACGGGCCGGTCGAGCTTTTCGAGCCATGCGCGCGCCGCGCTCCAGGCCTCCTCAGTCCTGCTGATCGCCAAAAGGGCGTTGCTCCCCGTCAACGCTGCAAAATAAATTCCGCTTAGTCCTCCGGATGGGAGCAAGCCGTTTCGCTGGAGTTCGTTGATTTCCCGTCCTAGTTCCTCGGCCGATATCCCTCGAGGCTGATAGACATTGAAACGCGAATTGGCCAGTGCGGGGACGTCCAGCGCGTCCTTGATCGCACTGAGTCTACGATTGTTTTCGGGCGTATCGACAATCATCAACGACTTGCCGCCGGGCTGATCGAGAACGGCCCCGCCCGGAGTCGCAACAGACTGGAGGACTTTCTTGAGCTCGGCCGCCGGAGCGTTGTTGATCTGAACGGCCTGTCCGACAAAGCCGCCGGGCGGAGTCGCCGGATTTGTTTGCGATGGTGGCGAGGAAGGGTCGCCGGCGCGACTAACACCGGAAAGGAAAAGCAGAATGAATGTCGCAAGTGCCAGCGCCTGCAGCGCACGCGTTGGCGCCGCCATCGCCGCAGCCGCCACTTGAATGCTATACCAGTCTGACCCAGGCCTTTTGCAGTGACGTGGCATAGCCGATCGCGGCGGCACTTTTCAGTCCCGCGGCCTGGAGTTCCGCTACCAACTTGAACGCCGATTTTTGCGGCAACGCGATGAGCAATCCACCGGAAGTCTGTGGGTCGAAGGCGAGCTCTACCAAACCCTCCCGTATGGAAGGATCGATCGTGATCTTATCCTGCAGGTATTCGCGATTTCTCTTGCAGCCGCCGGTGAGGTAGCCCTTTTCCGCCAGGTGGCGCGCGCGGCGCAGGAGAGGCAGCTTCGCCGATTCTAGGATAACCGTCACACTGCTGCCACTCGCCATCCCCAGCGTGTGGCCGAGAAGACCGAAACCCGTGACGTCCGAGCACGCATGCACTGGATAGCCGCGCATGATCTTCGAAGCCGTTCTATTGAGCTCGGACATGGAGGCGACGGCTTCCTGCACGGCGCCTTTCAGCGCTTTGCCTTTTTTCAGCGCGGTTGTGATGATCCCTGTTCCGAGAGGTTTCGTCAGGACGATAGTGTCGCCGACTTGAACGCCGACATTCCGGAGAATTTTGTCGGGGTGGATAACGCCGGTGATCGCCATTCCATACTTGATTTCCGGATCGATGATGCTGTGGCCGCCGACGATGGTTACATCGGCTTCGTGGGCTTTATCGGCGCCGCCCTTCAAAACTTCAGCCAGCACCCTCATGTCCAGCTTCCCTTTTGGAAAGCAGACAATGTTCATCGCGGTCTTCGGCTCGCCGCCCATCGCATAGACGTCGCTCAGCGCGTTCGCCGCGGCGATCTGGCCGAACGTGTAGGGGTCGTCGACGATCGGGGTGAAGAAATCGACGGTGTTGACGATCGCGAGGTCGGGGCGAACACGATATACGCCGGCGTCGTCGGAGGTCTCGGTTCCCACGATCAAGTCCGGATGATCGAATTTCGGAAGGCTGTGCAATACTTGCGACAGGTCGGCCGGGCCGAGCTTGGCGGCTCAACCGGCGGCGGCTACGTGTCGCGTCAAGCGCACTGCCTTGCGTTTATCCATTAATCTCATTGTGCCTGTCACTTTATACCCGTCCGTGCAGCGGGCTTGGGAGAACTGTTATCGTGGCGAGCCCGGTCTCGCCGCCGAGGGCGACTTAAGCCGCCTGGAATCTCCGACTCTGACGGTAATCCCTTCGCGGTCGAAATATTCAAGGAGGGCTATAGTATACTTGCGGCTGGAACCCAAAAGATCGCGAAAGCCGGCCGCCGTTATCTCGCCGTTTTCGGAGAGATATTTATATAGAAGGGTCCGCACCTTGTCAACGGAATCGGCGAGATAGTAGAGATCCGTCGCCACCCGTACGACCGCCTTCTCCCGCTCCATCAGGCGCACGATCTCGGCGATTTTTCCGCGATCCGAACCGATCTCTTTCTCGACCTGGCGGAGATCGGGCGGCGCAAGCGGGTCCGTCCCGAGAAGCCGCTTGATCTTTTCCGTGACGGATTGCTCGTCGGCGCCGAGGCGAACGCGATGGCCGGGCAGGCTCAAGAGATTTCCGTCGCGCTTGAGGATCTTTTCCTTCTCTAAATGCTCGACGATCACGCGAAACAGCCGTGGACCAATGGCGTAGGGCAGCTTCGCCCGCAACTCCTCCATGTCCATCCCCGGGGCGAGCGGATGGCCTGCATGATGCTCCACGAGCACGCCGGAGACTTTCTCTTGAAGCCGCCGCCACTTGTTTTTCGTCGTGTAAAGCTTTTCGCCTTCGGCGCTGATCGACATAACGCTTGGAGTGCGGCCGATCCAATCGCGGACTTCCTCTTCGCGAAGATTCAAGAATTGGTAAATCTCGTCGATCGGCGGCGCGAACTCCTCGCTCTCCTCCATGAAGCGCTCGATTAATTGAGGGATGTCGTCGCTGAGAAGCGACCGGAGTCTCGCTTCGAGATCCGCTTCACCGCGCTTGTGTTTACTGGGCCAGGGATGGACAAGCGCTCCGCCGCCGAGCGTCCGCCGCGCAGTCTCGTCGCGGACGATGAAGCGATCGCCGCGAAGCGCGAGCAGCGGCTCGCTGAGAACGATTTGACAGAAACCGCTTTCCTTCGGTTCGAGCTTGTCTTTCGAGCCGAGAAGCACGAGCTTCCCTAGCCGCTCGGCGGTTCCGAGATGAATCCGCACACGCTGGTGATTTTTGATCCCTTTCACCGCCGCGGGCCGAACCTCGAGCCACGCGTCGAAACGTTCGGTCGTGCGCGTAAGCTTTTCATGGCAGATGACGTGGCCGCGCTCAACGGCGGCTTTTTCCAGACCCGCCAAATTGAGCGCGACGCGCTGGCCCCAGCCGGCGGCTTCCATCGCGCGGTTATGCACCTGGATGCTGCGCACGCGGAAAGTCTGATTACCCGGCAGCGCGCGTAAATGATCGCCGACTTTAACCTCACTGCTCTGCGCCGTGCCCGTCACGACGACGCCATGGCCTTGCAGAATGAAAGCGCGATCGACGGGCAGCCGGAAGTATCCTTTAGGCGCCGTACGGCCGACTTGCTGTAGCCTGCGAATGATTTCCTCGCGAACTTGTGCCAGACCTTCGCCGGTCACAGCGGAGAAGGGGATCATCGGCGAATTCTCGAGCGCCGTGCCGAACGTTAGAATCCCGATCTCTTCTTCGACGTCGCGGATACGCTCTGGCGGCGCGAGATCGGCTTTCGTTATCACGAAGATCGCCTGCTTCACGCCGAGGAGGTGTACGATGTCGAGATGCTCCTCGGTCTGCGGCATGACGCCGTCGTCCGCGGCTACGGTAAAGAGCACGAGGTCGATGCCGTGCGCGCCGGCGAGCATGTTGCGGATGAAACGCTCGTGTCCTGGAACGTCGACGATTCCCGCCTGCGTGCCGTCGGGGAGGTCGAGATGGGCGAAGCCTAAATCGATCGATATGCCCCGCTCTTTTTCTTCTTTTAGCCGGTCGGTATCCTCGCCCGTCAATGCTTTGATCAGGCTGGTCTTGCCGTGATCGATGTGCCCGGCGGTGCCGATGATGTAGGGCATGACTAGGACTTCGACTTGCGCGGTTTAAGATTCGCGTCGGCCGCGCGGAAATTCGGTATCAGATCGTCGGCATTGAATACGGCTCTCAAGTCGAGGAGGAACCGGCCATCTTTGATGCGGCCGATGATCGGCGGATCGGCGCGGCGAAACTTCTCCGCGATGCGCTCGGCACCAAACGTTGCGCTCTCGATCGCGATGACCTTGGTGGGAATCTCTTCGGTCGGCAGCGCGCCGCTGCCGACCTGCGAGGTGGAATCTTCGAGTGCCAGGCGAAATCCGTCGCCCAGCGCCTTTTCGAGCGCCGGCAAGAGGCGCGCGCCCATCGCTTCGATGTCGGCGAGGCTGCGAGTAAATGCCCTGAGCGTCGGGATCTCCTCGATGGAGTCCGCGGACTGTTGGTACAGATGTAATGTCGCCTCGAGTGCGGCGAGCGTTAGCTTGCCGCAGCGAAGCGCCCGATGCAGCGGATTTTTGCTGAGCGGTTGCAGATATTTCTTTTTGCCGACGATCAGCCCCGCCTGCGGCCCGCCGAGTATCTTGTCGCCGCTGAACGTGACGACGTCGGCGCCGAGCCCGACGCGCTCCGCGACGAGCGGCTCTTTCGGCAGGCCGTGGCGGCTTAGATCGACGAGCGCGCCGCTGCCCAAATCTTCCATGACCGGAACTTTATGCTTTTTACCGATGGCGACGAGCTCTTCGAGGCCGACTTCGGCGGAGAAGCCGACGATTTTATAGTTGCTCGTGTGTACCTTGAGCAGCAGCGCCGTCTTGTCCCCGATCGCCTTCTCGTAATCCTGCGGATGGGTGCGATTCGTGCTGCCGACCTCTTTCAAGACCGCGCCGCTCTTCGCCATGATCTCGGGAATGCGGAAAGAGCCGCCGATCTCGATCAGCTCGCCGCGCGAGACGATCACCTCGCGCCCTTCAGCGAGCGTATTGAGGCCTAGCAGCACCGCCGCGGCGTTGTTGTTGACCACGCTCGCCGCCTCGGCGCCGGTCAGGTCGAGGAGCAGGCTCTCGACCATCTCCTCGCGTTTCCCGCGCGCGCCTTTCTCCAGATCGTATTCCAGATTGACCGGATGCCGGCCCGCGCGTTCCGCCGCTTCGATCGCCGCTTCCGACAGCAGCGCGCGCCCTAAGTTGGTGTGTAGAATCGTGCCGGTGGCGTTGACGACGCGGACGAGCTTGGAGCCGCGCGCGCGGTCGATCCGTGCGGCGAGGCTCGTGAGAATGGCGTCTTCTCCGAGCTCGGCGTCGGCGGGCGATTTTCCGCCTCGGATCGCGGCGCGCAATTCATCCAGAATCTCGCGGCATTGCCGCGTGACATACTCGCGGCTCGTGCGGGCGAGAAGAGGCCGGCAGTGCGGGTGATTCAGCAGGCGATCGACCGACGGGAGCTCGCGGAGCAGGCTTTTCCCGGCTTCCATGATACATGGAAGCTCGCATAACGACGGGTTAAATTCAAATTCGCTTGCGGCGTCTACTTGACCGGCATCATGACGTAGACGCGCGGCTCGCTGCTCACCACGCGCGTAATATGGCCGCGTCCGCTGGTGTCGTCGGCGAGCATGATGTCGCCGGCGCCGAAGCGCCGTTTGGTGCCGTCGCTAATTTCGATCTCGCCTTCGCCGGAGAGCGTCACGACGTACTGACGCCTTGGGGCGGGGTGCCAGTCCTGCGTTTTACCGGGCGGCTCGTGGCGAAAGACGATGCCGTCGCCCGCCTGAAGCTTGCCGGTATCGACTTCGACTTCGTCGAAATGGGAATGGCCGTCTGTGCCGGTGTAGATGCGCGTGACTTTCATGGCCTGTTTCTAGAAAAAGCCGGCGAGAAAAGCAAATTGGACAATAAGACTGGATTCCCGCTTGCGCGGGAATGACTTCGGGAGGTCGTCTGTGAGCGGGGACTCTTCGTTGGTCACCCCCGCGAAAGCGGGGGTCCAGGTCGCATGAATGGCGTCGTGACATCATGCGTTAGCTTGCGCTTCGTGTTCTGCATTCTGCTCACTACGCACTCCTCAATAGCCTTTCGGTTGATATTTTAGATCGCCTCGGATACCGAAGCGTAATGTTCCTTTCGCCTTCGTTCCGCCAGGGCGTGAAGGCCGCCGTGCCGGT
>Ga0075426_10001107_pt1 | contig 18980 bp, 17 predicted proteins | sample SoiMethybrSBSTD5_FD_75304 | JGI IMG/M metagenome (GOLD analysis project Ga0075426, IMG submission 75304) | Bulk soil microbial communities from a Populus tree surrounding site in Tennessee, USA - Soil MetaG P. TD hybrid SBSTD5 | ecosystem: Environmental > Terrestrial > Soil > Tree plantation...
GCCGGGGCCGGCCGCTCGGCGGGCGGGAGGGTCCCCGTTCACGTTGGGCTCGGGGGGGACCCACCCCGCTCAATCGCCGAGCGCGTGGCTTCGGGGCGCCGAGGGGGCGGCCTGGTACCAGAACTGGGGGACGACGCCGACGCACGCGACGCACGGTGGAGGGTACGGGGCATCTCGGATCGTCGGCAAGGTCGGGGAGAGCACCATCGGGTACGGCGCCTGGTCCCAGACCGTCGGAAAGAGGACCGGGGACCGCGCGGTCTGATTGAAGTCGAAGAAGTCGAACGGCGGCGTCGCGGTGCAATCGAGCATCGTGAGGCAGCCGAGGCCGAACTGCCACTCGTCGTAGCGGAGGAGGGAGAAGAAGTCGAGGAACTGGTGGCTGATGTAGTTCTGTTTCGCGTACGGGCTGATCACGATCACCGGGGAGCGGAACGATAGCAGGCCGGAGAGGACCCGCGGTGGCGCGACGTGGTCGTACCAACCGCCGTAGTCGTCCCAGATGACGAAGATGGCCGTCGAGTTCCACGCGGGCGACCCCTCGACGAGGTCGACGAGCTGGGCGACCCACGACTCGCCCCACGTGATGTTGTAGCCGGGGTGCTCCGAGACGTTCTCGCTCGGGATCACCCACGAGAGCGCCGGCAGGCTGCCGTTCACGACATCGCTCAGGAAGGCGCTCCGCGATACGAAGTGGGAGGCGTAGGGCGTCGTGTACGACTCGGCGCGGGCGGCCATCGGGTTCCAGTAGTCGTACGCCAGCCCGCCCGACTGGATCGCGACCGCGCGGGAGGGCAGGCGGAAGTCGTAGTACTTCCACGACACGTTCGTCCCGTTGAGGAGGTCCTGGATGGTGGTCGTCTGGTTCGACTCGTTCAGGTACGTCGTGCGTTCGGCGTTGGTCCGAAGGTACGACTGCTCCGAGATGTTGGGGGCTTGTCCGGCGATCAGCGACCAATGGTTCGGGAGCGAGTAGGAGAGGTTCGCGGCGAAGAAATTGTCCCCGATGGCGAACTGCTGGGCCATCTCCCAGTAGATCCCCAACGTGGTGGCGTTGTAGTGGCCGAAGGGCAGCACTCCTTTCGCGCTTGCCTGGAAGAAACCGTCCATGGCGCCGTTGTCCCAGGCGAGGCGCCCGCTCGCCCAATCATGGGGCATGTCGGGCGTCGCGAGCTGGGTCTGCGAGAAATTGTACGGGCGGGTGCAGCCGAGGATGGGGTTGAGCGGGTCGTTCGGGACGCACAGTCCGGAGGGCAGGCCGTTGCCCGAGTTCGGACAGTACGGCCCGACGACCAGGCAGTAGTCGCCGAAATAATTGTCATAGACGTGGTTCTCCATCACGACCGTGATCACGTGCTGGATGTGCGTCGAGCTCGGACCCCACACGAGCATCGCCGAGGCCGCGGTCGCTCCGGCCGCCGGCGCGTGGGAGACCGGAACGCCACCCGGACCCAGGACCATCAGGACGAGCGCCACCGCGCCGATCAACGCCACCCGGGCCGACATTCGCGAGGTACCCCCGCTAGCCCGGCCCCGCGCAAGGATCCTGGGAGGGACGTCCCGGACGCGCTCGGGTCGTCACGCGGCCCGCTGTTCCTGTTCGCACGGGGGTTGGACCGACGCGCTCTATGAAAGACTATCCCATTCTTACCACGCTTGAGAGGGTGTACGCGCGCCGCGCCGGTGCACGCGACGCTCGAACTACCGCGTCGAGAATTCCAATCGTGCGGGCGTCGTTGTGCCATGCGGTCCTGCCGCTGCGCCGCCAACGGCGTGTCGATACTGCCGAACCCAACGCCGAGCCGTCGGTGCGGCCGTGCGTCCGGAGATCCGGACGAACCGGAGTCATGGCCGGTCGATCCATCCAACAGCCTGGGCCGCGGTCAGCGCGGGACGCGGCGAGGCCCTGCGGGCGTCGCGGGATCGGACTCGATGCTCCGAGGGCACCACGGTGGGACGGACCGCTCTTCGACGCCCCCGAACATAGTGTGATTTGGAAACCCTTTCATAGAGGGCGGCAGTCCTCGAAACCGTGAGCGTGGCCCGGTCTGACCCCGCGGGGGTGGGGCGGGGTCACGGCGGCCCCGGGATGAGCGAGACGCTGCCTACGTCGGCGGGGGATGACGGCGAGGCATGAGGACGGCCTGGATGTCGATGGGACTCGCCGTACTCACCTTCGTCCTCGTATCCCCGGCGGGCATCACCATCTCGAAACTCCCTCCTCCGACCCTCGGGTCCCAGGATTCGACCCCGGTGCAGATGGTCTGGGGCCCGGCGTCGACCCACATCCAACACGTAGTGACCGTCGTGATGGAGAACCGGGTCTACGACAATTACTTCGGTGAATACTGCCTTACGCTCGGCCCGTACTGCACCTCCACCGGGAACGGGATCCCCTCGACCACGTGCGTGCCAAAGTCGCCGACGAACCTCTCCCTCGGGTGCGTGAATCCGTACCCCTTCACGACGCACCAGTTCACGACGACGGACATCGCGCACGATTGGAACAGCGGCCACGTCGCGTGGGACAACGGGGCGATGGACGGGTTCTATCAGGCCGAGGGGTCGACGCTCACGACGTTCGGCCATTACAACGGGACCACGATCCCGATCTACTGGGACATGGCGGAGCAGTACGCGATGAGCGACAGCCTGTTCGCAGCGAATCTCTCGTACTCCCTGCCGAACCACTGGTACCTGATCGCGGGTCAGGCGCCGAGCATCTCGTACGATTCCTTCCTGAAGACCAGTACCGACCGGACCGCGTACCTCAACGAGTCGGACCGAACGCTGACGATCCAGGATCTCCTGAACCGCTCTAGCGTGACGTGGAAGTACTACGACTTCGGGTTGCCGACGCGCTCGGCCGCCATCATGAACGGCGGGGCCGCCTACGATTTCTGGAACCCGATGGCGGCGAAGTCTGAGTCGTACAACTCGAACTACGTGAACCACTTCGCTCCCCGCGGGGACTTCCTGAACGACCTCGCTAACGGGACCCTCCCGCAGATCTCATGGGTGATCCCCGCCGCCAACGCGTCGGACCACCCGGGGTACAACGTCTCGAACGGCGAGTCGTGGGTGGCGCAGCTCGTGGATGCCGTCGAGGCGTCGCCGGAGTGGAACTCGACCGCGATCTTCGTCGTCTGGGACGACTACGGCGGCTGGTACGACCACGTGCCACCCCCGCGCGCGCAATCGAACCTCCTCTCCTTCCGTTCCCCAATCCTGGTCATCAGCCCGTACGCGAAGGAGGGCTACATCAGCCACGTCCAGCTGGATTTCTTCTCGCTCCTTCGGTACACCGAGTGGCAGTTCGGGATCGGGTGCGTCAGCTCGCTGGACTGCCAGGCGACCCCGCCGTTCGACTTCTTCGATTTCAACCAGACGGCCCGGTTGCCGATCCAGTTCGCCACCGATTGGACGCAGGCGACGTATCCGATGCAGCTCCAGTTCGTGGGGATGACCCTGCCCGACGCCCCGCTCGGTCCCGGCTGCGTGAGCTGCGTCCCGATCGGCGGCGCCTCGTGGTGGACCCACGACCCCCCGAGGACGAACTACTCTCTCGGGGACTAGGTCGCACGCTTCGCCCGCGCCGCGGGCCCAGGTACGTGAGCGCGCGGTCGGCTCGGGCCGACCTCGTCGCCCTCATCCGCCCCCGGCGGTCTCCCATCGCCGAATGGGGCTCGTCGTGTTCTTCCGCGCAGCGAACGTGGGGGGCCACCAGACCTTCCGCCCCGGCGGGTTGGTCCGGCAGCTCGCGAGCTTCGGGGCCGTGAACGTCGGCGCGGCGGGGACGCTGTACGCGGCCCGTGCCGACGACCCCGCCGCGCTCGAACGGGCGATCCGACGCTCCGTACCGTTCGAGCCGGAGCTGATGATCCGCCCCTCGGACGAGGTCGTGCGGCTGGTCGACACGGCTCCGTTCGGGGCGCGTCCGAGCCCGGCGGGAGTGGAGCGCTACGCGACCGTGCTGGCCGAGCTCCCTCACCCTCGACCGACGCTGCCGGTCGAAGAACCTCCCGGCACTCGTTGGCAGCTGAGGGTCGTTCGCATCGTCGGACCGTTCGCGCTCAGCGTCCGTCGGCCCGCCGCCGGTCGCCCCCTGTACCCCAACCCCGTGATCGAGCGGCGGCTCGGGGTCCGCGCGACGACGCGCACATGGGCCACGATCGAGAAGCTCGTTGCGATCGTGCGCGGAGCGGATTCCGTGTGACCGGAGGGTGCTCCACGCCGCCCGGACCGGACGAGCCGGCTGGGACGCGCCGGAAAATTCGTACATCGCACCCTCGAGTGCGTGAGAGTCCGACGCCCGACGACCGATTTTTGCACGCTTTCTTGTAAGAGACGTGGGTTCGCTCGGTGCTGTCGTGCGACGACGTCCGAACGGCTCGAGCGGTCGGCCCGGGTCGCGTCCGGCCCTAGACCGGACCCGTTCCACCAAAGGTAGATATACGACATGGCCAACTGGTTACGGTGGGTCGTGTGATGGAGTCAATGGCGAGGCCGAGGCCTTTTCGATTCCCACTGCGCCGAATCGCCTCCATGGCCGTGCTCGCGGTCGTCGGGGCCCTCCTGCTCCTGCCGGGGGCGCTCTCGTCGCCGTTGTCGATCGTCGACCGGACCCATCCGGGGATCGCGGCCCCGCAGACGTCGTACGCCGCGACGGCCACCCTGGGGGCGTACGTCGGGTCCCACGGCTCCTCTCCCTTCTGGGCCGTCGTCTTCTCCGCGGCCGGCCTCGGCCCGAACTCGGCGACCCTGCTCGGGAAGTACTTCAACTCGACCCCGTTCACCTGGTTCCGGCTTGGCGAGGGGGGCCACGGGTATGACCCGACCACCCAGACGAACTGGGTCGCGCCCTCGAGCGGGAGCGGGGCGTACGTCGCCGACCACACCCAGATGATCAACCTCACCTGGTTCAAGTCCTGGTGCTACTCCCGAACCCCCCACTGCCAGTGGATCGGGGCCCTGCCCGCGGAGCAGAACAACACGGCCGCGGCCGTTCACTACGCGAAGTGGTTCCACGACGTGATCAACTTCCCGCCGACGGCGTGGGAGATGGGCAACGAGCCGAACGTGTGGGTGCACTTCGGGATCAACGCTTCGAAGTGGTCGACCACCGACGCGTCGACGCCGACGGGGATCGGCTACGCGACGATGGTCCACAACTACATCGCCGCGGTCTCCGCCTTGTACCCGTCGGACAAGTTCATCGGCCTTGAGTCGAACTGCGCGTGCGGCGCGGACCTTGTCGAGAAGACGGCCGCCGTCAACGGGCCCCAGCTCTACGGGATGGCGTACCACAGCTACCCGTGGGCGAACGACTCGAGCAACAAGACGTCCCAGTTCATGGGGGCGCTCCTATCGCCGACGCGCAACCTCTCCTACACCGCGGACCGGATGCGCACGCTCGTGACGACCGGCTGCCCGACCTGCACCAACATGCGGATCCAGGTCGGGGAGTACAACGCGGGGCCCGTCCCGACGCACAGCCCGCTCGCGATGAACTACTCCGGGGCTCCGTTCATGGCGGCGTCGGTGATCCAGGCGCTCCAGGCGAACGTCTCGATGTTCAGCATCTACTCGCTGTCGTGGCTGTACAATTCGTCGAGCACGCAGCTCCACGCCGAGGGGATCCTCTATCAACAGTTCCTCAAGAATCTCACAATGGGCAGCGACTACATGGTCAACGTGAACGTTCCCTCCGTCGGGGGCGTCTACGCGATGCTCATCAAGTCGGGAACGCACCAGTCGTTGCTGATCGTCAACGTGAACAACACGAAGGCGATCACGCTCCCGATCACGACGGCCCTCTTCGCCGGGGTGGGCCTCACCGGCTCGAGCTGGAGCTGGGACCCGCGCTACGCCCAGCCGGTCGTCCAGACGGGGATCCTCCTCCCGACGTCCTACACGATCTGGTCGCAGGGGATCCTGCTGATCAACAACTACTAGGCGAACGCGGTACCCCCCGACGGGGTCCGCTCGGTCGGCGAGCGAGGTCAGAGGCCGGCGGCCATCAGGGCGTTCAGCGCCTGCTCGAGGGTCCGGTCCGGGTTCCCGGTGGCGTTCAGGCGGACCCACTTCGGGGGTTGGAACATCTGTTCGAACTTGCGCTGGACCTTCTTCAGGTACGGCTCGTCCTCGAACGAGTCGCGGCCGCCCTTGCCCTGGACGCGGCTCATGGCGACGTCCACCGGAGCGTCGAGGTAGAGGATCAGGTCCGGCTCGAACGCGAGCGCGCGCTCGATCCGCTCGAGCTCCCGCCACGCCGCGTCACTGAGGCCCGGGTACTGGTAGGCGAGCGTCGAGTAGTACGATCGGTCCTGGATGACGACGTCGCCGTGCTCGAGGGCGAAGTCGACCTGAGGACGGAGCAGGGTCCGGTCGACGGTCAGGCTGAGCGCGGCGGCGAACGAGTCGAGCTGGGACAACCGGACGAACTCGCTGCGGAGGAACTTGTCGGTGGGCTCGCGGAAGCTCGAGACCGAGTGGCCCCGCGACAGGAGCGGGGGCACGAGGCGCGCGGCGAGCTCGGTCTTCCCGGTCCCGTCGATCCCCTCGATGATGACGTACGTGCCCCGCTCGCTCACAGTCCCGCTCGTCGCGACGTCGGCAGTATTCCGGCCGAGGCAATAAACCCGCCCGGGGCCAAATCCGCGGATCGGCCCCTCGGTGGTGGGCGACGCTCCGCGTTCCTCACGCTCGGTCCGAGCGAGGGCGGACGCAGCCGAGGCCGTGCGCCGCCGCGCGAGGGGGCGCCGACCTCGGCGGGGCCAGGAGACGGCGCGCCGACGGTCAGCGGCGAACACGGGCCCGGCGAGCGCCGTCGAGGACGACGCCGGGCGCGAGCAGCACGAGCAGCGGACCGAGCAGGAGCGGGTAGGTCAGCTCCCCCTCCTGCAGGACGACCGCGAGGAACGAGGGGACGAGGATGAGCAGCAGGATCGCGTAGAGACCCGCGCCCGCGTAGAGCGCGCTCTGGCGGTACTCGCGGCCCGAGAGTACGAGGCCGACGACGATCCCAAGCCCGCCGAGCCACGCGAGCCAGTACCCGACGATCCCGGAGTCGGCCGCGAACGGCGACGCGGTACGGAGGCACGAGAGGGCGTGGGTCGGTCGGCCCTGGAGGCACTGGACCAGGGCGTCGGACGACCCGGCGGCGAGCAGCGCCGCGACGATCAGCAGGAGAAAGCCGAGGGTCCCCACCAGGCAAAGGACCGAGGGGACCCAAAACCACCGTTCGGCCCGTCGCAACACCCAGAACCCGCGTCGATAGAAGAGCAGCGAGACGAAGAACAGGATCGCTCCCACGATCGCCAGGATCGTCGCCGCCCGGATCAGCTCCGGCCGGACGGGAAAGATCGCACCGACGCGGTCCGTGGTGAGGAAGATCACGAGCAAGGGGATCACGAGCCCGGCGACACCGGCCGCGAGCCCGAGGGTCGCCCCGCTCGAAATGCGGTGGAGGCCCTTGATCTCGTCCTCGTGAATCTGGCGTGGTTCCGTCATGATCCTCGCACCTCGGGTCCGCGCACAGCGCCGGGTCGGGGTGGCCCGACGGGGTCCGTCCACGCCCTGAGCCCGGTCATCGTCCGCGGGAGCATTGCGCGTTCTCCCTATTTACCCGACCCGTTCGTTCGGCGGTCGGCCGCCGGGCTCCGCGAACCCACGCGCAGCGTAGGGTCGGATCGCCCCCAAGCTACTTCCGTCGTTGGCTCGAGGGCGACGCCGATCAATCGCAAGGGCGCGGCGGTGGAACTCCGATCCGCACGCGAGAGAGCGGGGACGAGCGGCTCGACGCGCCCGATCGCGGGCCGCGAAAAATCGCAGAGCCCCCGTCGCGCGTTCCACTGAGGAGGCGGGGCCGCAAACAGTAGGTTGATGTAGTGAAACTCCCTAGGTACTTCGATGGCCAAGAAGTCGACCAAGAAGGGCAAGAAGGGCGGCAAGAAGAAGAGGTAGTCCGGGTTCGCCCGGGCTATTCTTGCCAACCGGGGATTGCTTGCACCGACCTCCCGCCCTGTTCTCGGGAACAGGGGGCGTCGGTGGATCCCTTCCACCTTTTTTTTTCTGCCATTGGTGATGACGCTCGCCGGCCCCCGGCGGTCGTAGGATCGCCGGCGCCCCGGCGCGGAAGCGAATCCGCGCGCCGTGGGGATCGAGCCGGAGGTCTCCCGAAGGAGCGGGGTCGGTAGCGACGGCGGCGGCCGGTCTACCGCGCCGCCGGCGGTCCCGCGGCCGGGAGCGGCGACGAAGGGACCGCGGCCTCGCGGATCCATCGCTCGAACGCGTCGAAGTCGAACGAACGGCCGAGGTAGGCCTCGACCAGCGCGGAGGCGGGCCTCGAGCTTCCCGGCGCGAGGATCTCCGAGGCGTAGCGTCGGGCGATCTCTCGGTCGGTGAGCGTGCCCTTTTCCAGGAACGGGCGCAGCAGGTCCCGTGCGATCACGAGCGACCAGACGTAGGTGTAGTAGAAGGCCGAGTACCCGGTCAGGTGGCCCCACCCCGTCTGCGGGTGGTAGCCGTCGGTCAGCGGGACCGGGCAGTAGCGATTGAAGATCTCGAGGTACGCCGCCGTCGTGTCCATTCCCGCCGGGTCGCGGTCGTAGAACTCGAGCGACGTTCCCGAGAGCGCGACCTGCCGCTGCCATCCCGACGCCCGACCGAGCGATTCGGCCCGTGCGAGCTTCGCGAGCACGTCCGACGGGATCGGTTGCCCGGTGTCGGGATTGATCGCGAACCGCGCGAGCGTCGCCGGGTCGCGGGCCCACTCCTCGAAGAGCTGCGAAGGCGCCTCGACGAAGTCCCATTCGATAAACGACATGCTGTTGTAGAGCCACCGACCGTGGCCCGAGAGCAGCGCGTGGAGAAGGTGGCCGAACTCGTGGAAGAAGACGATCACGTCGCTGTACTGCATGCGGACCGATTCGACCGGCGTGGCCGGGTCGAGGAAGTTGCAGACGAGGGCGCTCTGGGGCGGCTGGAGGCCCTCGATCCCGAGCCGGACGCCGAAGCAGGCCGCGTGGTTGAACTTCCCCTCGCGAGGGACGAGGTCGAGGTACATCCGACCGAGAGGAACGCCCGCCCGTCGCACGTGGTACACCTCGACCGTCGGGTGCCAGACCTCGGCCGCGGCGTCGCGCGTGAACGTTAGGTCGAACAGCTCCCCGCAGAGCGCGAAGAGACCGTCGCGGACCCTCGGATAGGGCAGGTAGTCGCGGAGCTGCTTGGAATCGACGCCGAACTCCTCCCGACGAAGCTTGCCGTCGTAGAACCCTTCGCCGAGCGAGCCGACGTCCCAGAGCTCCAGCTGCCGGGCGTCGGGCTCGTCGCGCCGCTTGCGCTCGAGGAACCGGGCCCGTTCGAGATCGGCCGGTTCGCGGAGCAATCGGCCGATCCTCTCCAGGAACGCGTGGGCGGCCGCCGGCGTGGCCATCATCTTGTCCTCGAGGGCGTAGGCGGCGAACGAGGGGTACCCGAGCGACCGGGCGAGGGCGTAGCGGTCCGAGAGCATCCGGTCGAGCACGGGAAGGTTCTCGGGGTACGCACGGTTCAGGGACTCGCGCAGGAGGCGTCGGCGTACCTCGGCGGTCTCGCAGTACGCGAGGACCGGCCGAAGGTCGGGCCCGCGGGTCGTGATCCGGATCGTGCCGCTCGGGTCGGCGGGGTGGGCGCTCAGATAATCGGCCGGGAGTCCGGCGAGCTCCGCGACGCTCCCGACCTCGATCGACCGATCGCCCGCGGCGGTGTTGGCATTGTACTCGTTGCACACCTCGTCGATCTGGTTCTGGAGCGCGAGGACACGAGCGCGACCGGCCTCGTCCTGCTCGACGCCCGCGCGCCGCATTTCTCGGAGGAGCTTCGCGACGGCATGGCGCGTTCCCTCGTCCTCACGGCCGAGGTCCAGGGCCCGCAGCGCACCGTACGCGCGGCCGTTCATCCGGAACGCGTTCAGGAACCGGTCGGCCGACTCCGAGACCTCGCGACCCGCCGCCCGCGTCTCGGGGTCCGGATGGACCTGGAACATGAGGCTGCCGTGCGTGCCGAGGTCGTGCACCTCGACGAGGATCCGATCGAGGGGTTCGAGGAAGCCGCCGACGGTCGGCGCCCCCGCCGACGCGAGAACGGACTCCAACCGCTCCGACGCGCCCTCGAGGGTCGCGGCCCCCCGAGTGCGAAGCTCCGCCGCCGAGAGCGAGAACGGAAACCGGCCGAGCACCGAGTCCGGCAACGCGTGCGGTTCGACCAATGCGGACACCCGCGGCGACCACGCCCAGCGGCACATATGCTCGTCGGGGTAAACGACCGCGGGTGGGCTCCGGCGGCCCCGGACGGCTCGGTGCGCCGCCTCGGACGATGGACCCAAGCTCGCTTTCGCCCGCGGCCGGGGGGCGTTGCTCGCTCGATGACCGTTACGTCGGTGCAAGTCGGGCGAGGAACTCCCCGACGGGTCGGGCGAACGACTGCGGCGTCTCGAGGAACGGGAGGTGCCCCGCCTGCGGCACCTCGATGCCCGAGGCTCCGGGAATCTTCGCGACCATCGACTGGGTCTGCTCGGGTGGGATCAGCTGGTCGTCCTCGCCCCAAACGACCAGGGTCGGAAGGTGGAAGGAGCCGAGCTCGCCCGTCATGTCCGGTCGACCGGCGATCGCCCGCAGGCTCGAGATCAGGGTCGCGGGCGGGACGGAGAGCACGATGCGGCGTAGCTTTCCGATGACCGGTCCCTGAGCTTCCCACGTCTCGGGAGCGACGAGGTTGCGGACCGTCTCGTCGACGTCGAGGCCCTGCGTCGGGTCCTCGAGTCGGGACGCCGTCGCGAGGCGCTTCGCGCGAACTTCGGCGCTATCGCTTCCGGCGCGCGTGTTCGTGAGGACGAGGGCGTCGAACAGCTCGGGGTGGCGGTGGACGAGGTCGAGGGCGATGTAGCCTCCGAAGGAGTGGCCCACGAGGACCACGGGGACGGAGAATCGGACGGCGATCGCCGCGCGGACGCTTTCGGCGAACCCCGCGATCGAGTCCGGCACGGCGACCTCTTGGGCGAGCCCGTACCCCGGCAGGTCCAGCATCACGAGGCGGTGACCCGCCGAAAGGAGCGCGAGCTGCGGTTCCCAGATCTCGTGGTCGAGCGGGTAGCCGTGCAGGAAGACGACCGGGCGCCCGTGACCGCCCTCGATCCCCGGAAGGCCGGACGATGCTGGCGCGCTCATGCCCGGGGCTCACGGCGCTGGGGTTCATGTGGATGACGACACCTGGGCCCCGGGTCGGCTCGACGCGACCAGGTGGATCAGTCGGCAGCTCGGGGGCCCGGCTAGAGGGCGCCGGCGCTCGGCACGCGCCATTTGGATCGCACCGTCACCGCGCCGGTCGCGGCGTCTACGTGGGCGACGACCCCCGCCGCGCGCCCGAAGATCGCGAACTCGAGCGAGTACCAGAAGACGTCGTACCCGCCCTCCCCGTCGGCCGCCTCACCGAATCGGTGGGTCTCCCGGAGCACCCACGACTCTTCGAGGGCCGGACCGTAGCTGCGGGCGAGCGCGTCGGCGCGGTCCCGGACCGGACCGGACGGCGACGACGGCAGAGCGATAGTGATCGACCGGGGAGCGCGGCGATAACCGCGCAGCAGGTGGTACCGCGCGACGCGGAGCGAGAGGGAGGTGTCGGTCCGGCGCTCCTCCGCGAAGAGGTACTCGAACGGATTGGCCTGCGGTACCACCCACGCGAACCCTTCCCGACGGACGGCGACCCCCACGCGCCACCGACCGGTGAGCCGGACTACGAAGTACGCGACGACCATCGCGAGGAGCAGCCAGGAGGTTCCGACCCACATCCATCGCGGGACCCGGCCGCCCTCGTAGATCAACGCGGCGTACGAAGCGACCGTGAAGATCATCGCCCCGAGGTTCATGATCCGGTCGGCGTCGAGATGGTACTCCCGCTGGGAGAACGGGGCGAACGGCGGGATCGACCAGTGGTCCATCGAGTCGAGGAGCACATGCGAGAGACCGCCGGCCTCGAGCGCGACGAAGAAGAAGACGGGCGAGCCCGACGCGAACGACGGCCCGAGCACAGTCCCCAAGAGGGGCGGGACGGCGAAGACCCCGACGATCGCAATCACCGTGACCCCGACGATCGAGTGGGAGAGGCCGCGGTGGCGGAGGCCCGGGAACCGGCGCGCCAGCGGGAAGAAGACGATGTCCGCGTCGGGAAGCCCGCCGGCCAGCGCCCCGGCGACGACGTACTGGATCTGGTCGGGCCCCCAGATCCCGAACGTGATGAGGTAGCCGAGCAGAAAATGCGTGAACGGGTCCATGGCCCTCCGATGCGGACGATCGAGCGGACCCGCGCGCGGTTATGAGGGTCGCGCGCGGGGCGACCCGCGGCTCAGATCGTGATGACGGTCTTGCCCCGCCCCTTGCCCGCGCGGACGACGGCGAGCGCGTCCGCCGCCTCGGCGAGGGAGACGGTCGATTCGATCGGGATGCGGATCCGGCCGACGGCGAGCTCGCTCGAGAGACGGTCCAGCAGCGCGGGCGACGGTTGGAGGCTCAGGTTCAACCCCCGCAGCCCGCGACCGCCGAGGAGCTCCGGGTCGGCCGCGCCGATCGTCGACGCGACGAGCCCCCCAGGTCGCACGAGGACGAGAAGTCGGGCGAGGGCGTCCCCCTGGTTGCCCAGGTCGAGCATGGCGTCCACGCCGCTGGGATGGCTTTGGTGCAGGTCGTCCACGAACGACACGCTCGCCGCGTCGAACGTCTCCGTCGCGCCCAGCTTGATCAGGTAGGTGCGGTTCGGCGACCGCGCCGCGGCGATCACGTGGAGTCCGAGGCCGTCGCCCAGCTGGATGGCGAACGAACCGATGCCGCCGGCCGCGCCCATGATGAGGAGGGTCTGGCCCCGCGTGAGGCCGAGGGTGTCGAGCGTCTGGAGCGCCGTCATCGCCGAGGTCGGGACGGCCGCGGCCTGGGTCGTGAGGATGCCGCGCGGGATCTGGGAGATGCCGAGGTTCTCGGGGGCGACGACGTACTCCGCGTACGTCCCGATCCCCACCGGAGAATGGAGGAAGTTGCCGTAGACGCCGTCGCCGACCGAGAACCGCGTCACGCCCGGGCCGACCGCCTCGACGACCCCCGCACCGTCCACCCCGAGGATCAGCGGGAAGACGTGCGGTCGGTCGACCTCGGCCACGCCGTCCGCAATCTTCCAATCGAACGGGTTGACGCCCGCGGCGCCGAGGCGGACGAGGATCTCGCCGGGCGCGGGCGACGGTTTCGGGAGGTCCATCATCTCGGCCGGATCCTTGAACTTCTGGACGGCCACCGCGCGCATCGTGCCCGGCACGGCGCGTCGCGTCATCAAGCCTCCCTGTGGCGGGACCGCCCGAAGCGTCTCCGTGAGCGGACCCGGATATCGGCGGTAGCGCGGTAGTCGCGAGCCGCGGGAACCCACCGGGGCGCGGCGCGAGGCTCGCCCGACGCTCCCCGGGTCCGCGCGTACGACAGCGCTAAAGAGGGGCGGTCCTCGACCGCGGTACTCCGGCGAGCGGAGCACCTATCTCCATGTCCAACCCCTCGATCGTTGTCTCGTCCGTGACCAAGCGGTTCGGTTCGTTCGTGGCCGTCAACAACCTCGACCTCAAGATCGAGGGATCGAAGTGCGTCGGGTTCCTCGGTCCGAACGGCGCGGGCAAGACGACGACCCTCAAGGTGCTCGTCGACATGATCTTCCCGGACGCGGGCGAGTGCTTCCTCAACGGCGTCTCCGTCCGGCGCGAGCGCAAGAGGGCGCTCGGGGCGTGCGGGGTCCTGATCGAGTCCCCGGAGATCTACCCGTCGCTAACGCCCAACGAGGCCCTCGGCATGGTGGGCGAGCTTCGGGGCCTCTCTCCCTCGGAACGGAAGCGGCGTACCGAGGAGGTGCTTGCCGAGGTGAAGATGTCCGAGTGGGGGGACAAGAAGTTCGGGAAGTTCTCGAAGGGGATGAAGCAGCGATTGAACATCGCGGCCGCCCTCGTCCACGACCCCCAGATCCTCATGCTCGACGAGCCCGCGACCGGGCTCGACCCTCGCGGGATGACCGAGGTCCGCGATATCGTACGGGGCCTGAAGCGTCGCCAACGGCTCGTGTTCATGAGCAGCCACATCCTCAGCGAGGTCACCGACGTCTGCGACGAGGTCGCTCTGATCGACCGCGGTCGGCTGTTGTTCTACGATACGCTCGAGAACGTGACCTCCCGCTTCGCGCGCGGGCAGGCCTCGATCGACGTCAGCTTCCGGCGGCCGCTCACCGACGACGAGCGGACGAAAGCGGTCCCCTCGCTCGCGGGCGTGGAGCAGGTCGAGACCCTCGACCCGCGCCGCCTGCGGCTGCGGTTCTCCGGCGGCCTCGAGACGCAGGAGCGGATCCTCGAGGCGCTCGTCGGGCTGCACCTCGGCGTCGTCGGCTTCCAGGAGTCGAACAGCGCGCTCGAAGAGATCTATCTCAGCCAGATCCAGAAGGGGGACTGATGCCCGCGACGTCGACGACCGATCCGCTTCCGACCGGGGCTGTACCGGTCCCTCCGAGCCTCGAGCAGGTCGTCATCCTCGCCCGCTACCAGCTCCGCGACTACCTGCGGGCCCGACGGTTCCTGATCCTCTTCGCGCTCGTGGTGGCCATCGGGGCGATCGTGACGATCGTGGTCGCGCACTACCGGCCCGCGGGGATCATCGACTCGGCCTCGGGGCTCTACGGCAGCTTGTGGGGGGGCGGGGTCCCGTTCGTCATCGTCCTCGCGGCCGTCTTCTTCGGTGGCGATGCGATCGCCGGCGAGTTCCAGAACAAGACCGGCTACTTCCTGATGGGGCTCCCGGTCCGGCGCGCCACGGTCTACGCGGGCAAGTACATCGCGGCGTTCCTCGCGTCGTTGGCCATCGTCGTCGTCTTCGCGCTGATCATTCTCGGGAACGCCGTCGTCTACCTCGGCCCCGACGCGTTCGTCGGGTCGCTCGCGCTGTCGTTCCTCCTCGCCGTCGTCTACCTGATGGCCGTGCTCGGGGTCACGTTCCTGTTCAGCTCGCTGTTCAAGGTCAGCACGTACGGCACGATCCTCACGGCGATCCTCTTCCTGTTCGGGTTCTCGCTCCTCCAGACCCTCGTCCAGGTCCTCGCCGACACGACACCCTGGTTCGTGATCTCCTACGCCCAGTCCGTCATCGGTGCGGTGCTGAGCGACAATTGCTTCACCCAGCCGGGGACCCACGACTGCACCAGCGGCGGGTTCAGCCAGACGGTCACGAACCCGACGGTCCCGGAGGGCGTGGCGATCATGGTCGCGTACTTCCTCGTCACCGCCCTCGTCGGGCTCGTGCGGTTCGAGCGGGAAGAGTTCAGCTAGACGCGCGGGGCGTCGCGCCCCCCGAGGGGGGCGCGGTCAGCCGCGCTTGCGGCTCGGGGGCCGGACGACGAGCACGCTCCCCGTTGCTTCGTTGACGAGGCGGTTCGACACGCTCTCGACGAGGAGCCGGCTCCCTCGCGAGAGGCCCCGCGTTCCCACGATCACGAGGTCGTGCGGGTGGGTCTTCAGGTACTGCAGGATCGAATCGGCGGGACTCCCCCGAAGAAAGACGATGTCGACGTGCGGGACCGAGCCCGCGACGGCCTCGTCGCGGGCCTGGAGCATCTGATGGCGGAGCGAGAGCCCCGCCTCGTCGGCGGGGACGAGCACCTCGAGGTCCGCCCCGGCGTGCTCGCTGCCGGGGGGGAGCACCGTGAGCAGGGTGAGCGATGCGAGGAACCGGTGCGCGATCTCCACCGAGGTGCGCAGCGCCATGCGACCGGCGGGCGTGGCATCGACGCAGGCCAGGATCCGCCCGAACACGCTATTGGTCCCCGCCACGGCGGCCCGGTTCAAATCTCCTGCGATGTCGCCGCCCGCACCCTCATCGAAACCCCTTTAGTCGGGGCGTCTACCTACGAGGTCGAGGGCGCCCTCGTCGCATGACGGTGAACCTCCGCCTCGCGCTCACGGTCTTCAAGGTCGGGTTCGCGGTCGAGAGCGCGAGCGGCTTCGTCGCGCTGCTCTCGGGGACCGCGCAATTGCCGTTCAACGGGTTGCTCCTCCTCCTGAGCCCGGCCTCGTCGGCGGTCGGGATCCTGTTCCTGTGGATCGGGCGGCACGAGTGGAACGAGCTCCACCGGACGCGGGTCGGCCACGCCAACCTGGCGTTCGCCGCGAGCCTGGTCGCTACCGTGCTCGCGGCCGCCCCGATCGCGTACCTGACCGCGCTGGGCGATCCGACCCCGCCCGGTTGGCTGGCGGTCGAGTTCGGCGCCGCGGTCGCCCTCGTCTTCGCGATCACGTTCGTCACCTACGCGCTCGTGGCGGCGCACCTCGTCGGTCGGCTCGGGGAGGTCGCGATGGGCGCCGGGCTCGTGTGGGCCGTCGTGCTCTCCGCGGCGATCGGGTTCGTGCTGGCCCCCCAGCTCGACCCCATCGTCCACACGATCGTCGCGCGGTCGCCCCAGCTTGGCCCGATCGTGCGACCGATCACGCTCCTCGACGCGCTCCTCGCGTTCAGCTATCTCGCGTTCTTCGTCGCGTTCACCGACGCGCACTACCGCGTCGCCCACGGTCGGGTACCGGACGGGGACGCCCCGGCGCGCGCGTCGAGCTAACGGGGCCGTGCGGTAGAAGGTATGAGGAGCGCCGGAATCCGTACCTGTCATGGCCGAACCCGCCTCGACCTCGTACCGGAAACTGACCCCCGCGGAAGAGCGCGTGATCGTGCGGAAGGGGACGGAGGCACCCTACTCGGGGGAGTACGAGCAGCACTTCCGCCCGGGGACGTACCGGTGCAAGCGGTGCGGGGCCGCGTTGTATCGCTCCGACGACAAGTTCGATGCCCATTGCGGCTGGCCGAGCTTCGACCAGGAGATCGAGGGCGCGGTGCGGCGGCTCCCCGACGCCGACGGCGAGCGGACGGAGATCGAGTGCGCCCGATGCCACGCGCATCTCGGCCACGTCTTTCTGGGGGAGCGCCTCACCGCGAAGAACACTCGGCACTGCGTGAACTCCATCTCGATGATCTTCGAGCCGCGTCCCTGACGCGACCGAGGTCGGAAGCGCACGCCGGGTGATGGCCACCGGCGGAGTTCGGGCCCCCGCGGCGAGCCTTATCTGACTCCCGTGGTACGCCCCCGGAGGCGATCCACGTGGATCTGACGGACTTCGAGCGGGACGTCCTCCTTTCGGCGATCCTCGTCGGGGCCACCGCCCTGCTGTTCGAGGGGCTGATCCAGCTCCTCGTCCGCGACAGCAAGCGGCGCGAAGCCCCCGTCTTCACCCAGCACACGATCCGACGCCTGCTGCGGATCGTCTGGTTCGCCGTCGCCGTCAACCTCGTGCTGCTGGTGTTCCAGATCGAGACGCCGCTCTCGTTGGCCACCATCTCGGGGATCGCGGCGCTCGCCGTTACCCTCGCGTTGCAGACGATGTTGTCGAACATGGTCGCGGGGCTGCTCCTGGTCCGCGATGGGGCGATCCGCTTGGGCGACCAGATCGAGTTCGGCGGGGTCAAGGGCAAGATCGTGCTGATCGCCCTTCGGAACACCTGGGTCCTCACCGACGCCGGCGCCATCGCGATCATCGGCAACAGCGCGCTCCAGTCGGGTCCGTTGATCAACCAGACGGGCACCCAGCGGTTGATCCGTCGCCACGAGCTGTGAGCGGAGCGCCCCGGCGCGGGCGCTCCGCCGACGTCCGCGACGGTCCGGCGGCGGAGGACGGCGCGATCGGGACTAGCCGCCGATCGCGAGGGGCCGCCCGTCCACGGTCAGGCGGGCGCCCGCCGTGATGGCCCAGCCGAAGAACTGCGCGCCGTTCGTGCCGCCGAATCCCTTGTTCCCGCCGACCGAGACCATGACCGCGCCCCGCTCGAGGTCCTCGACCTGCGGCGTATCGTGGAGCTTCGGGTTGAGCCCGATCGCCAGGAACCCGGGCTGGTCCCGGCCCTTCCCGGCCGCCTTGAACGGTTTGTCGAACCGTTCCTGCCCCGACGCGAACTCCGCGCTCGTGAGCTTGCCGCCGGCGAAGTGGAACTGGGCCCCCGTGGCGATCCCGTCGTCGTAGTAGCACGTCCGGTTGGCGACGAGGGTCCCCTCCGCGACGCGCTCGTCGAGCGCGACGCGCACCGCCCCCGCCGGCAGGTTGAGAAGCATCCCGAACTGTCCGTACGACTTCTTCGGCCCGAGCCGACCCCAGTTGACGCGGGGCTTGCGACCGAGGAGACCGAGGGTGAGGTCGCTCCCGTGGTCGTCCTCGATGTGGAGGGATTTTCCGCGCTGGAGCGCTCGGGCGATCGGCGCCGCGGCACGGCGCAGCTCCTCGGGCGGCACCATCGTCGCGGCGGCGATCTGCCGTCGCCACGCCTCCTCGTCGACCCGGTAGGCCTTCGCGAGGGAGGGGAACGGGCGCCCGATCTCGAGCCGGGCGCCGCGGAGGCCGGCCTTCGCGGCCGCCCGGTACCACGCGTTGTTGAACCCGAGCACCCGGTCCTGGCGCGCGTTGGGCAGGCTGTTCAATCGAACGCGATCGCCCGGCCCCCACATGTGGACGTAGACGTCGGTCTTCCCGATCGCCGCCCACTCGTGGCTCGGTGCGGCCCCGACGACCTTGTCCTCTTTGTGGTCGACCGCGTCCCAAAACGCGCTCTCGTCCTCGTAGTGGACGATCGGATACGCGCCCATCCGGCGCGCCTCGCGCGCGAGGGCCACGGCCCACGGCAGCGTGTGCGTCCATCCCTCGACGACGACGTTATCGCCGGGCTTCACTTGGACGTTCTGCGTGAGGACGAACCTGGCGAACTTCGACGGAAGATCGCGAGCCGGACCGTTCGACGACATGCCCCGGCCAGCCGGGTACCGATATTAATAGACTTGAGGGGTCGGCGGCCGTCCCTCGGCCGACCGGACGCTCCGTCGACCTACGGGGCCGGCGCCGG
>Ga0075426_10001108_pt1 | contig 18979 bp, 18 predicted proteins | sample SoiMethybrSBSTD5_FD_75304 | JGI IMG/M metagenome (GOLD analysis project Ga0075426, IMG submission 75304) | Bulk soil microbial communities from a Populus tree surrounding site in Tennessee, USA - Soil MetaG P. TD hybrid SBSTD5 | ecosystem: Environmental > Terrestrial > Soil > Tree plantation...
TGCCCGGGGTCGGCGCCGCCGCGGTGCATTGGCGGCTTTGCGCGATCCCCGAGGAATTCGAAACACCCGCTGAAATCTCGGCGCTGCTCGCCCCCGACGCGGAACATTGAGCCGTTGCGATGCGCGGGGCGTTTCACACCTTCTTCGGTGTCCTGCGCTCGCTTCGCATCTACTATGGCGACCACGCGCGGCGGCGCGCGATGGATGCGCTCTACCGCCGTTTTCTCGGGCCCGGCGACCTTGCCTTCGATGTCGGAGCCCATGTCGGCGACCGCGTCGCTTCGTTTCGCCGCCTTGACGCCCGCGTCGTCGCCGTCGAACCGCAGCCCGCGCTCGTATTCACGCTGCGCCTGCTTTATGGCCTCGATCCGAAGGTGGTGATCGAACCGGTCGCGCTCGGACGCAAAACCGGAACGGTCGAACTTAAACTCAATCCGCCGAACCCCACGGTCGCAACCGCGTCGAAGGAATTCGTCGCCGCTGCTGAGGGCGCACTCGGGTGGGAAGATCAACGTTGGACGAAAAACGTGACCGTGCCGTTGACGACACTCGACGCGCTGATTGCGCGTCACGGCCTGCCGCGTTTCGTGAAGATCGATGTCGAGGGGTTCGAGGACGAAGTGCTTGCCGGCCTCACGCGGCCGCTGCCCGCGCTTTCCTTCGAGTTCACCACGATCCAGCGCGAGATCGCCTATGCCGCGATCGAGCGTCTCGTTCGCGGAGCGCCCTATGCGTTCAATGCCGTGCTGGGCGAAACCCAGGCGTTCGTCCACGCCGAACCGCTCGATTCGCAGGGAATTTCCCGCTGGATCGAAAACCTGCCGCCGGAGGCCAATTCCGGCGATGTTTATGCTTGCATCGACCCTGTACCGCTGCGGCTCGCGGCGGCAAAGCCCGCGTGAGCCGTGCGGCAAGAGGTTCCAGCCGATCCGGCCAAAGGGGTATAGGTCGCAAAAGCGGCCGAGCCTATATAGGGTAAAAATTCGCCGCGATTTATTGGCGTGAAGCAACGGGAGGCCGCTTTGTCCGATCCAATTCCCTATCGTCGCGAGGAAACGGGCGCCCAACCGCCGAGCTTCTATCCTCCTTACGTGTCGACGCAGAAACGCGCGCCGCGACAGCCGCTCGTTCTCATGCCGCACACGCTTTCGGAAGTGACGGGCCCGGTTTACGGACACGATGTATTGCCCGAGGATTCGGACCTTACCCGCCAGCATAAGGGCGAGCCGCTGGGCCAGCGCATCGTCGTCTCCGGCCGCGTGCTTGATGAGGCGGGCCGTCCCGTGCCGCGCACCCTGGTCGAGATCTGGCAGGCGAACGCCGCCGGCCGCTACATCCATCACGGCGACCGGCATCCGGCGCCGCTCGACCCGAACTTCTCCGGCGCCGGCCGCGCCATGACCGACGCCGAGGGCCGCTACAAGTTCGTCACCGTGAAACCCGGCGCCTATCCGTGGCGCAATCATCCGAACGCCTGGCGTCCCGCGCACATTCATTTTTCGCTGTTCGGGCCGAGCTTTCTCACGCGGCTCGTGACGCAGATGTATTTTCCCGGCGACCCGCTGATCCCGATCGACCCGATCTACAACAGCGTTCTCGACAAGGAAGCCGCCGCGCGCATGGTTTCCCGCTTCGATCTGGAGACGGCCGTGCCCGAATGGGCGCTCGGTTTCCGCTTCGACATCGTGCTGCGCGGACGCGAGGCGACCCCGATGGAGCGCTGAACGTGTCCGGCCAAACTCCCTCGCAAACAGTCGGCCCTTTTTTCGGCCTCGCACTCCCGCGCGAGGGCCACGAGGTGCTCGTTACCGATGCCACGGTCGGAGAGCGGATCGCGATCGAGGGCCGGGTGCTCGACGGCGACGGCGCGCCCTTGGGCGACGCCTTGATCGAAATTTGGCAAGCGAACGCGGCCGGCCGTTACGATCATCCGGACGATCGGCAGGAGAAGCCGCTCGATCCGGCCTTCCACGGCTTTGGCCGTTGCCCCACCGACGAAAGCGGGCGATTTCACTTCCGCACCATCCGGCCGGGCCCGGTTCCCGGGCCCGGCAACACGCTGCAAGCACCGCACATCAACGTCGCGGTGTTCGCCCGCGGCATGCTGAAGCAGCTCGTCACCCGCATCTATTTCGAAGGCGAGGCGCTCAACCTCGACGATCCAATCCTCGGCCTCGTCGGCGAGCCGGAACGCCGCCAGACCTTGATCGCGAAACGCGGAAACGGCAAGAACGCCGCCTACATCTTCGACATCAGGCTGCAAGGGCCGGGCGAAACCGTCTTCTTCGAAGTCTGATCGAGCGGCGCGAAAAATCGCGACAGATGAAGCTTTAATCTTTCCGCATGGCGGCGATCAGCGCCAGGAGAATCTCTTCGCCCGCGCGATTGAGAATTCTCATCGACGGAAGCGGGCTCTTTCGCGTCGGCGGCTTGCGGGGACGCTGCCCGCGTGGCCACGGAATATGCACGAAGGCGACCCATTTCGGCGCATCCGTTCGCTGCGCGGCGTCGAGGGCATGAAAAAACGCGGCGTTGCAGATGTAGCCGCCGGCATCGACGGATAATTTTGCCCTCGCCCCCGCTCCGCGCGCGGCCGCAAGCAGGCGGTATACCGGCGCGCGCGCATGCAGGAATTGTGTGCTGCCTGCGACCAACGAAGGATGCGCCGGCTTTTTGCCGGCGGCGTCCGCATGAACGCCGCTTGCGACATTCGCCGCGCGCGTCTCGATGCGCATGAAGGGCGTGCGCCCGGCGAGGCCGAACATCAGGATGGCGTCGGGTTTCTCGGCCTTCAGCAAATGCGAAAGCGTCGCACAGACTTCTTGATAGACCGTTGGGATGACGGCGCCGATGACCTCCGCGCCGCTCGAATGGGCCCTTCTCGAATGCGCGACCGCGAGCGCGAGCTGCCCGCTTGGGTTTTTCGCAGCACCCGGAAACGGCCCGAAACCGGCGACGAGAACCTTCGGCCGGGCCATCAGAGTCCGAGCAGCTTGGAAATTTCATCGGCCGCGAGCGCGGGCGGGAGTTTTCCCTCCTTCACCGCGCTCTCCAGCGCCGGCAACTTCGCCTTGAGCTTGGGATCACTGCGCAGACGTTCCTGGATCCGCGTCTCGATCAAGGACCACATCCAGCGCACCTGCTGCTCGCGGCGCTTGCTCTCGAATTCGCCTTTCTTCGCAAGCCGTTCGCGATGCGATTCGACCGCCTGCCAGAGCTCCACGATGCCTTCGCCGGTGAGTGCGGAGTATGTCAACACCGGCGGCGCCTCCGCTCCCGCGCCGCTCGCCAGAATATGGAGCGCGGCCTTCAACGACGAGGCCGCGGCTTTAGCGCGCACAAGATTGTCGCCGTCGGCCTTGTTCACCGCCACCACATCGACGAGTTCCAAGAGGCCCTTCTTGATGCCTTGCAGCTCGTCGCCGGCGCCCGGCAGCATGAGCGCGAGGAAGGTGTCGGTCATGCCGGCGACGGTCATTTCCGACTGGCCGATGCCGACGGTCTCCACCAGCACGACGTCGTAGCCCGCCGCTTCGCAGAGAAGCATCGTCTCGCGCGTACGCGCGGCGACGCCGCCGAGCGTACCGGCGGCGGGCGAGGGACGCACGAAAGCGCGCTCCTCCGCGGCGAGCTTCTGCATGCGGGTCTTGTCGCCGAGTATCGAGCCGCCCGTGCGCACGGAGGAAGGATCGACGGCGAGCACCGCGACGCGTTTGCCGCGCTCGGTCAAAAAAGTTCCGAGCGCGTCGATGGTCGTCGACTTGCCGACGCCGGGCGAACCGGTGATCCCGACGCGGATCGCCTTGCCTGTGAAGGGCAACAGCGCGCGCAATAATTCCTGCGCCTCGGCCCGGTGTTCGGGCTTTTTCGATTCCACCAGCGTGATCGCGCGCGCGAGCGCGGCGCGGTCTCCGGCGCGGATTTTCTTGGCAAGGGTGGCGTCGGTCTTGTTCATCGATCGGGAATCGTCGCGCGGCGGAAGCTCTCCGTACTCCTCTTCGCGCGCGCGGAAAGAGGGCGCAAGCCCTATTCGTCCTCGTCGGATTTGGGGCCCGACAACTCTCGAAATTGCAATCACCGGCGGCTTATTCCGCCGCCACCCGGTCATGGCCGAGGCGGCCTGCGAGTTTGCGCAGCAAATCTTCCGCCGCCTCCGCGATCACGGTGCCGGGCGGGAAGATCGCCTCGGCCCCGGCCTTCTTCAACGCATCGTAATCCTGCGGCGGCACCACGCCGCCGACCACGATCATGATGTCGCCGCGGCCCTGCTCGGTGAGCGCGCGCTTGATCTCGGGCACCAGCGTAAGATGGCCCGCGGCGAGCGAGGAGACGCCGACGATGTGGACGTCGTTCTCGACCGCCTGGCGAGCGGCCTCGGCGGGGGTGGCGAACAGGGGGCCGATATCGACGTCGAAGCCGAGATCGGCGAAGGCAGACGCGATCACCTTCTGGCCGCGGTCGTGCCCATCCTGGCCGACCTTGGCGACGAGAATGCGCGGCCTGCGGCCTTCCTCGGCTTCGAAGGCTTCGACCAGGTGCTGCACGCGCTGCACGGCGTCGGCCATGGCTCCGACCTCCCGCTTGTAGACGCCCGATATAGCACGGGTTTCGGCCCGGTGGCGGCCCCAGACTTTTTCGAGCGCGCCGGATATTTCGCCGACGCTCGCCTTGGCGCGCCCGGCCTCAATCGCGAGCGCGAGCAAATTGCCTTCGCCCGTTTTCGCGGCGTGGGAGAGCGCGGCAAGCGCGGCTTCGAGCTTCTTCGGGTCGCGCTCGACCCGCAGCGCGGTCAATTTCTCGATCTGGCGCGTACGCACCGCCGAATTGTCCACTTTGAGGATTTCGACCTCGCTCTCGGTCTGTGGCCGGTAACGATTGACGCCGACCACGATTTGATGGCCCGAGTCGATCCGCGCCTGCGTCTTCGCGGCCGCCTCCTCGATGCGCAGCTTCGGAATGCCTGCCTCGATCGCTTTCGCCATGCCGCCGAGCGATTCGACTTCCTCGATATGCGCCCAGGCCGCCTTGGCGAGCTCGTAGGTGAGCCGCTCGACGAAATGCGAGCCGCCCCACGGATCGACGACGCGGCAGGTGCCGGACTCCTGTTGCAGGAAGATTTGCGTATTGCGCGCGATCCGCGCCGAGAAATCGGTCGGCAGCGCCAGCGCCTCGTCGAGCGCGTTGGTATGCAGCGATTGCGTGTGGCCTTGCGTCGCCGCCATCGCCTCGACCGCGGTGCGGATCACGTTGTTGTAGATGTCTTGGGCGGTCAGCGACCAGCCTGAAGTCTGGCAATGGGTGCGGAGCGACAGCGAGCGCGCGTCCTTGGGGTTGAACGGCTTCATCAGCTTCGCCCACAACAGGCGCGCGGCGCGCATCTTGGCGACTTCCATGAAGAAATTCATGCCGATCGCCCAGAAGAAGGAGAGCCGCGGCGCGAAGCGATCGATGTCGAGTCCCGCCTTCAGACCCGCGCGCACATATTCGACGCCGTCGGCGAGCGTATAGGCAAGCTCCAGATCCTGCGTCGCGCCGGCCTCCTGCATGTGATAGCCGGAGATCGAGATCGAATTGAACTTCGGCATGTGCTGCGAGGTGTAGGCGAAGATGTCCGACACGATCCGCATCGATGGGAGCGGCGGATAGATATAGGTGTTGCGGACCATGAACTCCTTCAGGATGTCGTTCTGGATCGTGCCCGAAAGTTTTTCCGGCGCCACGCCTTGCTCCTCGCCGGCGACGATGTAGAGCGCGAGCACTGGCAGCACCGCGCCGTTCATGGTCATCGATACCGACATCTCCGCGAGCGGAATCCCGGCGAACAGCGTGCGCATGTCGTAGATCGAATCGATCGCCACGCCTGCCATGCCGACGTCGCCCGCGACGCGTGGGTGGTCGGAATCGTAGCCGCGGTGGGTAGCGAGATCGAAGGCGACCGAAAGGCCCTTCTGGCCGGCGGCGAGGTTGCGCCGGTAGAAAGCGTTGGAATCCTCGGCGGTGGAGAAACCGGCATATTGCCGGATCGTCCACGGCTGGGTGACGTACATGGTGGGATAGGGGCCGCGCAGATACGGCGGCAGGCCCGGCCAGGTGTCGAGGAAGTCGACGCCGTTCAGGTCGGCCTCGCCATAGGCGGATTTCACGGCGATTCCCTCGGGGGTGAGCCACGGCTCGCCTGCCGGCAGTGCCGGCGCGGCCTTCGGCTCTTGCCAATCGAGCTTGGTGAAATCGGGCAGCCGGCTCATGGCTTCGACCTAATCTCCGATTACTTAAGTCCCAGTGTAGCATGAACTTGCTGCAATGCGGCGAGCACGTTGCAGCCCGCGAAGATGAAGTCGTCGATGCCCGCCTTGCGCCAGGCCGCCTCGCGATTGCCCCCGCGGCCGGCGAGGAAGACGGCCTTGGCGCCGGCTTTTTTCAAGGCGGCCGTGGCGGCTTCGGCTTCGCGCGCATAGATTTCGTTCGACGAACAAAGACACGCGATCGGAGCGCCCGAAGCTTTGAACGCGTCGGGCAGAGCGGAAGACTTCAATAATCCATCGCTCGAATGCGCTTCGATGCCGCCCGCCTCGAAAAAATTTTTGGCGAAGGCGGCGCGCTCCGAAAACGCGGAGGCGGGCCCGAGGTTGGCGAGAAACACCGCCGGGCGTTTTTTCTTGCCCGCCGCTCCTCGGTCGGCGGCATCGCGCAGCGCCTCGAACGGCTCGGAAAGGCGCAGACGCGGCAACGCCTCGCTTCGCATTTTCGCATCGATCTCCGGCCGTTCGGGCTTGGCAACGTCGAGCACGGCGATCGCGGCTTCGCTCACGTTCGGGAACTCGCTGGTGCCGGTGAGCGCGTCGCGGCGCGTGGCGATATTTGCTTCACGAACTTGTCGCACCTCCGCCACCTTGCGCTGGATGAGGCAAGAGGTGAGCGCGTCCGCCGCACCGCCCGCCGCCTCGATTTCCTGAAAGAGCTTCCAGGCGGCGGCAGCGAGCTTCGCAGTCAAATCTTCGATTGCGCCCGAGCCCGCGGCGGGATCGGAGACGCGATGAATGTTGGACTCGTCCATCAAGATGAGCGAGATGTTGCGCGCGACCCGCCGCGCGAAGCGGTCGGGTAGCCCAAGTGCCGCCGTGTGAGCCAGCACGGTCACGTTGTCGGCGCCGGCGATGCCCGCCGCGAAGGAGGCAATCGTCGTCCGCAGCCAGTTCACGGAAGGCTCGCGCTGCGTCGTCATCCGCCACGCGGTCTCGGCGTCGAGGCGGACCGGAGCCGGCGTCAGTCCGCAAGCCTCTTCGATCCGCGCCCACAGCTTGCGCAGCGCGCGGAATTTGGCGGTGGTGAGGAATTGATCGGCATCGGCGGCGAATAGGAAGGCGATCTGCTTGCGCGCGGCGTCGAGCGCGAGGCCGGCGCCCTCGAGCGCGCGCCAATAGGCAAGCGCGCAGGCGAGCGCATAGGCGAGCTCCTGCGCCTCCGATCCGCCGGCATCGTGAACGGGACGCGCATCGGCGAGGAAGGCTCGTCCGCGGAATCCGCGCCGGACGAGGTCGGCGGCGAATTGGGCGCGCCGCTCGATTGCCGCCTTCGGGGTGGCATCGAGCAATCCGCGCGTCGCGAGCGTGCCCAACGGATCGAGGCCGAGCGCGATATCGAGCTTCGTGAAATCGACCTTCCGCGCGGCAGCGATCGCGATTAACGCATCCGCCGCTTCCAGATCGCGCGAACCCGCGTCGAGGCGTAGTGCGGCCGCGTCAAGCCACACATCGTCGAGCGCGCGGGCGAGCGTCGGTTGCGAAACGTCGCGCAAGCCGTAGCCGTTCGCCGAAGGCGCGCCGGCGGAAAGAATCGCCAGCCCAGTCGCACCGTTTTCGAGGTCGTGCAGCGCTTCTACGTTGGCCGCAGCGGGATCCGGATGATCGAGACGCTGGACCACGCCCCAACGCGCCGAAGGCGCTCGCCCCGCGACGGGCCGAGAACGCTCGGCTCTGGGATAAACGGGCTCGATCCCCAGTCCGTCATAGGTCCTGGAAACGAGCTTCTGGTCGAAAGGAGTTCCCTGTAGCGATTTTTCCACCAGCGCGAGCCATTGCTCGCGGCTTGCGGGCGGAAACTCGGCGGCAAGCGGCAGTTCGGGCATGGGCACTCGGGTCCGGCCCGCCGAATTTGCCACGCTCGCGGCAAAATCTCCAATGGCTCAATGTGCCGGGCTTTGGCTGTCATCGGGCAATGGCACGACGCCCTTTGCCTCCGATTTTAGCCGCGCTAGCGCGTCGCCAATTTTGATCCCCTTCACCACGAGCTGTGGAGCGATCTCGGCGAGCGGTACCAGCACAAAGGCGCGTTTCAGCATCAGCCGGTGCGGAATTTCGAGGTCGGCGGTCTTAAGCTGTAATCGGTCATAGAGCAGAATGTCGAGATCGATCGTGCGCGGGCCGTAGCGGATCTCGCGCGTGCGGTTGCGGCCGAGCCTTGCCTCGATCTTGTTGAGCTCGTGCAGAAGGGCGTGCGGCGAGAGCGCGGTTTTTCCGAACACGACGCAATCGTAATATCTTCCTTGCGGCACCGGGCCCCAGGATTCCGCCTCGTAAATGCGCGAGCGTGCGACGAGATGAATCGGGCCTTGCGCGAGTGCCGCGAGCGCCGTTTGCATGTTTTTTTGCCGGTCGCCGACATTGCCGCCGAGGGCGATGAAAACCTCAGCCATCGCGCTTTCGTTCTACCGCCGCCGCCACGTAGTCGATCGCCGCAGCCACGGGCGCCGACGGCTTTTTGACCCTCACGCGCACGCTTTTTACGCGCGAGAAATGCGCCAGCAACGTGTTGGCGACGTGCGCGGCAGCCGCCTCGATCAGATAAAATCGCTTGGCACGAAAAGCGGCGGCGGCGACCGCGATCACCTCGCCATAATCGACGGTCGCATCCAGGCGGTCGCTCTTCACAGCATCTGTCGCGTCGATCTCGAGTTCGAGATCGAGCGAGAAGCGCTGGCCGAGCCTCGCCTCTTCCTCGGCGACGCCGTGTTTCGCGAACAGCACGAGCCCTACGATTTCGATCGCTCCCTTCATCACGCGGCGCCTCTGATTGCCTCGGCGATCTTCAACGCCTGGATGTGCGCGGCGACATCGTGGACGCGAATGATGGAAACGCCCGCCAGCATGCCGATGATGTTCGCGGCGATCGTTGCGGGCAGTCGCTCGCTCGGTCCGCCCGGCACGAGCTTGGCGATGAAGGACTTGCGGGAGACGCCGAGGAGGATGGGAAGCCCCAATCCGACGATTTCCTCGAGCCGGGCCAGGATCGCGAGGTTCTGTTCGAATGTCTTGCCGAAGCCGATGCCGGGATCGAGCACAATGCGATCCTTGCGAATGCCGGCAGCCGCCGCCCGCTCGAGCGCTTTCGCGAAGAATTCTTGCAGCGCCTCGATGATGTCGAGCGAAGGATCGGCTTTTTCGCGATTGTGCATGATGACTACGGCGGCATCGTGCGCGGCGACGGTCGCCGCCATCGCCGGGTCGCGCGAAAGACCCCAAACGTCGTTCACGATCTTGGCGCCGGCGGCGAGCGCCCGTTCGGCGACCTCGGCCTTGTAGGTGTCGATGGAAATGGGGACCGCGATGCTCCGGGAAAGCTCCTTCACGACCGGCAGTGCGCGGCCGATCTCTTCCTCGGCGTCGACCGGAACATGACCGGGGCGGGTGGATTCGCCGCCGACATCGATAATGTCGGCGCCCTCGGCAACGAAGCGCGAAGCCGTTGCGACCGCGTCGGACAATTTCGGATGGCGGCTCGCTTCGAAAAAGGAATCCGGCGTGACGTTGACCACGGCCATGATCAATGGGCGCTTGCCGAGCGGCAGCGCCGTGCCGCGCGCGTCGAGGATCCGAGCCGCTGAGAGATCGAGCATGCGCTGCCGCCCGCGGCCGGCGCCCGCGATCGAGCCCACGCCGCTTGAGCAGCTAGAATAAGCAAAAAATATAGCTTCCGCAATGGCTTAGATGGACATTCGCGGGTTAGTACGAAATCATCAGCGGCAAGCCTTTTGCATACTCGACCCACTTCGTGACGGCTTTTTCGCTCGGCAACAGGTGGACAAGCTTGCGTTTGGCGTTCTGCGCCGCCATCGCCTCGGCCAGTTTTTTCGGATTGCGGTATTTGAGTTCCCGCACGGTGTCGACGCCGGCGGCGGAGAGCAGGAGCGCATAGTCCTCGCCGACGCCCTTGATCCGCATGCGGTCGGAAAGGTTCGCCCATCGCAACAGCGTGGTTTCCGGAACGCCGATCTTCGCGGCGAGCTTCTGACGGCCGCGCAGGTTTTTCGTTCTTTCCAAGAGCTTCGCGGTCGTGCGGATGCGCTGTGCTTTCAGCTTTTCGGCCATCGCGGGCCCGATCTCCTGGATGTCGCTGATCGGATAGGACATGGCATTCCTTGCGCAATTGAATCGCCGCGCACGACGCGGCGCATTCGGACGCCTGAGCTTTTGCGACGGTTACTCGAACGAGCCGGTCGAGACGATGGAACCATTCGGCCCGAAGACCGCAGCCTCGCCGGGCAAAGATTATGGCGCATCATTTTTCGAGAACTCAAGCGGAAAAGAAAATATTTCTTTGAAAAATCCCTGTAGTGACCGCGGCGCAACACACCGCATCCTATTGGTGGAAAGCGGTGCCAGGAACCACTATAACTGCGCCACCGGGCCGGCAAACGCGCCCGCTCCCTTTCTCATATTCGCGGTTGCGCCGTCGACGGAATTTGTTAATCCTCGTTTGCGTTCCCGGCGTTCCGAAGCCCGGACATATGTTGCGTGCGGGCAGCTGCGAGTCCTTTCGTCCACCGGACCCGAGGGCACCCATGAGATTTCTGCCGGCCGCTCGAATTGTTGTCCTCGACGCGGATCGAGACCATCGAGCCTTTATCTGCGCTTCACTCGGCGAGCTCGGCTTGCTGCAGGTGTTGCCGGCGGCGACGCTTCCCGAAGCGCGCGAGATCGCCGACACGCAGCCCGCCGATCTTTGCGTCGTCGATCCGCGCGGCTTCGAGGCGCTGGCCAAGGCGGCGGGAAAGAAGGTCATTGCCAACCCTTGTCGGCAGGATGGAACTTCGGCGGTCTTGCTCTCCGCCGATACCTCGCCCGCGATGATCGCGGCCGCCGCCGAGGCCGGCTACCGTGCCGTCGTCGAATTGCCGGTGGTGCCGAGGCTCCTCTACCGGCGGATCGGCTCGATCCTGCAAAAGGCGCGGCGGGCCGGGCGTTTCACTTCCGAGGAGCGGGCCCGCCCCAGCGCGACCGGCCTTTTCGAAGATCGCCGGCAACGAAACTGACAACGCTCGTCCGCGAAGTTGCGCTGCTTCTTCTCGGCGCCGCATCGGCTTGCTAGCTTGCCGCCCTGGAGAAGCGGCATGGCCCTCGGTCCGGTGCTCGCCATCATCGATCGCGGTCTCGATCAGAGCATCGAGCGCTTGTTCGCGCTGTTGCGCATCCCGAGCATCTCCACCGATCCCGCCTATCGCGGGGAGTGCCGCAAGGCCGCCGACTGGCTCGCGCGCGAACTCGCGACGCTGGGTTTCGCGGCCGATGTGCGCGCGACCGACGGCCACCCGATGGTGGTCGCGCATGGCGGCCCGAAAGACGGCGGGCCGCATGTATTATTCTACGGCCATTACGACGTACAACCGCCCGACCCGCTCGAATTGTGGCAGACGCCGCCCTTCGAGCCGCGTCTCGTCGGCGCGAACGGCAACCGCCGCATCGTCGCCCGCGGCGTCGCCGATGACAAAGGCCAGTTGATGACCTTCGTCGAAGCCTGCCGCGCCTTCATTACGGCGGAAGGCAAACTGCCGCTCCCGGTCACCGTGCTGTTGGAAGGCGAGGAGGAAACCGGTAGCCCGTCGCTGCCGCCCTTCCTCGACGCCCACAAAGAAGAGCTTGCCGCCGACGTCGCGCTCGTCTGCGACACCGACATGTGGGACGCAAGCACGCCCGCGATCATCACCATGCTGCGTGGCCTTGTGCTTGAGGAAGTGATCGTCGAGGGCGCCAACCGCGATCTGCATTCCGGGTTGTTCGGCGGCGCCGCGATCAATCCGATCCGCGTGCTTGCGCGCATCCTGGCCGATATCCACGACCGCGATGGACGCATCGCCATCCCCGGCTTTTATGACGGCGCCGGCGAGCTCGACCCCGAGATTCGCGCGCAATGGCGCGCGCTCGATTTCGACGAGCGCCGCTTCCTCGGCGATCTGGGATTGAAGGCGCCCGCCGGCGAAGCAGGCAGGAGCGTGCTCGAGCAAATTTGGGCGCGGCCCACCTGCGACGCGAACGGCATCATCGGCGGCTATACCGGCGCGGGCTCAAAGACGGTGATCCCGGCCAGAGCCTCCGCCAAGCTTTCCTTCCGTCTCGTCGGCCAGCAGGATCCGGCGGCCGTGCGCGAAGGTTTCCGCGCCTTCGCGCGCGCGCGGCTGCCCGTCGATTGCAAGGCGGAGTTTCTTTCGCACGGCGCGAGCCCCGCGCTGCAACTGCCGCTGTCCTCGCCCTATCTCGCCAAGGCGCGTGAGGCCCTGGAAGACGAATGGCAGCGCGCGCCCGTACTCAAGGGTTCGGGCGGATCGATCCCGATCGTCGGCGCTTTCAAGCGCGATCTCGGCATGGATTCCTTGCTCGTCGGCTTCGGCCTCGACGACGATCGCATCCATTCCCCGAACGAGAAATACGACCTTGTCTCGTTCCACAAGGGCGCGCGCAGCTGGGCGCGCATTCTCGCCGCGCTGGCGGGCCGGAACTAGCGGGAAAGGTCGGCGACTTCGGCGAGGCCGCGGATCACCGCGACCGGTTCTCGCCGTGCCTACTGCCAGAACGTATTGACCTGATGGTCCGCCTTGGAAATGTCCTTCGGCGTCGCGCCGAGCGGCGGATAGGCATAGGTGGTCACGTAGGAATTTCCGCGCAGATCGTAGGCGCGTGCGAACACGACGCCTTCGCGCTCGGATTCGGCAAGCACCGGCGCATCGAGCTGGGCGCAGTAGAACGTGCCGAGCGAAAGCGCGAAGTCGGCTCCGCTGGCGTTGTAGGTTGTCTCGAAATTGGGACCGAGCTCGATCGACGCGGTGTGCGCCGGCCCGCAAACCACAACCTTCCATTTGCGCCCCTGCGGCGGCGCGATTTTGCGTTCATCGAGCTGACCGAGCAACGCCTCGGCGGTTTCCTTGAAGGCGAGGCCCCAGTAGTCGGTCATGTAACGCTGGGCCGCGCCGCGCTCACCGCCGGCGATGTGGTTGAAGAGTGCGTACTGATAAGGATGGATGCGGACGAGGTCCACGGTCGTCCAGCCGATCAGAAGCGCGAAAACGCCGACCGCGGCTATCGCCAAGCGGTGGCGGTAGGATTCGAGGTGGCGATAGATGTAGGCCGCGGCGAGCCCGCCGAGGATCGCGAACGGCGGCGTCACGAATACGAAATGACGGATGCCGTTGTACATCACCGGCTTGGTGATGACGGTGAGCGCGATCGGCAGCACGGCGGCCGAGACCAGCAGCATCAGCGATGCGCGCCGCTTCGCATCGACCTCGCCGCGCACCGAGGCGACCACGGCGCCGGCGGTGCCGGCAAGCGCAAGTCCGAGGAAAATCTCGGGGAATTTCAGCAGGCAAAGCTTCGGCACGTAGCTTCGCGGCATGTTCGGAATGAGCATGGCGATGCCGTCGTACATTTCCTTCCAGGGGTTCTCCCAGAAATGCGAGTAATATTCGATCGCACGGATCGGATTGAGCGGCGCCAATACCGACCACGGCCAGATGATGCCCATCACGACGTAGGCGAGCGGAAGCGCCATCGCCATTTTTCCGACGAAGATCGCCATGCGCGCAATACTTTCGCGCCAATTCGTCGCATAGGCCTCGCCCACGAGGAGAAAGAGGGCGGCGATTCCGGCGAAGGCGAGCGCAATGCCGCCGATCACGCGAGTGCCGATGGTGAGGCCGAGCGCAAGCCCGAACAGAAGGATGGTCGAGGGCCGCGGCCGCGGATATTCGTCGAACGCGCGGACAAAGGTGAACAGCAGGAACACCATCGCCACCGCGAACGGCGCATCCTTCGCGTTGATGAACATGTGCCCGTAATAGAGCGGCGTGGTCGCGAGCAACGCGAGCGCGGCGACACCCGCGATAGGGCCGCCCAGGCGGCGCCCGGTACGCCAGACGATCGCAAGTCCGGCGATGCCAAGGAGCGCGCCCAGCAGCCGGCGGGTGTCGAATATATCGAAGGGGAGAATTTTTTCCAGCGCGTGCGCCGCAAGGTCGAAGCCGCCGCCGTAATAGAAGAGATTGACGAAGGAGAAGGCGCGCAGATCCTTGAAGCCCGAGGCGTAGTAGGAGAACAGCATCTCGCCGTATTGCGAGTGCGTGTAGTCGTCCCAGCCGAGGCCGTAATCATCGAAGGTGAAGAAGGCGATGATCAAAAGCGCCGCGAGAATGGCGAGCGCCAAGATGTCAGCCGGCGCCAAACGGGGCCGCGCAATCGTCGGAGTGGGGTGCATCAAAGTGACGGACTCGACAGGCCTATGAATGTACGGCTCGGATTTGCCGGTTGCTGAATTCCGCCGCACCCGTTGCACGTTATCTAGTCAACATTTGTGGCCGGATTTCGCAGCTTCAATGCGCTCTCCGCAAGAGGGTTCCCATGCGGCGCAACAGCGAAGTTGCGCCGCAATATCTCGATTTTCCCGAGAAAACCACGCTGACCGGCGCTGCCGCGCCGATAGGCATGCGGCTCGATTGGCGCTTATTTAGCCTTTGCCGCTAGCTCGGCGACGTAATCCCAATTCACCAAGTTTTCGACGAATGCCTTCAGGTAGTCCGGACGGCGATTGCGATAGTCGATGTAATAGGAATGCTCCCACACGTCGCAGCCGAGGATCGGGGTGGCGCCGTGTACCAGCGGGCTCTCGCCGTTCGGCGTCTTCATGACCGTGATCTTGCCGCCTTTGACGGCGAGCCAGCACCAGCCGGAACCAAATTGGGTTACGCCCGCCTGGATGAACTCCTCCTTCATCTTGTCGACCGAGCCAAGGTCGGAAGCGATCCGCTTCTCGATCTCGCCGGGGATCTTCCCGCCGCCCTTGGGTTTCATCCATTTCCAGAAGTGAAGATGATTGTAATGCTGGCCGGCATTGTTGAAGAGCCCGGCATTCTTGCCAAAGGAAGCCTTCACGACTTCCTCGAGCGGCTTACCCTCGAGGCCGCTGCCTTTGAGAAGATTGTTGCCGTTATTGACGTAGGCGAGGTGATGTTTGTCGTGGTGATATTCTAGCGTCTCGCGCGACATATAAGGCGCGAGCGCATCATGCGGATAAGGCAAGTCGGGCAATGAGAAAGACATGGTCGGCTCCTTTGATAAATCAACGTTCGCAGGCGCTAAAGCCGAAGGGCCGGTGCGCTTTACGAAAGCCGAAAAACATCATTAAAACTAAGCTCGCAAATCCAATCATACAAGGTGCGGCGTTGTGCTAGGCTTGCATGGAACGAAAACACTTGTAGGGCGTTGTGCAGCTTGGGCTTGATCTCACGCGCAGGTAGAGTTGGCTGGGAAGTGAACCCGTAAATGTATCGAGTCATCATCTTTCTGGGCATCGTTCTCGCGTTGATCGGGGTCGGCGCAATCGCCGCCGGTGCGCCGTCCTGGGCGCTCGGTCTCGGACTCGGCAGTTCTCTCATTCAGAGCGGCTCGATCGGCTTGGTCGGCGGATTTTTGCTGGTGGGAATCGGGTTTGTGCTGCGCGCGCTGCAGGATCTGTCGAGCCGCATCGACTTGGTTGCATCCGGCCCCGTCGCCTATCGTTCCGCCGCATCGGCGCCGGCAGGCCGCCCGATGGCGAAGCGCGAGCCGCCTCCGCCTTCGCCTCGCCGCGAGCCTCCGTTGGTATCTCAGCGCGACGATCTGGACGACCAGGTGCTTGCCGAGGAAGCGGAGGATGACGTCTTCGAGGACCGTCCACGCGGCCGCTCCTGGCCTCCGGCAACCGATTCCCGGCCGCCTGTCGATACCCGGGCAAACGAGCGCCCGCGCGCGCCCGCGGTTGAGCCGCGCATGAACGAACGACCGCGCGCCCCCGCAAGGCCGCAGGCCCCCGATTTCGGCCGGCCGCCGGAGGCGGGACGGGCCAGAACGAGCGGCGATCCTTCGACCACCGTGGTGCGCTCCGGCATCATTCACGGCATGGCCTACACGCTTTATGCCGACGGCTCGATCGAGGCCGAACTGCCGATCGGCACCGTGCGCTTCGCCTCGATCGAGGAGCTGCAGGATCACGTCAGCCGCACCGGCGACGAGGCCGACGTCGATTTTGCCGGAAAGCCTAACTAGTACCGCGCCGCCGGTGGCGGTTGACCAGCCAAATGCCGAAGGCGCCGAAAGCAAGCGCCCGCGGCAAGCGCCAGGCTCACCCGCTCATGCAGCAAGGTCGCGCCGAAGATCTTGATGGTGACCTGCCGAGATCCCCATGAAGCGCATAAGACGGCGGTCGCCGCCGCTGCCGGCGGATCAAGCTGGTCGCGCAGGTTCATTTCAAGCGAGCCCGACCGTTTCGAGGGCAAAGGCGTAGACGAGCGCGACTTCGTCGAGCCGGTCGAAACGCCCCGCCGCGCCGCCGTGCCCGGCGTCCATGTTGGTGCGGAGCAACAGCGGATTCTGATCGGTCTTCAACGCACGCAGCTTCGCCGTCCATTTCGCCGGCTCCCAATAGGTCACGCGCGGATCGGTCAGGCCGGCGAGCACGAGAATCGCCGGATAATCCTGCGCCCGCACGTTGTCGTAGGGCGAATAGGCTCCAATCCAATGGAATGCCTCGACGTCCTGTATCGGGTTTCCCCACTCCGGCCATTCCGGCGGGGTCAGCGGCAGCGTGTCGTCGAGCATGGTGTTGAGCGCGTCGACGAACGGCACTTCGGCGACGATGGCCTTGAACAGCTCAGGCCGCTGATTGGCGATCGCTCCCATTAAGAGGCCGCCGGCCGAGCCTCCCTGCGCGACGATCCGGTTCGCCGACGTGAACCGCTCGCCGACGAGATATTCCGCCGCCGCGACGAAGTCCGAAAACGTATTTTGCTTGTTGGCGAGCTTGCCTTCCCGATACCAGCGCCAGCCCTTTTCCGTGCCGCCGCGGACATGCGCGATGGCGACGATGAAACCGCGGTCCACCAGCGAAAGGCGGTTGGTGTTGAACGAGGCCGGCATCGCCATGCCGTAGGCGCCGTATCCATAGAGGAGGCAAGGGGCCTTGCCGTCGATCGCAAGATCGCGGCGATAGAGCAGAGAGATCGGGATCTGTTCGCCGTCGCGCGCCGGTGCCTGCAGGCGCCGGGTCACATAGTTCGAAGGGTCGTGGCCCGAAGGCACCTCCTGCCGCTTGCGCAAGGTGCGGGCGCGCGTCGGCATTTCGTAGTCCCAGACCTCTGTCGGCGTGGTCATCGATGAATAATTGAAACGCAGCGTATCGGTGACGAACTCGAAGCCCGCGCTGATGCCGAGCGAATAGGCCTCCTCATCGAAGGCGATGCCGTGTTCGTCGTGATCCGAAAGCCGGCGGACGACGATCCGCGGCAAGCCCTCGGCGCGCTCCAGGCGAACCAGCCAATCGCGAAAAACGACGACATCGAGCAACAGCGTGCCGGGCCGGTGCGCGATGAGATCGCGCCAGTGTTCGCGGCCGGGCGTATCGAGCGGGGCGAGGACGATCTTGAAGTCCTCGGCGTCGTCGGCGTTGGTTTGAATGACCAAAACCGGCTTGCCGTCCAAGGAAGGATGATGCTCGACGCTGTAGCGCACGCCTTTTTGGCGCGGCTCGACGAGACGAAGGGGTGCGGCCGGATTGGCGAGCTCGACGAGCCTCGTCTCCGAGGTCTCATGATCGCCGCAACTGATCGCGCCATAGACTCCCGCCTGCAGTCGCTCGATGCTGACAAAAAAGCCCTTGTCGGGCTCCTCGTAGATCAGCCTGTCGGATTCGACGGGTGCTCCGATGCGATGGAAAAAGACGCGCGACGGCCGGTGCTCCGAATCCAGCCGAACGTAAAAAAATCCGCGGCTATCCGCGGTCCACAGAACGGCGCCGGTGGAATCCGGAATGAGATCGGCGAGATCCTTGCCGGTGGCGAGATCGCGAAGGCGAATTTTATTGAATTCCGATCCTGCGTCGTCGGCCGACCACGCCAGCAGCCGGTGGTCGTGTGAATGACGAGCCTCTGCCAGATGGAAATAAGCCTTGCCTTTGGCGAGCGCGTCGCCGTCGAGCAGCATCTGGTCGGCGCCGCCTTCGGATGGAACGCGGTACATCAGCGGATGCTGGCCGCCTTCGCGGTAGCTCATGAAGTATGCGTAGCTTCCGTCGCGCACGGGCACGGTCGAGTCGTCCTCCTTGATGCGGCCGCGCATTTCGGCGATGAGCCGTTTTCTGAGCTTCGCCGTATTCCGAAATGATTTTTCCGAGTGGCGATTTTCCGCTTCCAGGTAGCCGCGAATTTCGGGATCAAGGACGCCAGGATCGCGCATGACGTCGCGCCAGTTGGCGGCGCGGAGCCAAGCGTAATCGTCGATCAGGCGCTCGCCATGAACGAAACGCTCGGTAGGATGCGGCCTTGCGATCGGAGGGGCTTTGGAAGTCGCGCGCTTCTTGGAGCGCGCGCGTTTGGAGCGCGCCTTACGCGCCATCCTTTTCCTCTTTCGGCATGAGCTTCAGCGCGCATCCGTTCATGCAATAGCGCAAGCCCGTTGGTTTCGGTCCGTCGTCGAAGACATGACCGAGATGGGCTTCGCAGGCGGCACACCGGATCTCGGTCCGGCGCATGAACATCGAACGATCCTCATGCTCGGCCACGGCGTCCTTGGAGGCCGGGGCATAAAAGCTCGGCCAGCCGCTGCCCGAATCGTACTTCGTGTCGGAAGTGAAAAGAGGATTTCCGCAGCTCACGCACACATACATGCCCTTGCGTTTTTCGTTG
>Ga0075426_10001109_pt1 | contig 18965 bp, 14 predicted proteins | sample SoiMethybrSBSTD5_FD_75304 | JGI IMG/M metagenome (GOLD analysis project Ga0075426, IMG submission 75304) | Bulk soil microbial communities from a Populus tree surrounding site in Tennessee, USA - Soil MetaG P. TD hybrid SBSTD5 | ecosystem: Environmental > Terrestrial > Soil > Tree plantation...
AAAGGTTGCGATGCCGCACGGCACCAAGGCAAAGAGCAGCACCGCCGATCCCAGCCGCCACACGTTCATCCCGTAGCCCCCAGCTTGCGGGCTATGTTGGGGGTGGCGGTGGGCGCAATCAGATGCAGAAGCATGAACTCCCGGTCGCGGTCAATGCCAACGACAATAGTTTCAGGAGAAATGCTGATGGCGGTGATGGCTAAGGCGCGGCGCGCGGCGGACTCGGCATCATCCCCGCCGGAACGGAAGGGCACCACCCGGAACAAAGCCTTCGACGTTCTTCCCAGCAGCCGCTTGGCCAGCGCCCAAAAGATAGCGGCCGAACCGTCCAGCACGTACCAGGGCTCCCAGGAAAACAGCCACAACCATTGAGGCCTGGGACGAAACTTGGCGAAGCGTTTTGATTTGACGATTCCATCTCCGACCGCACCCAGCGCTGCCGCGCATATTCCGGCGATAAACTCCGCCCGCTCCATCTGGCTGACGAACAGCATCCAAAGCCCCAGCAGAAATAGGAACTCGATCGTGGAGAACACGATTGCCTTGAGGACCCTACCCTGCACTTCGCCCACCTTCAGGTGCACCTGCGCCCTGCTCTCACCTAGAAACCAGAGTTGAAGGGCAGGTTGCCCGTAAAGGGCCTAAGAAGCAGGTCCGCTGTGAATGAGTGCCGCCGAATGTGGCACAAGCAGATGCGCTCAGTTTTCGTGCCCCGCTTTCACCTGCCCGTAGTTAAGCAGGCTGACGATTATGATCCCACCCACGATGTTGCCCAGGGTGGCAAAGGCCAGCCAGCGGAAGTACTGGCTCACCGGCACCAGGCCTGCGAATATCGCGCTCCAGATTTCACCGCTGCTGGCAATGCAGTGGGCAAAGTGTCCCAGCCCCACCACAAAGCTCAGGAACCAGATCATCAGGATTTGACCAATGGTCCAGTGGCTGGCGGTCACCATCCAAGCCACCAGGGCAATCAGCCACCCCCCGATGACGCCCGACCAGAAAGCGTGGGCGGACGTTTGCGCCACCATCTGCAGTCCCAGGCTGGCTAGGATTTCCGCCACCTTGGGGTCGAGCGCCCCCGTTTTAATGGCCAGCAGCCCGAAGCCAAGCGCGCCTGCCACATTGCTCAGAAACACCACACCCCAGAGCCGCAGGGTGTTTCCCACGTGCTTGTGCTCATCCAGGACGAGCACGACCGGATAGAGGGTGTTTTCCGTGAATAATTGGGCGCGCCCGATGATGACCGCGATGAAACCCATGGGATAGAACAGGTAAGCAACGAATTGTGCATTCTGACTGGGGCCGAGCACGGCCAAGGCGACGGCCACCGCCAAGCCGGTGAGTCCCATGGTGACGCCACCAGCTACTCCAGAGAAGGCCAGAGCGTGGGAGGAGCGGCTCAACTCCTCACGGGCGTTGCGCGACACGCCTTCAAAAATTTCGTGAACACTGCGGCGTGAGGAATCCAGAGCGACCGGCTGTGGCTGCTTAGGCACGCCGGTTGGATGCAGATTCACAAACCGGCTATGGCCAGTTGCTTCAAATCTTCGGAGCGCCTCAGCGCCCGGCGGCCGCCTTCGCCCGCTTGGGAGCTTCGTTCAGCACCAGCCAATACAGCCCGAGCTGCTTGGTTGCCTCCATGAACTGCACAAAGTCCACCGGCTTGCAGACGTAGCTGTTGGCCCCCAAACGGTAGCTGGTTACCACGTCTGCTTCTTCGTCGGAAGAAGTCAGCACCACCACCGGAATTAACCTGGTCCGTGAATCTCCCCGCATGCGGCGCAGCACCTCCAGGCCGTCCACCTTGGGCAGCTTGAGGTCAAGCAGGACGAGTTGGGGCAGGGGGATTGGCAAACGGTCCGAGGCGCCTTCCACCCCAAAGAGTAACTCCAACGCCTCGGCACCGTCGTGGGCCACAATGATGTCATTCAGCACATGAGCCTTTTTGAGCGCGCGCATGGTAAGCGCCTCATGGTCCGGGTTGTCTTCTACCAGCAGGATGCTTACATTTTGCATTTCCACTCCTATTCAGATTTCGAAGTATCAATTCAGCGTGAAATAAAAGCTTGCGCCTCCGCCGACCGCGCCCTCCGCCCACACCCGCCCGCCGTGGCGTTTGATGACGCGCTGCACCGTGGCCAGACCAATACCGGTGCCTTCGAACTGCTCTTTGGGGTGCAGGCGCTGGAAAGGCGTGAATAACTTGCCCACGTAGATCATGTCAAACCCAACGCCGTTGTCGCGCACGTAGTAGGCGGGCGTGCCATCTTTCTCGGTGCTGCCGAACTCAATCGTCGGCTCGGGGGTGCGGGCCGTGAACTTCCACGCGTTCTGCAGCAGGTTCTGCAAGGCCACACCCAGCAGCCGCCGGTCGCCGCTTGCCTGCAGCCGGTTGGCGACATGAAAGCTCACCCGGCGCGAGGGGTCGGCCTTCTGCATCATTGCGGCCGTGGATAGCGCCAGCATGCTCAGGTCCACCGGCTCGCGCGATAACTCCGTACGCATCACCCGCGACAGCTGCAGCAGGGCGTCAATTAGCTGCGCCATATTTTGACTGGCGTTGCGAATGCGGCGCAGCGAGTCTTGACCTTGCCCGTCCACTTTGTCCTGATAATCCTCCAGCAGGATCTGGCTGAAGCCGTCAATGCTGCGCAGCGGCGCCCGCAGGTCGTGGGAAACCGAGTAACTGAACGCTTCCAGTTCCGCCACGCTGTTTTCCAGCTCCATCGTGCGCTGCCGCAGGCTGTCTTCCAGGAGCTTGCGCGCGGTGACGTCGCGGGCGGCGGCGAACACACCCTCCACTTCTCCAGCCTCATTCCGGAAAACCGACGCGTTGTACAGGACGTCGGTCACATGGCCGGAACTATGCCGGATCGCCAGGGCGTAATCCTGCACCAAACCTTCAGCAAACACCTGCAGGTAGCCCGCGCGCGCCTTGTCGGGTTCGCTGAAATAGCTGCAGAAATCGCTGCCCACAAGCTGGGCGCGCTCCACTCCCGTAACCTCTTCCGTGGCCCGGTTCACATCGCTGATTTTTCCGTCGGGAGCAATGGTGACCAACGGGTCCAGGCTGGCCTCGATCAGGGAGCGGGTATAAGACCCGCGAGCACGCAAGCTCTCCTCCAGTTGCTTGCGCTCGTGAATATCAGTGCAGGTGCCCACCCACTCACGGATGCTGCCGTCCGGTTCTACAACCGGTACACCACGAACTGCAAAATGACGGTACTGGCCGTCAGACCGCCGGATGCGATACTCCGTTTCATAAATGCTGCGCTTTTGCAATGCTTGCGACCATACTGCCGCCGTGCGCTCGCGGTCGTCGGGGTGGACGGCGTCCACCCAACCCCAGCCGCGTACCTGCTCGAGCGTCTGGCCGGTGTAGTTCCGCCACATGGGCATGTCCTCCACTACTCCGCTGGGGGGAGTGGTCCAGACCACCTGGGCGGTAGCCACCAGCAGGGCGCGATAACGCTCCTCGCTGCAGCGCAGCGCCTGTTCTGTCTGCTTGCGCTCGGTGATGTCGCGGGCGGTGGCAAACACGCCCATCACCGCTCCCGCCTGGTCGTGGTAAACCGAGGCGTTGTACAGGACGGGAATTACGTGACCGCCGCAATGGCGGATTGCCAGTTCGTAATCGCGGACTGCACCCTCGCGGAAAACCTGACGGTAACCGGCGCGCGCCTTCTCCGGTTGGGTAAAGTAGTCGCAGAAATCGGTTCCGATCAGATCCTGCCGGGATCGGCCGGTGGCAGCTTCCGTGGCCGCGTTCACATCTGTGACCGTCCCATCGGAAGCAATTGTGACCAGCGGATCGAGGCTGGCCTCGATGAGCGAACGGGTATAGGCCTCCTTTTCTTGTAGCTCCTGTTGCGCACGTGCTATTGAATCCATCTGGACCTGCATTACGCTGTTCAGTTGGCGCAGCCGCCTGCTTCGCTCCCGCGTGCCGCGCAGCAGGTGCAGCACCAGGTAAAGCAGGGTCGCCTGCACCAGCCCCACAACCAGCGCCACGGTATCCAGTGATCGGCCGGGATGCACCGCATGCAGCGCATGCCACAAGGCCGCCGAAGCTGCCGCCACCGTCAGGCATCCTAGCAGGGGCAACCAGGAGGGCAGGGCCGCGAAGGCAATCGCGTACTGCCGCCAGGCAAAGGCGATTACCCCAAGGCCGAGAAAAACGATTACGGCCGCTGTGGGCGCCGCCATGGGCGTAAACCGGCTCCAGCCATAGGCGGTGGGGAGGTTGGCCATGTAGCCGATGAAACCCACTAGGGCCAGCGCCGTCACCAATGACGCCATCAAAGCCTGTGTGCTATTGCGCAGGGTACAGGTTTTTTTCTCTGCCAGGAGCAGCGCACTTCCCAACAACGTGAAACATAGCGCCGTGTTCGGTGCCATGCGCGGTGAAATAGAAGGCGTCAGCTGCGCGCTGCGAAGGAGAATCTCGTCCAGGCCCAGGCTGACGTCAAAGACGTACTCGCAGCCGGTGAGCAGGCCCAAGAGCGCCAGCGGTGCTGCCGTTATTCGTGCTAACCCAATCCTCTCCCGCACCAGCAGTAACAGCGCCGTGCCCGTAAGCATCAGACATACTCCGGTGTTGTAGCGGACCGGCACCGATTCAAAGCGAAGGACAACGGGGGACAGAATGTGCCCTGTGTGCCAGCCGATGATCACCAGCACGCCCAGCAGGACGCCCAGTGAACCCGCGAGTGCGATGATCAGTCCCGGCCAGCGCGAAGGCTCCGCTGGCGGCTGGGGAAGCGACCAGAGAGTCCCCTCCGGCAGGTTTGGGATCACCCTCTGTGGTCCTAAGCGGCTGGCCGACGCCAGAGTTTGTGCCGGGCTTGCCATCAGTCAGTCCTCTCGCGCGAAGGCTTCAGCTTTCGCATCCAGCACTTCGCGGATTTTGGCCGCCAAGGCCTTCAGCGTAAAGGGCTTCTGCAGGAAACGGCTGCCCAGTTCCGCCAGGCCGTGCTGAACGACGGTGTTCTCGGCATATCCTGAAACAAAGAGCACCTTAAGTTCGGGGCGCTGTGCCAGGAGCTGCTGGGCCAACTCGCTGCCGCTCATTTTGGGCATGACCACGTCGCTGACCAGCAGCTGAATTTCGCGGCCACAGCTGGCCGCCAGCTCCAGGGCGGCTGGCCCATTGGCCGCGGTTAGAACGGTGTAACCGTGCTGCTCCAGATATTCCCGTTCCGACTCGCGTACGGCATCCTCGTCTTCCACCAGCAGCACGGTCTCGCTGCCGCGCAGTTGCTCCAGGCTGCGCACCGGAGGTTCCAGGCCGGCGTTGGCGGCCGGCGCCCGCGGCAGGAAAATCTTGAACGTGGCGCCCCCGCCAGCTTCGCTATGCACGGTGATGTGGCCGCCGCTTTGCTTGACAATGCCGTAGATGGTGGCCAGGCCCAACCCGGTTCCTTTGCCTTTTTCCTTGGTGGTAAAAAAAGGCTCGAAGATATGGGGCAGGATTGCGGGGTCGATGCCAGTCCCGGAATCGCTCACACCGAGCAGCACATACTCGCCTGCAGTGGCCTCCGCGTGTGCGCGGCAGTAGGCTTCGTCCAGCGCCGCGTTGCAGGTGTGGAGACTGAGCTGCCCGCCATGGGGCATGGCATCGCGGGCATTCGTGGCCAGGTTCATTACGATCTGCTCCACCTGCACTGGGTCCGCCTTGATGGGCCAAAGTCCCTTGCCCGGTTGCAGCGAGATCTGAATGTCCTCTCCGATGAGGCGGGGCAGCGTTTTGCAGATCTCCTGCAGCACGCGGTTGAGGTCAAGGACGCTGAGCGCCTGCACCTGTTTGCGGCTGAAGGTAAGCAGCTGGCGGGTGAGGTCGGCGGCGCGCCGCGCGGCTTTCAGGATCTCTTCGCCGTGGTGGCGCAGCGGGTTCTCGGGCTGGAGTGCGTCCATCATCAGTTCGGCATAGCTGCTGATCACCATCAGCAGGTTGTTGAAGTCGTGGGCCACGCCCCCGGCTAACTGCCCGATGGCATCCATCTTCTGCACCTGCGCCAGCTGCTCTTCCAGCTTGCGGCGCTCGGTAATGTCGCGGTCATTGGAAATGAAGTGGGTGATCCGGCCCGAGGGATCGCGCACCGGAGTGATGGTCTTTTCCGCATAGTACAATTCGCCATTTTTTTTGCGGTTGATGAGCACACCGCGGTAGACCTCGCCCTGCAGAATGGTCTGCCACAGCCCCTGGTAAAAGCGCATGTCCTGCATTCCCGATTTGAGCAGCCGCGGATTGTTTTCCAGAACCTCCGCGCGAGAATAGCCGGTGAGTCTTTCGAACGCGGGGTTGACGTACTCAATCAAGCCATTGCTGTCGGTCATCACCACCATGTCGGCCGCCTGCTCCACCGCGCTGGAGAGCTTGCGCAACTTCTCTTCCGCCCGCCGACGCTCGGTCACATCCCGCAAGTTAAAGACTATTGCGCCCACTGCGGAATCTGCCAGCCAGTTTGAGCCCACGCCTTCGAGCTCACGCCCTGTACCGTTGCTGTGGCGAAACACAACTTGTACCGGCTCCCCGGGATGCCGCAACAGCTCGTTCCACAAACGCCGCGCTCGGCCGGGCTCTTCTCCATTCAGCAGATCGAAGCCATTGCTGCCCATGAGCTGCTGGACTTCCATCCCCAGCACCCGGGGACAGGAGTTGCTGGCCCACAGAATCATGCCCTCCGCATTCATCAGCACGGTGGCGTCAAAAGCGTGCTCCACCAAGGCGCGAAAATGCTGTTCCTGCGCCCGCAGTTCCGTCTGCGCCTGCTTCAAGCGGTGTTGGTGCTCGCGCAAGCTGAGTGCAAAGCGCAGGGTGTGCTGCAGCGTGGGAGCGTCAAGCTTGGCCTTTGACAGATAGTCGCAAGCGCCGCACTTCATGGCTTGCACCGCGACCTGCTCGTCGCCATGGCCCGTCAGGAACACCACTGGCATGTCCAGCCCGCGCCGGCGAATTTCGCGCAGCACGTCCAATCCGGTTTCCACTCCCAGTTGATAGTCGAGGAAGACGACGTCGTAAGCGGCTTGCTGGAGTTGCTCCAGCGCAGGCACTATGGCGTTTGCGTGCGCCATGTGAAAGGGAACCTCGGGCAGCGCGGCAATCAGCAGGTGACGAAACAGGACGACATCGTCATCATTGTCCTCCACCAGGAGAACACGCACTGGTTGCTTCCCGGCCGCAGTCTGGCCGGTGTCAGCACGGGAGGCCGGCACTCTGGGAGCAAGCGCCGCCGCGATGTTCGACCCGCTCACAGGCCCACGCTAACATGTGGCGTGCCTGCACCTGCCGTCCGCCGCCCCTTACAAAAGGGACATCTTTCCCATCCGCAGACGTTTTCCCAAAAATATGGGCTGAAGAACGGAGGTGCTGCCCATCTGGCACATTATCCAGTCACCGTAGGCCGTGGAGCAGCCGCCCCTAGGGAACAAAGCGAATGATTCCGAAACGGCTGGGATTGTGAAACGCTTCGTCTCTGGCCGGAACCGTGCTCCAGGCCAGCAGCGACCGCTGCTCCTCTGGCCCTATGCCTTCGGCGCGGTAGAAATTTCCTCGCCATTGCGTGCCGGGACCAATGTGCGCCTTCATCACGCTGAGCGGAATTCGCATCTCGCACATCCAGAGGTGCCGCTTCTCATCCACACGCACCGCGTGTTCGAAGCCGGAGTTCCAGCCGGCATCGTTGAACGGAGTCTTGTCGAGATCAATCTCTAAGTCCAACCATTGATTGTTGGGCGCCACCTCGAATTCGTAATAATGGTTGGCTTTCTCCGGTTGCGGGTTGATGAATACCTCAACCACATCGCGCTCCCACAGCTCCCATCGTTCCTTGGCCGCATCTTCCGCCTTGTAGACATTGATTTCGCGATAAGAACACCAGAAGGCGAAGTAAACATATTTCTCGCTCCACAGGCTGGCTATTTCCGTCTTGAGCTCGGGATAGCGCTTTTTGCCCGTGTAGTTGTGATCGAAGGCGGCGCGCGGCATGAGCCGCCAGACGCCCTTATCCAGGTCGCCGTCCGGCACAAAATCGCGAGTGACGTGCTGGCTATTGACGGAAACGTTGCTGGTATACGACGCGGGCTGTGAGCTCATGGCCAGAAGAAGAAATAAGAAAGGAGTCATGGAGCCGAGTAGATTGGCACAGAGCTCAGCGGTTTGTCACGCGCGAAGAAGGTGTGGGGCGGGGCAAGGCCCGCCCCCGAAGTTGCAACCCTTGCACTACCGCAATCCCGCCAGCTCCTGCAGGCGATGCCAGTTGGTCAGGCGATCTTCGGTGGCCCGCTTCAGGAACTCGTCGGCCTCGCCCTGCTCGTTGAAGTGGCGGGCGAAACGCCCCTCCGTCTTGGCAAAACTGACGAAGTCCACCGCTTGATTGTCGTGCGGATCAATGTACCAGTCCTGCTTCATCGCCGGATTTCCGGCCAGGCTCAGGCATTCGCGGATGCGATCGCCCTTGCGCGGGTCGTAAACAAACAGCGGGAAGGTGCGCGATTCTACCGCCAGCTTGGCCTGTTCCAGAGAGCGGTCGTCGGGCACGCCGTGCTCGGGCTGACAGGTGGCGTAGGCGATCACGACGGCCGGCCCCGGATAAGCATTGGCCTCCATGATGGTCTTGTAGAAGTGGTTAAGGTGTGCCGCCGTGGTCTGGGCCACAAACACACCGGGATGCATGATGGCGATCTCGCCCAGTTCCTTGCGGTGCTCGCGCTTCCCCGGCTGCGCCTTGCCGAAAGCCGCCATTTTGGCGTCCTGCCCGGTAAACGTGGAAGTGGAGGTCTGGCCGCCGGTATTGGAGTACACCTGCGTGTCCAGCACCAGTACCTTGATATCCATGCCCGACATCAGCAAGCGGGAAAGCGACTGGAATCCGATGTCGTACATAGCGCCGTCGCCGCCCAGCACCCACAGCCGGCGGTTCTGGTGACCTTCCTGGTCCCAGCGCAACCGTATCCCCATAGCGTCCGCAGGCGCGTTCTCAAACAGCGAGTTGGTCCAGGGCACGGCGTAAGGATTGAAAGGATAGGTTGAGCCGAAGACGCTGTTGCAACCGGTGGCGGCCACGATGCCAATCTGATTGCCGTAAACGAAGCCGGTGGCCGCCAGCATCAGCCGGATAGGCGTGGCCTCGCCGCAGCCCATGCAGGAGCCGCCGCCCCCTGCGTACAGCAGAGATCTGCTGGCCAGCATCATGTCGCCCAGCGCTTTTTCATTGAGCAGGTGCGCCGGCGTTTCCGGCAGGTGATGGTACAGGTCCATGGCCAGGTCGTACTTGGCCATGTTGCCGTCCTTGACCACCATCTTCAGTGCCTCGTGCCGCCCGCAGGCGGTCACGCACTCGCCGCAACCTTTGCACTTGTCGGGGTCGACGAAAATGGAGAACAGCCCGCCTGCCTGGCTCTTCTTCTGCGGGAGCTCGTAATACTTGCTGGTCTTGATGAAATCGGCGCGCAGGGATTCGCGCAGGTCGGCGCGCTCAATATGGCCCAACTTCTCCTCCAGCACTGCCGGTTCCACCGCCTTGGCCAGGATGGCCGTATCGGGGCAGGCGTTCACACACTCCATGCAGCCCACGCAGTTGGCAGCGATCAGTTCAGGAATATCGGGTGCCAAGGTGCGGAAGCTGCGGCGCATGGCGCTGGAAGGCGGCATCAGGCTGCGTGCCACGTATTCGTCGGCATCCAGATCGGCTTCACGGCCACGAGCGTAGGTGCCAATCACTTTGTCGCAGAAATTGGCTTCTACCAGGCCGTTGCCGGAGTGGCAGGCGGGCTCGAATTTGTGCTCCTTAAGCGGGCGGACGCGCACTTCTTCGCCGCTGGGGGGAACGATTTCGGCCACTTCGTTGTAGCCGCGCCGGGCCGCTGCCATGTTGTCGGCCACCACGCGCGCCCCGCGCTTGCCGAAATACTTGGTCAACGTTTTCTCCAGCGAGGCAAACAGGTGCTCGGTATCCAGACCGGCCTGCTCGCCGAAGGGCGTCAGGCGCAAAAACGCGCCCAGCAGCACAATGCCTTGCATGCGGATCTGCAGGTCGGCGCGGCTGGACGACTCACGCGCGATCTTGCCCGCGTCCAGAGCGTACACCCGCAGCTTGCGCGCGCGAATTTCCTGCCGCGCGCTTTCCGGCAAGCTTTTCCAGACTTTGTCCTGGGGCAGGTTTGACTGCAGATAAACCAGGCCGCCATCGGCCAGCCCTTCCAGCGGATTGCCCGACATGAAAGCGTAGGCGTCCTGTACCGCCACGAAATCCACCACCTTCAGCTCGCAGTGCAGTTTGATGAACTGGGGCGCCAGGGTCAGGTAATAGTTGGTCGGCAGGCCTTTCTTTTCCGACCCGTACTTAGGAAACGCCTGGGCATAAAGCCCGAACAGGTCGGCAGCAACCGAAGCGATCACCTTGTTAGTGGTCACCGAGCCGAATCCGCCAATCGAGTGTCCGCGGAGTGAGAAGGCGCCGGGAGGACGCACATCGGGATCTTCCGTGATCGGCAACTCGCTCTCGTGTTTCACGCCCAACACGAAGAAGCGGCGGTGCCGGTCGTGGCCCGCCATGTTCTCCGCCGCAGCCACAAAATGGCCCGGCCGCACGTCGCGTCCGCCCAAGCCGGCCACGCCCGAATAAATCTCCGGCAGGCGCTCCACTTGCGCCTGGCCATTGCCCATCACCGCCCCGGCGAGCGCTGCCTTTACTTCCGTGGTGAGCGGGTTCGAGTCGGCCAAAGGAACATCAGTGCGCTCAATTACCGTGGCCGCGCGGCACTTGCGCAGAAGCAGCGCCAGTTCCAGCGCGGGGAAGGGGCGGAAGCTCACCAGCGTGATACACCCGATCCGCATGCCCTGCTTGCGCAGGAAATCCACGGTGGATTCCGCCGTCTCCATCATCGAGCCCATGCCAACGATGGCGTAGGCGGCGTCTTCCATGCGGTAGGGGAGAACGCTGTCGTAATGCCGCCCGGTAGCCTGGCTAAATTCCCGGAAAGCCCGCTTCAGGGCCGGCGCCACCCGGTCATAAAAATGCCGCTGCGCCACTTTGCCCTTCATGTAGCTGTCCTGGTTCTGCACCGGACCGCTGAGCAGGGGCGCCTGCGTATCGAACAGCCGCCGCAGATGTTCTTGCGGTGCTCCCACAAACTCTTTCATGAACTCAGGTTCGGGCAGGCGGATTGTTTCCAATGTGTGCGTAGTCAGAAACCCGTCCTGCACGTTCATGAACGGCGTTTCAGTCTCTTCAGCGGCGCGGCGGGCAATCAGCGCCAGATCAGCGGCCTCCTGGGCGTTGCGCCCGAACAGAATGCCCCAGCCCACGTCGGCCACGCCCATCACATCATCGTGGCCGCAGTGCACATTCAGCGAGTGCGAGGTCAACGCGCGCGCTCCAATGTGGAACACCGCCGGCAGGCGCTTGCCCGCGATCACGTACAGCACTTCCTTCATCAGGATGAGGCCCTGCCCGGAGGTGAAATTGCTCACCCGGCCCCCGGCCAACGCGTAGCCTTCACAAGCTGAAGCCGAACTATGCTCTGACTCCGGCTCCAGAAACTGCAGGGGCTCGCCCCAAAGATTCTTTTTCCCATTGGCAAATTCAACGGCGAAGCCATCGCCCATGGGCGTGGAGGGCGTAATCGGATAGGCGCAGGCACCCTGTGCGATGTTGGAATCTACCCAGACCACCGCCCCGGAACCGTCCACCGTGGAAGCAATACCCGGATACCGTGGTGCAGCCACACCTTCACTGGCTTCTGCATTTTTCAAGCTTGCTGTTGTCAAGTGATCCCCCTTCGGTACTGCCGGCGGACCCAGCCGTGAAGCCGGGCCCGCCGTTTGGGTGCGAAAGCCTCCGCCCCCGCACGGAGACTCTCGGACGTCCAAATTCAATGCGCAAGGCTGGCAAACTTGCGTTCTTCCGCGTCCATGTGCGCGGCCAGTGCGCGCGCGAACTCCAGGCCGCATTCCTTGACTTCGGAAACTGCCTGTTCGATATCGCTGCTGCCTTCGACCTGGTCAATCAGCAGGCAAAAACCGGTCAATTTCTGCCGCAGCTCTCGGTGCTGCTGCTTCATCTCCTCGGCGAACTTGCCCAGCTCCGGGCTGAGCGCGGCGATCTCGGCCAGTACCGTGGCTTCCTCATTCTCGAAGTGTTCCGGCAGCGTGCGCACCAGGTGCCGTCCGCAGCGGTACACCCGCTCAAGGGCAGCCAAATTGGTAAGCACCTCGGAATAGCAGATGAGGGAGTCGAGGGCGAATTCCAGCGCCGCCAACTCGCTGCTGAACGCGTGATGTTCGTGGCAAATGAGCTGCGCGTCGCTGCGAAAGGCCGCTGTCACTTCCGGCATGCTGCACCTCGGGCCCGGGGTCCACCCCGGCGCCGCCTGCCCGGCTTCCTTTGGGCCTGCTTGCATGGTCTCGCCAGGGGCGGCCAAGCCACAGTGAGGGGTGTCACCGGCATTTGTGACGGGCGTCACTTCCGGCTTTTGCCCTGTTGTCGGCGCTTAACCCGCGTTGAACAGGAGGGGCTTGGGGCAGCTACCAACTGCAGAGTCTCCGGCCTCATCCCACTTCCCATGGCCAATCCGCGCAAGCCAACCACAAGCAGCTGGTTTACCAATTTCGCCACCGCCAGCGCCGCCGCCGTGGGCTCACCGGCGGCATTCATTTTTGCCGTCAGCACCATCATTGCCTGGCTCATAACCGGCCCTCTGTTTCACTATTCCGATGCCTGGCAGCTGGTGGTGAATTCGTGGACCAACGTAATGACGTTTCTGGTTGTATTCCTTATCCAGAACAGCCAGAACCGCGACTCGCGGGCGATCAACCTAAAACTCGACGAGCTGATCCGCTCCACCGAGCGCGCGCATAACGAGATGATTGATATTGAGCGGCTGTCCGACAAGGAACTGGAGTCGTTGGCCAAGCGCTACGAGCGCATCCGGCAGGAACGGGATGAGCGCCGCACCGGCCGCGACCAGCAGCACTCATGAAGCGCGATTGCCATGCCTGCCCCGCGGCTCACCATGTGAGAGCTGGTTCAGTACGCCACGTTCACGTGGTCCTGGCCGTGACAACTCAGCGAGCAGGTGCCATGCCCCACTCCGGTGCGCGTGTATTGCAGCGCGCCGTTGCTGGCCGGACCTACGATACTGCGGTCAAAATTGATGAGCATGGGCGAGGAAGAGGCATGCGGGTCGTGGCAGGTGGAACAGGCCGCGCCTGCCTGCTGCACATGTTCGGAGTGCTTATTGAAGCTCAGGTCGCGCAAAACGCTGTTCTGCACGTCGTGGCACTTGTCGCACAGAGCGTAATCCGCGTTGGAGTAGGCGACGCCTGCAGTCGAACCTCCGGGCACTGCCGGTGGCGGCTCGAGCATGTTCTGCCGCTCCAGCAGGTGCGGGATGCTCGAACCATGCGGACCTTCGGGAGAGGCAGCCAAGCCCACATTCCGTCCCGTGTCGTTGTTGTGGCAGTCGGTGCAGTAAATGAGGGACCCAGGGGACAAGGTCCGTCCGGCCATGGTCGCCCCGCCCGGGAGAATGGGAGCCGGCCGCAGGCTGGGCACTTCCCCGCCCGATCCACTGCTCAGGTTGCGGGCCCGCGTGACCGGGTGGTAAGAGGGGCTGTACTCGAATTCCATGCGCGTGTTGTAGCGGTTGAGGTTGCCCAGGTCGTACTGACGCTGCGGGTTGCGGCCGTAGCCGATGCCGGCCGTGCCGCTATCGAACAGTTGCGGTTTGTTGGCGCTGTCCCCATGGCACTTGAAGCAGATTTCGTATTCGCTGTTGCTGCGCGGCAAATAACTGTTGGCCGCCGATTGCCCCGGTACGCCTAAGAGCGGACCGCTCACCTGGGGTGGTTGCGCGCTGGAGTTATTAGCTGCGTGCCCATTGTGGCAGTCAGCGCATTCGGCGTGCCGGGCTACCGCCGAACTAGTCTCCGGCAGCGCGTGGAGCGCTGAATTGGGACTTTCAGAAGCGTCGTGCACCGAGGGGGTGATCATCACCGGGTGCTGGTAGGTCTTGACGAATTCCGCCTTGATGTTCAGGTTGGTTACCGAGCCGTCATGGCACTGGAAGCACGTATTTTCCTCGGGGAACTTGACCAGGCGTTCCGCAACTTGCGGAGCGTGGGGCCGGTGACAACTCTCGCAGCCATTGCGGCTCACGCCGGTATAGCCGGTGTGCGCGCCTTGCAGGCTGGTGTACTTGGGGTCTTCGCTGGGATCCGGCGGTTGCGCATGGGCGGATGTGGTCCAGCCAGTTTGCTGATGGCAGGTTTGGCAGATCGCCGAACCGCTGTTGCTCTTCACCAGGAACTTGCCCACGGTGGCATCAAGATTTTCCTGGTGGGGATCGTGACAGCTGATGCACTGCACTTTTCCCCCGCTCAGCCGCACGGGGTCGCCGGGCGGCGGGGTGCGAATCTCGCTGCTTAGCTGGGGGCTGAAGGCGAAGGGATGGTCGTTGGCGAATCCTTGCGTGTCCGCCAGATCGGAGGACGAACTCAGGGGCAGGCTGTAGCTGCCGCCCTGCACGAACCCAAGGAGGCCGTCGTTGAGCGTATCCCCCAGCGCGATGGTTCCGTCATGGCAGCTGAGGCAGAGCTTGGAGCTGTCCTGCGGCGTGATGGGACTGACGGTGGACTGCAAAGTGGTGCTGCTGTACGCCTGAAACTGAGTGGTGGAAAGGCGGTGATTCCACAGATAGGTGCCGTCGCCGGTGGGTCCACCGGCATTGTGAGGCGTGTGGCAGAAAACGCAGGCGTCGGCTCCGGAAACAGAACGAACAGAGGCGCTGGAGGCAGCGCGGAAGTCATGCCGTGTATTGATGATGGCGGCGTGGTTGCGCGCGCCATAGAGTCGGACGCCGGCACTCGCCAGGGCCAGAAGCGTCGCGACATAAAGCCAGCGGCGCATTTCACCGCCCTCCCGCAGCGCCGGCATCCAGTCCCGTATCCGGCCGCAGGTGGAAAATCTGCACACGACGGTTGTAGCCGTCGGAAACGTACACGGTGTCGTGGTTGATCGCGATGCCGGTAGGCAGAAAGAATTCGCCCGCTGCGTTGCCGGTGTGTCCGAAATAGAACAGCAGGCGCCCGCTGGCGTCGTATACCTGGACGCGGTCGTTGCGGCCTTCCACCACGAACAGCCGCCCTTCGCTGTCCAGAGCCACTCCCTTGGATTTGTCGAAGGCGCCCAGGCCATCGCCCAGCCGCCCAAAGGCGTCCAGGAACTTGCCTTCGCCGCTGAAATGCTGCACGCGGAAGTTCAGCGAATCCATCACCCAGAAGCTGCCGTCCTTGCCCACTGTGATGTAGGTGGGGTAATTGAACTCGCCGCCGTTCGCACCCGGCTTGCCAATGCGATTCACTACTTTGCCGTCCATACCCAGGATCACGATCTGCATGGCGACGGTGTCCACCACGTACATGCGCCCGCGCTGGGGATCAATGGCCAGCCCGGTGCAGCGCTTGAAGATGCTTTCGTTCTTGCTGATTCCACCGATGGTGCCGGAAAATTTTCCATCAGGGCGGAAGACAAAAATGCGGGCGCGCAGAGCATCGGTCACATAAATCTTGCCCGAGCCGTCCAGGGACACGGCGATGGGAGCCAGCATGGGATCGTGATCAGGGGCGTGCAGGGTGGAGTACTTCTTGCGGGCGGCATCGAACACATGCACCACGCGCTCCCGGGGATCGGCCACCAGCACGCGGCCCTGGGCATCAACGGCCACCCCCTGCGGCATGAGCATGGCCTTTTTGCGATCGTCGAGGCCCACAACCTTCTTGATAAAGCGTTTCAGGAAACCGGCCTTGGGAGCCACATCGGCGGCACTGTGCAGCGTGCCCACCCACTCCAGTTGCGGGGGCAGCAAGGGACTGGGCACCCGCGACTCGGCTTCGGTGTGCGGCCATGCGGCCAGTAGAAGCAGGGCCAGAGGCACAGCCAGAGCCGCCCATGCCAGTCGCTTCCTTGAAGCGGCGAACCGAACTCGAATTGGTTTAAGCACATTCATCAGAACAGGCTGAAATCGCGGCCGATGCGGACGTAGACGCGATTGAGGCGATTGCCATTAAAAATCCCAGGCGTATCAACGTCATTCATAAATCTTGCTACCCCAGCATCCAAGCTCACCTTGCCCAGGCGGTAACGGGCAAAAACGTCGAGGGTGCGCAGCGACTGGTGAGACAGGGAGAACACATTATTCTCCCGGCGCCATACACCATTTATATCCAAGGTGCGCCTGGCCCGCAGAGTGAAGTTCACGCTGGTCGCATACATGTTGCGGTTGAGGAGCGGCGTGCCCAGCAATTGGAAGATAGGCAAGTTCACCAGGTAAGTGGAGTGGTCCGGCAAAGTGGGGAACAGGCCTCCGCTGCCGTCCATCAGGTTACGCGAAACGCCCAGTGAAAACCGCGGATGAGTAAGCTGCAGGTCAAAGTTGGTCAGGTCCTGCTTGGTATCGCCAGTAAAACTCAGATAGTCCACATGCATGCGTTCCACGCCAAACAGCAAGGCAAAGTTGCCGAAGTGGCGGGTTTCGGCCTCGAGACGAGCCCGGTTCTGCAGCATGAAGCCGCCGATTTGCTCCACCACATTGAGGCGTCTGCGGGTGTAGATACCGGTCAGGCGCACCAGGCGCGGATTGCCCCAGGAGACGCGCGTGTCCACATCATTCGACCAGGTGCTGTTGGTCCTATCAAAAGTAGTGCTGACATGTTGCAAGTGGCCGGTGTAGGTGGCGCTGGCATCGAATCCGCGCCAGCGCTCCTGTACCCCAATGGTGGAGAGAGATTCGGAAAGTGACTGGCGCGACTCGACCTGATTGTCCGGTGGATTGGCGGTGGTGTAACGAAGCTCCTGCGCGACCCGCAGCCATTTTATCGGCCGGTATTCCACGCGCCCGTTGGCGCCGTTGGAAAGCACGGAAGCCGCGGGGATGGTGACCGCGTTGCCCACTCCCGGCAAAAAGAAGCTGGCGGAGCTGCCCCGGAAGCTGACATCGCTCATGAAATATCCGAACTGCGTGGAGACTTTGGGTGTGGGGGTCACAAACAGAGTGGAGGAGGCATAGTGCTCCACGGTGTCGTCCATGACGGCGCCGCCCAAAGTGTCTTTGCGCCAGATGTTGAAATTCTCAATGGCAAACCGCGCCTTCTCATCCCAAAAGGAGCGCGTCACCGATGCGTTCACCGAGCGGGTTCGACTGTCGAACGGCACGGTCAGCGAGAACCCGGAGATGGACTTCGAAGAAGAGGTAGTAGCGCCGGCGCCAAAATTCCATTGCCATTGGGCCCAGATATCATGTATTCCGAGGTGAGCGCCATCATCTTTGTAGGTAGCGTCGCCGAAAGTATTGGCCACATGGACCAGGTTGCTGGAGTGGTCGTAGCCGAGGTTCAGCTTCGGCAATTTGGGGAACAGCATATTCCAGTCCACTGAGGTGCGGGCGTAGTCGTTGCTTTGGTCAATGCCGAAGCCGTTGTTGCCGGCCTTGGTATTGACGTAGGTGACCGTGAGTGGAACGTGGCTGCGGGGCAGGAAACTCGCTACCAGGCTGCCCGCGATTCCGGAATTGTCCATGTTGTCCAGTTGCGCGCTGGTCACGCCGCGTTGGAAATCGAAGCCGCCGTTGAGGTGGAGAAACTTGGGATCCAGCAGGAACCCGTCGGTATTCATGCGAATGTCGCCCAGAAAAGCAGAGAGAGGGGAACCCTGGTTCGAAGGCTGCACTTCCTGGTCAGACTTGTTGTAGGAGAAACCCACATTGCCGTTGACGTGCCATCTTTCGGGAGCGGCTTCCTCATCCAGAATCTGCGCCGCCGCAGGCAAAGTGAACAAGGCCAGCAGCAGCAGGGCTTTGGCGGCGTTCTTGTAGTTTCCCGACATGGCGCTCGCCTCCAAAACTAGGGAGAGGCGCTTGCGCACCTCTCCCTTGACATCACAAGTGGCAATACACGCAGAACGAACCGGTGGTGGTTTGTTCCGGCGTGGAGGGGAAAGAGCGGAAGAAGAAATGCACGTTACCTGCATGAGGATCGTGGCAGGTGTCGCATTGCATGGTGCCATTGAACAGCGGCACGTTGCCCGCACCGTCAATCGAACTCGTGTTGGCGGCCACGCGCATGCCGATATTGGCGGCAGAGGTGGCATCCGGATACACGAAGTTGATGGGGTGCTGTCGGGTCAGATCCCGTACTGTGGTGTCGTTAGGCATAAAGTCCGTGCCTTGCGCGATGGGCTGATACGAAGCGTTGTTCTGTCCTTCGTACCAGGAATTGATCGCCACCGTGCCGTCATGGCAGCTTAGGCACAGGTTGCTGGTGATAAGGCTGTTCGAGGTCGTCCCCAGGTCCACTGGCTGGTTCACCATCGTGTCACTGGTGTACACGCCGTAGCTGGCGACGTTCGACAGAGTGTGGTTCCACAATAGGTAGCTGGGCCCGGTGGGCGCGCTGCCAAACTTGTGGGCTATGTGGCAGAAATTACAGAGCGTATAACTGGCGCCGTTGTACTGCGTTTTGAAGTCGTGCGCCGAGTTGAACACCTTTGACTTGGGTGCCCGTGCTGCAAAGCTTAGACTTGCGGTCAGCACGACCAGCACCAAGCCGAGGATACGTGCGTATTTCATAAGTCCTCCTGATAAGAAATGTGTTTCTGGAAATCGTGTATCTGCTTGTGCAGCAGTGCTGCCGTCATCACCTCCTTGTCCTGGTGAGTCGCGACCATAAAATCAATTCCCTCCCAAAAACTGGAAGATCTGTACGCGATGATTGAGCTGATCGCTGATGTAGACCTTGTCGGTGCCGTCTATATAAATTCCCAAGGGCAGATTGAAAGCGCCCGGCGTGTTGCCGAACGCGCCCAGGGGCATCAGCACCACTCCCTTATCGCTGAAAATCTGCACATTGTTGAAGGCGGCATCCACCACCCAGAGATGGCCTTCGTTGTCAAAGGCAACCGCTTTCGGCC
>Ga0075426_10001112_pt1 | contig 18932 bp, 22 predicted proteins | sample SoiMethybrSBSTD5_FD_75304 | JGI IMG/M metagenome (GOLD analysis project Ga0075426, IMG submission 75304) | Bulk soil microbial communities from a Populus tree surrounding site in Tennessee, USA - Soil MetaG P. TD hybrid SBSTD5 | ecosystem: Environmental > Terrestrial > Soil > Tree plantation...
GCCGGGCGTGAACGATACCACCAACGACGGCGCGATCCTGAAGGCCATCGACGATGCCGTAGCCGACGGAATGGACGTGATCAATTTGAGCTTGGGGGACACCGTTGCCGTCCCGCTGGCCGAAGATCCAGAGGCGAACACGATCGCGCGCGCCGCCTCGATGGGCACGATCGTGGTGGTGGCGGGTGGCAATGGCGGGCCCGATCCGCAGACGTTCGGGCCGCCGGCAACCGCGCCGCTGGCGATCTCGGTGGGCGCTTCAGTGAACGACCGGAACTTCAGCGCCACGACCACCGTGGGCGGCGTGCGTTACGAGGCGATCCCGGGGTCGGGCCCGGCGCCGGCGCAGGCGGTGACGGCGCGGATCAAAGATATCACCACGCTTGGCGACAACGGGCTGGCGTGCAGTCCTTTCGCAGCCGGGAGCCTGAAGGGCGAGATCGCGCTGGTGCTGCGCGGGGTGTGCTTCTTCACGGACAAGCTCAACAATGTGCAGGCAGGCGGCGCGGTGGGCGCATTGGTCTATACCGATGCGGCGCGGCCGGATGCCATCATCATGTCGGTGGGATCGGCAACGCTTCCCGCCATGATGGTGAGCAATGGCGACGGGGTGAAGGTCAAGAACCAACTGTCCGGTGGCTCGAGCGTGACGGCGACGCTGGATTTCAGTTTGACGGCCGAGCCTGTCAATCCGGACCAGCTGGCGGATTTCAGCGCCGAAGGGCCGAACGTGGACGGGTCCATCAAGCCGGACCTGGTAGCGGTGGGGATGCACGTGTATACGGCGGCCCAGAATTCCGATCCCCAGGGAATTCTTTACGACGCGAGCCGATACGCGGTGGTGGATGGCACCAGTTTTTCTTCGCCGCTTGTGGCGGGAGCGGCAGCGCTATTGAAAGCGGCGCGTCCGGGCCTGACGGTGGCCCAATACCGGTCTCTTCTAATCAATTCGGCCGGCCCGGCTTACTTCGCTCCTAATATTCCGGCGCGCGTGCAGCAGGCTGGGGCGGGACTACTGGACATGAGCGCGGCCCTGCGGGCGAGCGGCGCCGAAGCGCCGACGTCACTAGCTTTCGGAATCGGGACGGCCAGCACGCAACAGACGCGCACGCTCACGATATCCAACGTGACCAACGCGCGCGAGACGTTCACGATTTTGGTGGCCGGGCGGGACACGCCTATCGGGCCGGTGCCTCCGGAGAGCCGGACGGCGATGGCGCTCGAGACGTCGGCGCCGCTCGTGACCGTTTCGACGCACAGCTTGACGCTCGAGGGTGGAGCGTCGGGGACGGTGACGGTCGGGTTTTCCAGTTTTGGGCTGCCGGCGGGCGCTTACGAAGGCTTTATCCGAGTGCTGGGGACGAACTCGAACGTGGAGCAGCGCGTGCCTTACTGGTACGGGGTGGGTTCGACCATACCGGCGCGCATCACGATTTTGAGCACACCAACGAATCCCAAGGCCGGAGCACTCGATACCGACTCCGTACTGTTTCGCGTCACGGACGCAAGCGGCATTACCGTACCCGGCGTGCAGCCGAAAGCTACCGTGGTGGATGGAGGAGGCCAGGTGGTTTCGGTGGAGAACGACGACCCGTTCTTCCCGGGCGTTTTCGGCCTGACGCTGCAGTACGGGCCGGTGGCGGGATCGAACGATTTTCAGATTCAGGTGGGCAATCTGACGCAGACGGTCACGATCGTTACGCAGTAGGGCGGCAAGCCAGCTTCGCAAAGCCTATAATGTGCGGGTAGGAGCAATTTTCGGTCAATGGCCGATTTCAAGAAGAAATTGCAGGACGAGATTACGGCGCTCGAATACGAACTGCGCAACGAGCTTCCGAAAGAGATCCTGAAAGCCAGGGCCCACGGCGACCTGAGCGAGAACGCGGAGTATCACGCCGCCAAGGAGCGGCAGGGCTTCGTGAACGCGCGGCTGAATCATCTGAAGCAGCGCATGGCCGACATTTCCATGATCGACTTCTCGAAGATTCCCCACGATCGAGTGGGATTGGGGTCGCGCGTGGTCGTGCTGGAAGTGAAAAAGGACGAGAAGATCACGTATAATCTGGTCACGACCGAAGAAGCCGATGCGGCGCACGGGAAGATTTCCACGAATTCGCCGATCGGCCGGAGTTTGCTGGGCAAGGAAGTGGGGGATGTGGTGAAGGTGCAGATCCCCGGAGGCACGCGGGAGTTTGAAATACTGGAACTAGCCACTATTTACGAAATACCCGAAGAAGCATGACATATACCCGCGCCATCGGCTGGGTTTTCGGCAAGATCATCGACCGGATTGTCGGCGCGCTGGCGCTATCGCGCATCCACCCCAACGTTCTGACTTTTCTGGGCCTGGTGATCAACACCTGGGCGGCGTTTCTGTTCGCGGCCGGCAGCTTCCGTTGGGCCGGCGCGGTAGTGATCCTGGCGGCCGTGTTCGACATGGTAGACGGCCGGGTGGCGCGCGAGACCAACCGCGTGACGCGCTTCGGCGGCTTCTTCGATTCGGTGTTGGATCGATATTCCGATCTGGCGCTGTTCATGGGACTGCTGGTCTACTACGCGACGATCAACCGGTTTTTCTACATCGTGCTGACGGCCATTGTCATGACCGGGTCGGTGATGGTGAGTTACACCCGCGCACGCGCCGAAGTCACGATTCCCAAATGCAAGGTCGGGTTTCTGGAGCGGCCGGAACGCGTGGTGCTGATCATCCTGGGCGCGCTGTTCGACCGCATGGCGCCGGTGCTCTGGGTGATCGCGGTGCTGTCCAATGTCACCGTCATCCACCGCATGATCTACACCTGGCAGGAGACCAAGCGGCTGGAAGAAGCGCAGCTGCGGTCGGTGCCACGGACGGAGACGGCGGCCAGCGCGAAGCGGTGAAGGGGGTGCGATTTTGGCCGCCCGGTTTAACGCAAGATCCCCCTACTGTCCTTTCTTTTCCTTTGACTTTTCGGCGCCCGCCGGTTTGGCTGCCGGTTTGGGCCGCCAGAAGTCCGGATCGGTGTCTTCGGTTGCCTTCGAGACGTAGCTCATGCGCGGATTGACGGCAAAAAGGTTGTTCTCGACGGAGACGAAGGTATCGCCCGACCCCTTCATCAGCTGCTGGTAGTTGTCGGCGCCCATCGCCTCACTGAGCGCTTTCTGTCGAGCCGGCATCTCGTCCATGGTCTTCAGCGATTCCATGGTCGAGAAAAACAGATACGTGCTGAAGGGGGCTCCCTCGGTCACCTGGTAGCAGAGGAGCGTTGCGTTAATGTTCGCCTTCTCGTAGGCGTCCACGATGGCCTTGGCACCCGACATAAAGTTCCCGTCATGTCCGAGCTTTACCCGGTAAGTGCCGATGGAAATCATGCGAGTCTTGCCGATATTCAACTTTTCCGCCTTGTAACTCATATCCGGCCGATATATGGCCCACATGGTGCGTGCCGACTCCCGCAGAGCGCCGTCATGAGAGTCCGCCGCCTCGACCGCGCTCTTCAGGGGTTCCTTGTCTTGCTCGTGGTGATATTGCTCAATAGCGGCGAAGGACGGATATGGAGAGAGAAACCACGCGTCACCCGGGCCAGACAGAGAATCGAGCCCGAGGTAGTGACCGGGAAACTTGGCCTTGCGAAAAGCCGTCACGTACTCCATCTCGGTCTTCTCGTGAGCGGGCCCTTTCCCTTGCTTAATTCCTTCGCGAAGGATTTGCAGCACGGGAGGCGGCCCTCCTGATTCGTGCTCCTGCGAGAACAGCGGCGCGAAATTGACGGCGGACAGCGCGACAATTCCGAGTAGTCTTTTCATGAGTTTTTCACCCTTCTGCCGGCTAGGCCGGCTCCCCTATCGCGGAGATACCGCAGTGCGGCTCCCCAGGCAGCAGGAAGTATACACCAAGGGCCTTCGAGTGGATGGGCGGGCATTGGGGTCGACTTCCCGTAGGTGTGAGCAGCTGTGGCCCCTGTGCGCAGTTATTGAGCTTGACGGCCCAGACAGATCCCAAAATACGTGTAGAATTGGTTGCAATCAGGAGGACTACCAACATGCGGAACCTGGAACGCCGCTCTTTTTTGACCACCACAGTGGCCGCCTTTCCGTTGGCCATGTTAGGGCAATCCGGCGAGACCTCTACGCAGCCGAAGCTAACTCGAGTTCCCGCCGGGGAGGACCGGTTTCGCGAACACCACACTATCGGCATCAGCTCAACCGACTTCAAGGTCGCAACCAAGGACGCCAATGGTGGTCTCTTCATCATGGAGCATACGAATCGGAAGAAAGGCGGTCCGCCGCGCCACTTACACCACAATGAGGATGAATGGTTCTATGCGATCGGGGGAGAATACATCGTCGAGGTCGGATCCGAGCGTTGCCGGCTGAAGTCCGGCGACTGCATTCTTGCTCCGCGAGGGGTGCCTCATGCGTGGGCATTCGTGGGTGACACCCCTGGAAAGATGCTCATCGCGTTCGCGCCTGCGAACAAGATGGAGGAGTTCTTCCGCTCAACCAATGCACGGCGCGGAGGTGCTTACTCGACCTGGGATGATCCGAATGAAAAGGAGCGTTTTCGCGCCTTTGGTCTGGAGCTTCTGGGGCCGCCCCTATCCGTTGAATGAGCGACCTGGCGCCGTCGTTTGAGATTTTGTCAGCTGTTCCCGATTAGCGTTCCCACTCGCAGGTTCACGCGGCAGTTTCACCGCAGGGCGAGCATCTCGCCATCCACCGATTGCGACATGACTACGTCAGGTCCACGACAATGAGCTTGTAGGCGGCTTTTCCGGTGTTCTTCCCCGAGTGGGTTTCCGGAGGAGCGATGGCGGCGTCGTCCTTTTTCATCTCCATCGTGTGCGTTTTTCCGTTGCTGTCGGTGATCTCCGCTGTGAGGTCCGTTAGCGCGACATAGACCACGCCCGCGGAATGGGTGTGTTTAGCAACCATCGATCCGGCAGCGCCGCCGCAAAGCTGCGCCGTGGCATGCGGGGATTTGGCTATCACTTTGCAGCTAGGCGCCGACGAGGCTTTCCGTGCCGCGGCCGCCGTGGGCGCCGGTTTCTTGAATTCGATGAGGACCGCGCGCAGCGGCGTCTTGCCCAAGTTCTCCGAAATGTGCGTTTGCGCGTCCATGGCAATCACCGTCCCGCGCTTGGTGTCCGGCGCCGACTGCACTGTCTTGCCGTCCGGCATGGTCCACTTGGTAACACCCGGCTGCAGCATCACAGCCATCACATCAGGATGAGAGTGCATCACCGTCTTGGCCCCCGGCGCGAGCTCGACCGCCAGAAGCCTCACGTCTTCATTCTCCGCAATCAGCCGGTACTGGCCGCCGGCTACTTTCACGGGATCCTGGGCCCAGGCAAGGGCCCCTGTCAGACACATCAACACTATCGTTCTGTACATCCGATTCAGCCCCTTTCTTCGTGCGAGTCACCGATAATATGCCTGGATTACTCAATTAGCAAGACAAAACTGACTCGATCCTTAACCTTCCAGAATCACGTGTGCCATGCCTAGCTCGGAGGTGTGGGTGATGGACAGCGAGATCAGCTTCACGCCTAACTGGGTGGCGATGCGCGCGGCTTCGCCATGGAGTTTCAGGGTGGGGCGGCCGGAGGGGAGATTGGATACCTCGAAATCCTGCCAGCGGACGCCGCGTTTCCAGCCCGTGCCGATGGCTTTCATTCCGGCTTCCTTGGCGGCGAAGCGGCCGGCATAGCGCTCGAAGCGGTTAGCTTTTCGCTCGACGTAGGCGATCTCAGCAGGGGTGTAGATGCGCTCGATGAAGCGGCGGCCGTGGCGCGTGATGGCGGCGCGGATGCGGTCCACTTCGGCAAGGTCCACGCCGGTCCCCAGGATCATTTCAGCTCCGCGCCCGACGTGGTGATGGTCAGGCGGCCGTGCTTCACGCCTTTAGTGCTGATGAGGGCGTCGGCGATTTTCTGCACGATCCCGGCTTTGCCGCGAACCACGAGAACTTCCAGACAGTTGTCGTGGTCCAGATGCACGTGCAGGGTGGAGAGGATGGAGCGATGGTGCTCGTGCTGGAGGTCGGTAAGCTTTTCGCTCAGCATGCGGACGTGATGATCGTAGACCAGGGTTACGGTACCGACCACGCTGGATTCGGGCGATTCCCAGGTCTTCTGCACCAGCTCATCGCGAATGAGGTCGCGGAAGGCTTCGGAGCGGTTGGTATAACCGCGCTTGGAGATAAGCTGATCGAACTTATCCAGAAGCTCGGAATCGATAGCAACGCCAATCCGGCTGAGGCCGCTCATTCGTACCAGATTATACGGGTTCCGAGCGTGCCGCCGGGTGGCACGAATTTGGGGATCGTGCTACTTTGGAGGCGTCCCGATGCACATACCGGATGGATTTCTGGCGACACCGGTCTGGGCCACCCTGGATGTGGCGGCGGCCCCGGCGGTGGGCTATCTGGCGCGGCGCGCGCAGCAGGGCCTGGAACAATCGAAGGTTCCGCTGCTGGGAGTGATGGGCGCGTTTGTGTTCGCCGCCCAGATGATCAATTTTCCGGTGGGGATGGGGACGAGCGGCCATCTGGTGGGCGCGGCGCTGCTGGCCTATACGCTCGGTCCGGCGGCGGCGGGCGTGGTGCTTACGGCCATTCTGGCGGTGCAGGCCCTGGTATTCCAGGATGGCGGCGTACTGGCGCTGGGCGCGAACGTGATCAACATGGCCATCGCCGGGATGCTGGCGGGCTACCTTCCGATGTATCTTTGGGGCGCCGGGCGGCGGCGTAGATCAGCGATTTTTCTGGGCGGCTTCCTCTCCGTACTGACCGCTGCGGTGCTGGCTCTGAGCGAGTTGCTGCTTTCGGGCGTAGCCATGCCGGCCGCGATGCTGCGGATCTCGCTCGGGCTGTTTGCGATCTCGGCGGTTCTGGAGGGGGCGATTACGCTGGCGATCGTCGAGGCTCTCGAGTCGATCAATCCTGACTTCGTGCGTCAGCCGCAGCGGAGCGCGGGCTGGGTAATGACTGGCGCGGGAGTGGCCGCAATTTTTCTGGCGGTGGTGGGGGTGGCATTTGCCTCGACGAATCCCGATGGCATCTGGAAGCTGGCCGACGTGACGGGGATCGCGCCACATGCCAAGTCGCTGTTCGCGGCGCCGCTGGCGGATTATCAGATGGGTCTGCTGCAATCTGTTTGGTTGCGCAAGGCGGGCGCGGGACTGGCGGGCCTGGGTTTGATCTATGGCGCTTGCGTGCTGTGCGGCAGGCTTCTGGCGCGACAGAGGGGCGCGTAAGTGCACCACGTCGTTCTTGATAGATGGAGCCGCGGCGCGAGCGCGCTGCACCGGCGCGATGCGCGCGCCAAGACGCTCGCGGTGCTGGTGTTCCTGATCGCGCTCGCCACGGCGCAGCGCTCCTTCGTGGCATTAAGTGCTTGCTATTTCGTGATTCTTGCGGCGGTGGTTGTGGCGGCCGGCTTGCCGCTCGGGTCAGCGCTGAAGCGCGCGTCGGTGGTGCTCCCGTTCACGGCGGTCTTCGCGGCGATCAGTCTGGCGGCGGGCGAGCCTATGCGGGCGGCGTCGCTGATTGCGAAGAGTTACCTCTCGGCTCTGGCGGTGTTGATTCTGGTTTCGACCACTCCGCTGCCCGAACTGCTGCGCGGTCTGGAGCGCATGGGCGTGCCGCGATACCTGCTCATGGTGACGCAGTTCCTGTACCGCTACCTTTTCGTGATTTCCGAGGAAGCGCAACACATGCGCGCCGCGGCGCAGGCCAAGAGCGGGTCGATACGGGTACTTTTTAACCGGTCCAAGTTCGGCGCGGCGGCGGGGGCGTTGGGTGTCCTGTTCGCGCGGTCCTACGGACACGCCGAGGGCATCCATCAGGCCATGCTGGCGCGCGGATTTCAGGGGACCTTCCGAACGCTTGCCGCGCGGGCATTCAATAAGGCGGACGCGGCTTTCGTCATGGCGGCGCTCATAGTATTGGTGGGCGCGCGCGCGGCCGTGGAGGCGTGGATCTGATGCAGCCTCTGATTGAGGTCCGCGATCTCCGGTTTCGGTACGACGACGGCACCACGGCGCTGGATGGAATCGATTTCGACCTTTTCCCCGGCGAAACGGTGGCGGTATTTGGGGCCAACGGTTCCGGCAAAACGACTTTCGTTCTGCACTTAAACGGGCTGCTGACGGGCGAAGGATCCGTCACGGTTTGCGGGATGCCGGTCAATAAGGGCGAGAACCTCACACGGGTGCGCCAGAAAGTCGGGCTGGTTTTTCAGGATTCAGACAACCAGCTATTCATGCCGTCGGTGCTGGAGGATGTGGCCTTCGGTCCGCTGAACCTCGGCCTTGAACGGGATGATGCGGAAGCGCGTGCGCGGGCCGCGCTCGACGAGGTGGGCATGGCGCACGCCTGGGGCAAGGCGCCCTATCATCTGAGTGCGGGCGAAAAAAAACGAGTGGCCATCGCGGGGATACTGGCGATGCAGCCGGAAATACTCATCCTCGATGAGCCGACAACGTTCCTCGATCCGCCGGGACAAAACGCCCTGATCGAGCTTCTCGACCGGTTGCCACAAGCAAAGATCCTGGTGACGCACGATGTAGACTGCGCCCGGGTCCTGGCTAGCCGCGCGGTCTTCTTCGAGAAGGGCAGGATCGCCGCCGAGGGCTCCGTCGAAGAAGTGGTGGCCCGCTTTCAATGGGATAGAACCGCACTGAAGCGATCAGCCGGCAGCCCTTTCTAGCAGCCTGTCGGAAAGACAACGCAAGCATAACCGCTCCCTCAGATCGCGGCTCGGCCATGTTGTACTGGGTCGAGCGGTTTTACCGTTACAAGAAGGTGGGAACGTTCACTAAGTCTGACTTAGGCGCCCTTACCAGCCAGTTTCTTGCGGTGCTCGGCCCAACGTTTGCGTTGGGCGGCGGCAATGCGCCGGCGAGCGGAGGCGCTCAGAGTCCGCTTCTTACGGGGACCGCCGCCTTTGGCAGCGGGCGCCGCGGATGATCCGCCCTTGCGGACGCCGAGCTGAGCGCGTATCTGCCGGATCTTTTCGTCTATCTTCTGTTTCTCGATTTCGTATCCGACCAACGCCATCGCTAAGGTAGTCGCGTCAGATGATGATCTGCCTCTTGGCATGAATTCTCCCTCGCACAATATATCATACGTGCCACTTAGCTGTGTCAAGATGAAGGCATTATTTCCATGAGAGCTGTGATTCAGAGAGTAACGGAAGCGCGGGTGGACGCAGAAGGTCGAGTTAGCGGATCGATAGGCGCCGGTTTGGTCGTATTGTTAGGCATATCCAAGACCGATACACAGCAGGACGCGGACTATCTGGCAGACAAGATTCTGAACCTTCGGATTTTTTCCGATGATTCGGGAAAGATGAATCGCAGCATCATGGATGTGCGGGGTGGATTACTCATTGTGTCCAATTTTACGGTTTATGGCGACTGCAACAAAGGCAGGCGGCCCAGTTTTGACTTGGCGGCAGATCCGGAAAAAGCTCAGGAACTATACCTCTACTTCATCAGCCGCGCGCGAACCGCGCCCGTTACTGTGGAAACCGGGATCTTTCGGGCCGCGATGAAGCTCTACCTTGTGAATGATGGTCCGGTCACACTGTCGTGTGATTCGGTTCACCGCTGAACTCTATGACCGGGACCATCTTTATCGCGTCGTTTGAGTATGAATAGCTCGATTACTTAATCGATACTTGCAAGAATTGTCCGACTAAGTCAGGGAAATCCGGACTACATCACCCTCGCTGCCTTTTGCGGCAAGGCGCTCGTAGGCACTTACGGCGCGTGAGCGGCCAAATGCCGGCCGGCGTCGGCGGGCCGGCAGGCTGACCCCCAGGAACGCTTGCCGCCGCAAATGCACGCGAAAATTGCGCCGGCTCGATATACTGGTAGTTTCCACTCCAAAAATGATCACAGGCAAAAGGATTCGCTACCGCGACGCAGGCGTAAACATTGACGAAGCCGACCGGGCCGTCGGCGCGATCAAGAAAATGGCCCAGCGAACGTTCACGCGCGGGGTCCTCACCGACATCGGGACTTTCGGCGCATGTTATGCGCTCACCGGATTCAAGAAACCCGTATTAGTCAGCTCGGTGGATGGCGTAGGCACGAAGTTGAAGATCGCATTCCTGACGGGCCGGCACGACACCATCGGCCAGGATCTGGTGAATCACTGCGTCAATGACATTTCCGTGCAGGGCGCCGTGCCCTTATTTTTTCTGGACTATCTGGCGGTAGGAAGGCTGGACGCCGAGGTGGCGGCGAGCGTTATCTCGGGCATTGCGCGCGCCTGCCGCGAAAACGGATGCGCGCTCATCGGCGGTGAGACCGCGGAGATGCCGGGCCTCTACGCAGTGGGCGAGTATGATCTCGCCGGAACGATAGTAGGGGCTGCCGAAAAGAGCGATCTCGTCACGGGCCGCGCCATTCGCGCGGGCGACGTCCTGATCGGTTTGCCCTCGACCGGGCTGCACACCAACGGGTACTCGCTGGTCCGCAAGCTGCTGTTCGAAATCGCCGGCTACCAGGCGAACACCTGGCGCCACGAACTGGGAACCACGCTGGCCGAGGAGCTGCTGAAGATTCACCGCAGCTATCTGAAACCCATCCGCGCGATGATGGCGGCGGGCTTGTTAAAGGGCGCGGCGCACATTACCGGCGGCGGCATCACCGACAACGCGCCGCGCATGCTGCCCGAGGATCTGGCGGCGTCGATCGACGTGGATGCCTGGCCCGTGCTGCCTATTTTCCGGATGTTGCGGGACATCGGCAACATACCCGAAGACGATTGGCGCCGCACCTTGAATCTGGGGATCGGGATGATTCTGGCAGTGGGCGCAACGAACGCCGTCCGCGCGGAGCGCCTGTTGAAGAAAATGGGTGAGCCCTCGTATACCATCGGCCGCGTGGTCAAACTGCGGCGCGGCGGACCGCGTGTGGAGTACCGGTGAAGCGGCTGGGCATTCTGCTCTCCGGCCGGGGCTCCAATTTTGAGGCGATCGCCGATCAGGTTGCCGCAGGGCGCATTCCGGCGGAAATCGCGGTGGTGATCAGCAACCGTCCCGAGGCGCGCGGGCTGGACGTCGCTTGCCGGCGCGGGCTGAAGGCGGTTTGTATCCCCTCCAGGGGCCTGGATCGCGAAGCTTACGACCGCCTATTGATTCAGGAGCTGGAGGCGGACCGCGTGGACCTGGTCTGCCTGGCTGGCTTCATGCGGCTGCTCAGCGCTTCGTTCGTGCGTGCCTTTCCCCAACGTGTTCTGAACATTCACCCGTCGCTTTTGCCCGCATTTCCCGGCCTGGACGCCCAGAAGCAGGCCCTTGAGCACGGGGTGAAGATCTCGGGATGCACGGTACACCTGGTCGATGAGTTCCTGGACGCCGGTCCGATCATCCTGCAAGCCGCGGTGCCGGTCCTGGATCAGGACACGGTCGAGTCTCTCTCGGCTCGCATCCTGGCCGAAGAGCACCGCATTTACGCCGAAGCCATTCAAATCATGCTGAGCGGGAACTTCCGCATTGAGGGCCGGCGCGTTGTCGAGATCGCGCCGTAGCCTTACCCTACTGTTTTCGGCGTAGAAGGCCGATCATTCCAGCAGAGCGTGCCGCTCCCCGGCGGCCTCAACCTTTATGGCACAGCCGAATTTGCAGGCAGCCAGCGCTATTCCCGCTGAGGCGCCGGAACCGCAGAAGATACTGGCCCAGGGGGCCGACGGCGGGGAGGTGACTGACGCGCTGCGAATGGCCGTGGAGACACTGCTCAACGCCATGGAAGCGCATTGCATCGTGACAGATGCGTCGGACTACGGGAAATTTTGCGCCGATATTGGCAAGCTGCGGGAAACGTTCGCGGACCCTTCCTCCGCTTCCCTGCTGGCGGCCGCCGGCACGGCTAAGAAGGTAATCCAGGAGTATAACCAGCAGGCTTCCCGATCGGTTCGAGCGAGGATCATGGAGCTGCACAAGGTGCTCAAGAGCTTTGCCAAGGCGGTGGCGGGGATGGCCACTGGCAGCGACCGCACGCTGACGCACCTGCGGGATCTGGAGCGGCAGATCGTGAAGGCAGGGACATGCGAGCAGGTCAGGAGCCTCGGCACGCGGCTCGCCGAATGCCTGGAGACCCTGCGGTTAGAGACAGAGCTTCAACACGAACACCACCAGGAGACGCTCTCGCAGCTCCGGCGCGAGGTGGAGAGCGCGTGGCGCCCTTCGGTGACTGCCGCTGATGCCCCAGCCAACGGCGACGCCTTGAGCGGTCTGCGCCTGCGTGCCAAGGCGGAAAGCGCCCTGAAGGAATTAACCCAGTCGGGCAGGCACGGCTTTGTGGTGGCTTTCGTGGTGGACCGGGTCCAGCTGACTAATGCCCGCTTCGGTTACGCGGTGGGCGACCAGATCCTGGTGCTTCTCCGCGAGCACCTGGCTACACAACTCCAGGCGCGCGACCAGCTTTTCCGCTGGACCGGCCCGGTGTTTCTGGCCTTGCTGGACCGCCCCAACCGGCCGGATGAAGTGCGAGCCGAAATCACGCGAATCACCTCGGCAAAGCTCGAAACTACAGCACAGATCGGCACTCGCCCGGCTTTGCTTCCGGTAGCCTTCACTTCAGCCATCTTCTCGCTATTCGAAATCGACGCCGTACCGCTGCTGATCGAACAGATTGACGCGTTCGTGGCCGGCCACCTGCGCCGTTAGCGCGCCTCACCGGCAAACGAGCGGCGCTCCAGCGCCTCCAAATTCATAAGCGCCGATATCGATCCCGGAGCCAGTCGTCGTCCGCGCCTCGCCACACGCGGGGTGCACATATTCGAAGGTCGGGGTCAGCGGCCCCACATTCGTTCCCTGATCGATGGCCGGCGACGAAGCCGTCAGATGGTAATCGAAATCGATTGCATCGACAAACAGCGGGTCGCCGATAAAGTTTGTCGTGAGTGCGGCGGCGGGCTGATCGCAAACGGTGCCGGGACCTTTGAAGATGTTATTCGTGATGACGGCGGGAGAAGCCGCCCCGGCTAGATGGACGAAAGTTCCGCCCTTGGAACGGTCGTTCACGAAACTGTTGTTGTTGACGTGCAGGTCCGTGCCGGAGGTCAGGCTGCTTACGCCTTCCTCAAGATACGTCAGGATGGTGCTGTTGGCCGTGTTCTTGCCTTGCTCGATCAGATTGCCGATGACGTAGGAACTGCCGCCGTTTGGCAAATCGATTTCGTAGCTGGCGGTTCCGGTCTCGTCGCTGAGCCGGTTGAAGCAGATGTAATTCTGCGAGGCCCGTGACTTCAGCAGATGGCCCGTTTTGGCCCTGTGCGACCAATTGAAACGGAATGTCAGCGAGCCCGCATGACCGATATACAGATTGTGCGACTGCCCATCGCCGAAGCCGTTATGATCGAACTCGCTGTACTCGATCAGAATATTGCTCCCCGCGACATTGCTCTCCAGGATTCCATCCTGGTTATCGTGGAAGTAGCAGTTACGCACGGTCCAGTTTACGCCCTCCGCGCGGATTCCGGCGCCATTGTGATCGGGAACCGACGCCCCGGAAAACTCGATATTCTCGACGACCACATTATTCCCGTGGATGACCCAGATCGCCTTTCCCTGGGAGCTCGCGTCCTGGGCTTCCAGATGCGCCCGGCCGTTCACACCGCGCAGCGTCAGATTATCCTGCGGGATGAAGCAGACATCCCGCGTGTAAAGGCCGGCGTCAATCTCGATCAGGTCGCCAGCCACGGCGACGGCAATCGCGGCACACGGCGTCTTGTACTGCTTATCAGGCCCTACTTGCAGGGTTGCGGCGCTGACCGCCACGGACAACAACAGGAAACCAACCAGCATTTTCGCCATGGCGAGGAGTTTAATTGAGGCTCGCAAGTAAGTCAATAATGGCGCACGGCAGCGCCGTGATGTTCAGTCCAGCACCACTTCGTCGATGAAACACCAGCTCCAGTCCTCCCCTGGCTCGAGCGACTTCATGATGGGGTGCTGCGTCGCGTGAAAATGCTTGGTCGCGTGTTTGTTCTTCGACGAATCGCAACAGCCGACGTGACCGCAGGTGCGGCAGAGGCGCAGGTGCACCCACTTATCGCCCATTTTGAGGCATTCCTCACATCCGTGGGTCTTGGGTTTGACGTTGTGAACCTGATCCAGATGATTGCATGTAGCTGGCAAGCGGATTCTCCTTTCAATGAGAGCGCTGCACTGCGCTTCGCCTGAGTTTATGAGCGAACTTTTCGCGAAATTTCCTTACTTTCGGGGCCACGACAAACGTGCAGTACGGTTGCTGCGCGTTGTCGCGGAAGTAATTCTGGTGATAATCCTCCGCGCGATAGAACGTCGCGGCAGGCTCAACGGCGGTGACGATCGGGTCGTCCCAGATATGCTTCGCATCGAGCTCGCGGATCAGCTTTTCGGCCGTGGAGCGCTGCTCGTCGGAACCGTAAAAGATCACCGACCGGTACTGAGTCCCCACATCATTGCCCTGCCGGTCGCGCGTGGTGGGATCGTGTGTGGTGAAGAAGACTTCGAGGATGTCGCGGTAGGATGCAAAATCCGGATCGAAGGTGATGCGTACCACTTCAACATGGCCGGTCGAACCTGCGCACACATCCTGATATGTTGGATCAGGGGTGCGTCCCCCCATGTATCCGGATTCGACCGAGACTACGCCTTCCATCTGCTGATAAACGGCTTCCAGACACCAGAAGCAGCCGCCGCCAAGCACCGCAACTTCGGATTGGGCCATGTCTTTTTACCTTACGACATTTGCCGGCGGAATGAGCCGCGGCCCGCGGGCTCAGTCTGATAGAACTTCCAGACGCGCCCAACCAGGCAGGCTGGCGGGCTGGTCTCCCAGAAACACAATGTGCCGGGTTTTCGGAAACGGCAGGCCCGAGGCCAGCGCGTTGTTGTACACCGCCACGCTTTTGAGAATCTGCCGGTAGTCGGGGTTCACGGTATCGAGCCACGCGGATTTCCCGATCAGACCACTGCCCCAGCCAATCGAGACAAGGCATGAACCGGCCGTGCGAGCCTCCTCCAGCCGCGTCTCGAGCTCCTCGAGCGTTTTGGAGAATAACGGCAGACCGGTGCGCGCGGCGTAGCTTTTGTGAAGGGCGAGCAGACCGGCGGCGTACTGGTTAGCGGCTTCGAAGATTTGCGCGCGTTCCACCGGGTCCCGCCAGCCCAGCATGCGGCTGACCTCCGGCCCGCCCAGAAACTTGTTCTCCCGCCACACGCCTTCGAACGTGCTTCCCGGCGAAGCCATCTCGGCGAATATCAGAGTAGCGTCTCCCGGCCGGCGGCCATCCGCTGCGCCGCGCGGGTTTTGCTTCCATCCGAGGGTGTACTCATCGCGTCCCCGAGCGACCAGTGTCGAGACGCGCAGCAAATAAATCTTGAACCGTGAGAAGTCCACGGGCACGGAATCGGCGGCGCCGAAGAATCGCGTGCGGCTGGTTCCGCCCGTTCCAATCAACCGGTCTTCGGCCGCCTCCGCTGGACGGCGCGAAGGGCGGTCTGCGTGGATGCGCGCCGCCAGATCGCGCAAGACGTTCTCATTGAGCCGCGAAAACAACAGGCCCGTGCGCAGAGCGCCCTTGATGGCGGAGCCCGGCAGGTATGGCCCGGAAGCCCCGCTCGCAAATGTCGGGATATTGAGCGTGTCGCCGGAAGCGCGGTTCCAGTAGGCCGAATACGCCGGGTGCTCGAAGGGTACGCGCCGGCCGGCAAAGTTCTGTGCGAAGCCGCCCCAGGACGCAAAGTCGAGTGTCGTGGCTCTCTTGAGCTGCGCCAGATAACCGTCCAGCCGCGGACCTTTCGAGAGCAATTTGAAGATGCGCCGCTGATCCAGAACGTTGACCTGGTCTTTCCAGACCATGTAGTCGATGGCGGACAGCCGGCCGCCGTCGCCCACCAGCACCGGAGTGAGGCACGTAAGCCGGTATCTCATGAAGCCGCCTGCCACGGAATGGGAATCGCCAGCGCGAATCCGGCGCGGTAGACCGGATGCTCGAACCCTTCCGGCGCAACGTCGGGAGCACTCCCTCGCACTGCATTCCCGGCCACCAGCACTGAGCCTTCACCCACCATCTGCAGCGATTTCTTCAGATCGCCCGAGCGCACCGGGCTCTCTACCCGCCCATCGCGCACCAGAACGGAGTAACTTCCCCGGTTCCAATCCACCTGATCGTCAGCCGCCGGACTGAACAAGGAAAGTAGCCAGTAACCGCCTGAGGGCTCTGCGGCAATCGTTTCCCGCGGCTCTCCTTCGGGAACGGCACTGCCGTTGGGCTCAGCCGGCTGCTCGGGAAGAATCATGCGGGGCAGCACGCCTTCGATGAATTCCGGCGATTCGGCCCGGCCCCAGCCCCGCGCACGCTCGCCGCCAAATCCGGAATCGGCCAGCAGGCGCAGTGCCGCGCGCACCGGCCCGTCCCACTTCTCTTTCTGCTCGTCGTCCGCAAAGGAAATGACGGCCCAGAGCCCGGCGCCGGGGAGGAATTCCATGCATGCCACTTCATGCGGCTCCAAATGGCCGGTGAGGCGATCCACCGCCGCTCCCGAGCGCAGATCCAGGCGAAAGGGCCCGGTCCTTCCGGCCGGCACGAGGCACTGGCTCGTTCCATCCACATCCCAGCGGTCCTCTTCGATGGCATGACCGCTCAGCAACGATCCAACCAACCCCAGCGGGATGAAGCGCGCGCTTTTCCAGCGGACTTTGGTAGAAGCTGGAGGCGGCCAGACGCTGCGCGGCGGGATGACGAAGCCAATTTCGTTCTGAAAAGGATAGAACGAGCTGAACCGGACCGCGGATCCCCCGGACCGGCGCGCCGTGGCGTCGAGCCACTCTTCGAGATGACCCAGCAGGCGCATGGCGCCGGTGGCCGCGGAAAACAGGGAGTCGCTGTGGTAGATCAGGTCCACGCCGTCACGCGCTCCGGAATCGGGGCCTATGCGCCATGGACCCGTGGGGCGCAGCTTCACCACGAGCCCGGGTTGTGGCGCCGCCGTCATTCTTTTACGAACGACATGGCCGAATCCTGGACCAGCTTTTGCAGGGCCGCCACATCAGCGCCAGAGATCAGCTCTTTCTGCGGAGCGCCGGAGGAATAATACTCGCGGTTGCGCCAGACGAGATTCAAATTCGAGAAACGGACGCGCCCGCTGCCCCGCGAGCCGCCGCCGCCAAGCGCGTCATCCTCCAGCAGGCGCATTCCCTGCAACAGGTGGCTGAATAGCGGCGCATCTTCGTCGCAGAGCAGATCCATGATGAAGCGCACGCGAAAGCGTGCGCCCGCCGGCACGCGCTCGAGGGTACGGGGATTGGCCTGGGACGTGATGCGGTCGATGGCATTCTCGTTCTTGACCTCGGTGAGCTCGTCGTCGAGGTTTTCGCGCATGGGCGGGGTGATGCTTTCGATCTCGAGAGGAGCGTCGAACACCGCCAACCGTGCCGGAGTGGCATTGTGGCTGTCGAGCGGGTCGCCCGTCACGCGCTCCATGCGGCCCGCATTGCGGCCAAACAACAGGCAGATCTCGTCGTCGGGCCGGTCGCTTTGATGGATCCGCACTTCCTGTCCCTTGCGCCGCGAAAGATAAACCAGCTCCGAAGGCACGGCGGCGCCTGAGTATTGCTCCAGCAGCGAACGGATCTTGCCGCGCAGCGAGCTGCCGGGAATGTAGGGCCGTCCCTGGGCGTCTTTTACGACCGGGTTGTCCGACCCGCCGATCTCGAGCGATCCCTTTCCGGCGCCGATGTGCAGGCCCGTCTCACAGTGCATCTCGCCTTCGAGAATCAGTTTGCCGATCAGTTTCAGTTCTGTTTGCGTAGTGTGCGCGCTCATTCGTCCTCGCGTGTAATGTGTGGGCGCCTGCCGCTATTCGTTGTACGCCACGATGGCTTCGAACAAGTCCCGGAAACGCTCGTAGCCGCGGATGTCGTTCTTGCGCGTGACTTGCAAGAGCAGTTTTTCGATCTGGTCCAGACTGCGGAGCGAGTGACGCGCGATGGTATAGGCGAGGCGCGCCCGCAACATCACGAACTCGTGCTGCCGCTCGTTATCGGGCGCCCGGCAGGCGCGGCGCACCGCGTTATACAAGCGGCGTAACTGGCTCTTGGTAGCCGAATCCATATCACGCATCCGGCTGACGATGCCGTGCGCCTGATTGTCGAGATACAGGCTGTCGCTGATGAGCTTGTCGAGATCGATCTCGGGCGGACCCTCGGGGCGCCCCCGATCTCCGCGGTCGCCGCGGCGATCGTCGCGACGGCTATCGTCCCGCGGCCGCCCTTCCCGCGGCGGGCCTCCGTGGCCTTCGCGCGGCGGCCTGGACTCGCGGCTCTTGGTTTCCTGCTCTTGTCCCATGATGATTAGACCTCGCTGGCCAGCCTGGCCCATTCCATGGCAACCAGGCCGGCCGGCCGCAGCTTCACTCTTACTCCGGGCTTTCCTTGGGGAACGGCTTTCCTCCCTACGATCTCATTCACCAGATGCGCGCGCAACTTTTGGAATTCATTGTCTCGCGCGTTCCCCATCGCGCGATGAAAGCGGCGCTGGAAGCGCCCTAACCGGTTGATAGCGGCGTCCGCGTCGGGCGAGCCTCCGGCCACAATCTCTTTTTGATAGAACCCCCGCAATTGCGCCAGGAACTGGCGCGAGCCGTGGAATTCATCGAGCATCTGGCCGATGACGTTTTTCAGCTCGGCGGCATCGCCCAGGCGCTTCCATTCGAGCACCCGGCCCAGAAGATAAATGCAATCCTTATCAGAGGCTTTCGCCAGGTCGAGGTTCGCGCCGGCCTGCTGGTGGACCGTGGCAAGAGGGGCCTCCGCTTCGGGCGCCAGCGCGATGGCCATCGAAATGGTCTTGGCTTCCGGCCCGGGAAAATCCTTCAGGTTTTCCTCGGTGAAACGGTGGAATAATCTTTGCAGTTCGCGCGCCAGCAGGATCAGAGCGTCCCACGATCCAT
>Ga0075426_10001114_pt1 | contig 18922 bp, 21 predicted proteins | sample SoiMethybrSBSTD5_FD_75304 | JGI IMG/M metagenome (GOLD analysis project Ga0075426, IMG submission 75304) | Bulk soil microbial communities from a Populus tree surrounding site in Tennessee, USA - Soil MetaG P. TD hybrid SBSTD5 | ecosystem: Environmental > Terrestrial > Soil > Tree plantation...
CGGCGGGCGCCTACGCGGCGGCCGGGCCGGTCGCAGCGACCGACGGCGCGGCGAGCCCCGCCTACACGCTCGATTCAGGCGACAAGCTGCGCGTCGTCGTCTTCGGTCAGGACGGCCTCACCAACAGCTACGGCGTCGACACGTCCGGCAGCATCACCATGCCGCTGATCGGCGCGGTGCGCGCGCGGGGTCTGACCGCCGCCCAACTCTCGGGCGCGATCGCGGCGCGCCTGCGCCAGGGCTTCATCCGTGAGCCGCACGTTGCCGTCGAGGTCGAGACCTATCGGCCGTTCTTCATCCTCGGCGAAGTGAGCTTTCCGGGCCAGTATCCCTACGTCGCCAACATGACGGTGGAGACCGCGGTCGCGATCGCGGGCGGCTTCAGCCCGCGCGCGCGACGCAGCGAGGTCGAGATCAGTCATCCGGCGGGCGGCGGGCAGGCCGTCCGCCGCACCGTGCCGATCGGCACGCCAGTGCAGCCCGGCGACACCGTCACCGTCGCCGAGCGCTGGTTCTAGCTTTTCCTATCCGACGTATTTGGCGAACCACGCGAGCGTGCGCTCCCACGCTGTCTTGTGGGCGGCCTCGTTGTAGCTGCCGCGCTCGTCGCAGGAGAAGCCGTGCCCCGCGCCCTGGTAGACGTGGATCTCGCAATCCGACCGCTTCTGCTTGATCAGGTCGACATCCGACATGGGGATCGACTGATCCTGGTCGCCGAAGTGCAGCAGCGTCGGCACTTTCGGCTTCAGGTCCACGTTCTTGGCGATCTGACCGCCGTAATAGCCGACCGCCGCGGAGAGTCCGTCGAGCTTGCCGGCGGCGAGGAACGCGACCGTCCCGCCCATGCAGAATCCGACGATGCCGACCTTGCCGGCAGACTTCACGTTGTCGATCGCCGCCGCCACATCGCGCAGCATCGCGGCCCAGTCGACCTTCGGAATCAACGTGCGCGCATGCGCGATCTCGTCCGGCGAATAGCCGGATTCGAAATTGGGCTGGATGCGGTCGAAGACTGCCGGCGCGACCGCGAGATAGCCGAGCGCCGCGAAGCGGTCGCACACCGCGCGGACGTGATGGTTGACGCCGAAGATCTCCTGGATCACCACGACGCCCCCCTTGGCCTTGCCTTGCGGCTCCGCGCGATAGGCGCCGAGCTTGAATCCATCCGAAGCCGTGAGTGTGATGTGCGTGCCCAAGGTACAACTCCATGCGGGTTGGGAGATCATGGATCAGCGGCCGAGCGGCCGGCCGTTGGCGGCGCGGGGGTTATATCACGCCGTCTCCGGCAAGGTGAACGGGCATTCAGGCGAACAGCCGGCAGCTTGTCGTGAACCTGCTCTGTGCGGGCTTCGACCAATCGCTGGATGAAACGGCGTATCCCGCGATACCCAAACCCCTCAGGAGCAGTCAGATGTCCCGCATCGTCTCCCTTCCGGCCCTCGCGGCCATCGCTTCACTCGGTGCAATCGCGCTCACCTCCACGAATGCGTTCGCCTTCCATGGCGCCATGGGCGGCGGCGCCATGCGCCTCGGCGGCAGCGGCCTGCATGTCGGCGGCAGTGGCATGCACGTCGGCGGCGGCCTGCGTTACGGCCACCTGCCAATCCGTCGCATCGTGCATGTCCCGCCGCGCTGGTGGTGGCCGCATCACCATCATCACTTCGGCTGGTGGCACTACCCGCGTCCGTACTGGGTCGCTCCCGTCGTGGCGACTGGCGCTGTCGCGACCTATGCGGCGACCCCGACCTACAGCCGGTGCACCTGCCTGACCAAGGAGTACACGCCGGAAGGTGCGGTCCTGTTCAAGGACACCTGCACGAACGAGATGGCGATGAATCCGCCGGACACGAGCGGCCCCGCGCCGCAGCAGCAGAGCTACGCGCAGCCGCCGAGCCAGATGCGGTGAACGTGACTGACGACGAGAGCCCCGGCCGGTGCCGGGGCTCTTCGTCGTGTGATGCGTCAGCCGTAGTGCACGGCGAGCCAGACGGTCGGCTGTGCCGGATCGGTCCATTCGACCCGATGGCGGCGATGGGCCGGAATGTGCACGTAGTCGCCCGCCTGCATGCGCAGCGTGGTGGCGTCGCCCTCGAAGACGAGCGAGGCGGCGCCCGCGAGCACGATCACCCACTCGGCCTGCGCCTGGTCGTACCAGTCATCCGGCGCGCTCGCATGGCCGTGCGAGACGATGCGCTCGATCCGCAATCCGGGCGCCGACAGGAGCGTCGCGACGTCCTCGCGTGCGAGGCGCGCCGGGATATCTGCGAACAGGTTGCCGCTCTCGATCATGCGCGGCGTGCCTGCGGCACGGCGAGCCCGAACGCTTCCGCCATCAGCTCGTAGGAGCGCCGCCGCGCCGCGTGATCGTAGATCATGGTCGTGATCATCACCTCGTCGGCCTGGGTCTCCGCGATGAAGGGGACGAGACGCGCGAGGATCGTCGCCGGCGTGCCGACGAACAGGCGGGCGCGGTTCTGCCGGATGCGCTCGCGGTCGATCGGAGAGTAGTCATAAGCCGCCGCTTCCTCGGGACTCGCGAGCGGCAGGTACTCGCCTTTCGAGCGGCGCACGAAATTGAGATCGACCGTTGCGGCGAGGCGCTCGGCTTCGCTGTCGCTATCGGCCGCGACCGCGGCGATCGCAAGGATCGCGTGCGGGCGCTCGAGCGCCGCCGACGGCTTGAAATGCGCGCGGTAGCTCGTCATCGCGGCGACCGCGTCATGCGTGGCGAAATGATGCGCGAAGGCGAAGCCCGCGCCCACCAGGCCGGCGAGCTGCGCGCTGTAGCCGCTCGAGCCGAGAAGATAGATCGGCGGCAGCGGCACGTCGGCCGGCATCGCCCGGACCTTGCCGAACGGATGGCCGTCGGGAAATCCGCGCGACTCGAGCAGCATCAGCTCCTGGAAGCGCTCGAGGAAGTCGTCGTCCTCGCTCACCTCCTGTCGCCGGCGGAGCGCGATCGAGGTGATCGGATCGGTGCCTGGCGCGCGACCGAGACCGAGATCGATGCGGCCGGGAAACAGCGCCTCCAGCACCTTGAAGCGTTCGGCGACGGTGAGCGGGGCATGGTTCGGCAGCATCACGCCGCCCGAGCCGACGCGGATGCGCTGCGTGCAGGCGGCGATCTGCCCGATCATGATGTCGGGGGCCGAGCTTGCGACCGACGGCAGGTTGTGATGCTCGGCGACCCAGTAGCGCGCGTAGCCGAGCCGCTCCGCGAGCTGGGCGAGGTCGAGGCTGTTCTTGAGCGCGATCGCGCCCGAATGGCCGGTGGTGATGGGCGAAAGGTCGAGAACGGAAAGCGGCGGCATCGGACAGAGATACGCCGCGCGTGCGGGGTTTGCCAGCGGCGGAGGTCAGGGTCTCAGCGCGCTGCTGCCTTTGTTCGCATCGCTCTCGCCGCGCGTCTCGAAGGTGGTCGCGACGATCACCATGTCGCCCAGCATGCTGGTGATCGACAGGCGGAAGGGCGCCAGCAGCCGGGTGCCGGCGACCGGCGCGAGGGTGAGCTCGATATCCCGTCCGTCCGCGAGATAGTTCACCAGCCGGCTGTCGGCACGATGGCCCGCGATCGCCCGGAAGGCGACGGCGCAGACCACGGCCGGACCGGCGTAGCCAGCAGCCCGCACGGTCTCGAGGCGCTTGAAGGCGAGCGCCAGATCATAGCGTCGACGGCCGTCGAAGACCGGCAGCGTGCGCCGGCAGGCTTCGGCATCGACGCTGTCGTGCTCGGCCGCGGTCAGGAACAGCGCGGTCAGCGGATCGACGACGCCGCGGCGATGCTCGGCGGTGAGCGGGACTCGCGCTTCGCCCGGCGCAGTGGTCTCGGCCGTGAGATCCTTCACGTTGCCGCCCTCGAGCGTCATCGTGACGGCGGCCCGCTCGTCCTCGTCGGTGGTGCGCGAGGTGAAGCGCGCAGGCACGAGCGCGCCGTCAACCACCGTGCCGCGCGAGGTCACCGTGCCTTCGCCGCTCACCAGGATGCGCAGGACGCCGCTCGTCCGGCCGCTCGCCCCCATCGTGTAGGCGCTGTCGCCGATCACCGCCTCGATCGCGCTGGTGCCGATCGCAATGCCGGCGGCCGAGATCCGGTAATGGGCCACGAGCCGGCTTTCGGCGGGCGCCGATACGGCCGTTGGCCCCACAAGCGCGAGCGCAAGGCCGGCCGCAAACATGCAGGCGCGGCGCGCCGCGTGCATCAGAACAGCCCGAACAGAAGATGCGGCTCGCTCCAGTCGCTCTTCCAGCCGGTGAGGCAGCCTTTGCGGAATTGCAGGTAGACCCGGCGGTCAACGGGATAAAATCCCGGAATATGCGCCGGACGCGTCGCATAGAACACTTCGGAGCCTCGCCGCCCATGGTGGTAGACGAGTGGCGCACCGAGTGCGACGGCCGCATCCTGCGGTGTCATTCCAAACGCGAGCGGTAAGGTGCTCGGCGGATCGGCGCCCGGCACCGTCAGCCAGCCCGCACAGGTCAGCGCGACCACGCTCTTCATCATTGAATCAGCCCGCCTCCGCCCGCGATGGTGCGGGCAAAGGAACCGCAGCGTCAACCCGTGCGCCGATCACGCGCCTTGCCGGCGGCGCACCGGACCAGCTTAGCGGACCGTGGTGGCGGCGCCCGCCGTGCTCACCGGTGACTGGTTCGCTCCCGGCAGCACCACGACCCGGGTGCCGACCTGCACGCGGCTGTAGAGATCCTCGACGTCCTCGTTCACCAGCCGGATACAGCCGGAGGACACGAAGGACCCGATCGTCGAGGGCTGGTTGGTGCCGTGGATGCGGTAGAGCGTCTTGCCGAGGTAGAGCGCGCGCGCGCCGAGCGGGTTTGACGCGCCGCCCGCCATGAAGCGCGGCAGATAGGGCTGGCGCTCGATCATTTCCTTCGGCGGATGCCAGTCAGGCCACTCCGACATCCTGCTGATGCGTTCGGTGCCCGACCAGGTGAAGCCTTCGCGGCCGACGCCGATGCCGTAGCGCATGGCCTTCCCGTTGCCGAGCACGAGATAGAGATAGGTGTTCGGCGTATCGATCACGATCGTGCCGGAGGGCTCGGTCGTCGGGAAGGAAACGACCTGGCGCTTGAACTGCGGCGGCAGCGACGTCTCGCCTTCCTCGGGCCGGATATCCGGCGGCAGCGCGGCGACAGCGCCAGTGGGAGAATTAGAGGCGGCCGGCGCGGTGTAACCGCCGTTGCCGTACCCACCATTGCCGTAACCAGCATTGCCGTAAGCGCCGTTGCTGATGGCGCCCGGCGGACGCGGCGTATCGGGATTGTCGCTGAGCATGCGGCCGGACCGTCCCTGGTCGTCATACGGGTCGGCTCCGGGAGCGGTGGCGACGGGCGCGGCCTGATTTCCGCGCTGGCGCGTCCAGGGATAATCGGCCGGGGGCGGGAAATTGGTGCCGGGCGCTGGCGCCGGCGCGGCTTGGCGCTGGTACGAGTCCTGCGGGTAGGCCGGTTGCGGCTGCCCCGGATAGATCGCCTCGGGCGGCCGCGGCACGTAATTGGGGGGAGGCGGCGGCGCATAAATGTCCGGATCGTCGGCCTGCTCCACCGGGATCGGCGGTCCCATGCGGACCGCCCCGCGCGCCGCCGGGTAGCTGGGTCCGGGCGGATAATATTGAGCGTTCGCCTCGCTCACCACGAGAGTGAGGCCGGTCGCGAGGGCGACCCAGGAAGCAGCGCGCGCAGCTGTCATGTGAAATCCCACTATCCCCTGCGGGTTTATGGTCCGAACTTGGGGCAGGATGAAGGCGGCTGTCCGCTCCGGCGCGGCTTCGGCCGCGCGAATCGCGCCAGTGTGGACAACAGACCGTAAACCGTTGGTATTCAAGGCGGCAAGCGCCTGCGCGGCGGCCGGAACCGGACACCCCGCCGGACGAGTTCCGGCCCCCGTGGCATCGCTGGCGCGCGACGCCGCCCGCTTGGCCATGTAAGATGCCGCCCGTGGGGATGACGTGGTACCGCCATCGCGGCGGCAAGGGGACTTCTTGAAGCATGGACTGGACTGACCGGCGCGAGCGCCTGCGCGCCATCATTGCGGGCGGGCGCTGCATTCATCCGGGCTCGGTGCATGATCCGATCTCGGCGCGTATCGCCGAGGACCTCGGCTTCGAAGCCGGCATGTTCGCCGGTTCCGTGGCCTCGCTCGCGGTGCTGGGCGCACCGGACATCGTCCTCTTGACCCTGACCGAGTTCGCCGACCAGGCCTATCGTATCAATCGCGCCGGCAAGCTTCCGCTGCTCGTCGATGCCGACCACGGCTACGGCAACGCGCTCAACGTCAAGCGCACGGTCGAGGAGCTGGAGACGGCCGGCGTTGCCGGCATCACCATTGAGGACACGCTCCTGCCGACGCCCTACGGGGCGACCGAGACGAAGCTCATCCCGATCGCGGAGGGCGTGGGCAAGATGCGCGCGGCGCTCGCCGGCCGCGAGGACCCGCGGCTCGTCGTCGTCGGACGCACCAGCGCGCTCACCATCACCGGCGTGGCCGACACCATCGCGCGGCTCAAGGCCTACGAGGAGGCCGGCGTCGACATGCTGTTCATGGCCGGCGTGAAAAGTCGCGCCGAGCTCGACGAGGTCGCGTCCGCGGTGAAGAAGCCGCTGTTTCTCGGCAGCGCCGCCAAGGAGCTTTACGATCGCGACTACCTGTCGGCGCGCAATGTGCGCGTCTGCCTGCAAGGCCACGCGCCTTTCATGGCGGCAGTCAACGCGGTCCATGCGACGCTCAAGGCGCTGCGCGATGGCAAGCCGTCATGGGAGCTGCAGAACATTTCGCCGCCGTCCGACCTGATGAGACAGGCGACGCGCCAGGCAGCCTATGCGGCCTGGAGCCAGGATTTTCTCAACGCCAATCCCAAGGCTTGAGGGCGGCCCGCATGAGCAAGCGTCCCTTCGCCTGGCCGAACGGCAAGCGCATCGCGGTGACGATGACCGCGATGCTGGAGACGTGGTCCGAGGGCAAAGCCCCGCCGTATGGTGTGCAGGCGACGCCGCTCAAGCCCGGGACGATCGATCACGGCGGCATCGCCTGGGGCAGCTATGGCGGCAAGGTCGGTGTGTGGCGGATCATCGAGCTGATGCGGCGCAACGGAATGCGGGGCACGTTCTGCGTCAACGCACGCTGCGCCGAGCTTTTCCCCGAGGCCGTTGCCCAGATCGTCAAGTCCGGCCATGACGTCGCGGGCCATGGCTACCTGCAGGACCAGCTGCTCGCCTATCTGCCGCCCGAGGAGGAGCGCGCCACGATCGTAAAATGTCTCGATATTCTCGAGAAGGTCTCGGGCCAGAGGCCGCTCGGCTGGCTGAGCCCGGTCATGGCGTTCACCGAGCATACCCGTGGCTTCCTCGCCGAGGCCGGGCTTCTGTGGCACGGCGACGCGCGCGACAGCGATCTTCCGAGCGTCGTCGAGACGCCGGCCGGCCCGATCGTCCACATCCCAGCCAGCGACTTCACCGACAACCGCGTGCTGCGCGCGAGCCCGATGGACCTGTGGGACGTCTACAAGGAGACGTTCGATTACCTCTATTGGCGCGAGCCGCCGGCGCTGCTGGTCATGTCGATGCATTGTCATTTCGGCGGACGACCGCTGATCTCGGCAATCATGGAAAAGATACTTAAGTACATGACACAATACCCCGACGTGTGGTTTGCCTCCTATGGCGAGATCGCGCGTTGGGTGTTGGACGCCCAGCGCGGTGCCGACACCCATGCGCGCCGGCTGATCGGGACGATCGGGTGACCGAGAGAGGAGTTGCCGCATGGCATCCCTAGGCGATTGGCAGGTGCCGCCCTCCGCTCGTCCGAAGGCGGAGGACTACGGTTATGATCTCGACCGTGCGCTCGACGCGGTGGTCGCGGTTCATACCAAGATCCCGGACGACGCCTTCACGGCCGAGACGCTCGGCACGGAGCGCATGGGGCACGGCGTGCTGATCCGCGAGCGCGGCGTTGTGTTGACGATCGGCTACCTGATCACGGAGGCGAATGAGGTGTGGCTCTCGCCCGCCGAAGGCGCACCGGTGCAGGGCCACGTGCTCGCATACGATCAGGAGACGGGCTTCGGGCTGGTACAGGCGCTGACCCGGCTCGACCTTCCGACGCTCGCCCTCGGCCGCTCGAGCGATACCCGGGTGGGCGACTCGGTCGTGGTCGGCGGCGCCGGCGGCCGCAAGCGCTCGGTCGCGGCGCGCATCGTCGCCAAGCAGGAGTTCGCCGGTTACTGGGAATACGTCCTCGACGAGGCGATCTTCACCACTCCGGCGCATCCCAACTGGGGCGGCACCGCGCTGATCGGCGCAGAGGGCGAGCTCCTCGGCATCGGCTCGCTGCAGATGCAGCAGGCGCCCGAGCGCGGCAAGCCGGGCGGGGATCTCAACATGGTCGTGCCGATCGACCTGCTGAAGCCCATTCTCGACGACATGCTCAAGAGCGGTCGCGCCAACCGTCCGCCGCGGCCGTGGCTCGGGCTCTATGCGACCGAGATCGAGGACAAGATCGTGGTGGTCGGATTGGCGCGCGGCGGGCCGGCGCAGAAGGCGGGGCTCAACACCGGTGACGTGGTGCTCGCGGTCGGCGGCAGCGAGGTGAGCGAGCTTGCGGAACTCTACCGTCACATCTGGGCGCGCGGCCCCGCCGGGGTCGAGGTGCCGCTCACGATCTATCGCGAGGGCCGCACCTTCGAGCAGAAGGTGGTCTCGTCCGACCGCAACCGCTTCTTCAAGGCGCCGAGTTTGCATTGAACTCGTAGCCCGGATTGAGCGAAGCGAAATCCGGGACTGCCGTTCCCGCATTTCGCTTCGCTCAATGCGGGCTACGGGCCGCTACGGCCCGCCCAAGCTTCCTACGTCCGTCCGCCGCCGATCGTCTCGGCGCTTCCGTGGCTGTTGCGGAGCACCAGGCAGGCGGCGCCGGCGGAGCGCAGCCGCGTGCAGATCGTATCGGCCTCGTGCCGCGTATCGGCGCCGACCCGCACCTGGTAGAACTCGCGCGTTCCGCGGCTTCTGAATCGGCCGCGCAGGAGGAGGCTGTCCGTGCCGGCGAGCGCCGTGCGATATTTCGCCTCGATCACCCCATAGGCCTGGATCGCCCGTTCGCGCGAGAATCCGGCGAACAGCTCCACCCCCCACAGCTTGCCGGCGCCGGCGCCGATCCGGTGCTCGAGCGCGGCGACGAAGCCGGTGGGCGCCTGCTTGAGCGTCGCGACCAGCGTGCGGCAGTCTTTCGACGGCGCCGTCGCCGGCTTCTCGCCCGCGACCGGCTCGCCGGCGCGCGCCGCCTTCCAGGTCTCCGCCGAGCGGCCCGTGATCTTCTGCACGTAATCGCGCGTCTCGCCCGGCAGGCCGCCCGTGCCCGCGAGCCAGTCGCGCACCCGGCGCGGGCCTGCATTGTAGGCCGCCGCGGCGAGGCCGAGATTGCCGAACTCGCGGCGCAGGTCGCGCAGGAACTCGGCCGACTTGGGCAAGGCGCTGATCGGGTCGAGCGGGTCGAGGAGCCCGCGCTCCGCCGCCGTGCCGGGCATGAACTGGGCGATGCCGCTCGCACGGGCGCCGCTGCGAGTGCGCGGCCCGACCGCATCCGCCTGAAACCGGCTCTCCTGCCAGATCAGCCGGACGAAGAAGTCGAGCGGCAGGCCATTCGCCTGAGCTGCCGACTCCATCATGAGGCAGATCGACTCGCCGGCGGATGGAGTGGCGGTCTTGGCAGGCTCAGCAGCGGAAGCCGGTGTATCGCCCGGCGTGCTGGCACCGACGGTGCCGTGCTCCTCCCCCGCCGCCTGCCCGGCGAGGAGCAGGAGCGTGACCATGGCGAGCCGCACTGTCCTCGGACGCAACATGAGCCTGCACGCGATCGATCGGCGGATTTTCCGCCCCAATCGCCTCAACGTCGGAAAGGCTCGATCGGTTTCGTCGTTGTTCCAAGCCGCCGACGTGACCACCGGCCCGTCGGCGGCTGTATCGCTACTCCGCTGCCACCTGCGCGGCCGGGACGAACTGTGAGATCCACTTATTGCGCCGCTTCACATTCGCGCGATACATCGCTTCGAACTCGGCCGCCGGGAACGAATGGGTGGAGGGCCGCGCCATCAGCGCCTCGCACCACGCCTTGAGCCGCGGGAATTTCTCGATCTGGCCGAGCGGCCGGATGCGATCGAGGAAGACATAGCGCTGCAGGAACGGCGCATAGCCCGCGTCGACCAGTGAATACTTGGCGCCGTTGAAGAATGGGCCGGCGCCCTGCTTCGCGAGTGCCGTTTCGAGCCGTTCGAACGCGGTCGGAATCTTGGCCACGGCCGTTCGGTAGTCGGCCTCGCTGTCCGCATAGGCGCAGCCGGTCACGCCTTCCGCGAAGGTCGGGATGTAGTCGGTCCAGGCGCGATTGACGGCGCGCGCGACCGGATCCTCGGGATGCAGCCGCGGCTGGACCGTCTCGTCGAGGTATTCCGCGATCGCATTCGATTCGAACAGCGATACCGTGTCGTCCACCCGCAGCACCGGCACCTTCTTGTGCGGCGAGATGGCGAGGAACCAGTCCGGCCGGTTGTCCGGCTCGATATGCCGGAATTCGAACGCGACGTTCTTTTCCCGCAGCACGATCGCGGCGCGCTGCACCCAGGGACAAGTCTTGAAGCTGACCAGAAGAAATTTCGGCATCACGTTCTTCCCTTGAAAAATAAATTGGGGCGGCCGAGCCGGGGTGGTCCTGCTAGCATGGGGCCAGTCGTCTGCGCAGGAGGACCCCGATGCGCAAGCAAGCCGCGGACCCGGCCATCATCCGGGACTGGCACGCCCATGTCTACTACGATCCGGCGGAGAGCCGCGAGCGTGCGACCGAACTGCGCGACCGGATCGCGGCCGAATTCCCCGATGCCCGGCTCGGACGCTGGCACGACACTCCGGTAGGGCCGCATCCGCAATCGATGTATCAGGTTGCCTTTCCGCGCGCGCTGCTCGCGACATTCCTGCCCTGGCTCATGCTCAACCGCGCCGGTCTGACGGTGCTTGTGCACCCCGAAACGGGCGATGACGTCGCCGATCACTCCGAGCATGCCGCCTGGCTCGGCGCGATGCTGCCCCTGCGCCTCGAGGTCCTGCGCGGCGGCAAGAGCGGTTGAGCGCGCCGCCGCTCCTTCACTGCGCCTCGAACTTTGGTCGGAATCAGACAGAGCGCGGGGTCACCGCGCCGGTTGCGCTATGACAATGACGTCCCGGAACGACGTGCGCAAACTCGCATTACCCGACGGAACGGGCACGCATTCGCCGGCATCCATGCTGCCGGGGCGCTGCCCGACACCATCCGATCGGAGATTGGGCCGTTGCGTGCAACGGAACTCTGCGCAGAGGAGACAGCGCAATGTTGGCGAAAGTATTGATGACGAGTGTGGCCGCGGCCGCGCTGGCCGGCGCTGCCATGGTTGGGCCGGCGGCGGCGAAGAACCGCCATCACGGAGGCGGAGCGGCGATCAGCGGCGAGGCCAGTAGTCTCGACATCGTCGGCGCTGGCCCAAGGAGGAACTTTGGCGGACTGAGTGCCGAGAACGATGAAGCCTTCCGCCATGACATGCGGATATCGGGAGGCGAGGGCCGCGAGCGCATCCTCGGCAGCCCCAGCTTCGGCGGGCGCGGGTTCGTGGGACGCGGTTACTATGCCCGCAACTGGGGCGATAACTGGCGTTGGCGCCGTTTCGGATGGGGCTGGGGCTCCCCGGCCTATGCCAGCTACGACTATGACTATGGTCCGACCTACGCCAGCTATGGCGGTGGCTGCACCTGCGGTGGACGCTACGCCTCCGTCGGGCGTCGTCCATACGCGTCCGTCAGCCGGAGGTGGTGAGACGTCGAAGAGCCGGTAGGCTTTGGAAATCATCCGACGTCACGACGGCTGCGCGCCGGCCGTGACGTCGTGCATCGGTCGTCCGTTGAACGTCTCAGATGCCCGGGCGACTCCGCCGCATCGCCCTGATCAGTGACACTCGAACGCGACGAGCCCGCCTTCCTTCTCGGTCTGCATCTGCGTCAGCATCGCCCTTTTGTTGTACTGCGCGCAATGCGCCGTCGCCGCCCGGTTGGCGGCCGGCACATCGCTGATGCCGTTCGGAATCTTTCCGCCGCGCTGATCGCCCGTTGCGCTCAGGCCGCCCGTCTCGGATGTGCCGGGTGTGCCGGCCGCACCGGCGCATCCGGCGAGAGCGGCGCAAAGAACCATGGCGATCACTGAATTCTTCATGAGCTTCAATCCGGACCTCTCCAGTGCGGCGTGGCGCATGCGAGCCGCACGACGCGGCTGACGATCCCGACACGCCCCGGCCGCCGGCTTCGGCGGTCGCGATGCTTGTTCGATGGCAGCGGACAGTGGCGCGCCCGAGAAGATTCGAACTTCTGACCTTTGCCTTCGGAGGGCAACGCTCTATCCAGCTGAGCTACGGGCGCGTGGCGCCCTTGATAGCCGAACCGGAGGGGAGCGGCAACGTCCGGCTGCTCGTGCGTTCCGGCTGAACCCGCTATAGTGCGGCAAAACTCTCCTTCGCGCTCCAGGAGCCCGCCATGCCGCAAGCCGCCGAGAAGCAAACCGAAAAGCCGGCGCCCGCCAAGCCCGCACCCGAGTTCGACTGGGAGGACCCGCTCGACCTCGAAAGCGAGCTCACGCAAGAAGAGCGCATGGTGCGCGATACCGCGCGCGGTTACGCGCAGGACAAGCTGATGCCGCGCGTCCTCTCCGCCTATCGCGAGGAGCGCTTCGACCGCGAGATCCTCAACGAGATGGGCGCGCTCGGCCTGCTCGGGCCGACCACGCCCGAGGAGTACGGCGGCGCGGGGCTCGGCTACGTCGCCTACGGGCTGATCGCGCGCGAGATCGAGCGTGTCGATTCGGGCTATCGCTCCGCCATGTCGGTGCAGTCCTCGCTCGTGATGTATCCGATCTATGCCTACGGCACCGAGGCGCAGCGGCGCAAATACCTGCCCAAGCTCGCGAGCGGGGAGATCGCGGGCTGCTTCGGGCTCACCGAGCCCGATCACGGGTCAGATCCGGGCTCGATGGTGACGCGCGCCGAGAAGGTGGCGGGCGGCTTCCGGCTCACCGGCTCGAAGATGTGGATCTCGAACGCACCGTTCGCCGACGTCGCGGTGATCTGGGCGAAGCTCGATGGCGTGATCCGCGGTTTCCTGGTCGAGCGAGGCACGAAGGGATTCGAGACCCCGAAGCTCCACGGCAAGCTGTCGCTGCGCGCCTCGGTCACCGGCGAGGTGGTGCTCGACGGCGCCGTGGTGCCCGAGGAGAATATCCTTCCGAATGCCAAGGGCCTCGCCGGCCCGTTCGGCTGCCTGAACAATGCGCGTTACGGCATCGTGTGGGGCGCCATGGGTGCGGCCGAGTTCTGCTGGCATCGTGCGCGCCAATACGTGCTCGACCGCAAGCAGTTCGGCCGGCCGCTCGCCGCCAACCAGCTGATCCAGAAAAAGCTCGCCGACATGCAGACCGAGATCGCGCTCGGCCTCGCCGGTGCGCTGCGGCTCGGGCGCATGCTGGAGCGCGGCGTCGCGGCGCCGCCTTCGGTGTCGCTGATGAAGCGCAACAATTGCGGCAAGGCGCTCGATATCGCGCGCCTCGCCCGCGACATGCATGGCGGCAACGGGATCTCCGAGGAGTTTCATGTCATGCGCGTGCTGTCGAACCTCGAGACCGTTAACACCTACGAGGGCACGCACGACATCCACGCGCTCATCCTCGGCCGCGCGCAGACCGGGATCCAGGCGTTTTTCTAAAGCGACACGGCCTCTATTCCGCGACCGTCATGCCCCGCGCAAGCGGGGCATCCAGTACGCCCGGGATGTCCCGTGTCTTCCCCCGAGATGGCGTGAGGGACTGGATCGCCCGCTTTCGCGGGCGAAGACGACGCGAACTATCGCGCCCACACCAGCTCCACCAGGCGCTGCACCAGCGGGCCGGTCGGATCGGTGAGCCCGTCGCACACCGTGAAGTGGTCCGCTCCCGCGATCGCATCATAGCGCGTTGCGACGCCGCCTTTGCCCCAGGCATCCGCGATGCTGCGGGCCTGGCGCAGGAACTCGGACGATTCGCGCGCGCCGACCAGCGAATCGAAGCGCGTGCCCTCCGGCGGCGGCCAGAACAGCGGTGAGACGCGGAGCGCCTCGGCGGGATCGAGCCGCAGGTCGTCGTTCATCGACACTGTGACCAGCGGGGTGAGATCGAACACGCCCGAGATCGAACAGCCGGCCGGCACGAGCCGCGTCGGAAGACCTGCGTCCATCGCCGTCCAGTCGGTCGCTTGCATCGCGGCGGCGAGATGCCCGCCCGCCGAATGGCCATACACCAGGAAGGGCTGACCGAATCGGCGCCAGAGAAACAGGCACGCCGCCCGCATCTGATCGATGATGGTCGCAATCGTCACCTGCGGGCAGAGGTCGTAGCCCGCCACCGCGACGGTGACGCCGCGCGCATTGAGCCCCGCCGCCATGTGGCTGAACATGGCGGGCTCGAGCGAGCGCCAATAACCGCCGTGGATGAAGAGCGCGAGCGGGCCCGCGCCGCCGCTGGCGCCATGGAACAGATCGATGATCTGGCGCGCGCTGCTGCCGTAGGAGAGGCCGAGCTCGGCGCGCTTCTCCACGGCGGTGCGCTCGCGGTAGGCCGAGGCCTCGCGCGTCCAGCGGGCAAAAATCTGCGGATGCTCCGGCACCCGTGCCCGGTTGTTGTACTCGACTTCGTAATCCACTCCTGGCATGCGCCGCCTCCTCTGCAGTGGGCAGAGTGCGCGATCGGCGCAACGGCGGCAACCGCACCGGTGCCCGCATCCAGGTTGTGCGAAGCCGCAACCGCCTGTATGGCGGAGCCAGGAGATCCCGAATCCAGACCCCGAATCTCATGAAGGTCGACGGCAAGTCCTGGCGCACTATCTGGCTCGACAGCGACGGGTGGTCGGTCGGCGTGATCGACCAGACCCGCCTGCCGCACCGCTTCGCCACCAAGCGGCTCACGACGCTGGAAGACGCCGCCGCCGCGATCGCCGACATGGTGGTGCGCGGTGCGCCGCTGATCGGCGCCACCGCCGCCTACGGAATGTGCCTCGCCCTGCGCGCCGACGCCTCCGACGATGGCATCGAACGTGCCCATGCGGTGCTGCGCGCGACCCGACCGACCGCCATCAATCTCAAATGGGCACTCGACGAGATCGTCGCCGCAGTGCGCAACCGCCCGCGCGCCGAGCGTGTCGAGGCCGCCTACGCGCGCGCCGCGGCGATCGCCGAGGAGGACATCGCCATCAACCGCGCGCTCGGACGTCACGGGCTTGCGCTGATCGAGGCGATCGCGGCATCGAAGCCGGCGGGCGCGCCCGTCAACATTCTCACCCATTGCAATGCGGGCTGGCTCGCGACCGTCGATGTCGGCACCGCGACCGCGCCGATCTACGCCGCGCATGATGCGGGCGTGCCGGTCCATGTCTGGGTGGACGAGACCCGGCCGCGCAACCAGGGCGCCTCGCTGACGGCCTGGGAGCTCAATCACCACGGCGTTCCGCATCGGGTCATCGCCGACAATGCGGGCGGTCACCTGATGCAGCGCGGACAGGTCGACATTGCCATCGTCGGCACCGACCGGGTGACCGCGAGTGGCGACGTGTGCAACAAGATCGGCACCTATCTCAAGGCGCTCGCCGCGCACGACAACGGCGTTCCGTTCTACGTGGCGCTGCCGTCTCCGACCATCGACTTCGCGGTTCGCTCCGGGCGTGAGATCCCGATCGAGGAGCGCGCCGGCGAGGAGGTCGCGACCATGACGGGTGAGACCGCCGACGGCCGCATCGAGACGATCCGGGTGGTGCCGAAGGGCTCGCCGGTCTCGAACTACGCGTTCGACGTGACGCCGGCGCGGCTCATCAGCGGCCTGATCACCGAGCGCGGCGTGCTCGCCGCCAGCCTCGAGGCGCTGGCGCAGGCTTTTCCCGAGCGGGCCGCAACGGGCGCGGCGGGGAGGGCGGCCAAATGAGCATGATCTCTGGATCTCCGATCGTGGTCCCGCTCGACGGCCGCCAGTCGCCGACCGCGCTCGCCGTCGCGCGCGGCGCCCAGCGGCTTCTGCTCTCGCTCGGGCACGCCTGCGTGGCCGAGCTGCCGCTCGCCTCCGGCCGGCGCGCCGATCTCGTGGCGCTCGGTGGCGACGGCGAGATCTGGATCGTGGAGATCAAGTCGTCGATCGACGATTTCCGCGTCGACCAGAAATGGCCCGACTACCGGCTGCACTGCGACCGGCTGTTCTTCGCGACCGCCAGCCATGTGCCAGCCGACATCTTCCCCGACGATGCCGGGCTGATCGTTGCCGACGCCTATGGGGGTGAGCTCATGCGCGGCGCGCCGGAGCATCGACTGCACGCAGCGACGCGACGGAGCATGATGCTCGCCTTCGCCCGCGCCGCCGCCCGGCGCCTGCAGGCGCTGTCGGATCCGCAGGGGCCGTATGGGGAGGAGATGTAATCCCCGTCATGGCCGGGCTTGTCCCGGCCATCCACGCCCTGCTTGCTGAACCTCGGAAAGACGTGGATGTCCGCGACAAGCGCGGGCATGACGCTTCGCGTTACTTCGGCGCGCGCTTCGCCAGGATGCGCTGCAAGGTACGGCGGTGCATGTTGAGCCGGCGCGCCGTCTCCGAGACGTTGCGGCCGCACAGCTCGTAGATGCGCTGGATGTGCTCCCAACGGACCCGGTCGGCCGACATGGGATTCTCCGGGGGCTCGGGCTTGCGCCCTTCGAGCGCCAACAGCGCGGCCGCGACCTCGTCGGCATCGGCCGGCTTCGACAGGTAGTCGACGGCGCCCATCTTCACCGCCGTCACGGCGGTGGCGATATTGCCGTAGCCGGTGAGCACGATGCCGCGCGCATCGGGGCGGCGCTTCTTGAGCGCCGAGATGACCTCGAGCCCGTTGCCGTCACCGAGCCGCATGTCGACGACCGCATAGGCGGGCGCCGCCTTCTCGACCTGGGTCAGGCCGTCCGCGACTGTCTCCGCGGTGGTGACCGCGAAGCCGCGGCCCTCCATCGCGCGCGCGAGCCGCTGCAGGAATGACTTGTCGTCCTCGACGATCAACAGGGACCGTTCGCCTTGGGGAGAAACGCCGGCGAGTTCCGTCATGGCTGTTACTCACTTTGCGTGCCGCCGCCCATGATATCCGGGCGGCAGGCTGCCGCCAATTGCGCCGCCCACGTGCCACATATATGGCGCTGTGATTACGGTTAACGCCAGGGGCCGGATCGCGTTTTTCGTCCGCGAGCGGTCAGGCTGCGGCGCCCACCAGCGGCCGCTCGAAATCAGCCCGGCCCCAGCGCACCTTCACGATCGCGCCGCGCTGCGGAAATTGGCTGTTTTCCAGCCCCAGGCTGGCTCCCGAGCGCTCGAGCAGGGTCTTGGCGATGAAAAACCCGAGGCCGAGGCCGGGATTCTCGCTCGCCGCCCGGTTTCGCTGCCGCCGTCCGGTGACGAACGGCTCCCCCATCCGGTCCATGATCTCCAGCGGGAAGCCCGGGCCGTCGTCCTTGATCGTGACCGTCACCTTGTCGGAGGTCCATTCGGCGGCCACCTCGACCCGCTCGCGCGCAAAGTCGATGGCGTTCTCCACCAGGTTGCCGAGCCCGTACATGATCGCCGGGTTGCGCGCGACCTCCGGCTCGCCGGCCTCCGGCGGCGTGAGGATCGCGATCTCGACGCCGAAATTGCGATGCGGCGCCACCACCTCCTCGATCAGCGACGACAGCTTCATCCGCTCGAACGGCTCGCCCGGCCCGGGCAGCTGGCTGAGCTTGCCCAGGATGTCGCCGCAGCGTTGCACCTGCTCGCGCAGGAGCTTCACGTCCTCGGCGTGCGGCGATTGGGGGCCGAGCGCCTTCTGCAGCTCGCGCGACACCAGCGCGATGGTGGACAAAGGCGTGCCGAGCTCATGCGCGGCGGCCGCCGCGAGCCCGTCGAGCTGGGTGAGGTGCTGCTCGCGCGTGAGCACGAGCTCGGTCGCGGCGAGCGCCTCGGCGAGCTGGCGCGATTCCTCGATGATCAGCCAGGCGTAGATGCTGAGGTAGCCGATGCAGATGAGGAGCGCGAGCCAGACGCCGAGCATGTAGGGCTGCGGCAGCTCCAGCGGATCCTCGCTCGACCATGGCAGCGGATAATGCACGAACATCAGCGCGGTCGCGCACAGCACCGCGAACCCGGCGAGGATCAGCGTCATGCGCACCGGCAGCGCGGTGGCCGAGATCAGCACCGGGCCGAGGAACAGGAAGGCGAACGGGTTCTGCAGGCCGCCGGTCAGAAACAGGAGAATCGCAAGCTCGGCGATATCGATTGCGAGCAGCCAGGCAGCACGCGACGGCTCGAGCCGCTCGTTGCCGCGAAAGCGCAGGCGCAGCGCGATGTTGAGCCAGGCATAGAGGCCGATCACCGCGAGGCAGGGCAGCAGCGGCAGCTCGAAGTCGAGCCCGTCATAGACCACCAGCACTGCCAGCGTTTGGCCGAAGACGGCGAGCCAGCGCAGGCGGATCAGCGTGTCGAGGCGCACGTTCCGCAGCGGATAATGGGGGTATCTCAACGTTTCAGAGGGCATGGGCCGATCATGACAGGAATCGGGAGCAGGGGGCGGCGGTTCTGGAAAACCATTGCCACAAAGATAGGGCGCAGCCGGCCGCCGTCATCCCGAGTTCCGCATGCGGCACGGGATGGGTGGACGGTGGCGGACGTCTCTCATTCGTCCGGCGGGGGGCCCGTGTCGCGGTAGGCCCACAGCGCCTCGCGCGGCAGCGACACCGGGGCGGCCGCGCCGACCGCGTGGCGCGCCGCGGTGCCGAGCTCCAGCACCTCGAGCCGACGGCCGAACAGGTCGATGTCGTAGACCGTCTGCGTGCCCTGGTA
>Ga0075426_10001115_pt1 | contig 18911 bp, 20 predicted proteins | sample SoiMethybrSBSTD5_FD_75304 | JGI IMG/M metagenome (GOLD analysis project Ga0075426, IMG submission 75304) | Bulk soil microbial communities from a Populus tree surrounding site in Tennessee, USA - Soil MetaG P. TD hybrid SBSTD5 | ecosystem: Environmental > Terrestrial > Soil > Tree plantation...
GTCCCTCGGGCCCGTCAGGTCGGCCACGAGGCCCGGACCGTGGTGAGCAGGCGGCGGAACATCTCGGGGGTGAGGCGCCCCGTGTTCGTGTTCTGCGGGCTCGGGTGGTACGAGGCGAACACCAGCGGTCGACCGGCCGAGAGCGTCGCGCACGCGCCGTGGGCGAAGGGCACCCGGGGCCGCGCAACGCCGTGGACGCGCGCCGCCGCGTCGAGGGTCGCCTCCCACGCGAACCCGCCGAGCGCGAGGTAGGCGCGGGCCTCGGTGAGGAGAGCGAGCTCGCGCTCGAGGTACGGCCGGCATCGCCCCCACTCCTCGGGCGTCGGACGGTTGTCCGGCGGCACGCATCGGACCGCCGCGGTCAGGTAGAGGTCCCGGTAGCGGAGGCCGTCGCCCCGGTGGTCGGACGTCGGTTGGCTCGCGAAGCCGGCGTCATAGAGACCGCGGACGAGGAATGCCGCCGAGCGGTCGCCGGTGAAGACGCGCCCGGTCCGGTTCGAGCCGTGGGCGGCCGGAGCGAGGCCGATCACGACCAACCGTGCGTTCGGATCGCCAAAGCCCGGCACCGGTCGGCCCCAGTACGCCTCGGCGTGGAACGCCCGCTTCTTCTCCGCGGCCACCCGCTCTCGGAATTCGACGAGGCGCGGGCAGGCCCGGCACCCGACGACCGTACGCGAAAGATCCTGCAGCGACCGCGCTCCCTCGCCCATCCGAGCGAGGAGCGGCCACGGGGCCGATAACGCCGTCGCGCGGCCGACCTAAAGGGGGTCGCACCAGACGGACGATCGAGCGAGGCGCAGGGTGGCCCCGCCCGCCGGCTGCCAGCGTCGCGTCTCGATGGCTTCCATCAGTTCCGCCGCCGCGCTCGGGAGGTCGCTCGAGAGCGCGTCGAGACGGACGACCTCTTCCCACGCGGGACTGGCCGAGCCGCTGGCCGGGGATCGAAGGACCAGGTGGGTTCGGGCGCGCGGTGGGTGGTCCACTTCGACGCGAACGGTCGATCCGATCGCCGCGAGGCGTCGACCGACCTCGCGCGCGAGATCGTCCGCGGTGAACGCGGCGCGCGCGCCGGCCGGGAGCGCCCCGGTGCGCGCGGCGATCGAAGCGCCCGGGTCGTGGACGTCGGCGGAGTACGAGGGTGGCATGCAAAGGTGTCAGGTAGGGGGGTATATAACTAAACGGCGTTAAGCGCGTATCTTGCCGTTATGCGCACCGTTTCCGTCCACCCGCCCTGGGGGTCCCGCACGGCGGGACCGCCGGGCGATCGCGCGGTCCTCACCCGAAGTGAACTACCGCTTTCAATCCCCCCCACCTTCGCCGAAGCGATGAGCGATGTGCACCTGACGCAGGGCGCTCGGCAGAAACTCGGTCGGGTCGAGGGCGACCTTACGGCCGAGCGGGACGTCGAGATCGAGGCGGCCGACGGGGGGACGATCGTCGTCACCGGCTGCGCGACGTTCGACGGGAGCGCCACGGTGCGATCGGGGCTCGAGTGCCAGCGGCTCACCGTCGAGGACGGGCGGTTCGTCGCCGAGAAGGAGCTCACGGTGCGCGATGAGTTCCGGGCGGACGACGCGAAGGTCGAGGTCCGTGGACCCCTGCACGCGGGCCGCGTGGAGATCGACCGGTCGCTCGTCCTCGGCGCCGACGCCGTCGCCCGTGAGATTGAGGTCGGCGGAAGCCTTCAGGCCGCGGCGGGTGTCGCGGCGGACGAAGTGAGCGTGGGCGGCCTGCTCGAGGTCCACGGCCTCCTGAAAGGCAGACGGGCCGAGGTTGGCGGCGAGGCCGAGCTCGGCGCGGTCGAGCTCGAGCGGCTGAGCGCCGGCGGGCGGGTCCGCATGACCGCGGGTTCGGTGTCCGGGTCGATCGAGGTCGGGGGGCTGTTCGAATCGCGCGAGAAGCTGGTGTTCGGCGAGCTCGAGGTGGGAGGGGCCGCCCGCCTTGGGGCCTCGGAAGGCCGGCGGATCGAGATCGGCGGCAAGCTCTCGACCGAAGGGAACCTCACGATCGACCGCCTTGAGATCGGCGGGGTGGCCAACCTGCGTGGCGATCTCTCCGGCCGTGAGGTCGAGGTGGGCGGGATCCTCTCGGTCTCGGGATCGGTCCAGCTCGCCGGGACGCTCGAGGTCGGCGGGGTCGTCGACGTCGGTGGGGAGCTATCGGCGGAGGCCATCGACGTCGGGGGCTCGCTGCGCGCGCGCTCCGGCAAGGTCCGGGGGCGCGCCCAGTTGGGCGGGTCGGTCCGGACCGAGCTGGGGCTGCGCGCGGGGCGGCTCGAGCTGGGCAAGGGATCCGAGGCGCTCGGCCCGCTCGTCGGTGACGAGGTCGAGCTGGGGCGACGCTCCGGCGCCCAGAGCGTCTTCGGCCGCCGCGTCACCGTCGGTGCCGACGCGCGCGTCGACCGCCTCGTCGGCGACCGCGTCGAGGTCGGGGATCACGCCCGGGTCGGTCGGGTCGAGTACGTCACCGAACTCAAGCTCGGCCGCGGGGTCGAGCTCGGCGAGCCGGCCGTGAAACTCACCGTATTACCTCCGTTCCCGCTGTAGGCGGCCGGATGCCGGCCGCCCCCCCCGGACCGTCGGTCGCACCGGCCCCGCGCCGCCGCGAGCAGTCGGACCTGTACGCGACGATCCTCGAGGTCGTCAAGCGCTACCACGGCGCGGCTCGGATCACACGAGTCTCGTACGGGGCGGGGATGCCCGTCGACCGCCTGCGGAGCTCGATCGATCGGCTCGTAGCGCTTGGCCTGCTCAAGGCGGACGCGCTCGACGGCCGCCCGATCTACGACATCACGGCCCGGGGTCAGGAGTTCCTCACGACGTACTGGAAGATGAAGGGGTTCATCGAGCTGTTCGACGGTCGAACGGACCGCCCTCGGTGACAGGACACCCCCGGATGCGGGGTCGACGGAGCGAAAGAGCCCCGCGTTGACGCGCGCCGCGCGCGCGTGCCGGCGCGGTCGACGACGGTCAGCTGTACCGCGGGACGGCCCGGTCCACCTCGACCGACCATCGGTCGATGCCACCGGCGAGGTTCGCGACATCGGGAAACCCTTCGCCCTCGAGATAGGCGGCCACCATTTCGGAGCGACTTCCGTGATGGCAATAGACGACGATCGTCCGGTCGCGCGGCAGGTCGGCGAGGCGGCCGGGCACGTCGCCCATCGGGATGTGGACGGACGGCGAGATCGACGCGGCGCTCCGTTCGTCGTCCTCGCGGACGTCCAGGAGCAGGAGTCGGTCCGGGGCACCGTCGAGGAGGGATCGCACCTCCGACGGTCCGATCGCGCGCACCATTCGGGCGGCGTTACCCCGGCGGCACTTAGAGCCTTTGGGCGCGCCGGCGGGCGGACGAGGTTATCTGAGTCCCGCCGCTCCCGCGGGTCGAGGGGACCGTGGCGAAGGTGAGGGACCCGGTGTGCGGGATGACGATCGACAGCGAGACGGCGGCCGCCCGCGGCACCTACGACGGCGAAACCGTCTACTTCTGCTCCGAGGGGTGCCGGAAGACGTTCGAGGCCCGACGCCGGGGTCGTTGACGCGCCGGCCCGATCGCGCTCTCGACCTCCGGACCTGCCACCGCTAGGATCCTCCCGGAGGCGAACGGTGGCGACGGACCCGATCTGCGGGATGTTCGTCGACGAGCGAACGGCCACGCTGACGCTGTTCCGCGATAACCGGAGCTACTACTTCTGCTCGTCCACCTGCCGCGAGCAGTTCGCGGCCCCCGCGGAGCGGTCGAGGGCGCTCCGGCGAACGCTTGCGGTCGCATGGCCGCTCGCCCTCGTGGCGCTGGTCGCGACGTACGGGCTGCCCCTGCCGGCCGGGGCGTACCTCGCCTTCGGAGCGGCGACGATCGTCCAGTTCTACGCCGGACTTCCGTTCTACCGCGGCACCGTCGACGCCGTGCGCGGCCGGATCGGGAACATGGACGTCTTGATCGCGGTCGGCACGACGGCCGCGTACGGCTACAGTACCACGGCGCTCGCCCTACCGGGCCGTCTGCCCCCGGCCTACTTTTTCGACGCTTCGGCGTTGATCATCGTGCTCATCCTCACGGGGAACTTCCTCGAGCACCTCACCCGAGACCGGGCTACGGGCGCGGTCCGGAGGCTGCGCGAGCTCCTCCCCGCCCGGGCGACGGTGCTCGTGGACGGCCGCGAGACCCAGGTCCCGGTCGCGGAGGTCCGCGTGGGTGACGTGGTCCGACTTCGCCCTGGGGACCGTGTGCCGGTCGACGCCGTCGTCGTCGCGGGACGGACCCACGTCGAGGAGTCGCTGCTCACGGGGGAGAGTCAACCCGTCGCGAAAGCGACGGGGGCCAAATTGCTCGCCGGTTCGATCAACGGCGACGGGACGGTCGACGCGGAGGCGAGCCGCGTCGGCGAGGATACGTTCCTCGCCCAGGTGGGGCAACTGATGAGCGCCGCCGAGATGAGCCACGCCCCGCTCCAGCACGTCGCCGACCGGATCGCCGAGGTGTTCGTCCCCGTGGTGCTGGGCGGCGCCGTCGTTGCGTCGCTCGCCTGGTACCTGCTCGGGTCGTCCGGGATCACCGTCGCGCTGCTCGTCTTTGTCTCCGTCGTGATCACGGCCTGTCCGTGCGCGTTCGGGATCGCGACGCCGGCGGCGATCATCGTCGGCATCGGCCGCGCCGCCGAAGAGGGGGTCCTGTTCAAGGGGGCCGATGCGCTCGAGCGGGCCGCGCGGGCCGACCTCGTGCTCACCGACAAGACCGGCACCCTCACCGAAGGGCGGGTGACGCTCACCGAGGTCGTCCCGGCTCCAGGGATCGACGAGTCCCGGCTGCTCGGCGTCGCGACCGCCCTCGAGGGAGGGTCGAAGCACCCGTTCGCCCGCGCCGTTCTGGCCCGGGCAGGGACCTCGGACCGGCCGGGTCCCGGTGCCGTCGACCTGGTCGCCGAACCGGGGCGCGGCGTTCGAGCTCTCGTGGCCGGTCGGGCCTGCGAGATCGTCGGGGGCCGTGCGGCGCGGTCGGAGCGGATCGCGCTCGGTGATCTCGAAGCTCGCTCCGCGGCGCTCGACGCCCTAGGTCGCTCCTGGTCGGTCGTGGTCGTGGACGGTCGCCCGCTCGGCCTCCTCGGGTTCTCCGACCGGGTGCGGTCGTCGAGCCGCGCGGCCGTCAACGCGCTCCGTGCCGACGGGGTCGACGTCGTCATGGTGACCGGCGACCAGGCGTCGGCCGCGCGTCCGGTGGCCGCGGAGCTCGGGATCGCTCGCGTCCATGCGTCCGTCTCCCCCGCCGGCAAGGTCGAGCTCGTCGAGCGGTTGCAGGCGGAGGGGCATCACGTCGCGTTCGTCGGCGACGGGGTCAACGACGCCGCGGCGATCCTGACGGCGGACACGGGGATCGCCATCGGCGCGGGGAGCGACGTCGCGGAGGAGGCGGGCCGGGTGGTCCTCGTCCGCCCGGAGTTCACCGGGGTGCCGATGGCGCTTCGCGTCGCGCGTCGGACCGTCCGGAAAGTGCGCTGGAACCTCGCGTGGGCGTTGGGCTACAATGCCGTCCTGCTGCCCGTCGCGGCCGGGCTCCTCGTCCCGTGGCTCGGGTTCGCCGTGTACGCGGTGCTGCCGATATCGGGGGCCGTCGCGATGGCGCTCTCGTCCACGACCGTCGTCCTGAACTCCCTGTCGCTCCGGTGGATCCGAATCGGCGCCGCGGGCACAGCCCCGACCGGCTAGGCGGGGCCCCCGGCCCTGCGCGGCCCTGGGCGAACCAAAGACTTATGGCGGTCGATTGGGTCGAAGGCCGCGATGGGCGACCAGGACCTCGCGTCCGGGCTCGTCGATCAGGGCTACCAGCTCACCGGCCGCCACAGCGCCGTGAAGCTCTGCTACTGGACGCGACAGTCCCTCGTCAACGGTCGCGACTGCTACAAGGGCCGGTTCTACGGGATCGAATCCCATCGGTGCCTGCAGATGTCGCCCGCGATCGACTCATGCAATCTCCACTGTCGCTTCTGCTGGCGGAGCCAGGGCTGGGAGAACGACCAGACGATGGAGGAGTACGACGACCCCGAACTCCTCCTCGACCGGTCGATCGACGCCCAACGACGGATCCTCTCCGGGTTCAAGGGCGAGGCGACGGTCGCCCCCGAACGGTGGGCCGAGTCCCAGTCCCCCCGGCACGTGGCGATCTCGCTGACCGGCGAACCGACCCTCTACCCGAAGATGAACCGGTTCCTGGAGCTCTGCCACGAACGGAACATCACGACCTTCCTCGTGACGAATGGGACGAACCCGGACGGACTCCGCGCCCTCGACCCGCTGCCGACGCAACTGTACGTGTCGGTCACCGCCCCGAACGCCGAGGTGTTCCGACGCCTCACGATGCCGTCGGACCCGCACGCGTGGGACCGACTGCTCGAGTCGCTCCAGATCGTCCGCGACCTAAAGACGCGGCGGGTCGTGCGCCACACCCTCGTGCGGGGCTGGAACTTGGGGTGGGTCCCGCAGTACGCCGAGCTCGACCTCCTCGCCCGGCCCGACTTCATCGAGCCGAAAGGCTACGTCTACATGGGCCGGTCGCGGCAGCGGCTCGGGCGCCCCCACGTCCCGACGCACGACGAGATCGGTGTCTTTGCTCGGACGCTCGCCCGGAGCACGGGGTACCTCCTGCTCGACGAGTCCCCGGAATCGAAGGTGTTCCTCCTCGGGAGGTCCGCGACGGACCGTTTCCTACCGGGTCTGGCGCCGGACGAGAGCTCCGCCCTCGCGTAACAGGGGGCCCGGCGCCGGAGGGGGGCGCCGGTCAGACGAGCTTCCAGTTCAACACTTCGACGAGGACCGCCGCGCCGATGCCGAGGGTGAGGACGATGTACGGGTCGATCTTGAGCGACCGGGTCTCCTCCATGTCGTAGTATTGGATGAGCCCCGCAGCGGAGTGGAACCCGCTGCGCTTGTTGTCGGCTGGCATCGAGGGGAACTACCTCGGGCGGGTATTTATCGACCGCGCCGCCGGCGAGGAACCCCGGCTACCGCCCGCGGGAGAGCAGCGACTCGGTGACCACGTCCTCGAGGTTCTCGCGGAGGCGGACCGTGAGCCCGTCGGCCATCGTGGCGAGGCCACCGCCGAAGAACCGCTCGACGAACGGGCGCGGCGGCGTGACGAGGATCGTCCGGGAGGAGCGAACCCCCGTGAGGCGGGCCAGGTCTTCCAGCGCGTCGTACCGGTCCCCCAGCGCGTCAACGAGGCCCAGCCGGAGCGCCTGCTTGCCCGACCAGAACTCCCCGGTGGCGAGCGCTCGGATCTCCTCGACCGGCTTGCGCCGCTCGCGGGCGACCAGGTCCACGAACGAGGCGTAGCTGTCCGACGCGACGGCCTGCAGCTTCGCGCGCTCCTCGTCGGTGAGCGGGCGCAGCCCCTGGTAGGCGTCCTTGTGGCGACCTTCGTGGAGCAGCTCGACCCGGATCCCCAGCTTGTCGAGCAGGTCCCGGATCGCGAAGTGCGGCATCACGACGCCGATCGAGCCCACGCCCGAGTCGGGGTAGGCGTAGACCTTCCGCGCGCCGATCGCCGCCATGTACGCCCCCGAGGCGCCGAGCGAGCCGATCGACGCGACCACGGGTTTCACCTGGTCCAGCCGTTTCACGGCCAGATAGAAGTCGGTCGACGGGATGTCCCCGCCCCCGCCGCTCGAGATGTCCAGGAGCACCCCCTTGATGCGGCGTCGCTCGCGGAGCGCGCGCAGCAATCGCACGAACGGCTCGACCGACCGCTCCCGGATCGTGCCCCGGAACTGAACATGGGCCAGGCGTTCGCGCACGAGGGAGGGAGGCCGTGTGTCCGATATATCGTTCCGCTGGCGCTCCCGCCAGCGGGTCGAGCGTGGCGTCCAGCGCCGCGTCGCCGGGTTCCAATCCCCGTGGCCGGTCCCTGGGAGACCGGTCCACGCCGCCCGGCTCGACGATGGGCCCTGCGTCGCACGGCGGGCAAGGCCCAGGTGCTGCCCGGTGTATCGGACCGTTCCCTCCGAGAACACTCCCAGTGCCCGACGTCAGTTACGACCCGCCGTCGGCCGGAAAACCCCGAGGGTCCCCTCTCGCGCGGCAAACCCTATGTACGCTCCTCCGTGAGTCGTTGCGTCGGGGCGTCGATGGCGGGCGAAGCGGTCCAGGCGGTCTGGGTCGAGAAGTACCGGCCCCAGAGCCTCGCCGACATGACGGGTCAGGAGGGGATCGTCCCGCTCCTGCGCGCCTACGCCGCGAAGAAATCGCTCCCGCACCTCCTGTTCGCGGGACCGCCGGGCACCGGCAAGACGACCGCCGCGCTCGCCCTCGCGCGGGACCTCTACGGGGAAGAGTGGCGGCAGAACTTCCTCGAGCTCAACGCATCGGACGAGCGAGGGATCGAGACGGTCCGCACGACGATCAAGGGGTACGCGCGGACGGCCCCGATCGGCGGCGTCGGGTTCAAGCTCCTGTTCCTGGACGAGGCGGACAACCTCACGAGCGAGGCCCAGGCGTCCCTGCGTCGTCTGATGGAGCGGTACTCGGCCGCGTGCCGGTTCATCCTCTCGTGCAACTACTCGTCGCGGATCATCGACCCGCTGCAGTCGCGGTGCGCGGTCTTCCGGTTCCGGGCGTACTCGCCCGAGCAGGTGCTCGCGGTGCTCGAGAAGGTCGCTAAGGCCGAGAAGAAGACGGTCCGGCCGGAGGCGTTCGCCACGATCCTCGCGGCGAGCGGCGGGGACCTGCGCCGCGCCACGAACCTCCTCCAGCTCGCCGCCACGTACGCCGACCCGGTCACCGCGGAGACGGTGAAGGAGATCGCGACGACGCCGCTCCGCGACGAGGTCGAGTCAATGCTCGCGGCGGCGCTCTCCGGGGACTTCTTCTCGGCCCGGACCCAGCTGTTCGCGCTGTTCGCCGACCGCGGCGCGTCCGGCGAGGACGTCCTGAAGGCGATCCACAGCTACCTTCCCGACCTTCCGGAGTCGCTCGTGCCGGCCCGCGAGAAGATCCGCCTCGTGGACTACCTCGGGGAGATCGACTACCGGCTCGCGGCCGGCGCGTCGGAACGCCTCCAGTTGGAAACCGTCCTGGCCCGGCTCGCCCTGTCCAAGAACGAAGGGCGGTAGCGCCGTTGGCCCGGCAGCGATCGATCGATGCGAAGCCGTTGGTCTACCGCCGGGCGGTCGCGCGCGGCGACCTGCGGTTGGCACCCAAGACCCTCGCCGCGGTCCGCAGGGGCCGCGTCGCGAAGGGCGACCCGCTGCGCGCGGGAGAGCTCGCGGGCCTGCTCGCGATGAAGCGGACCCCTGACCTGATCCCACACTGCCACCCGATCCCGCTCACCGGAAGCCGGGTCGAGCTCTCCGTGGGCCGCCGCAAGGTCCACGCGGAGGGCGAGGTCGAGGCCGTCTACCGGACGGGGGTCGAGATGGAAGCCCTCGTCGGGGTGAGCGTTGCGCTGCTGACGGTGTGGGATATGGTCAAGTACCTGGAGAAGGACGCGCGGGGCGGCTACCCGACGGCCAGCATGGGACCGGTGCGCGTCGTGACGAAAGAGAAGGGAACCCGCCGCGGGGGACGACGATGATCGGCGAGCCGGCGGCCGCGCCGGGCCGGCACCACCTCGGCGGCGCCCGTTCGCTCGGGTTCGTCGTGCTCTCCGTCTCCGACACCCACACCGAGGAGGACGACGTCTCGGGCCACCTCGCCCGCCAGCTCCTCACCGACCACGGCCACACGGTCGTCCACTACGACCTGGTGGCGAACAGCGTCGCCGACGTGCGCGAGAAGTTGGACCCGTACCTACGCGAGGCGTCCGTCGAGGCCCTCGTCACCGTCGGCGGGACCGGGGTGAGCTCCCGCGACCTCACCGTGAACGCCCTCGAAGCGATGGGCGGGCGCCCCTTGGACGGGTTCGGCCAGCTCTACCGCGCCCTCAGCTACGCCGAGGTCGGGCCGCTCGCGATGCTGAGCCGCGCCACGCTCTTTCTCGTGAAGCAAAAGCCTGTGTTCGCGCTCCCTGGCTCCGAGCGCGCGGTCCGGACCGCGTTCGAGAAGTTGATCCTCCCGGCGGTCCAGCACCTCGTCGAGGAGCTCGAGCGCTAGGCGCGGCCCGCGCGCATGCTGAGGGCCCCCATCGGGGGCGGGCCGGCGTCGAACGTTTGCGGGGTCGGGCCCTGCAGCCGGCAGAATTCGGACCACGCGGAGTTCGCGTCGATGTGGTGCGCGAGGAGGACGCCCGATGGGGAGAGCGCGCCCCACGCGGTGCGCAGCTCGAACCGGGCGCGCTGGACGTCGGGGCCGTTGTCGAAGAAGAAGAGGTCGACGCCCCGGCCGCGCTCGAGGATCGACTGCAGGTGCTCCTCGGTGTTCCCGAGCGCGAGGGTCCAACGCCCTCGGAGGGTCGGCGCGACGAACTGGCCGACCCCGACGTCGTGGACCGAGGCCGGCCGACCGGCCGTCGGGCCCGGTCCCAGGGACGTGAGCTCGCCCGAACCGTTCGCGTTGAGGCCCGCGAGGATCCACGCCGTCGAGTAGCCGGGTCGGACGCCGGTCTCGACGACCTGACGCGGCCGCAGCGCCCGCACGAGCAGGTACAGGAGCGCCCCCTGCGGGAGCTCGCGCGCGAAGGGGAGCCCCGCGCCCCGCTGGAGGAGCAGGTCGGGGAGGTCGCTCGCGTGGAGGTCGCGCCGCAGGGACTTCAGCTCGGTCGGCGAAACGCCGGCGATCTCGCCGATCCGGTCGACCGACGCCTGGCGGAGGAACACCATGCGCGCGCGGACGGCCTTGCGGGCCGCCGCGCTCAGGAGCGTCGGGGGCCGACCCGATCGCGCTAGGGTCGGGACGGCGTCCCCGGCGAGCTCGGGGCGGGTCGTCGCAGCGGCCCGCGGCGCGGCAGTGGATCGATGCATGAGGGACGGAAGGGTGTTCCCGGTAAATAGGCCGTTCGTCGTGGGGCGGTCCCCGGCGGTCGCAGAACCCGGATGGTGTCGGCCGGGCCACCGAACGGTTTAATATGGTCCGACCTTCAAATCGTACCTACGAGGCAGCCATGACGGTTCAGGAACTCGACGGGGGAGTCTTCGACAAGTTCGCGACAGACAGCCAGGTCGCGGTCGTCGATGTCTGGGCCCCGTGGTGCGGCCCGTGCCGGATGGTCTCCCCGATCGTCGACCGGTTGAGCGACCGGTACAAGGGGCGCGTCGCGTTCGGGAAGTTGAACAGCGACGACAACGGCGAGAAGGCCGGCGCCCTCGGCATCATGAGCATCCCGACCCTGTTGTTCTACAAGCAGGGCAAGCTCGTCGACCGGATCGTCGGGGCGTACCCCGAAGAGGTCATCGACGAGCACATCCGCCGGTTGCTCTGACTCCGCGGCCCGGGGAACGGGCGCCACCGGCCGGTCGGCCGGGGCGCGGTCCGGGGCGGGCCTGATCGTGCTCTGTCGGGAGTGGCCGCGTGACGACCGCGTCGGCCGACACGCAGCTCACCCGCTACTCGTTCCAGCGTAAGCTCGACGAGATCGCCCTCGCGAAGGGGCGCGCGACCGAGCTGATCTCGCTCTACGTCCCCCCGGGCAAGCAGATGTACGACGTCATGTCGTACCTCCGCAACGAGTACGCCCAGAGCTCGAACATCAAGAGCCGGACGACGCGCAAGAACGTGATGTGGGCGATCGAGTCGCTCATGGGGCGGGTCCGCGCGTTCAAGGAGGCGCCGAAGAACGGCGTCGCGTTCTTCGTCGGGAACAAGGCCGTCGGGGCCGACAAGTCCGAGACCGTGACGTTCATCGTCGAGCCGCCCGAGCCGCTCAACACGTACCTCTACCGGTGCGATTCCACGTTCTTCCTCGAGCCGCTCCTGTCGATGGTCCACGAGCCCGAGATGTGGGGGCTCGTCGTGATGGACCGCGCCGAGGTGACGATCGGGCTGCTCCGCGGTAAGCGCGTGGAGCCGCTGCGGAACCGCCAGTCGCTCGTCCCGAGCAAGCACGGCCGCGGTGGGCAGTCGGCCCACCGGTTCGAGCGGATGATCGAGCACGCCGCCCACGAGTTCTTCGTGAAGTGCGGCGAGATGGTCAACGAGCTGTTCCTGCCGCGGAAGGACGCGCTCAAGGGGATCCTCGTGGGCGGGCCCGGTGCGACGAAGGAGTACTTTGTGAAGGAGGCGTACCTCCAGTACGAGCTCCAGCAGAAGATCGTCCAGCCGCTGTTCGACGTCGGGTACACGGACGAGTACGGGCTCCGTGAGCTCGTCGAGCGCGCGACGCAGACGCTCCACGGTCTCGAGCTCACCGAGGAGAAGCGGGTGATCCAGCAGCTCCTCGCGGAGATCCGGCGCGCGGAGAAGGGGCTCGCCGCCTACGGCGAGCGGGACGTCCTCGCGGCGCTCGAGGCCGGGGCGGTCGAGCTGCTGCTCGTCTCCGACGGGCTCCGGCGGCACCGCCTTACGCTGACGTGCGGGAACTGCCAGTCGTCGTTCGCGAAGGTCGTCCCCGACGCCGACGTCGATACCGCGAAGGACGGGCCGTGCCCCCACTGCGGGAAAGGTCCGCTCAGCGTCACGGCCGACGAGGACTACGTCGAGGGGTTGTTCCGTCGCGCCGAGGAGTCGGGAGCGAAGGTCCGCCTCATCTCGACGGAGAGCGAAGAGGGCGAGATGCTCGCGAAGGCGTTCGCCGGTGTCGGGGCGATCCTCCGGTATCCGATGGCGTCGCGCGCCGCGCCGGCGCGCCCGACGGCCCGCTGACCACGCCCCAGCGGCGCCGAACAGAGGGTATATGAACCTCCCTTTCCGATGGGGCGCTTAGGTGGTCACTTGGCGACACCGATGTACACGGGACCGGCGATGAGCATGGAACCGCCCGAAGTGAGCTCCATCCGGTCACTGCTCGGGGTCGTTCGGATCCTCTCCCTGATCTTCGGGATCATCTTCCTGATCGCGGGGCTGGGGTTCGTCATCGCGTCCCTCGCGTTCGTCGGGTTCGGGTTCTTCGGTGGATTCTTCGTGATTTGGTTCATCATCGACCTCGTGATCTTCATCGAGGTCGGCCAGATCCGCGACATGGTCAACGCGGGCCAGTTGCAGGCCGCGAAGGAGAAGACGTTCCTCTGGATGATCCTCGGGTTCATCCTGGGCGGGCTCATCACGGGCATCCTGCTCCTCATCGCGTGGATGAAGTTCGACGGCGCGATATCGGGTATGCAGAGGATGCAGCAGGGCGGCGGAGCGTGGGGCCAGCCCCAGGCAGCCCCCGCCTGGCAAGCGCCCCAGGCGGCCCCCGCCTGGCAGCAGCCCCAAGCCGCACAAGCCCCGATGGCCGCGGCACCGGCGGCCGCGGCGCCGCCCGCGGCTGCCATGACCCCGGCGACCTGCCCGAGGTGCGGGAAGCCCGCGACCTGGATCGCCCAGTACAGCCGCTGGTACTGTTACACCGATCAGCAGTACGTCTGAGCGCGATCGAGCCGCGGCGCGTGCCCAACCCTTTCCCTACCGACCCGGGGTCGGTCGGCCCCGATCACCAGAGATGACCCAGGGGGTCGTCGGCGCTCTCCCCGGGGGGATTTCGGCGAGGAGCGGCCGCGACGGGGGGCGCGGGGCCTGCATCTGCGGGGGGGTACAGGCTCGCGTTCGGGCTTGGGGGCGGGGGGACCGGACGGCGGCGTGCGGCGACGAGACCTCCTGCGATCAAGGCGGCCACGACCACGACGGCGAGAAGGAGCCCGACGGCGCCGACGGGGACCCGCATGGGCAGTTTCCCGGTACCCTGCTGGTTCGGGCACGTGCCCGCGGCGAGGCAGGCGGAGTTGCCCTGGGCGGCCGTGACCGGTTCCGGCTGCGCCTGGAGCACACCCGCGCCGTTCGAGTCCTGCGGCGCCATACCATCGGTCGAGTAGGGGCCGAGCGCCGATACGTCGTTGGACCGCGGACCGTAGCCCGTCGCCGAGGCGATCAGCCCGAGGTGCGGGAGGTGGGACCCGACGTCGATCGTCGCGGTGGCCGCGGAGGCCGAACCGTTCGAGTACGAGGTCCAGGCCTGCTCGCCGGAGCCGAACACGTCGGCGTCCGAGGGCACGAACAGGAATCCCTCGCGCACGTGGAACGGGCCGACGACGAGCAGCGCGATCGCGTCGGTGACCTCGCCCGTCTCGAGGTCGAACGGACCCAAGTCGATCCCGTGCACGCCGACGGTCCCCGACCCCGAGACGTTGCCGGCGACGGATCGGGCGCCGTCGGAGACGGGCCCGGCCAGCGGCGCTTTCGAGAACATGAAATCGGCGGCCCACGACCCGGAGGCCGCGAAGTCACTGGTCGAGTTCCAGGTCGAGCCGGCCCCGACCGACAGGGGGACGAGGCCGAGCGCCGGCGAGAATGCGACCGCCGCCTGCGATTCGGCCTGAACGGTGAAGTAATAGCGGACGGGCTTGGTCGCGAGGAGCACGTGAACCGCCCCGTCGAGACTCTCGGTCATGTTCGCCCGGACCCGGTCCGACGCGTTGAGGATCGCGAGCGCGGGTTCGGGCCCGCCGTTCGCATAGACCGTTCCGTTCGACGTCAGGTTCGCGAAACCGTCCTCGGTCTCCCACGCGCGGAAGGAAGCGTTCGCCGTCACCGCCGCGTTCGCGCAGTTCGGTTTGCAGTAGGTGACGTAGAGGTCGAGCGCCATCGTCCGGTTCGCGTGGAGCTCGGTTACCGAGCCGGACGTGTTGGTCTGGGTAATCACGACGTCCCAACCGAAGAACGCGGTCAGGGCGGCGGTGTAACCCCCGGACGCGTTCGTCCACGTGGCCGAGACGTTCGCCTGCGCGCCGTAGGCCCATACCGGACCGGGCGGCGCGCCCGTGTCGGCGTACGCCGTCGCCGGGCTCGCCGCGGCGATCGGCCCCGCCAGAAGGGTGAGGGCCGCCACGACGGTCGACCACGCGGCCGCTCGACTTCCGGACGCCATTCTCATACGCTCCCGCTCCGACCCGCCCACCGCACTCGAGGGGCTTCTATCGGGAGCGCTCGTCATAACCCCATGTGCACGGACCCGTCGACCCGGTTGGACGGCGTGCTACGGCCTCGCCGTCGTAGGTCGGATCGATGGTGAGGTCGCTCACCGACGCCGAAGGGCGGGTGATCGCCGTGCTTCTCGGCGCCGCGACCGCGAACGAGCGCGAGCGGCTGCGCCGGGTCGGCACCCCTCGCTCGACGTACCACGCCGCCCGTCGGCGGGCGTACGCGGAAGGATGGCTCCGCGACCGGTACGTCCCGGATCCCGGCTACTTTGACTACGCCGTCGTAACGTTCGCGGTCCTGCGGCCGTTCGCCGACCGCGTCGACGACCTCGCGGACCGCTGGTCGAGGGACACCGCGAACGTCCTCAGCTGGACGAGCGCCCAGGTGGCGCTCGGCGTGTTCTTCCACCGTGACCAGGCCGCCGCGACGACGTTCGCCGACCAGGTCACTGACGCGAAACTCGCGAGCGCCGTCACGCTCCTGGCGGCGGACGCGAACGGCCCGACGATCCCCGTGTACTTCGACTACGAGGGTCTGTGGACCCACATGACCCACCTCGAGGGGAACCTCGCGTACCCGACAGGGCTCGGCGGCCGCCGCGCCGACGGTCCGGAGGGTCCGACGAAGCTGACCCCGCACCAGCGGTGGGCCGCGACCGAACTGGTCCGCCGTCCGTTCGAGGGCGAGGAGCACGGGCGCGCGGGTCACCTCGTCGGGCCGTTCGGGCTGCCGTTCTCCCAGCAGAACGCGCTCCGAAGGGGTTGGGTCACCCACCGCGTCTTCGTGGAACCGTCGGTGGTGCCGCCGTTCCAAGGGCGGAGCGCCGACCAGCTCGTTCTCATCACCGGATCCCTACGGACGTCGGCCCGCCCCGAACGGCTCTTCGCGGCGCTGACGAGGGAGTGTCGCGTGTTCCCTTTCCTCTTCGTCGCAAGCCACGGCCGCCTGCTCCTGGGCGCTCTCGGGCGCGGGACGGCCGGTGGCGCGACCGCTGACACGACGGAACGGCGGCCGGTGATGGCGACCCTCCAGGAGTCGCTCGAGGGGATCGAGGTCGTCCAGGAGCCCGTCGCGAGCTTCCGCACCGTCGTCGACCATCGGTACGATCGGCTGCTACTCGCGAAGGGCCGGGCGTAGTTCGCGCGGCCCGGTCGGACCGGAAGAGAGCTACGTCGCCAGGGCGACGGTCCCGGTCCTTAAGGGGATCAACCGTGCTGGAAGGTCGACGGGGGGAACGTCGTCGACCACGGGCCGCCCGCCACGCGCCCGTCCCAGAACGCGAACGCGTCGCCGGAGGGCAACTGCACCACCGAGTGCGTCGCTTCCTGCTCGTAGACGAATCGGTAGTTGAACAGGGCGGGGTGGGCTGCATGGAGCGCGGCCCACGGCGTCGTGCAGTTGCTCGGTTCGCCGAGCCGGGAGACGACGGTGCACGTCGAGTTCACGAACGTGGAGTTTGCCTGAGCGTACGGCCAGAGCCCGAAATCGTCGGGCGCCGACGTGTCCTCGCCCCCGGCGGTGGCGTAGACCCGGACAGTCGAGAGGTTCGAGGGGTCCAACCGGGCGACGGCGAGGTACGAATACGCGGCGGTGAGCGTCGCGTTCGATGGGCCGGGCAGCCGGCCGCACCCGATCGATTGCCACGCGGCCACGAGGGCCGGGGCGACCGTCGTCGCGTACCCCAGCGCTTCGAACGGGTCGGTGATCGTGCCGGCGAGCGCCACGTTCCGGATGAGGCCCGGGTGGTGCCCCGCGATCGACAGGGCTCCGAGGGACCCCATCGAGAACCCGATCAGCGAGACCGAGGAGATCGAGCGCCGGACCTTCTCGTGGGCGATCGCGTCGAGGACGTCCTGCTCCTGCGGCCCACCGCACGGCGAGTTGACGTAGAACCCCGCCAGGGTCCGCGTGTTCAGTGCGATGAGGATGTAGCCGGAGCTCGACGCGTTCGCGAGGATCCCCTGGTTGGACGCGAGACCGACGAGCCCGCCCGAGCCCCCGCGGATGGCGGGTCCGGGTTGGCCCAGACCGTGGAGGAAGACGACGAGCGGGAAGGCGTGACGCGTCGTGAATCCCGCCGGGAGCCATTCGAGGTACGATAGCGGCCAGCCGTCTGTGCTCGCCTTGTAGGAGACGTTGGAGAACGGAGCGTGTGGGCCGAGGGGCACGACGCCGCTCCCGCTGGTGACCGGCGGGGCGGGTCCCGGAGGGAGCCAAGGGGTCACGATGAGCAGGGCTAGCGCGACGACCAGAGCCAGGGCGGCGATCCACTCTCGCAGCCCGGAACCGTTCGCGGGCTGGGTCGCTGACGGAGCTCCGTGCGAGGGGTTCCCGATTCGCTCCATGGGTTCTTTCAATCGTTGGCGTTCCGAGGTGGATACCTTGTTTGTGGATTCTCGGGGATGAGAATCCGGTTGTCCCGAGGAGGACCTGCACAACGGCTTTCGTGTCGGTCCCAGCGGTTCGGGCCAGTGAAACCGGCGGTCGGTCGCGGGGGCACCATAAAGTCCAAGTGCCGGGAAGGACGCGTTGCCGTTTGGGCGTGTAGCCTAGCCTGGATAGGGCACCGGGTTCCTAACCCGGTGGTCGGGGGTTCAAATCCCCCCACGCCCGACCGCCGGATCCAGGCGAGCACACGAACGTCCCTCGGCGCGCGCACCCCCGTTCGGACCTGCGGACCGCGCGACCGATTCGGTACCAAACCCGCCTAGAGGGCGGATACGCGAAGATGGCGCGGGGGAGAAACGCGTCGGCCCCGCCTCGCTCCTTCCGCTTCCGGCTCGGGCGTCGGGCGAAGGGCGCCTGCGCTGCGATCATCCGTGCGAGGGGCGCCGCCCTGCGACGCCGTGCCTGGGCCAACGTAGCTGGATCTCAGGTCCGACCGGCTGCCGATACGACGCGGCAGGTGCGATCCCGGGTTGCCCTGGGGGTCCTTGCCAAAGCCTATAGCGGAGCGCACCGATTACGAGCGAAGCGATACAGAATGTGAAGGAAACCGGAGAGCTGTTCCGCCAAACCAGCGCATCAACGGGGGGTCCGCGCACTTGAGCAGCGTCGTGCGGGTGCCCGCGGAGCTCGACGCGTTCCTCCGTCTTCCCAACCCCCAGGCGTTGATGATCCGCGGCCCACCGGGGTCGGGGAAGAGCATGCTCTCGCTCGCGCTCTTGGAGTCGTTCCATGGGCGCCGGATCTACGTCAGTCTTCGGACGACGCGACAGAACCTGCTCGATCAGATCCCCTGGCTCGGGAAGATCCCGCCCGGCGAGTTCGAGATCGTCGACGCCGCGGATGATACATCCCCGCTCCAGCTCCACGGGCGCGCCGCCGCCGGCACGGAGGGGATCCTCGACGAGCAGGGGCTGACCCGGGAGCAGGAGGAGTTCCTCTGGCTGCCCGGAGCGGTCCAGTCGGCGTGGAGCCTGACGTCCGCTGACGTGCCCACGCTCATCGTCTTCGATTCCTGGGACGCGATCATCGACCAGTACTTCGAACGAGGGCTACGGCCCGGCGAGGTGCTCCCGTCGCGGATGGAGATCGAACGGAAGGTGCTGGCCCGCATGGCCCGGGGGAACATCTCCCTCGTGCTCGTCCTCGAGCGGGACACGCCGTCGGTCCTCGACTACCACGTCAACGGGATCGTCGAAACGTTCCGCCAGAAAGAGGAGGGCCGGCTCGAGCGATGGCTCAGCCTCCCGAAGCTCCGCGGTGTGTCTATCGGGACCGACATGTACCCGTTCACGCTGGCCCGCGGCAAGTTCGCCGCCATCACCCCGAGCGGGCCCGGGGACCGCTACACGCTCGAGCCCCCCGCGCCGGACCCGTTCCCCGAGTCGCCGGGCCTATGGCCCGGGAGCACGGACTACGCCGCGGGCCTCGGGCGGCTCAAGCCCGGCGAACTCACCCTTTTCGAGCTCGATTCGACGGTGCCGCGCGAGA
>Ga0075426_10001116_pt1 | contig 18905 bp, 15 predicted proteins | sample SoiMethybrSBSTD5_FD_75304 | JGI IMG/M metagenome (GOLD analysis project Ga0075426, IMG submission 75304) | Bulk soil microbial communities from a Populus tree surrounding site in Tennessee, USA - Soil MetaG P. TD hybrid SBSTD5 | ecosystem: Environmental > Terrestrial > Soil > Tree plantation...
ACCGATGATCGCGATTTTCATTGTTTTGAAACCCAGGAATGAACCGCCGATGGACGCCGATGAACGCCGATCCAACTACACGGCGGCATCCGCACGAAGAACTATCGACGAGGGTTTATCGGCGTTTATCGGCGTTCATCGCGGATAAACCCTCGCGTGCATCACTCCACTAAGCAGCGACCTTCTTCGGCGGCATCGAGAACGCCCCGGCGCTCTTCAGCTGCTCGACCTTCGCAGCGTCGTAGCCCAGCACGTTCTTCAGCACGTCCTCGGTGTGCTCGCCCAGCAGCGGGCTGCGTTTGATGACCGCGGGAGAGGCCGAGAGCTTGATCGGCATGCCGACGTTGAACCACTTGCCGCGCTGCGGATGGTCGAGCTCGACCCACATGTCGCGGCCGCGCACGTGCTCGTCGTTGGCGAGATCCTGCGTGGACATGATCGGGCCGCAGGGTACGTCGAGCGGATTCAGGATCGCCATGAGCTCGCGCTTGGTGTACTTCTCGGCGAACTTGTTGAGCAGCGTCCACACCAGGTTCTGGTTCTTGCGCCGCTCGCCGATGGTCGCCACGCGCGGGTCGCCGGCGAGCTCGGGCATTCCGATATCGGGGCCGATGCGATTCGCGAGCGCGGTCCAGACCGCTTCCTGGACCACGACGTAAAGCCAGTCGTTCGCGCCGTGGGGCTTGCAGTGCACGGCGTTGCCGAGCTGGCCGCCGCCCGAGTCGTTGCCCGCGCGCGGCACGTCGCCCATGCCCTTGTAGGTCGGAACCGAGTACTCGGAGAGGTCCCCGCGCGTGAGCCGCTGGTGGTCGCGGAACTTCACGCGGCACAGGTTCATGACGCCGTCCATCATCGCGACTTCCACGTACTGGCCCTCGCCCGTGTGCTCGGCCTGGCGCAGCGCCGCGAGAAGGCCGATCGCCAGATGCAGGCCCGTGCCCGTGTCGCCGATCTGGGCGCCGGTCACGAAGGGAGGCCCGGTGGGAACGCCGGTGGTGCTCATGGCCCCGCCCATCGCCTGCGCGACGTTCTCGTAGGCCTTGAAGTCGGCGTACGGGCCGGTCGAGCCGAAGCCCTTGATCGAGCCCATGACGATCTTCGGGTTGATCTCGTGGATCTTCTCCCACGAGAAGCCGAAGCGGTCGAGGACTCCGGGGCCGAAGTTCTCCATGATGATGTCGCACTTCTTCAGCAGATCCACGAACACCTGCTTGCCCTCGGCGCTCTTCATGTTGACCGTGATCGAGCGCTTGTTGCAGTTGAGCATCGTGAAGTAGAGCGAGTCCGCGTTGGGCACGTCGCGCAGCTGCCCGCGCGTCGCGTCGCCCTGCGGATTCTCGAACTTGATCACGTCGGCGCCCATCCACGCGAGCAGCTGCGAGCACGTCGGGCCCGCCTGCACGTGGGTCATGTCCAGGATTCGAACTCCTTTGAGAGCTTCCATAACGCCTCTGTTTTCTCTGTGTTCTCTGTGGTCTCTGTGTTGCGCTTTTATTTTTTCTTGGCCGTCGGGTTGAGCGAGGTGATGCGTCCGCTCTCGGTGCCGCCGCCTTCGTTGATCACCGCGTTCACGAGCGTCGGACGCCGGGTGCGGATCGCTTCTTCCATCGCCGCGCGCAGCTCCTGCGGCGTGGTGACGTGCTTGCCCACGCCGCCGAAGGCTTCCATCATCTTCTCGTAGCGCGCGTCCTTCACGAACACGAGCGGCGACGGATCGGGGCCGCCCGTCGGATTCTTCTCGTCGCCGCGGTAGACGCCGTTGTTGTTCATGATCACGACGCACACCGGCAGGTTGTAGCGGCAGATGGTCTCCACTTCCATGCCGGAGAAGCCGAACGCGCTGTCGCCCTCGACCGCGATCACCTGCTGCTTGCCGATCACGGCCGCGGCGACCGAGTAGCCCATGCCGACGCCCATGATTCCCCACGTGCCGACGTCGAGGCGCTTGCGCGGCTTGTACATGTCGACGATGGAGCGCGTGAAGTCGAGCGCGTTCGCGCCTTCGTTCACGAGATAGGCGTCGGGATTCGCCTTCACGATGTCGCGCACCACGTTGAGCGCGCTCTGGAAGCTCATCGGGCTCGGGTTCTGCGCGAGCGTCTCGGCCATCTTCGCGACGTTCTTCGTCTTCTTGTCGTTGATCGCGTCGAGCCACTCCGCGGGCGGCTTCGGCCAGTTGTTGCCGAGGCCCGCGTTGAGCGCCGCGACGCACGAGCCGATGTCGCCGACGACCGGCGCGTCGGTGCGCACGTTGCTGTCGGCTTCGATCGGGGAGATGTCGACCTGGATGTATTTCTGCCCGCCCCATGCCTTGGACGTCGCGCCGCCCCAGGTCTTGCCCTTGCCGTGCGAGAGCAGCCAGTTCAAACGCGCGCCGATCAGCATGACGACGTCCGCGCCCGGAAGCACGAACGAGCGCGCGGCGCCCGCGTACTGCTCGTGCGTGTCGGGGAGCAGCCCCTTCGCCATCGACATCGCGATGTAGGGAATGCCGGTTCTCTCGACGAGCGCCTTGATGTCGGCGTCGGCCTGCGCGTAGGCCGCGCCCTTGCCGAGGATGATGAGCGGCTTCTTCGCGCCCCTGAGCAGATCGAGCGCGCGCTTCACCGCGTCGGCCGCGGGAATCTGCTTCGGCGCGGCGTCGACGACCTTGATGAGGGAATTCCTGCCGATGGCGGCCTCGATTGACTGCGGGAAGAGCTTCGCGGGCAGATCCAGGTACACGCCGCCGGGACGTCCCGACACCGCGGCGCGGATAGCGCGCGCGATGCCGACGCCGATGTCCTCGGCATGCAGCACGCGGAAGGCCGCCTTGCACAGCGGCTTAGCGATCGCGAGCTGGTCCATCTCCTCGTAGTCGCCCTGCTGGAGATCGACGATCTCGCGCTCGGAGGAGCCCGAGATGAGGATCATCGGGAAGCAGTTCGTCGTCGCGTGCGCGAGCGCGGTGAGGCCGTTGAGGAACCCGGGCGCCGACACCGTGAGGCAGATGCCGGGCTTCTGCGTCATGAACCCGGCGATCGATGCGGCGTAGCCCGCGTTCTGCTCGTGGCGAAAGGAGATCACGCGAAGTCCCGCGGCCTGGAGCTTGCGCGTGAGATCGGTGATCGGAATGCCCGGCAGGCCGAAGACGGTGTCGATGCCGTTGAGCTTCAGCGCCTCGATCACGAGGCTGAAGCCGTCGGTCATCTCTTGCGGCTGCTGCGCGGCGGCTTGGCTGACGCCGGGATCGGTGACGGTACCCATGAGCATGTCCTCTCGGAGGAGCCGGCGCGCGGAGAGGCGCCCGGCCGGAACTAGGGAGGCAGGGCGATCGGGACCCCTGCCGAATCAAGACTACAATGTTAGAAAACCGCCCCGCTGCCCCACCTTGACTCGGGTCAACTTTCAGGGCGCTCCCCACGCATGACCCTCCTTGTGAACCACCCGGAGCGGGCCGCGATCCGCGCGCGCCTGCAGCACAACATCGTGCTCCGGCGGCTGCCCCCGGCCCTCTTCGACGAGCTCGAGCGCGACCTCGTCATCGTCGACTACCGCAAGGGCGACGTCCTCCTCACGCAGGGCGCCCACGACATGGAGCAGTACTTCGTGATCGACGGGATCCTCAAGCGCGTGGTCGCGAGCCAGACCGGCAAGGAGATGATCCTGCGTTTCGCTCAGGAAGACGACATGGACACGAGCTACGCGGCGTGGAAGCTGCACACGCCCGCGCCCTACTCGATCCGCGCCGTCACCAAGGCGCAGGTCGCGAAGCTGGCGCTGCCGAAATGGGCGGGCTTCCTCGATCGCCATCCCGACCTCAAGGAAGACTTCGAGTACGAGATCATGCACCTCATGAGCGAGGTGATGGCGCACACGATCACGCTGCACCTGCTCGACGCGCCGGGGCGCGTCCACCGCTTCATGCGCAAGCACGCCGAGCTCGTCGATCGCGTGCCGAAGAAGGAGCTCGCGTCGTACCTGAATCTTTCGGCGGAAACGCTCTCGCGCCTCAAGCACGCGGGAAAAATCGAGATCTGAGAGCCGGCTCCCGGCCTACTCCTCGGTGGGGGGCGGACGCAGCTTCTTGCCGCGCGCGAGCTCGATCACCTTCGAGATGAGCGGCCAGAAGAGCAGCAGCAGCGACAGCGCCGTGATCGAGCCGACGAGCGCGTTGGAGAAGAAGATGCGCATATCTCCCTGCGACAGCAGCATCGACTGCCGGAACGCGTTCTCGGCGTTGTCGCCCAGCACCAGCGCGAGCACGAGGGGCGCGAGCGGATAGTCGAGCTTCTTGAAGACGTAGCCCATCGCGCCGAAGATCAGCATCAGCCACACGTCGAACATCGAGTTGTGCACGGTGTACGCGCCGATCGCGCAGATCACCATGATCACCGGCATGATGATCGCGAAGGGCACGCGCAGGATCGCGGCGAACAGCGGCACGCACGTGAGCACCACGATGAGGCCGACGATGTTGCCGAGGTACATCGACGCGATCAGCCCCCACACGAAGTCGGGCTTCTCGGTGAAGAGGAGCGGACCCGGCTGCAGGCCCCAGATGAGGAGACCGCCGAGCAGGACCGCGGCGGTGGGCGAGCCCGGCACGCCGAGCGTGATCATCGGCAGCAGCGCGGAGGTGCCCGCCGCGTGGGCCGCGGTCTCCGGCGCGACCACGCCTTCGACGACGCCGGTGCCGAACTTCTCGCCGTCGCGCGACATCTTCTTCGCGATGCCGTAGCTCATGAATGACGCGGGGGTCGCGCCCCCGGGCACGATCCCCATGAGGCAGCCGACCGCGGCGCCCCGCAGCGACGTCTTCCAGTAGCGCGGCAGCTCCTTCCACGTCTCGAGCACGACCTTCATGTTGAGCCTCGCGCGGGTGCCCTTGAACTCGAGGCCCTCTTCGAGGGTGAGAAGGATCTCGCCGATGCCGAAGAGGCCGATCACCGCGATGAGGAAGTCGAAGCCCTTGAGCAGCACCTCGAGCCCGAAGGTGAGACGCAGCTGCCCGGTGACCGTGTCGATGCCGACGGCGGCAAGCGCGAAGCCGAGCATCATCGAGGCGATGGTCTTGAAGGGCGAGCCCCGGCTCATGCCGACGAAGGCGCAGAAGGTGAGCAGGTACACCGAGAAGAACTCGGGCGGACCGAACTGCAGCGCGAAGCGCGCGACGATCGGCGACAGGAACGTGATCATCAGCACGCCGACCAGCGCGCCGAAGAACGACGACGTGAAGGCCGCGGTGAGCGCGGCGCCCGCGCGGCCCTTCTGCCCGAGCGGATAGCCGTCGAACGTGGTCGCGACCGACCACGGCTCGCCGGGGATGTTGAACAGGATCGACGTGATCGCGCCGCCGAACAGCGCCCCCCAGTAGATGCAGGACAACAGGATGATCGCCGAGGTCGCCCCGCCCGGTTGCTGCGCCATCGAGAAGGTGAGCGGCAGGAGGATCGCCACGCCGTTGGCGCCGCCGAGCCCCGGCAGCACGCCGATGATCACGCCGAGCGTGATGCCGGCGAGCATCAGCATCAGGTTGAACCAGGAAAGGGCGACGGCGAAGCCGCCCATCAAGTTGTGGATCTCTTGCATCGCGCGCCTATGCGAAGCCGAAGGCGGCTTCGAGCGGGCCCTTGGGCAGCGGGACCTTGAACCAGATCTCGAACATGACGAAGAACGCCACCGTCGTGCCGATGCTCACCGCGGCGATCCTGAGCCAGCCGTACTTGCCGAGGAAGCGCATGAAGAACGCGATGAAGAGCGCGGAGGGCACGTACATGCCCATGCTCAGCCACGGGTTTTCCATCAGGGCCACGTAGAGCACGCTCGGCACCATCACCACGAGGATCGTGCGCAGCTGCTCCCACATCACGAAGGGCTTCCTGCCCTTCGCGCCCGAGGTGATGGCGTTGTAGAGGATCATCGCCGCCGAGACGATGATGAATATGCCGATGTAGAACGGGAAGTAGCCGGCCTGCGGCCCTTCGTCGCCCCAGCGCGCGCCCAGGCGCTGGCTGTCCCAGACCACGATCGCGCCGAACACGAGGAAGCAAGCCGCCACCACCACTTCCCACGCACGGACCGAGCCGATCGCCTTGTCGCGATTGCCTTCCTGCATCGTTTCCTTCCGAATGCGCCGAGGGCCCCGCGAAGGGGCCCCCGTCACGTCACGGCATGCCTACTTCTTGGCGAGGAACCCGGCTTCCTTCATCAGGTCCTCGTGCAGCTTCTCGTTCTTCGCCACCCAGTCGGCGTACTCCTTGCCCGACATGACGGTGGTGTTGAACGCGGCGTCCTCGGTGAACTTCTTCCATTCGGGAGTCGCCCGCACCTTGTCGAGCACGTCCACGTAGTACTTCACCTGCTCGGGCGTCACGCCGCCGGGCATGAAGATGCCGCGCAGCATCAGGTACTCGACGTTGAGCCCGGAGTCCTTGCAGGTCGGGATGTCCTCCCAGCTCATTTCCTTGGTGACCTTGTTCGGATAGGGCATGCGCTTGCTGTCGAACACGCACAGGGGCCTGAGCGATCCGGCACGCCACTGGGCCACCGCCTCGATCGGGTTGTTCACCGTGGAATCGACGTGCTTGCCGACGAGCTGCGTGGCGACCTCGCCGCCGCCCTTGAACGGGATGTAGGTGAACTTGGCGCCGGTCTGCTTCTCGATGTTGACCGTGATGATCTGGTCTTCCTGCTTCGATCCCGTGCCGCCCATCTTGAACTTGTTGGGTCCCGCGGTCTTCACCGCGTTGATGTAGTCCATCGCGGTCTTGTACGGCGTGTCCGCGTTGACCCAAAGCACGAACTCGTCGAGCGCCTCCATCTGCACCGGCGTGAGGTCCTTCCAGCTGAAGGGCACGCCCGTCGCAAGCGGAGTGGTGAAGAGGTTCGACAGCGTGATGATCAGCTTGTGCGGGTCGCCTTTGGCGCCCTTCACGTCGAGGAAGCCCTCGGCGCCGGCGCCGCCGCTCTTGTTCACCACGACCATCGGCTGCTTCATCAGGTCGTGCTTGGCGATCACCGACTGGATGAAGCGCGCCATCTGGTCGGCTCCGCCGCCGGTGCCCGCGGGCACGATGAATTCGACGGTCTTCGTGGGTTCCCACGCAGCCGCGGGCGTGAATCCCGCGAACGCGATCGACGCTACCGCCGCGGCGCGGATGCAACAACCAAGCTTCGACATCATTTCTCTCTCCTCCTTATCGGTCTTGCGACCACCTGTCGTTTTGTGGGTCCCTTGGGCGCGGATTCTACGCGATCATTCCGCGGGCGGCCTGAACCACCAGCACCGCGGCCATGATCCACAACACCCCCTGGATGAACGTGCGATAGCGCGACGGCGCGATGCGCGGCGCGATCCTGCGGCCGGCGGCGTATCCGGCGTAGGCGCACGCGCACGCCGGAAGCGCGAGCCCGATGCCGTGGAGCGTGAACTGTCCCGCGATGCCGAAGACCGCGGCCTGGCTGAGCTTGCCGACGAGGAAGCAGGCGTTCATGACCTGCGTCATCACCAGCGGGGCGAGCTCGAGGATCGAGAAATAGATGAGGAGCACCGGCAGCATCACGTTCACCGTGCCCGAAAGGAAGCCGGCGGCGAGACCCGCGGCGACCGCGCTCGCGCGCGGGTGGCGCTTCACGACCGCGAGGTCGAGGCGCGCGAGGCGCGCCTGCACCAGGTAGAAGACGATCACCGCCGCGAGGAGAAGCCGCAGCGGATCGGCGGGCGCCCACAGCACCACCTTCGCGCCGATCACCGTGCCCACGAGCACGACGACCGGCACGAGCCAATGCTGCGCGAGGTTGCCGCGCCAGCCCCCGCCGCTGAAGACGCTCATCACGTTGACGATGATGTTGGGCAGCAACGTCACGACGACCGCCTGCCGGACATCGGTCATGAGCGCCACCATCGGCGTCGAGATCACGGGAAAGCCGAACCCCGTGAGGCCGTGGGCGAGGCCCGCGAACAGCACGATGGCGCACACCCACGCCATTCCCCAGCTGGATGCGAGCAGCTCCACGGCATGCGCGCGGCGTCAGTCCGCCGCGGCCGCGTGCGGCATGTTGCGTGGCGGCGTCGAAGCGGCCTCCGCGGCGCGGTCGCGCGCGAGCATGCGCGTTCGCACCGGCTTCAGCACCGCGAGCGCCATCACCGCGGCGATCGCGTTGAGGCACGCGGCGATGTAGAACGCCGCGTGCCAGCTGCCGGTGTGCGTCGTGATGACGCTCGTGAACGGCACCAGCAGGGACGCCGTGCCCTTCGCCGTGTAGAGCAGGCCCGCGTTGGTGGTGGCGTACTTGCCGCCGAACGTGTCGCCGACGGTCGAGGGGAAGAGGCTGTAGATCTCGCCCCACGCGAAGAACACCAGGCCGGTGAGGATCACGAACCAGAAGGGATCGTGCCCCATCTTCGCCAGCGCGACGATGCCGACCGCTTCGAGGCCGAAGGCGATGAACATCGTGGTCTCGCGGCCGATGTGGTCGGAGACCCAGCCGAAGAAGGGACGCGTGAGGCCGTTCAGCACGCGGTCGATCGACAGCGCGAACGTGAGCGCCGGAAGCGTGAGGCCGAGGATCGATACCGGGATGTCCGCGATCTTGAAGTCCTTCGCGATCGGCGCGAGCTGCGCGGTCGCCATGAGCCCGCCGGCGGCCATCATCACGAACATCGCGTACATGATCCAGAAGGACGGCGTGCGCGCCATCTCGTGCCACTTGTACTCGCGCCGGGTCTGCAGCACCTTCGAGACTTCGGGCACTTCGCCCTTGCGCGGCGCGGCGAGGCCGAAAGACAGCAGGAAAACGATGAGCCCCTGGCCGATGCCGAAATAAAGGAACGCGGTCTCGTAGCCCTGCCCCTTGATGATCGCCTGGATGGGAAGAATGGTGAGCGCCGAGCCCATGCCGAAGCCGGCCGCGGTGATTCCGGCGGCGAAGCCCCGGTGGTCCGGGAACCACTTGAGCGCATTGCCGACGCACGTGCCGTAGACCGCGCCCGCGCCGATGCCGCCGAGCGCCGCGGCGACGTAGAGCACCGCGAGCGAGCTCGCATACGCGTTCATCACCCAGGCGACGCCGACGAGAATCCCGCCCCACAGGATCATCGGACGCGGGCCGAAGCGGTCGACGAGCCAGCCCTCGACCGGAACCAGCCACGTCTCGGTGATGACGAAGATGCTGAACGCCACCTGGATCGCGGCACGGCCCCAGTGGTACTTGCTGTCGATGGGATTCACGAACAGCGTCCAGCCGTATTGCAGGTTCGCGACCATCGCCATGCAGACGATGCCCAGGACGAGCTGCAGCCACCGGTTGGAGGGCCGTGATTCGTGTGCTGCGGATGCCATGAAATCTGCTCCGAAATTTCAGTCGGTGGTGGATGCGATGTCTTGTTGTGGCGCCCGGACGGCCGGATGTGCGATCGCGCGCGAGAAACCCGCGCGGGGCGGCTATACTTTCTCTTTCAAAAGGTAGTCGAGTCCGCGGGCGCATGGCCTTGACTTTCATCAAGACGTTGGTCATGGCCGCGGCGATCGCGGCCGCCGCGGCGCCGCGTGCGTCGCCGGCGCAATCGTCGGACGCGGATTTCCTCGCCGCGAAGGAAGCGGCGCAGCGCGGACAGTGGAGCCGGCTCGAGGGCTATCGCGCGCGCCTCGCCGGCCACGTCCTGGAAGCCTATCCGGCGTATTGGCTCCTCGCGGGCAACGTCGAGCGCGCCGACCCGAAGGACGTACAGGCGTTCCTCGCGCGCTACCCGGGATCGCCGCTTGCCGAGAGCCTGCGGCGCGATTTCCTCAGGGCGCTGGGCGCGGCGCAGTCGTGGGAGCTTTTCCGCGCGGAGTATCCGCGCATGTCCGGCGACGACGTCGAGGTCACGTGCTATTCGTTCCAGGAGCGCCTCGCGCGCGGCGATGCCGAGGCCGGCGCCGAAGCCCACGCGCTCTTCGTGTCCGGGCGCGACGGCGCGCCCTCCTGCGACGCGGTGTTCGCCGCGCTCGCCGCCGACGGCCGCATCACGGAAGCGGAAACCTGGGCGCGGTTGCGTTTGCTCGCGGCCTCCGGCAACGTGCGCGAGGCGAAGCGCCTCGCCGCGCTCCTGCCGGCGAAGCGCGCTCCGAACGACAAGACGATCGATCGCATCGCCCGCGATCCCGCGCGCTACCTCGCGCACGAGAAGGTGCGCGCGCTCGACCGCGCCGGCCAGGAGCTCGTGGTGTTCGCGATCGCCCGCCTCGCGCGCGGCAAGCCCGAGGACGCCGCGCAGCAGCTCGCCGCCTGGGCGCCGAAGCTCGCCGCGGATGCGGTTTCGTTCTCGTGGGGCCAGGTCGCGTGGCAGGGCGCGCTCGCGCATCAACCGTCGGCGCTCGATTGGTACGCGCGCGCGAAGGGCGCGAAGCTCGACGATCCGCAGATCGCGTGGCGCGCGCGGGCGGCGCTGCGCTCCGGCGACTGGAAGCAGGTGCTCGACGCGATCCAGGCGCTGTCGCCGCAGGTCGCGCGCGAGCCCACGTGGCGCTACTGGCGCGCGCGGGCGCAGCGCGCGCTCGGGGACGCGGCCGGCGCCGACGCGCTGCTGCGCACGCTCGCGACGGAGAATCACTTCTACGGCCTGCTCGCGCAAGAGGAGATCGGCGCCGCGAAGGCGCCCGACTGGAATGCCGGCTGGCGGCCCGGCGCCGCGGACCTCGAGCGCGTGCGCGCCTTCGAGGGCATCCAGCGCGCGCTCGAGCTCTACCGCCTCGGCCTCGAGAACGAGGCCGCGCGCGAATGGCTGTGGGCGATCCGCGGCTTCGACGATCGGGATCTCCTCACCGCAGCGGAGATCGCGCGCCAGTCGCGCATCGCCGACCGCGCCATCAACACGGCCGATCGCACCGTGCAGCTGCACGACTTCGCGCAGCGCTTCCCCACGCCGCACCGCGAGGCGCTCGCCGCCGCCGCAAGGCAATGGGACCTCGACGAGTCGCTCGTGTACGCGCTGGTGCGCCAGGAAAGCCGCTTCAACGCCGAGGCCCGCTCGCGTGTGGGCGCGGTGGGACTGATGCAGCTCATGCCTGCGACCGCGCGCTGGGTCGCGAAGCAGATCGCGCTCGCTCCGTTCAAGCCGCAGATGCTGGCGAGCCCCGACCTCAACGCGCAGATGGGCTCCTACTACTTTCGCCGCGTGCTCACCGCGCTGGGCCACCCGATGCTCGCCACCGCCGCGTACAACGCGGGTCCCGGGCGCGCGCGCCGCTGGCGCGACGACCGCCCGCTCGAAGGCGCGATCTACGCCGAGACGATTCCCTTCAACGAGACCCGCGACTACGTGAAGAAAGTGTTCACGAACGCGTGGTATTACCATCACCGCCTGACCGGCAAGATCGCGAGCCTGCACGAGATGCTGGGCGTGGTGCCCGGCGCCGCGGGCGACTCCGGCGAGGTCGTGGCGAACATTCCCTGAGGCGCCATGGACATCCAAAGCGTCTGCATCTTCGGCGGCTGCGGTTTCGTGGGACGCTCTCTCGCGGAGGCCGCGGCGACGGGGTCGCTGCGCGTGCGCGTGGTGACGCGCCAGCCCATGCGCGCGCGCTCTCTCACCGTGCTGCCGACGCTCGAGGTCGCCGCGGGCGATCCCAACGACGCGGCGCAGCTCCCGCGCCTTCTCGACGACATGGATGCCGCGGTGAACCTCGTCGGCGTCCTTCACGCCGGCGGCGGCGCGACCTTCCGCTCGGCGCACGTCGAGCTTCCGCGCAAGATCGCCGAGGCCTGCCGCGCCGCGGGCGTGCGCCACCTGCTGCACATGAGCGCGCTCGGCGCCTCGCGCGACGCGCCGAGCGAGTACCTGCGCACGAAAGCCGAAGGCGAGGAGGCCGCGCGCTCGGCGGGCGTGCCGTGCACGATCTTCCGGCCGTCGGTGATCTTCGGCGAGAACGACAAGTTCCTGAACGTCTTCGCGCAGCTCGTGCGCTGGTTCCCGGTGGTGCCGCTCGCGGGAGCGGCCGCGCGCTTCCAGCCGGTCTGGGTCGAGGACGTCGCCCGCGCGATGGTCGCCGCGCTCGGCGATCACCGCACCGTCGGCCAGGCGTACGAGCTCTGCGGTCCGGCGGTATTTACGCTTGCCGATCTCGTGCGCGCCGTCGGCGACATGACCGGGCATCGCCGCGCCGTCGTCGGGCTGCCGGGACCGCTCGCGCAGATGCAGGCATTCATGCTCGAGCACTTGCCCGGCAAAATGATGACGCGCGACAACCTGCGCTCGATGCAGGTCGACAACGTGTGCGCCGGCCCCTTCCCCGACGTCTTCGGCTTCCAGCCCACGCCGCTCGAGGCCGTGGTGCCGCAATATCTCGCGCACGACACGCTGCGCGACCGTTACGACCGCTACCGCCACTACGCCGGAAGGTGACTGCCATGGCAGACCTCACGCTCGTGATCGGCAACAAGAACTACTCGTCGTGGTCGATGCGCCCCTGGGTGCTGTTGAAACAGCTGGGCATCCCGTTCGAGGAGAAGAAGCTGCGCTTCCACTCGAACGAATGGAATGCCGAGATCGAGCGCTGGTCGCCCTCGCGGCTCGTGCCGGTGCTGTGGCGCGGCGACCAGGCGGTGTGGGACACGCTCGCCATCATGGAAGCGGTGAACGAGTGGTATCCGGACCGCGGCATCTGGCCGCACGGCGATCGCGCGCGCGCCTTCGCGCGCTCGGCGGCGGCCGAGATGCACTCGGGCTTCCGGGAGCTGCGCACGCACATGCCGATGAACATCCGCGCCTCGCATCCCGGCAAGGGCATGAGCCCGGAAGTGCAGGCCAACATCCACCGCATTGAATCCCTGTGGAGCGAGGCGCGCCGGCGCTTCGGCGCCGGCGGAGCGTTCCTCTTCGGCGAGTTCTCCGCGGCCGACGCGATGTACGCGCCGGTCGTGATGCGCTTCCGTACGTACGCGGTGAAGGTGGCGCCGGAGACCGCGCGCTACTGCGAGACGATGCTCGCCGCACCCGGCCTGCGCGCGTGGATCGACGAGGCGCTGCAGGAGAAGGAGTTCGTCGCCGAGGACGAGCTCTACGCGACGACCCCGCTCCTGCAAAAATGACGGGGTCAGGTTCGATTTCGTCCCCGTGAAGACCTACGTCGTCGGCGGCGCCGTGCGCGACGAGCTGCTCGGGCTGCCGGTGCAGGATCGCGACCACGTGGTGGTCGGCGCCGATCCCGCCGAGATGGCGCGCCAGGGCTTCCGCCCCGTCGGTGCCGACTTCCCGGTCTTCCTGCATCCGGAGACGCACGAGGAGTACGCGCTCGCGCGCACCGAGCGCAAGACCGGCCCGGGCTACAGGGGCTTCAGCTTCCACGCCGCGCCCGATGTGACGCTCGAGGACGACCTCAAGCGGCGCGATCTCACGATCAACGCGATGGCGCGCGCCGAAGACGGCACGCTCGTCGATCCGCACGGCGGCGAACGCGACCTGCGCGCGGGCGTGCTGCGGCACGTGAGCGACGCGTTCGCCGAGGACCCGGTTCGGATCCTCCGCGTCGCGCGCTTCGCCGCGCGTTTCGGCTTCGCCATCGCGCCCGAGACGCTCGCTCTCATGCGCCGCATGGTGGACTCCGGCGAGGCGGACGCGCTCGTGCCCGAGCGGGTGTGGCAGGAGCTCGCGCGCGGCCTCATGGAGAAGATGCCCTCGCGCATGATCGCGGTGCTGCGCGAATGCGGGGCGCTTGCGCGCATCCTCCCCGAGCTCGACCGCTCGTTCGATCGTCCCGATACGCCGGACCTGCTCGCGGCGCGCCTGGATCGCGCCGCCGAGCGCGGCTACCAGCTCGCCGTGCGCTACGCGCTGCTCGCGCTCGATCTTTCCGAGACGGATGCGTGCGCGCTCGCCGATCGCATCCATCCGCCCAACGACTGCCGCGAGCTTTCGATCCTCGCGATCCGCGACCGGGACCTCGTGCACCGCTGCGGCCTCGATGCCGAGAGCGCGCTCACGGCGCTCGAGCACGCCGATGCCTTCCGCCGGCCCGAGCGGTTGGTGCGGCTCATCGAGGTCGCGGAATGCGATCTTCACGCGGGACCGGCGCACGACTTCGTGCCGCGGAAGATCCTCACGCGAGCGCTCGAGGCCGCGCGCTCGGTGGACGCCGCCGCGATCGCGCGCGAGCATCGCGGCGACATCCCGGGCGCCGTGCGCCGCGCGCGCCTCGTCGCGATCGCCGCGCTACAGCCGCCGACGGGGCACTAGAAAAGAAAAAGCCCGGCTGGGGGACCGGGCTTCGACCTGCTCGGGGAGTTGAGCGGCAACTTGTTGTCCGCTCAAACGATCGCCCCGGTGCTACTTACTTCTTCCTCGTCTTCGATTTCGATTTCGCCGCGGCTTTCACCGTCGCGACGTTCTGCTCGACCGTCTTCTCGACGGTGTCGGCGATCTGCTTGTTGATCGCGACGAGGTTGCCGTAGGCGTTCTGCGCGGCGGCGATCGAGGCCTTCACGTTCTCGACCAGGGCCTCGGAGCCCGCGGGCGCGTACTTGAGCGCCTCTTCGAGCGCGGCGACGGTCGCCTTGTTGAACTCCGCGGCCTGCTTCTCCATCACGCGCTTCACTTCCGCGTTGGTCTCGGCGGTGGTCTCGTAGGCGCTGCGCGAATACGCGTAGGCGCGCTTCATGACCGGCTCGAGGGCCGCGGAGTTGATCGCGATGACTTCATGCACGTCCTTCGCGCCGGCGAGCGACTGCGCGTGGGCGGTCGCCTGCTCGACGGCGTCGCGCGCGGCGCCGAGGCCGAGCTCGGCAAAACGCTCGAAGTTCGCGAGCGTGAGCTGGGCGAAGTACGAATACTGGTTGATGGCAGCTTCGTTGGCTGCCGCGAACTGGTCGATTTTCAACATGGCGTATGTCCTTGGGTTGGTGGCTGGCAGACCGTTTTGCTGCACTGCACAATACCCATTTTAGGCCCCTGCCCCCCGAAGTCAAGGGGTTTCGGCGAAAAAATGTTGCGCTGCGTCACATCGCAGCGACGCCCTGCCGAACCCCTGCCCGATCAAGGAGTTACGCCTAGCGCAGCTGGATCCCCTTTTCCTTGTAGTAGCGCACCGCCCCCGGGTGGAAGGGAATCGGGGACGCGCCGGTCGCCTGGTTCGCGAGCTCGAGGAAGGACGCGTCCTTGTGCACCCTCACGAGCTCCTCCTTCTTCTCGAAGAGCGTCTTCGTGATCGCGTAGACGAGCTTCTCGTCGGCGCCCTCGGGGACCACCAGCAGGTTCCACACGTCGATGTTGGTCGTGTCGCGGGTCTCGCCGGGATAGGCGTTCGCGAGGATCCTGTTCTTCACGTACATCGGGCCGTACTTCGCACGCATCCCGTCCGCGCACTGCCCGTGGTCGATGAGCTTGACCGTCACGCCCGGCGTGGCGGCGAGGTCCGTGATGCTCGGCGTGGGCACGCCGCCGACCCAGGTGAGGGCGTCGATCTTGCGGTCCTTGAGCGCGTTGACGCTCTCCGCCACCGAGAGCCGTTCGCGCGTGACGTCCTTGTTGGGATCGATGCCGCACGCTTCCAGCATGCGCATCGAGGTGATCTCCGTCCCGCTCGCCGGCGCGCCCGTGGAGATGCGCTTGCCCTTCAGGTCGGCGAACTTCTCGATGCCCTTGCCTTCGATGGTGACCACGTGCATGCGGTTGGGATAGAAGACCGCGAGCGTGCGCAGCCCCACCTTGTGGTCCTTGAACTTGTCGTAGCCCATGTACGCGTCCCACGCCGAGTCCGCCATGGTGAAGCCGATGTCGGACTTGCCGCCGCCGATGAGCTGCAGGTTCGCTATCGACCCCGCGGTCACCTCCGCGGTCGCTTCCACGCCCGGCACGTATTTCGAGATCACGGCGGCGAGCCCGCCGCCCAGCGGGTAGTACACCCCGCCCGTGCCGCCGGTGCCGATCGAGAGCCTCACCTTCTTGTCCTGCGCGCCGGCCGTCGCGAGACCGAACGCAGCGACGACTGCGGCGAACGCCGCGATCCAATGTCTCATTTGTCCCCCTCCGTGTTTGACTTCGGCGAAAGGATAACCGATGGCCGCCTGTAGAATCCCACTCCCATGGCCCAAGTGATCGGCGTTCCCAAGGAAGTCTTCCCGGGCGAGAAGCGCGTCGCCACGGTTCCCGAAGTCGTCCCGAAGCTCGCGAAGCTCGGTTTCAACGTCCTCGTGCAAGCGGGCGCGGGCGTTGGCGCGAGCCTCGCCGACCAGGCGTACGCGGACGCCGGCGCGACGGTCGTGCCGGATGCCGCCGCAGTGTGGTCGCGCGCCGACATCATCTTCAAGGTGCGCGCCCCCACGCGCGAGGAAGTGCAGGCGATGCGCGCGGGGCAGATCCTCGTGAGCTTCATCTGGCCCGCGCAGAACCCCGACCTCATGCAGGCGCTCGCCGCGAAGAAGGCGACGGTGCTCGCGATGGACAGCGTGCCGCGCATCTCGCGCGCGCAGAAGCTCGACGCGCTCTCCTCGATGGCGAACATCGCCGGCTACCGCGCGGTGATCGAGGCCGCGCACGAGTTCGGCCGTTTCTTCACCGGGCAGGTGACGGCCGCCGGCAAGGTGCCGCCGGCGAAGGTGTTCGTGATCGGCGCGGGCGTGGCGGGCCTTGCCGCGATCGGCGCCGCCGCCGGCCTCGGCGCCATCGTGCGCGCCAACGACACGCGCCCCGAGGTCGCGGACCAGATCCGGTCGCTCGGCGGCGAGTACGTCCCGGTCGATTACCAGGAGGAAGGCAGCGGCGTCGGCGGCTACGCGAAAGTGATGAGCGAGGGCTTCCAGAAGGCGCAGCGCGAGGTGTTCGCGACGCAGGCGAAGGAAGTCGACATCATCATCACGACCGCGCTCATTCCCGGCAAGCCCGCGCCGAAGCTCATCACCGCCGAGATGGTGCGCTCGATGAAGCCCGGCAGCGTCGTCGTCGACCTCGCCGCCGAGCAGGGCGGCAACTGCGAACTCACCGAACCCGACAAAGTGGTCGTGAGGCACGGCGTCACGATCATCGGCTACACCGACCTTCCGAGCCGGCTCGCGACGCAATCGAGCACGCTCTACGCGACGAATCTCTTCCGGCTCTCGGAGGAGCTCTGCAAGGCGAAGGACGGCGTCTTCAACGTGAACATGGAAGACGAGGTCATTCGCGGCACGACCGTCGTCAAGGATGGCGCCATCACGTGGCCGCCGCCCGCGCCGAAGCTTTCCGCCGCGCCGCCGAAGCCCGCGGCGAAACCCGCGGCGATGCCCGCCACGACGCAGAAGGGACACGGCCGCGGCGGCGAGGCGCTGAAACCCGCGACGCTCGCGATCCTCTTCCTCGTGGGCGCCGTCCTTTTCTCCCTCATCGGCTTCTACGCGCCCCCGGCGTTCCTCGAGCACTTCACCGTGTTCGTGCTCGCGTGCTTCGTCGGCTACATGGTGGTGTGGAACGTCACGCCCGCGCTGCACACGCCGCTCATGAGCGTCACCAACGCGATCTCGAGCATCATCATCATCGGTGCGCTGATCCAGGTGGCGCCGCCGCTCGTCGCCGCGATCGCGGGTGGCGAAGGCGCGCGGCCCGACGAGATCATCCGCTGGATCGCGGTCGTGGGCGTCGCGCTCACGGCGATCAACATGTTCGGCGGCTTCGCGGTGACGCAGCGCATGCTGTCGATGTTCCGCAAGTAGGAGACCGCCATGTCACAGAGCCTGGCGACAGTCGCCTACATCGCCGCGATCATCCTCTTCATCCTGAGCCTCGGGGGCCTGTCGAACCCCGAGTCGTCGCGCCGCGGAAACCTCTACGGGATGATCGGCATGGCGATCGCGGTCGCCGCCACCGTGTTCGGCCCGCGCGTGACACCGGCCGCGCTCGGCTGGATCGCGGGAGCGCTCGCGATCGGCGCGGCGATCGGGCTGTACCTCGCCCGCACGGTGAAGATGACGCAGATGCCGGAGCTGGTCGCGTTCATGCACAGCCTCGTGGGTCTGGTCGCGATGCTCGTGGGCTACGCGAGCTACATCGATCCGGCGGCAACCGCGGGCATGTCGCCGGCGGAAGTGAAGATCCACGAGATCGAGATCTACATCGGCGTGCTGATCGGCGCGGTGACGCTGTCGGGGTCGGTCATCGCGTTCGGAAAGCTCTCGGCGCGCATCAGCGGAAAGCCCCTTCTGCTGCCGGGAAGGCATTGGATCAATCTCGCGGGCCTCCTCGTGGTGATCTATTACGGCTACGCGTTCCTCCAGGTGCACGGCATCCGCGACGGCATGACGCCGCTCGTCGTGATGAGCGTGATCGCGCTCGCTTTCGGCGTGCACATGGTGATGGCGATCGGCGGCGCGGACATGCCGGTCGTGGTGTCGATGCTCAACAGCTACTCGGGATGGGCCGCGGCGGCGACGGGATTCATGCTCTCGAACGACCTCCTCATCGTGACGGGCGCGCTGGTCGGCTCGAGCGGCGCGATCCTCTCCTACATCATGTGCCGCGCGATGAACCGCAAGTTCCTCGCGGTCATCGCCGGCGGTTTCGGCGGCGAGAGCGCGGCGCCGGCGAAGGAAGGCGCGCAGCCCGCCGGCGAAGTGCATCCGATCAGCGCGCCGGAGACGGCCGAGCTGCTGAAGGAAGCGAAGAGCGTGATCATCGTGCCGGGCTACGGCATGGCGGTCGCGCAGGCGCAGCACACCGTCTACGAGATCACGAAGAAGCTGCGCGACATGGGCAAGACCGTGCGCTTCGGCATTCACCCCGTCGCGGGACGCATGCCCGGGCACATGAACGTGCTGCTCGCCGAAGCGAAGGTGCCCTACGACATCGTCCTCGAGATGGACGAGATCAACGGCGACTTTCCCTCGACCGACGTCGCGATGGTGATCGGCGCGAACGACATCGTGAACCCGAGCGCGCAGGACGATCCCTCGAGCCCGATCGCGGGCATGCCGGTGCT
>Ga0075426_10001119_pt1 | contig 18872 bp, 18 predicted proteins | sample SoiMethybrSBSTD5_FD_75304 | JGI IMG/M metagenome (GOLD analysis project Ga0075426, IMG submission 75304) | Bulk soil microbial communities from a Populus tree surrounding site in Tennessee, USA - Soil MetaG P. TD hybrid SBSTD5 | ecosystem: Environmental > Terrestrial > Soil > Tree plantation...
CGACACCGCGGCGCCCTGGCAGCACTTCCGCGCCGCCCGCTTCCGTGCCGCCGAGAACCGCCGGCCGCTCCTGCGCGCCGCCATCACCGGCGTCTCCGCCGTGGTCGGCCCGGACGGCTCCGTTTGGAGCCAGATCGGCGTCTTCCAGGAAGGCGTCCTCCGCGCCCGGGTGGCGGGAAAACAGGGGCTCACCCCCTACGCCCGAGCTCCCTGGCTGGTGCCTCTGCTGTGCACGCTGGCGGCGCTGGGCGGGCTGGGGTTCGGCCGATTCCGGCGCGCTTCTGGGTAGTTGCTTCTCCTTGTCTCCCCTCTCCCGGGGAAAGGGTGGGGGGAGCTGGGAGAGGGGTCGGGGGTGAGGGCTTCCGGGAATAGAACCCTCGCCTCGTGCGGTATAGTTCCGGGGAAGGAGCACGCCATGATCGCCTCTGACGTTCAGCAACGTATCGACACCCTTGCCGAGCAGCTCGCCAATCTCCGGGGGTATCTTTGAGGAAGCCGGCCTCGAAGAGCAGATGTCGGACATCGACCGGCAGATGCAGCAGGACGGTTTCTGGGCCAACCCCGCGCAGAACGCTTCCATCATGCAGCAACGCCGCTCGCTCGAGAGGCGACTTCAGACCCTGAACAGGCTGCGCTCCGACGCCGGCGAGCTCGCCGCGTGGCGTGAGCTGCTGGACGAGGGCGAGGCCGACGAGGACCTCGGCAAGTTCCTCGACCGGCTCGAAGAGGAGCTGACCAAGCTGGAGATGGAGCTCAAGCTCGCCGGCCCTGACGACGACAAGAACGCCATCGTGGCCATCCATCCCGGGGCCGGTGGCACGGAGTCGCAGGACTGGGCGGAGATGCTACTCCGCATGTACTTGCGCTGGGCCGAGCAGCACGGCTACGAAGTGGAGTTGCTGGAGCGCCAGGATGGGGAGGAAGCGGGCATCAAGAGCGCCACCTTCGCCGTGCGCGGTCCGTACGCCTACGGCTATTTGAGCAGCGAGGCGGGCGTCCACCGCCTGGTGCGCATCAGCCCGTTCGACTTCCAGGCGCGGCGCCATACCTCGTTCGCTTCGGTCGACGTCTATCCCGAGGTCGACGACACGGTCTCGATCGAGGTCAACGACAAGGACCTGAAGATCGACACCTACCGCTCGTCGGGCGCTGGCGGCCAGCACGTCAACAAGACCGAGTCGGCGGTGCGCATGACGCACTTGCCGACCGGGATCGTGGTGGCCTGCCAGAACGAGCGGAGCCAGATCAAGAACCGGGCGATGGCCATGAAGATCCTGCGTTCGCGCCTCTACGACCTGGAGATGCAGAAGCGCGCGGCCGAGCAGGCGGAGCGCGAGGGGAAGAAGAAGGACAATTCCTGGGGGAGCCAGATTCGCAGCTACGTCCTCCACCCCTACCGCCTGGTCAAGGATCACCGCACCGGCGCAGAGGTCGGCGACGCCAACCGTGTGCTGGACGGCAACGTCGATCCCTTCATCGAGGCCTGGCTGAAAGGGCAGATGGCCGTGCCGGGCAAGGACGACCTTGCGCTGTGATGCGGGCCCTCACCCCCTTCTGATGCGCATCGACTACGTCTCGCCGCTGCCGCCGGTGCGCACGGGGATCGCGGACTACAGCGTCGATCTGCTGCCGCACCTGGCGGCGCGCGCCGACGTCCGCCTGATCCACCTTCCAGGGCAGCCGGTCGCTCCGGAGGTGGCGGCGCGGTGGCCTCTGGTCGATGCCGGCGAGACGGGGAGGGACGCTCAAGGCGCCCGCGTTCCTCTCTACCAGATGGGGAACAACCGGCACCACGAGGGCGTGCTCGACCTGGCGATGCGGCTGCCGGGCGTGCTCACGCTCCACGACATCCTGCTCCACCATCTGCTCCTCGACGTCACCCTGGGCCGCGAGCTGTTCGATCCCTATGTGGAACGCCTGACCCGCGATCACGGCTGGGTTGGGAAGGCGGCGGCGGTGATCAAGCGCTGGGGAGCGTACGGCGATGCGGCGGTGTTCGCCCTTCCGGCCCACCGCACCTTGCTGCGCCGGCAGCGCGGGGTTCTCGTGCACAGCGCATGGGCCGCCGGAGTGATCCGCGAGGAGGTTCCCGAGGTCCGCGTGCGGACGATCGCCATGGGCATCCCCCTGCCGCCGCCGCCCGATCCGCAGGCCGGCCGTGAGCTACGGCTGCGCTTCGGGCTGCCGGAGAGCGCGGCAGTGCTCGGCTCGTTCGGCTTCCAGACTCCCATCAAGCGCACGGCGGCCGTCATCCGCGCGCTGGCGGCACCGGGGCTGGAAGGGGTCCATCTCCTGGTGGTCGGCGAGGTCTCGCCGATGATCGATCTGGAGGGCGCGGCGCGGCGGGCCGGAGTGGCCGAGCGCGTCCACCTCACCGACTTCCTGCCCTATGACGACTTCGAGGCCGCCATCGCGGCGGTCGACCTCTGTCTCAATCTCCGCTATCCGACGGCGGGCGAGACCTCGGCCTCTCTCCTGCGCGTGATGGCGCTCGGCTGCCCGGCGATCGTCTCCGACTACGCGCAGTTCGCCGAGCTGCCGGACAGCGCGGCGCTCAAGGTGCCGTTGGGAGACGAGGAGGCGGAAATCCTGGCAGCGCGCCTGCGCGAGCTTCTCGCGCATCCCGAGCGGCTGCGTGAGATGGGCGCCGCGGCGCGTGAGCACGTGCGCACGCGGCACGATCCCGAAGCTGCGGCAGAGGACGTCACTGCGGCGATCCGCGAGTGGCGGGAGCTGCCTCCGCCTGGCGATCGATCGAGTGATGACGACCTGGCTCAGGTGCCGCCACCGTCCAGCCTGGCCTGGGGCCGCCTGGACGGCGAGATGGAGGTCGAGGGCGCCGAGCTGCCGTGGCCGGAAGGCGCGCGCCGGACCCTGCGCATCCGGCTGCGCAACCGGGGCTTCGCCCGCTGGCTGGCGGGAGAAAAGGGTCCGGGCGGCATCGCGGTGGTGGTCAAGCTGTTCGTCGACGGTGAGGACCTCCTCGCGCACCGCCGCTGGCTCGCCCTGCCGCGCGATCTCGCGCCTGGTGAGGAGGCGGTCTTCGAGACCGATGTGCGCCGCCCGCCGGGCCCGCCCGGCGCTGCCCACCTGTGGATCGAACCCCAACTGTTCGGAGGCCTCGGGATCTCCAAGTATGGCGGTCCCTACTGGGAGCGGCGCCTGTGAAGGTGCTGGCGGCCGCCCTCAAGATCGGCGGCTGGTCGGTCCTCGGTCTTCTTCTCCTCGGCACCCTCGTCGGCGCCCTGCGCTTCGACCGCACCGGCCGGCCGGGGCTGGTGGGCGACGAAGCGACGTTCGCCATGCAGGCAGCGAGCCTCGCCTGGGACTTCGACCTGCGCTACTCGCGGGCCGACTTCGACCGCTTCGTGGCGCAGTGGGGCGGTCCGCCCGACGGCCTGATCCTGCAGAGCCGCGACAACGGAGCCCACCTCACCTACGGCAAGCCGTTCCTCTACGCGCTGGCCATTGCTCCTTTCGTGCGCGTCGCGCCGGTACGCGGCGGTCTGGTCGCCAACGCTCTCTTTTTGGCACTGGCGGCGATCCTCGCCGCGCTCTCTCTCCAGCGCCGGATCGGCGCCGCCGCGCCCCTCTGGGTGGCGGTCTTCCTGTTCGCCTCAGTCTCTTTCGCCTACACCTTCTGGGTGCATGCAGACGCCTTTCTCCTAGCGACCACGGCCGCCGGCCTCGCCCTGGTCTACTGGGGAGAGCCCGAGACGAAGGAGCCTCTCCCCCAGATCTGGGGCGAGCCGCCGCCGGCGCGGTTCGCGTTCTGCCGCTGGCTCCTGGCCGGCGCGCTCCTGGCCGTAGCGGGGGCCTTCCGGCCCTTCTATCTCGCTCTCCTTCTACCCGCCGGGATCGCCGCCTGGTCGTCCGGGCGCCGCCGCGCCGCGCTGGGTGGTCTGGTCGCCGGCGCCCTCGGCCTCTTGCTGATCACCTCCGTTGTGCAGTGGTCGGCGGGCGGCGACTGGAGCGGCTACGGCGGCGAGCGCCAGGGCTTCTATCCGCGGACCGGCTATCCGGAGGTGGACTTTCCGGCCAGCCGCTGGCATGCATCGATCCAAAAGTGGGGCAACACCGCATGGCTCCAGGAGGGGGGAATCGAGCCCAGCTTCGATCCCAAGCTCCTGGGCTGGAACACGCTCTACTTCCTGGTGGGGCGAGACGTCGGCGTCCTGCCCTACTTTCTGCCCCTGCTATTGGGTTTCCTGGCTTGGCGCGGCGACCGCGGTCGCTGGGCTCTCCCCCTGGCGGTGGCGGCGGCGATCCTCGGCTTCCTCGTCATCCGGCCGTTCAACTTCTACGGCGGCGGCGGCGCCATCGCAAACCGCTACTTCGTGCCGCTCTATCCCGCGCTCTGGTTTCTTGCCGCGCGCCCGTTGCGTGCGGTCTCCGCAGTCGCGGCCGCCGCTCTGGCCACGGCCGCGGCGGCGCCTTTCCTGCTGCCGCTGTGGTCCCATCCCACGGCTTTTCCGGTCGGCGACGACGGGCGCTATGCGTACGTCTCCGCCTTCGCCGAGCGCTGGCTCCCCTACGAGACCACACAGAGTCACGTTCCTGGCGGCCAGGACGTGGCGATGAACGGGCTGTGGATCAAGCTGCTGAGCCGCAACGTCTACCGCAAGAGCGAGACAACTCTCCGCCTGGTGGGCGATGGGCAGGGCGAAATCCTCGTCGGCAGCCCCCACCCGCTCGAGCGGGTCTACTGCGAATTCGGCCCCGAGGCGCCGGTCAAGTTGGAGGTGGGCAAGCAGGTCCTGCGGCCGGCCCTCCTGCGGCCAAACGGCTCCGAGACCTTCGACGTGCCGCTGAACGGGCCGCGGGCGGTCCATCCCATGTGGTGGACCAAGGACGACTACTATCTGTATGAGCTGCACCTGCGGCTGCCCGGGATGCCGCCGATCCCTGTCAGCCTGCGCATCGAGCCCGCCCAGGATCTGATCCTGCGCCGGAGCCGGCCGCTGAAGGCGGAGTGAGCGATGGAGAGGGCGACGGAACGCAAGAGCTGGATCCTGGACGCGCGGGACCGCCTGGCCTCGCCGCCGCCGCGGCGCCTGCCGCCGAGCGACCTGCGGCAGGCCGCGGTGCTGGTCCCCTTGTACGTCGACGCCGGGGAGCTGTGGACGGTCCTCACCAAGCGCACCGACACCCTGCCGAGCCACCGCAGCCAGATCGCCTTTCCGGGCGGCGGCCGCGAGCTCAAGGAGGATCCCTGGGCGGCGGCGACGCGCGAAGCGCACGAGGAGATCGGCTTGAACCCGGCGGCCGTGCTGCGCCTCGGCGAGCTGGACGAAGTGGAGAGCCCGGCCGGTTTCCGGGTCATCCCTTGCGTCGGCGCCATCCCGTTCCCCTTCGAAGCCGAGCCGAACGCGGCCGAGATCGCCGAGGTCTTCCGTCTCCCCCTCTCCGCCTTCGCCAATCCGAAGCTGGTGGAGGAGCGCCCGGTGAGCTTCAACGGCGTCGAGCGCACCCTGCGCATCTATCACGTCGGCCGGCGCCAGATCTGGGGCCTGACCGCCCGGATCCTCCAGAACCTGCTGGTGCGGCTGGGGATGGAGAGCGGGGAAGAGACGTGAGATCCATGGAGACCGCGATGAAATCGTTCCCGCTGCCCGTCCTGGCGCTCCTCTGCCTCCTCTGCGCCGCCTGCGCGTCGGCGCCTTCCCGGCCGCGCTATTCCCCCGGCTCCCTCGGCGCCCGCATCGACCAGATCGCGCTGCGCAACAACGGAGTCAACGTCGCGGTCGCCTACCAGCACCTCGGGACGGGCGCCACGTACTTCCACGAGGAGACCGAGTCGTTCCACGCCGCCAGCACCATGAAGATTCCGGTCATGATGGCGCTCTTCGCCGCGGTCGAGAACGGCACGCTGCGGCTGGACCAGCCGATCGCGGTGAAGAACGAGTTCCAGAGCATCGTCGACGGCACGCCGTTCTCCCTCGACGCCAAGGACGACGGCGATCCGGATCTCTACCAGGCGGTGGGCGGCACCCGCACCCTCGAGGAGCTGATCCGCCGGATGATCACCCGGAGCTCCAACCTGGCCACCAACATCCTGATCGAGAAGATCGGCGCGTCGACCGTCACCGACCTCATGCGGCGCCTCGGCGCCCTCGACTTGCGCGTCCTCCGCGGCGTCGAGGACGACAAGGCGTTCAAGGCGGGGCTCAACAATCGCGTCACCGCCAAGGACCTCGCCATCGCCCTGCGCGCCCTGCTCCCCGACGCCAAGGACCCCCTCTTCTCCGCAGCGTCCAGGGCGAAGATGATCGACATCCTCAAGGCCCAGGAATTCAACGAGAAGATCCCCGCCGGCCTGCCCAAGGGGACGCCGGTGGCGCACAAGACCGGCGACATCACAGGCATCCACCACGACGCGGCCATCGTCTTCCCGCCCGGCAAGGAGCCCTACATCCTGGTCGTCCTCACCGCCGGCTTCCAGGATGAGAAAGCCGCGAATCGCCTGATCGCCGAGGTCTCGCAGGTCGTTTGGGACTCCCGCGAGCGCGAGGGGAAACCGCCCAAGGCGAAAGAGGCGCCGAGGGAGAAGGACGGCGGGTGAGCCCGGGGAAGGTGGCGAGGGACAGGACCGGTGTTCTGCTAGGATGTCCGGCATGGATGACCACCGTCGCGCTTACAGCCTCAAGGCTCCTGGCCCCGCAGGCTCACCTCTGAGCTTTCCCGGCCGGCGCTCCTTCCCTCCTCTCGACGAGCACCTGGTCGAGCCCGAGGTGACGCGCGACGAGATCATCGGCGGCCGGCGGGTGGTCGCCATGCCGGCCAAGGAGCCTCACGCCACCCGGCAATTTCAGCTCGACTACGTCCTGGAGCCTCACATTGCCCCCGGGTATCTCGGAGCGGCAGACCTGCTGACGCGCGTCGACGTCGATTCGGATTTCGCCAGCGATGCCTGCGTGTACAAAGACGAGATCGATCCGCAGACGGGCACCCGCTACCTCGAGGAGCTCGCCTTCGAAGTGGTGTCGGAGCAGAACGAGGCGGATGTAACGGAAAAAGCCTTGAGGATGCACCGGCGGGGGGTGCGGAGGATCTTTGCGATTTTCGTCAAAGGAGTGCGGCGGGTTTGCGAGTGGTCCTCGGAGAGCCGGAGTTGGTGCATCTTGGACGCCTCCTCTCATATCGAAGACTCCTGCCTCCAGGTGCCGCTTCCGGTGGCCGCTCTTCTCGATGCGGCGGCGGCGAATCAGGCTGTGGTCGAGGCCCTGGCCGCCCAGGGCGATCCGACGATCCGGAGACGGGAAGCTGCGGCGAAGGCGAAGACCATTCTCCAGTTCTTGGATGCCCGCGGCATCACCGTCAGCTCGCCCCAGCGGGAGGAGATCTTGCGCTGTGACGATCTCGACCATCTGGACCGCTGGGCGCGGCGCGCCGCCTTGGCTTCCTCTGCGGCCGAAGTCCTCGCGGAGTGACCGCTCGCTTGACCGCGGGGATGGGTCATCGCCCCTACCGCGGCACCGGCCCCAGGATCTCCCCGTCCTCGCCCAACGGCGGATACGGCACGCCGCGGCGGCGGCAGAGGGCGGCCATCCGAGGGTAAGCCCACTCGAAAAGGGTCGTGCGATAGATCTCCGGATCGAGACGCGGACGGTCGTAGAGGCCGGCGGCGAGGCGCTGGCGCTGGGCTTCGAAGAGGATTAGCGCGGCGGCCACCGAGACGTTGAGCGAGGTTCCCATCCCGCTCATGGGGATGATCACCCGACCATCCACCGCGGCGAGAGCCTCGTCGGTCACTCCGGTGTCCTCGTTTCCCAGCAGGATGGCGGTGGGCAGGGTGAGGTCGATCTCGCGGTACGGCACTGCGCCCGGGAAAGGGTGGGCGGCGAGGAGGCGCAGGCCGCTCTCCCGGAGATGGGCGATGGCGCCGGCGAGCGTCCGGTGCTTGCGCACGGGCACCCACCGCCGGTTCCCTCCCGAGGCCGGCCGGGAGATCTTGAGGCGCCCGCGGGGCCAGACAGCGTGCGCCTCGAGCACGCCCACGGCGTCACAGCTCCTCAGGATCGCCGCCAGGTTGCGCGGCACGTCCACGTTCTCCAGGAGGACCGTGAGGTCCGGCTGACGGCGGCCGAGGACGTCGCGGAGCCGATGGAAGCGGCGCGGCGTGGTCATTGCGGTAAACTAACCCGGAATGGAGGAGGCACCCCGCATGGCAACCATGGAACGCATTGGGAGCAGCACCCTCGACCGGATCGTGGGCTGGCTGGGCGACGAGGCGGAGAGTCTCCTCTCGTATACCGTCAAGGGCATCGGCAAAGAGCAGCTCATGCTCCCCGGCCGCGACCATGTGGACCAGGCCTGGGGCGCATCCGACCGCAAAGCGCCCGTGCTGGTCAACCTGCAGCGGCTGTATGGCACCGGCCGCCTGGCCAACACCGGCTACATGTCCATTCTGCCGGTGGACCAGGGCGTCGAGCACTCGGCCGCCGCCTCGTTCGCTCCCAATCTGGAGTACATGGCCCCCGAGAACATCGTCGAATTCGCCCTGGCCGCGGAATGCAACGCCGTGGCGTCGACGGTGGGCGTCCTCGGCGCCGTGGCCCGCCGGTACGCGCATCGCATCCCGTTCATCGCCAAGATCAATCACAACGAGCTCCTGACCTACCCGAACAAGTTCTCCCAGATCCTCTTCGGCCAGGTCGAGCAGGCGTGGGAGATGGGCGCCGCCGCCGTGGGCGCCACCGTGTACTTCGGCAGCGAGGACTCGGACCGCGAGATCGTGGAGATCGCCGAGGCGTTCCATCACGCGCACGAGCTCGGGCTCGCCACCGTCCTCTGGGCGTACTTGCGCAACGACGCGTTCAAGAAGGACGGCGTCGACTATTCCACGGCGGCCGACTTGACGGGCCAGGCCAATCACCTCGCGGCGACCATGCAGGCGGACATCGTCAAGCAGAAGCAGGCCACCAACAACGGCGGCTTCAACGCCATCAAGTTCGGCAAGACCAGCCCCCGGATCTACGGCGAGCTGGTGGCCGACCATCCCATCGACTGGACCCGCTGGCAGGTGGTGAATTGCTACATGGGCCGCGCCTCCCTCATCAACTCGGGCGGCGAGTCCAAAGGGGCGGACGACCTCGCCCAGGCCGTGCGCACCGCGGTCATCAACAAGCGCGCCGGCGGCTCGGGCCTGATCTCCGGCCGCAAGGCGTTCCAGCGCCCCCGCCAGGAGGGGATCGAGCTGCTCCACGCCATTCAGGACGTCTACCTCTGCGACGAGGTGACGATCGCGTAAGGCCGTGCGACGCCGGCTGTCGCTCACTACCCTCGCGATTCTGGCTGTCGCGTCCGGCCTGCCGTCTGCCGCCGCAGCCTTGCATCCGCCGCAGCCCCCGCAGGAAGGCAAGACCGGGATCGTCTACACGGAGAACCTGGTGTTCTCCCTGTCCGCGCCCGAGGGGTGGGTGCTGGACAACCATTCGGCCGTCCAGCAGAGCCTTCCCGCCGTCCTCTATCCCCGCGGCTCTTCCTGGAAGGAGGGAGCGGCGGTCATGTACCCCACGAGCGCCCGCAAGCCCGCCTCGGAGCACCCTCTCCAGGACGTGATCGAGGAAACCCTCGGACAATTTCGCGCCGCCTCGCCCGATCTGCGGGTGGAGACCCTCGATCGCGCGCCGACCGGCGACGCGCGGACCGCGGAGGTCCGCAAGCTGTCGGGGGAACGGCAGGGCAACGTCGAGGCGATCGCCTTCATCGAAGAAGCAGATCGCGTCGTCCTGCTGGCCCTCTCCACCCGCTCCGAGGCCGATTTCGTGGCGGCGCTGCCCGCCTTCCGGCAGCTCGTCGGCTCCTACTCGTATCTGAGCGACAAGGTCCTCCTGCCGCAGACTCCGCCTTGACGTCCACCTGACCGGATGTTCCAAGGAATTGGATTCTTCGTTTTGGAGTAGAGGCCTGGCCGCGCCGTGCTCGATGGCCGGCACAACGCTTGCTGTCAGCCAAGCCCAAACAGCGAGAAGGGAGGCGCGGATGCGATCGAAGGCTCTGCAGACGATTCTCGTGGCCGGTTTGATCGCCGGGACGTTGGACATCTCGGCGGCGTTCCTCTTTAGCGCTCTGCGGGCGACCAATCCACACAGCCCGATCTGGGTCCTCCAATCCGTCGCCAGCGGCCTGCTGGGCGCGGATTCGTTCAAGGGCGGATGGGCAAGCGCGGCTCTCGGCGCGGCATGCCACTACCTGATCGCGCTCACGGCGGCGGCGGTCTTCTATGCCGCGAGCCGGAAGCTGCCGTTTCTGGTCCAGCACGCGGTGGTCAGCGGGCTCCTCTATGGCATCGTCGTCTACTCGGTCATGAATTTCGTCGTGTTGCCGCTCTCCGCCTTTCCGTTCAAGCTCTCCTACCCGCCGGCCGTCCTTCTCAGGAGCTCGCTGATCATCATGGTCTGCGTCGGTCTGCCGATCGCTCTCGTCGTGCGCCGGGCTTCCCGCTGAGACCTGCGCTGGCCGCGCCGGTCGCGCTAGAATGGCGCAGCGTTCTCACGAGAAGCTGCCCATGATGGAAAAACCGCTCGTCTTCATCAGCTCCACCTCGGATCTCGCCGAGGAGAGGAAGGCTCTGCTCGCCAACCTCGGGCCGCTCTACCAGCCGTACCTCTATGAAGAGGACCGGGCGCGCCGCGGCACCCCCGAGGAGCACTGCCGCGTCATGATCGAGTCGTGTCATGTCTTCGTGGGCATCCTCGGCGCCGCCTGGGGCAGCGCCTTCCCCGGCGACCCGCAACGCTCGATCGTCGAGTGGGAGATCGACACCGCCCGGAAGCGGGACGACTTGGAGATCCTGACCTTTCTCAAGAAGCTCCCGCCGGGCGTCGACGTCGATCCCCGCCAGAAGAAGCTCCTGGAGGAGGTCACCGGCTTCGAGCACGGCCTGTGGTGCAAGGTCTTCGACTCCGCAGAGAGCCTGGTCCAGCTCGTCCGCAGCTCTTTGGAGACCTGGCTCGTCGAGCTCTGGGCGCGCACGCAGAAGGCGCGGCTGGGGGCGGCGTTCCGCCTGCACCGCGTGCTCCTGTGGGTCGCGGCCGCGGCGGCCCTCGCCCTGCTGGCCCTCGCCGTCACTCCGCTGCGCGCGCAGATCACTACCGCGGCCCTGATCGGCGCCAGCGCCTGCGTGGCGACGCTGGTCCTCGTCTGCATCGTCTGGCTCCTGGCCGAGACCGGAGGTCCCCATGACAGTCCCGGATGACGTCCCCGCTGGCCGGAGCGAGCGCATCGAGCTCGCCGTGCAGCGCGATCTGGCTCGCCGGCGGCGGCTCATGCTGCTCTACCTGCTCCTGCTCCTCATCCCGCTCGGCGTGACTGGCTGGTTCATCGCCGCCGGGCACACCGACCAGCAGGCTGTGCAGCAGACCGTCCAGAAGGCGGTGGACAGCCGGGTGGCGCCGATCGAGCAGCGGTTTAAAGGGATCAAGGTCGAGAGAATTGAGGACTTGGACAAGGTCCTGCCCGCGGTGCAGAGCGCCGCCCAGCAGATCGATGCCCAGAAGGCGCAAGTGACTGCGCTCGCCCAGGGACAGGAGAAGCTCCAGCGGCAACTGACCGACGTGGCGAGCGGAGTCGAGGAGATCAAGCCGCAAATCCGCGCCTTGACGGCGCTCGCTCCTGCCCCCGACCTGACGCCCAAGCTCCAAGCGCGCCTCGACATCCTGGAGAAGACGGTGACGGGGCTCCGGCAGAGTCAGGCCATGATCGCCGACCAGCAGAAGCGCATCACCGTGAGCCTGGAGCAGCTCCGGATGGAGAAGCCGGTGTCGCCCGGAGGCGCAGCCGATCTGGGGAAGCTCGAGGAGCGTCTGCGCGCTCTCGAGCAGAGCCACGAGGTCGTCAAGCGGCAGGTCCTGCAGCTCCGGCCGAGCCAGAAGCCGCCGCAATAGGGACGGCCGGTCCGCCATGGCCGTTCTCCTCGCTCTCCTGCTGAGCTTCGGGCCGGCCCTGGCCTGCGCCGCTCTCGTCTATTGGCTGGACCGCTACGAGAAAGAGCCGCGGATCCTGCTTGGCGCAGTGTTCGGCTGGGGAGCCGTGGTGGCCATCGGCGCCGCGCTCGTGGCGCAGATGGTGCTCGGCGGAGTCTTGTCGCTGGCCACCGGATCGGCGAAAGCCGCCGACATCGCCGGGACGACGGTGGTCGCGCCGCTCACCGAGGAGAGCCTCAAGGGCTTCGCCGTTCTCGTCGTCTTCCTGGCGCTGCGCCAGGAGCTCGACTCCGTCCTCGACGGCATCGTCTACGCGGCCGTCACGGCTCTCGGGTTCGCCGCCAGCGAGGACTTCTTCTACCTGCTCGGCGAGTCCGTCGACAAGGGCGCCCACGGCCTCTTCAGTCTCTTCTTCCTGCGCGTCGTGCTGGGGATCTGGGATCACCCCTTCTACACGGCGTTCATCGGCATCGGCTTCGCCGTTTCGCGGCTCAGCCGGTCGAGCCTGGTGCGCTGGCTGGCGCCGCCCGCCGGCTGGGCGGCGGCGTTCGGGTTCCACGCCCTGCACAACACCTTGGCGACGCTGGCGGACGGCGCGCCCGCGTTCGGCGTCGGCATGTTCCTCCTCGACTGGACCGGCTGGCTGTTCATGGGCGTCCTCATCCTGGTCTCGATCCGCCGCGAGGGACGGCTGGTGGGCGCCCATCTCGCCGAGGAGGTGGAGCACGGGCGACTGACCCTCGCCCAGTACCGCACGGCGGCGTCGAGCTGGGGCCAATCGGAGGCCTGCCTCCGTGCCCTCGTCAACGGGCGCCTGCGGCCGACGAGCCGCTTTTACCAGGTCTGCGGTGAGCTCGCCCACAAGAAGGACCAGCTCGCGCGGCTTGGCGACGAAGGCTGCAACGCGGCGCTCGTCGCGCAGCTTCGCGCCGAGCTCGCCGGGTTGTCGGGAGAGGCGGTGGCGTAGCGTGCGCCGTCAGAGCGGCGACTCTTGCATCGCCACCCCTTCGAGCAGCGCCCGGATGCCGTCCATCTGCGCGTCGGCGTCGGCCTCGCCGATCTCCATGAGCTTCTCCAGGTAGTCGGGCTGGAACATGAGCATGGAGAGGAAGTCGGAGGTGCTGCTCTCCTGGGCGCCGATGCTGCGGGCGAGGAGGCGGAAGGTGTCGGGGAGGTGCGGCTCGTAGGCCACCGCCAGCTCGCCGAGGTCGACCGAGGGGCGCACCACCAGGATGTCCACCGGCCGATAGGCGCCGCGGTTCTCGGGCGGGATCTTCGCGATCAGCTCGTTCAGGCTTTTCATGCGCCGCACGTCCTCGTCGAGCACGTCGAGGAAGATGGCGTCGAGGAGCTGTCCGAGGATGTGGGCGACGGGCGGGTAGCCTGTGACCTGCGGCCGGTCGGCCTCCTCATGGCTCGGCATGTAGTGCGGTGAGATGGCGAGGATGCGCGAGGCGCCCAGGCGCAGCGCCGGCGAGAGGGGAGCGGAGAGACGGACGCCCCCGTCCCCGTACCACGTGCTGCCCAGGCGTACGGCGGGAAAGACGAGCGGCAGGGCGCAGGAGGCCATGATGTGCTCGGCGGTCAGCCGGATGTGCTGGCTGGGGCGTAGTGGTTGGGTGGAAGGGACGATGGAGTCGCCCTGGACCCAGGTGACGGACTGGCCGGTCATGTAGTTGAGCGCGGTGATGCAGATGGCCCGCAGCTTGCCGCTCTCCAGGTTGCGCTCGATGCCGACGAGCTCGCCGTCCACGGTCGAGGCGCCGCGGCAGATGGTCTGCCGCAGCGGATCGGTGTCCAGGAAGCCGCGCAGCTCCGGTCCGATAAGGCCCTCCCCCGTCGCCAGGCGGGCCGCCCAGCGCGCCCAGCGCAGGACGTCGCCGGCGAGGGAGGGCGGATCGACCCGGAAGATGTCCTCGACGTGCAGGCGCCCCCAGATTGCGGACAGCTCGCGGGCAGCCTCGGCGGTGGTGCCGGTGTAGGTGGCCAGGAAGCCGGCGTTGATGGCTCCCGCCGAGACGCCTGCGATGATGGGGAAGCGCATGTCCGGCAGGTGCTTGGCCATCGCGCGCAGCACGCCGACCTGGTAGGCCGCCCGCGCGCCGCCGCCGGAGAGCACGATGGCGAGATCGTCGCCCCATGGCGCGACGGTCCCCGGCTCCCGGTCGCGATGCCCCACGCTCATCTCCTCCTGATTCTCTGCGAGAAGGCCGGAGAAGGGAAACTCTGGTCACCCGGCGGCCGGCCATGGCATGATCGCCGGCATGAAAACGCTCAGGACACTGGTCATCGTTCTCGTCGTCTTGCTGGCGCTGGCCCTCGGCTTCATCTACTCCGGCCTGTTCAACGTCGCGGCCAGCAGTCCCGACCCCGGCCTCGTCAAATGGGTGATGCACACCACGCAGGATCGCTCGGTGGCGCGGCGGATGAAGACCGTCCAGGTGCCGCCGCTGACCGATCCGGCCATGATCCACACCGGGTTCCTCCACTACCGGGAGAACTGCGTCACCTGCCACGGCGCGCCTGGGATCGAGGCTTCGGAGATCGGCCAGGGGCTGAATCCCTTGCCCCCCGAGCTGGCCACCTCCGCCGAGGAGGGGAATCCGCAGGAGATGTTCTGGATCGTCAAGCACGGCATCAAAATGACCGGCATGCCGTCCTTCGGGGTGACCCACACCGACCAGGAGATCTGGTCGATCGTGGCCTTCCTTCTCAAGATGCCGAAGATGACGCCGCAGGAATACCAGGCCATGGCCCAGGCCGCGGAGGCCGCCGGCGAGGAGCACCACCACGAGGAGGGCGAGGCGCACGAGAAGGGGAAACCGGAAGCGCCGCACTGAGCCCCTGCCGCCCCCTCCCCCGGCCCCTCCCCCGTGCGTCCCCCGCGCTCCCACCCCGAACGGGAGAGGGGAGCCCCCGCCCGGAGACAGAGCCTATCTTTCTTGATCTTGATCTTGCTTCGGGCTGGGTGGTGGCGCCCCTCTCCCGCTCGGGGCGGGTGGTTGGGTGGCACGCGCGGGGGAGGGGACGGGGGAGGGGGCGGATGGCGGGCCGTGGCAGGGGCTTGACACCTCGGATATGCTTCCCCGCGTATGGAGCTGGGCGACTGTGAGCTGACGGTAGTGAGGGATGGCGAGTTCCGCCTGGACGGCGGGGCGATGTTCGGCGTCGTGCCGCGGGTCCTGTGGGAGAAGGAGAAGCCGCCCGACGCGCGCAACCGCATGCGCATGGGCACCAACTGCCTGCTGGTGGCACGCGGAAACGACCTCCTGCTCATCGACACCGGCATCGGCGACAAGCACGATGCGAAGTTCCAGGACAACTATGGCATGGAGCAGGGGGCGGTCCGCCTGCCGGAGGCCATCCGTCAGGCCGGCTATGAGCTGGGCGACGTCACCCACGTCCTGCTCAGCCATCTCCACTTCGACCACTGCGGCTGGAACACACGCGAGCAGGGAGGGCGCCTCGTGCCGACCTTCCCCAAGGCCCGCTACTGGCTGCAGCGCGGCGAGGTGGAGCACGGCCGCAGACCGAACGAACGGGACCGCGCGAGCTACTTCCCGGCGAACTGGGAGCCGCTGTTCGAGGCCGGTGTGGTGGAGCTGTTCGGCGACGAGGCGGAGCCGATCCCGGGTGTCCGGGCCGTGCGCACCCCCGGCCACAACGCGGACATGTGCATCGTGCTGATCGATGGCGGCGCCGAGAAAGCGGTCTTCTGGGCCGACCTGGTGCCCACCACGGCGCACGTCCCGTATCCGTGGATCATGAGCTACGACCTGTATCCGTTGACCACCCTCGAGAACAAGAAGAAGTGGCTGCCGCGGGCGGTGGAGGAGGGGTGGTTGTGCGTTTTCGAGCACGACGCCGACCACCCCGTCGGGCGCATCGTGGAGGAGAAGCCGGGACGGCTGCGGGCCGCCCCTCACCCCCCTGGCCCCCCTCTCCCATCCCCTCCCTCCCGCCGGGAGAGGGGGGGACAAGAACGAGAAACAGGTGAGGGTGCTCTGGAGGTTGCTGGTCTCCCCTCTCCCGGCGGATGGGAGGGCGATGGGAGAGGGGCCGGGGGTGAGGGGCCAGGCGGCGCCATGAGCCTCCGAGAAACACTTTAAGACCACATCCCCGAACCTGGGTGGGAGAGTCAGATGGCAGAGCCGCAAGAAAAGCCGCCAGAACAGTTCGACCTGATCATCATCGGCAGCGGTCCCGGCGGCTACGTGGCCGCCATCCGCGCCTCGCAGCTCGGCTTGCGGACGGCCGTGGTGGAGAAGGACGTCAAGTACGGCGGCACCTGCGGCCTGCGCGGATGCATCCCGACGAAGGCGCTGCTGCACACCGCCGCGGTCCTCGACGAGATCAAGGAGTCCGCGAGTCTGGGAATCCAGGTCGCCGAGCCGTCGCTCGACCTGCCCAAGGCGCAGGAGCGCAAGCAGAAAGTGGTGGACAGCAACGCCAAGGGCGTCGAATACCTTTTCAAGAAGAACAAGGTGACCGGCCTGCGCGGCCGCGGCCGGCTCACCGGCCCGAACGAGGTCAGCGTCGAAGGGCCGGACGGCACAGCCGATGGTACGAAAAAATACAGCGCCCGCTTCATCCTGATCGCCACCGGCTCCGTGCCGCGGGACATCGCCATCGCTCCCTCCGACGGCGACAAGGTGCTCACTTCGGACCACGTTCTGGAGCTGCAGGCTCTGCCGGCGTCGCTCGCGGTCCTCGGCGCCGGCGCCGTGGGCACCGAGTTCGCCTCGATCTACAACTCCTTCGGTTCCAAGGTGACCCTGATCGAGATGCTGCCCCGCGTCCTCCCCATCGAGGACGAGGAGGTCTCCGCCGAGCTGGAAAAGATCCTGCGCCGGCACGGCATCAAGGTCATGGCCGGCACCACGATGGCCGGCTTCGAGAAGACCGAGACCGGCGTGCGCCTGGCGCTCCAAAAGGGCGACAAGTCCGAGACCCTGGAAGCCGACAAGCTCCTGGTGGCGGTGGGCCGCCGGCCGGTCACCGAAGACCTCGGGCTCGAAGCGCTCGGCGTCGAGCTGGAGCGCGGGTTCGTCAAGGTCAATCCGCTGATGCAGACTGCCGTGCCCCACATCTACGCCATCGGCGACGTGGTCAACACGCCGGCGCTGGCCCACGTGGCGTCGGCGGAAGGGATCCTCGCCGTGGAGCACATGGCGGGCCAGCACGTGAAGCCGATCAACTACGACCGCGTCCCCTCGTGCACCTATTGCGATCCCGAGGTGGCGAGCGTCGGTCTCACCGAGGCCGCCGCGAAGGGACGCGGCTACGACGTGGTCACCGGCCGGTTCCCGCTCTCCGCCCTTGGCAAGGCGCGCATCATCGGGCACACCGAGGGATTCGTGAAGGTGGTGCGGGAGAAGAAGTACGACGAGCTGCTCGGCGTCCACATCGTCGGCGCCCACGCCACCGACCTCATCGCCGAGGCATGCGTCGCGCTGCGGCTCGAAGGCACCAACGAGGAGCTGATGCATACCATGCACGCGCATCCGACCCTCTCGGAGGCGGTCGCCGAGGCAGCCCACGTCGCCGCCGGCCAACCGATCCACATCTAGATGGCCAAGCTGGGCAAGAGCTGGGGTCCGCTGCATCCACCGGCCGAGGACACCACAGAGCGGCTGGCGAAGACCGATCTGCCCCGTGAGCGGCAGCTCGAGCTCTACCGCTTCCTGAAGCTCAACCGCATGACGGAAGAGCGCCTGGGCAATCTCTACCGGCAGAACAAGGTGGTGGGCGGGCTCTACTCGAGCCGCGGCCAGGAGGCGACGTCGGTGGGCAGCGCCTACGCCCTGGAGCCGCAGGACTTCGTCGGCCCGCTCATCCGCAACCTGGGAGCGATCCTGGTGCGCGGCGTCAAGCCGCGCGAGATCATGATGCAGTACATGGCGCGCTCCGACAGCCCGACGGGCGGCAAGGACGGCAACACCCACTTCGGGGATATGGCGCGCGGGCTGGTGGCGCCGATCTCGATGCTGGGCGCCCTGATCCCGGTGATGGCCGGGGTGGCCCTGGCCGGCAAGAAGTTGGGCAGGAACCTGGTGGCGCTCACCTACATCGGCGACGGCGGGACTTCCACCGGCGACTTCCACGAGGGCTTGAACCTCGCCTCCGTGCTCCACGTCCCCTTCGTCCTCATCGCCGAGAACAACGGCTGGGCCTACTCGACGCCCACCGCGAAGCAGATGCGCGTCAAGAGCATCGCCGGCCGCGCCTCCTCCTACGGCATTCCGGGCGAAACGGTGGACGGCAACGACGTGCTGGCGGTCTACGAGGCGACGAAGCGGGCGGTCGATCGGGCGCGGAGCGGCGGCGGCCCCTCCCTCATCGAGGCGCGGACGTTCCGCATGAAAGGGCACGCCGAGCACGACGACGCAGGCTATGTTCCGAAGGAGCAGTTCGAGGAGTGGAAGGCGAAGGATCCCATCGACCGCTTCGAGCGCCATCTCCTGAACGGCCTGGCCACCGAAGAAGAGCTGCGGAGGATCGCCGCCGCCATCGACGAAGAGCTCAACGCCGAGGTCGACCGGGCTCTCGCCTCGCCCTTCCCGCCGCCGGAGCGGGCGTTGGAAAACGTCTATGCCGAGGGGGTGATCTGACATGGCAGAAGGGGGCCAGATCACCTACCTGGAGGCCATCCGCCAAGCCATGTGGGACGAGCTGGAGGGCGACGAGCGGGTCTTCCTGATCGGCCAGGACATCGGCACCTACGGCGGTGCCTTCCGCGCCACTGCCGGCATGCTGGAGCGCTTCGGGCCGGAACGCGTCATCGACACCCCGATCAGCGAGTCGGCCATGGTCGGCTGCGCCGTCGGCGCCGCGATGATGGGCCTGCTGCCGGTGGTGGAGATGCAGTTCATCGACTTCATCTCCTGCGCCTTCAACCAGATCGTGAACTTCGCCGCGCCCAACCACTACCGCTGGGGGCAGAGC
>Ga0075426_10001121_pt1 | contig 18869 bp, 18 predicted proteins | sample SoiMethybrSBSTD5_FD_75304 | JGI IMG/M metagenome (GOLD analysis project Ga0075426, IMG submission 75304) | Bulk soil microbial communities from a Populus tree surrounding site in Tennessee, USA - Soil MetaG P. TD hybrid SBSTD5 | ecosystem: Environmental > Terrestrial > Soil > Tree plantation...
ATTTCACTCGCCATCCGCAAAATCCCTTTCCATTGGCACGAACGCAAGCGCCTGGTTGATTACTTCCGCGCGTTCCTCGAGCGCCTCCATAACTTGGAGCGCGACGTTCGCCGTCTTCAGCGCCGTGTTGACTCCGCCCATGGAGACCTTGCTGCCGAAACCCGGAGACAACTTCGCTCCAGTCGCGCCGCTCTCAACGAAATCGCACGATCCAGTCAGACGGGTCTGACCGCTCTCAAGCGCGCTCTCACCGTTATTCAGCGCGGCGAGGCTCAAGCCCAACAGGCCAAGCAGGAACTCACCTCGGCCAACCTTCGCCTCGTGGTCTCCATTGCCAAGAAATATACGCATCACGGCCTGCAGTTCCTCGACCTCATCCAGGAAGGCAATCTCGGGCTGATGAAAGGCGCCGACAAGTTCGATTGGCGCCGCGGCTACAAATTCTCCACCTACGCCACCTGGTGGATTCGCCAGGCCATCACTCGTGCCATTGCCGATCAGGCTCGCACCATCCGCGTTCCTGTTCACATGATCGAGGTCATCAACAAGCTCGCCCGCTGCACACGGCAACTCGTTCAGGAACTTGGCCGCGAGCCTACTTCCGAAGAGTTAGCCAGGCGCATGGACATCACGATTGAAAAGGTCCGAAGTACCCGCAAGGTTGCTCAGACTCCCATCTCTTTCGAGACCCCGATCGGGGAAGAGGAAGAGTCGCACCTCGGCGACTTTATTGAAGATAAGGCCGTGGCTTCCCCGTCGGACACCGCCATCCGCCTCAGCCTTCAGAGAAATGTCGCTTCCATGTTGAAGCATCTGAATCCGCGCGAAGAGCGCATCATTCGTATGCGCTTTGGTTTTGAAGACGGCAATCCCCGCACCCTCGAAGAAGTCGGGCACACTTTTGCCGTCACCCGCGAGCGCATCCGCCAAATTGAAGCCAAAGCCTTGCGCAAACTCCGTCATCCCACCCGTTCCCGTCTGGTCCGCACGTTCTATCAGGATTCTTGGTGAGGCAGCTTCCCGTGAACAGACAGCAGAGAAGTACAAATGGAGAGATCGTATGAAAAATCTTTTTGTCGGAAATATGAGCTTTCAAACCACCGAAGCCGATTTGACCGCGTTGTTTCAGCCCTTCGGCCAGATCGGGCGCATTCATGTTGTCACGGACCGCGAGACCGGCAGAGCTCGGGGCTTCGCCTTTGTGGAAATGCCCAATGACGCCGAAGCGGCCAAAGCCATTGCGGACCTCGACGGCAAGGAACTCGGCGGCCGCAATCTTAAGGTCAACGAAGCCCGGCCCAAAGGCGACCGTCCGCGAAGTAGCGGCAGTAGCCACAGCGGCGGTGGTCATGTCGGCGGCCGTGGCCGCGGCGGATTCTCTAACGAAGATTATCGCGAATCTGCACGGCAGCCGCGCGAACCCCGCTGGTAGCTCACATTCTTTATTGACCCGGTCTAATCGGACTTGCGAGGAGGCTCTGTGACCGTAACTTTTCAAAAGCGCCAAAAGGAAATGAAACGCCTGGAAAAGCAGCGCGCCAAAGCCGAAAAGCGTGCGCAAAAGAAAGAGGAGCGACGCGCCGCAAAAGAAGCCGGCGCCCCTGCGCCGGACGACCTCATCAGCTCCACCGAACCCCAACCTCAACCACGGGAAGACTAGAGACGGAATCGGCTTTAGGCGCTACGTTGGTTTCGCACGCCTCACAAGTCTCTTGCTTCTCCTCTTTAGGGTTTTTCCGCGCATAGCGTGTTGGTCGCTTGTTCCTGCTATTGTTACTTGGCGCTAAGTAAGGCATCCAAGATGTCATGAAGTTCAAGAAAGTCGCACCAGAACAGTTGGATTGCACGAGAACAGCATTGCGTCCTTTCGGATGCATGGAGCTGTGGGCCGGCAACGAGAAAGCGCATCGTTCTTTGGACCTGGCCGGACTCGAAAGCGACCTGATTGCTGTTCCTTCCGGGGGAGACAGTGGCGGTGATCTCTCTGCGGTGTTCTCTTGCAGTGACAATAGTGCACGCGTGGTGCTGGCGGACTGCGTCGGGCATGGCTATACGGCGAGTGGCGTGGCGCGGCATGTTCACCACCTTTTGCATAAGTTTCAGGACGTTCGCGATACAGCTGGATTACTTGCGGCACTCAATGATGCTTTCACCCTTTCGAATGAGAACTCGCCAGGTCCGCTACGGCTGACCACGGTGGTCACAGGGACGTTCGACGGCGACACGGGCGAATTCAACTTCGCATATGCGGCCCATCCGCGCATGCTGCTCTGGCGACGCCACGAGCGGCGGTTTGTGGAATTGGGAGAGGGATTGGAAGGGTTCCCGCTGGGATATATAACTGGCGAGACCTATAACCAGCAGAGCGTGCGCTTGAGCTCAGGCGACATGATCCTGGCTTTTTCTGACGGCGCGACGGAGGTACGCTCGCCAGCCGGAGAACAGCTGACTTCGAGGGGCTTCCTGGAACTCGCGGGGAAGACTCTGAATGGTCTCCCTCAACCGGTAGTGCTTCATGATTTCTCGGAGGCGCTGCTCGATGGCGTGCAGGGATTTCGCGGCGCGACGAGAGAACTCGATGATGACATCACACTGCTTACGCTACGCCGCGTTTCATGATTCCTGAGCACCTGAAACTCAATGAAGTTACAAACTACTTGACTGGATGTGTAGCAAAATACTGTTCCAAGCTAGTTAGTACTTCCTTTACGCCACCCTGCACATTTCTATCTAGGGCGGCAACAATAGAGGGAACATCCTTTCCTCCGGCTGGCTCGTCGTGGGTATAGAAATGCGTCCACACTGTCGCACCGGACTTCAGGTCGCGCAACTCCATGTCAAAGGTCACTCTCGCCAGAATGGGGCTGCCTGAAACCTCTTTGAAGTCGTATAGTCTCCCGCGGAGCGCAAAATCGCCATTGGCATTGCTGCGGTGCATATAAACCGCTTTATAGTGGCCCGAGGTGCGGAGGCTGCGGAGCAGGACTTCCTCGATCATCTCCGTGGGCGGTTCGGCCCAGCGCTGATACTCGTAGGTTCCCATTTGCTCTCCGCCCATGCTGTAGACGAGCCGGTCTTCGCGGTAAAGGTGCGAAGCCAGCAAAGGGCCAAGCAGTAGCGTCGCGGTTACCGGGTCTGCACTTTGCGATGCCGTTGAATCGCTCGGGACAGTTAACTGATAGTACTTGCTCGGTCGGGCAGCGCCGCAGCCGCTGAGAGTCAGCAAACTAGCCGCAGTCAACAGCGCGAGCGGCGCTGTCTTTGCGAAACATCGGAGGCCGCGGACCCGCTTCGCAGTAGAGGGCCGCGTCTTAGCCGCGTCTTTGACCAGAATCACTGATGCTCTCCTGGCTTGTGCTCAGGGGGACTGCTCGAGCGGATCAATGTGTAAGGCCGCCGTTTAATTGTGTTTGTGAATTCTTTCAGATTCTCCGAGACGTGCCGGAAATTCTCCAGCAGTTCGTCGATATTCTCCGAATTCACATCGAGAGTCTGGTCAAGCCTTGTGGTCAGATCTGTCACGGTTGCAAGAGATCGACGCAGCTCAATCACCGCCTTGCGCAGGTCCTCACGATTTTCTCCGATCAAGGAGTCCACGTGATTCAGCGCCTCGTTTGCCTGCGCCGAGGTTTTTCTTAGGTCTTCAATCAAGGGTGTGAATTTCTGGCTAGCAACATTGAGGTTTTGCACCGCCGACCGCACAGGACCCCGATTCTCCGCGATCATTCCCCGGGTTTCCGAGAGTGTTCCGGCAAGGTTGGCGCGGTTCCGGTCATTCATCAGGTCGTTGACGCGATCGACCGTCAATTTCAACTCCGTTGCTCGATCATTGAGCGTCTTCAACAACTCTTGCGCTTGTGGCGCAATCTCATTGATCTTCGCGGTGAGCGCGTTGAAATCGACGTAGGGTTCGGACGGCAGAGCCGCTCCCGAGGCCGCCAGCCTGGCCGTCTCGCTTCCAGGAACAATCTCCAGATGATTGTCGCCCAGTGGGCTCATGCTCATGATTTTCACGCGGCTGTCGACTCTCACCGGTAAATCCGATTTCACGCTGAAGGTAATCTCGATGCGCGCCGCATCCTTAGGGTCGAGTTGCATCCTCTCCACGCGTCCGACCTTTGGTCCCCCCGCGTAGCGTACGGTCGCGCCTGGTTCGAGTCCCCCCGCAAACTGGAAATAGGCGCGGTAGGTCTTCGCCGGTCCGCCGAATGCACCGGTCAAGGCAACAACAGTGCCGACGAGGACACCGGCAGCAACAAGTACGAACGATCCCACCATGGCTTGCTCGCGTTTCGAATTCATCGTGTACCTCGCTTGTCCCGCTCAGCGTTCAGGGCGGGTGATTTCCGTTAGCATTTGTAGATAATCCAACTCTTGCGCCACCTCCGGTTCGGCGACACGGTCCAGGAATTGCCGAACGCGAGGGTGAGTGCTCGAGCGCATCTCGTCAGGCGTACCAATGGCGACCACATTTCCTTTATCAATAAGAACCATGCGGTCTGCAATTAGGAAGGCGCTCGCCAGCTCGTGCGTGACCACAATGATGGTCATGTGAAATGCCTTCTTCAATTCCAAAATGAGTTGGTCGACGCCGGCTGCGATAATGGGATCTAGACCTGCGGACGGCTCGTCGAAGAAGAGGATTTCTGGATCCATGGCCAATGCGCGAGCCACTGCCGCGCGTTTCTTCATTCCCCCGCTAAGCTGCGATGGCATGTAGTTCTCGAATCCAGCCAGGCCGACTTGATCCAGTTTGAGGCGCAGTATGATTTCAATGGTCGAGTCTTCAAGTTTGGTATGTTCGCGGAGCGGAAGAGCGACATTTTCTCCAACGGTCATGGATCCGAAAAGAGCGCCTCCTTGAAACGACATCCCAATCTTTTTGCGAATCTCGTCCATGTCCTGGCTGGAAACGGCAGCCAGGTTCTTCCCACGAAGCCAGATTTCGCCAGATCTCGGTCGTTCCAGGCCCACGAGCGCGCGCAATAGCGTGCTCTTGCCAGAACCGGAACCGCCCAGAATCACCAGCGTTTCGCCGCGCTCCACTTCGAATTCGATGCCGTGGAGGATTTCTCGATCACCATAACTAACACGAAGATTTCGCAGCGAAATCATCGTCTCTGACTGTCCAGATGATTGAGCCATCACTTCCGCTCCGACCTTCGCAACTCTACCGTACCGTCATAAAGAAAAAGAGGGCCGTGAAAACCAAGTCGACCAGAATTACCAGAAAAATCGAAACCACGACGGCGCGGGTGGTCGAGCGCCCCACCTGCTCCGCACCTGCTCCCGTGCAGAGTCCTTCGTAGCATCCGACGGCTGTAATGGTGATGCCGAACATCACGCTCTTGACCAAGCCCGTCAGGATGTCGCGCAGAAAGAGCGCATCCAGGGATGCCTGAATGTAGCGCGTCCAGGTGAAATCCGCCTGCGTCACGCCAAACAGCGCCCCTCCTAGAATCCCCATGGAGTTGGCCCAAATCGTCAAGCACGGCAGCATCACAATCATGGCCAGGAATTTCGGCGTCACCAGGAAATCAACCGGATGGATGGCCATCGTCTCCAGAGCGTCGATTTCCTCGGAGACCTTCATCGTGCCAATTTCCGCCGCAAATGCCGACCCCGAGCGGCCGATGACCACGATGGCCGTGATGAGCGGCCCAAGTTCTCTGGTCATCGAAATCGCTACGGCGTTGGCAACGAAATTTAGCGCGCCCAATCTGCGCAGTTCGTAAGCGCTTTGCAGCGCCAGGATCAAGCCGATGAAAAACGTAATGAGGGAGAGGATCGGCAGCGCACGAACACCCACCTGCATTGCCTGGGAAATAGCGCCCCGCAGCCGAATCGGTTTGCCTCGAAACGGGGCCACGAACGTGAAGTACGCAGCGCGGCCGCCCAGCGAAGCCAGCCCTCCGAGATACGCAAGCCCGTCTGTGATGGAACCTCCGATTTGTGATGTAATCTCCATGATGTTCAAGGCAGGCTTCCCCAGACCGCGGATTTGACCCTCCTAAGGTGCCACCGCCTGTTCTTCGCTGTCAGTGATCTCAAAAATCCTGACCAATTTGGACAGTTGCAAAACTTCTCGCACGGCTGAGTTCAGGCCAAACAGAATGAGGCGCGACCCTACATCCCGCGAAGCCTTGAGCCCCTCAACCAGTGATGCCACACCGGAACTGTCGATGTAATGAACGTGCTTTAGATTGAGCACCACACGCGGCATCCGCATGTCGCGAAACTCGCGCAAAAGAGCCTTCCGCAATTCAGGCGAGGTGGCCAGATCGATGTCTCCCGAAACATCAAAAACTGTAATCTTTTCCAAGTGTCTTGCCTCGATTTGCAACATGGACTGGCCTCAGGACTCCCTTCCCGTTTCTGGTGTGTGCAGTAATTTGACCATGCGCAACTGGTTCCGGCCCCACTTTCGACGGAATTCTACCGTATCCATGCTCTCCCGTATAAAATGCAACCCCAGGCCACCCGGCCGCACATCTTCCAACTTGCGTCCACAGAGCTTCTCGCTATCGACAGTCATGCCACGATCTTCCAGCACAATTTCAAGGGCCGCCGTGTGCGCCCCATCCCGAACCACTCGAATGCGGCGAAAGGAAGCTTCAATTGGTTGTTCTGTCCTGCCTTGATACGCGTGCCGAATGATGTTCGTCAGCGCCTCGTCGACCGCGAGAACTACGGCGCGACATTCTGCTTCCGGAAAACCCAAAGTTTGGGCAAGCTCTCCCAGCGCGTTTCTGACAACGCAAAGCGTCTCCGGATTGCTGCGCAATTCCATTCTGAGGAGCAAATTTCCCTGACTCACGAGGACCCACTCCCTCCAGCTTAGGAAACCGGACGTATCCCTGTCGCCGGGCCAGTTACTTCAGCAGGTCGCTTGCATATTTTGCGGGGACTGCCAGGTTCGATCCACCAAAGCCCTTAAGTATCGCGAAGTTTATACCAATCACTTTACCGTTTCGGTTAAAGAGCGGTCCACCGGAGCCACCCGATGTGGTCGCGGCATCGTACACGATTTTATCTTTGAGCACATCGCCGATGTGTCCTTGTGTGGTGGTCGGCCGAATGAGTTGCTGCGAGGCAATCCGCGACATGACCTGGCTGACGTCTTGCGCTCCACCTGCAATTTTCTGCACCACATCCGAATTCGCTCTCGCAAGAATGCCTTCCACACCGGTGGGATAACCCATGAGAACCACAGGCTCTCCGGCCACGCTGGCCTCGCTTCGAGCATCGAGCTCCAGGAGCTGTGTATGAGCCAGCGGAGGAGTTTCCAGCTTCAGCGTGGCAACATCGGCCTCGGATGAAATCCGGTCAACTTTGGCCCGGATAGCCGCAGACTTTCCCGGAAAGTAGGCCTCGTAGGCCGCGACATAGGGATCCACCCCTTGATCAATGAGATGTTTCAGATCATCGTCATGCCACCAGGGCTCTGCAACGTGGTGATTTGTGAGAATAGTTCCATCGGGTCTTGCGAGAAATCCGGTCCCGAAAGCGTCCACCTGAAGAAGAGGCCCTGGCCCACCGATGTCGAGCTGAGCCATTCCTTTATCGTCAACCTGTGGCTTCCCAGCCGCATCCACGGCCACTTGGAGCGATTTACCAGACTGTTTGTCGCGGAATTCCACCACAACGTGCAACAAACATACGCTGGGCCCATACTTCTGAACAATCGTTTCCGCAACGTTGCCCTCTTTTTCCAGCAGGGCCAAGCGATTCTGAGTTTCAAGCAACTGTTTTTTTAAAGCGTCGGCATCCACACCATCCGCGGCGGCTACCTTTTTGCGGAGGTCTTCGGACTGCGCTTTTAGAGAGTCCTGCGTCGTGGACGAGGAATGCAAATTGGCGTTGATCGAAGTGCGCGCTTGCTCTGCGCGCCGCACCAAGTCACCTTGAGGCTGCAGACCGCTATTCAACCGAGCGATTTCCGCGCGTAGTTGCAGGGTGGCCTTGCGACTGCTGCGGGTCGAGATTCCCAGAAACACGGCGGCGAGAACAGTCAAGGTGCATAGTGTAAGAATCGCGGGAATCAGCCAGCGGCGCTTTCTTTCGGTAATACCGCTCAGTGATTCCACCGCAATATCCGCGTAGCGTTCCCTCTGGACCGCATACTTGAGCATCGTTTTGAGTTCTTCCTCAGGCTTGCGCTCGCGGAACTGAGTTCTAACTCTTGCCGCGAATTCCACTCCATCAAATGGAAAAGAAATGACGTCGTCGGTGCCCAGGTCAAGCGCGCGGGCTCGCTCCAAAGCGCCTCCATGAACAACCATTACGACTTTGATCGTCGGCACGGTCTCGGGCTGGGACTTGAGCTGCGTGATGAGCCCACAGCAGCTCAGGTCAGAAGGAGTTGCTTCTGTTACCAGAACTTCGGGAGACAGGGCGAGGACTTCCTCCACGGTCAACCCATTTTCCGTGGTGACCTCATATCCTTGACCGGCTAAAGAGCGGTTAATTGCGTCAAGTGAGCTAGGGCTTAGATTTAAGAGTAGGATGCGCATCACATGTTCGATGCAAGGCTGCGCTCCGACGGTGCAGCCCTGCCCAATAAGCAAGTCCTTGCCGCAATTCGAAGCCCATCATAACTCAAGTACCTTAATGCCATTAAGTGACGAACGGGGCAACGCTCCTCCTCAATTCACGTGCAGTCATGGACGCAGGTCGTGCGAAACGGGTGGAAACGTGCGGCGTGCAAGGCGCATCCTATGGTTAGTGAGTTGGCTGAAATGTTGATCGTAAATTCGCTTGGACGAGAGAAGAGGAGAAAAGGAATGCGAATGGGGTTGATGTGTCTGCTCGGGGGATGGATGTTCCTGGCCTCGAGCGCTCCGGCGAGCGCGCAGTATTATGGGCGTGAAAAATGGGAGGTGACGCCGTTTGTCGGATATGAAACGAGCGGGTCCTATCCGTTGACTTCCAGCACGGTGACGGTAAACGATCTGCGAATTAACGGGGCGGCAAGTTTTGGCACGTTCATCGGCTATTCGCTCACCACAAACTCTCAATTTGAGTTTATGTGGGACCGTAACATGACTTCGTACAGCGTCCAGCAGACTCCAGGCGCGCCGTTTCAGAAGGCCTACAATTCGGATGTGGACCAGTATCAATTCGGCGTGATGTACATGTTTCTCGGCGATGAGCACAAGTGGCGGCCATATTTCGCAGGGAGCCTGGGTTTCACGCACGAATTCAACAGCGGGGGGAACCCCACGCGGACAGATTTTTCCTACGGTATCGGTGGCGGAGTGAAGTATACGTTCAGGCGGCACATTTCTTTTAGGGGGGATGCTCGCTACATGCCGACGTATGCGAATTCCGCACTGGCGACGTACTGCGATCCCTTCTACGGCTGCTATACCGCGAAGGTGTCGCAATACCAGCATCGCGGGAATTTTTTGGCCGGGCTGGCGTTTCGATTTTAGAGAACAGCTAAAAAAGCTACTACGAAGTCGCAGGCGGGCATGTCAAGGCGCCGAAGGTTTCTGTGTACCTGGCGGAGGCGGGGCGACGAATTTGGCGTCGTCCAAGGGAACATTCTGCTGAAGCTGTTCCACCTGAATGGTGAACTGGTTTCCCGGCCGGGAAAGTGTCCAGCGAAACGGGACCTTCGCTCCATTTGCATCACGATAATCCGCATAATCAATTTGCGTGGGATTGCGGCCCAGCGGCGTTTCGGCATAACGGATGAGGCGTAGCAGGAGGCCGGACTCCTTGTCGAAATAGAGGCGCAGCGGTGGCTGACCTTCGCTATGGCCCACGACCAAATAGGTGTCGTGGCCGTCTATTTTTTCTCCAGCGTCCACGCGGAATTTCTCGTAAAGCGTTTTCACGTGCAGCGGGAAATACAGGTCGGCGTCGAGGCGCGCAGCGGCATTTTCCGCGGCGGACATCATGTGCACGCGGCCGGGAACGCTCAGCCAGCCCTGTTTACCGTCGAACGCCGTGACGCTGTCGCCGTTCGAGAGATGCATAACAGAGAGGCGTTTTTCGGGAGCCTTTGAGTAAACGTCAACAGGGAAATGTTGCCCGCCGAAAGCGGTAAGCGTCCCTTTTTGCACGCGACTCGTGACTCTCTGCAGGGCTTCGGCGCCGCCGATAGCGCTGACGTATTTGTCGAGCAGTTGATCGGCTGGTGGGAAAACAGGTTTCGCTTCGCCGGGCTTGCTGCCTTCTGCTACTTCGCGCTTGGGTTCGTCAGCAGAAATGATGGGCGTAGCCACCGGGTTCGCTGAGCCGCGATGGCAGGAGTAGCAGGTAACCTCGCGATGCCCTTCGAAGTTCTCCTTGTTGATGGCCATCATCATGGCGATCATTTTGCGCGCGGTGACTTTGTTTTTTTTGTCGTCCTTTTCCATCTGACGCGGCACGTGGCAGTATTCGCACTCGACGCCCAGGGACGCGGCGATGAATTGCATCGAAGGGATAACTTGCTCGGCCGGAATGCCTTTCAGCGCCTGGATGTTTTTGTATTCCTCTTCCGCCAGTTTGGGCGCCGTAGCGGAGCGACCCTCGGACGCCGCTTTTGGCGGAGTCGATTGTGCACGTGCAAGTGCGATGCCCAGCACGGCGAGCAACGAAGTTCCGCAGACAAAAATCCAACCTCTCGAACGAAATAGATTCATGAATTCCAGCCTCGCAGGTAGTGTGACGAAATTGCTTGCGAAGTGGTTGCAGCAAATCCAGAAAGATCTTGCGGCGGTCTACGCGTTGATTTCACCGCGCTTGGCGAGCGTCGTAATGCAATCGGCTGCCCGGAAAGCGAGCGCCATGATAGTCATAGTGGGTTGGCCGCGGCCCGAAGTAACGAGACTGCTGCCGTCGCACAGGAAAAGGTTTTTCACGTCGTGAGTGCGATGGTCGGTGTTGATGACGGAAGTTTTCGCGTCATTGCCCATCCGGCAAGTCCCGAGGAGATGTACGCCAAATTGCTGCTCCTGCGCCGGGTAGCCCCACTTTTTGACCGCGCCAGCCGCCTCATGCACCTCATGCGCGCGCTCAAAGAGCCAGTTGGTAAGTTTCAGATCATCCGGGTGGTCTTTGTAGGTCATGCGAAGAGCAGGCAGTCCCCAAGCGTCCTTCAGTTCGGGGTCTAGCGAAAAGGAATTGTTTTCGACCGGCAGGGAAGTGCCGTGGGCGGCAACCTCCATCGTCCGCGAAAAGTTGCGGGCGAGCGCAGCCTTGAAATCCTTGCCCCAGCGAGGTGTATCGGGCGGCATTCCGCCGAAAGCAAAAGAGACAGGTGTGAAGGTGTAGCGCGCGTCGAGCCCACCGCCGCCGTAAAAGCCGACCTTCTCGTGATCGAGTTCGTAAAAATCATGGAGGACGCGGCTGACGCAATACCCTTTGTAATCGTTGAGCGGCTGATCGTAGACGCCCGTGACACTGCCGTAGGTGTTGAACATCAGGTTCTTGCCGACCAAGCCGCTCGAATTAGCAAGGCCATCCGGGAACTGCTTGTTTGCGGAAAGCAAAAGCAAGCGAGGAGTCTCGGCTCCGTTTGCACAGACTACGACGGCCTTGGCTTTTTGAAGATGCGTATTGCGCTTGTCGTCAAAATAAACTGCCCCTACGACGCGGCCACTGGCGGCCAGTTCGATCTTGTGAACGTAAGAGTTCGGGCGAATCTCGCAGCGGCCGGTGTGCTCCGCCACGCGAATCGCGGCTGCAAGGGAACTTGATTTTGCGCCGACCTCGCAGCCGAAGCCCAGACAATAGCCGCACTGGACGCATGCGCTGCGTCCCGGACGCGGTTGCGAGAGAATCCCCATGGGAGCGGGAAACGGATGCCAGCCGAGTTTACGGGCGGCACGCTCAAAGAGAACACCCGAAGACTTTACGGGAAGCGGCGGCATGGGATAGGGCTTGGAGCGCGGAGGATCAAACGGACTCGCGTCACCAAGACCGGAAACGCCCATGTCCCACTCGACTTTCGTGTAGTAGGGCTCGAGATCCGCGTAAGTGATGGGCCAATCGGCGAGGGTGGCTCCTGGAACTGCACCAACCTTGCTGCGCTCCATGAAATCAATCTCGTGGAAGCGCCAGAGGTTTGCCGTGAAGTGCACGCTGGTCCCGCCAACACAGCGGCCATAGACGAGCGCGCGCTGCGGTTTGGCTTTTTCGTCTGGCGTCTTACGAAAAGATGTGGGTTGCAGCTGGGGATGGTTCGTGAGCAGGTTTTCGTTCAGCACCTTTACTTCGTTGTGCGTGAAATCGGCCTCGGTTAGATAGGGGCCCTGCTCGAGCACCACAACGCGAAAGCCGTTGGTAGAAAGTTCCTTGGCCAGAATGCCGCCGGCGGCGCCGGAACCGATAACGACGAAATCCACTTCGTCGGAAGTCTTGTACTTGGGCTGGTCCACGGTCATTTCTTCTCCGCTTCCTTTACGGCTGATTCCCAGCCGGGATAGCTCTTGTCGTAATAGCCAAACGGGGCCTGAAACATGTGTTCGCGCTCTCGCCCAATCACTTTCCACCCTACGCCATCGTGGTTGCCGCCAAAATCGGGATCGATTAAAAACCCCATGACCGTGTGCTGACGGACAGTTTCAAAAAAACTTCCAGCTCCGGGTCGAGAACGCAATCTCCCCTGCCTCTGTCCCTGTTGACCTGAGTCGTCGAATGAATGCAAAACTTGGTCCTGTTGGTCGGGAGTCAAAGCGGAGAATTTCGAAACTCTCGGAAACATCTCCGCGACTCGGGCCTGCAACTCTGGCAAACCTTGCCGATAGGTCTTTTGGTCGGTAACCGCAAAAGTCGTAAGACCGCGATCGATGAAGTAGACCACGCCGGCTTCGTGCGCCCCCGGCGTATCGTCGCTGGGGATGATGCGGGAAGTAATATCGTCAATCTCTCTTGCTTCTTCAGGCGTAAAGAACTCAAACTTGGCGGGCGTTGCCGCTTGCGCCGCATGCCGGGCGTGCGTCGCGGCGGCAAGCAGAGCCGGCCAATGCGCGGAGGCCCAAACGGCGGAGAGTCCCGCGGCGCCTCGTGATAAAAAGCGACGACGGCTGACGGATTCATTCATTTGCGGAAGTCCTTAGAACAGCTTTTCAGACTGTAAGCTGCATACGTCACAGGGTCAAGCAATTCAAAAGCAATTCGGCCGCCAAATTGACTGCCGCTAGATCTCGCCTTTTCGCGCCAGTGCCGTAATGCGGTCGGCGGCTCGATAGGCCAGCGCGCTGATGGTCAAAGTTGGTTGCCCGCGGCCGGAAGTGACCAGGCTGCCGCCATCACAAAGGAAGAGGTTTTTCACGTCGTGCGTGCGGTGGTCCGCGTTGATGATCGAGGATTTCGGGTCATTGCCCATGCGGCAGGTACCTAGAAGATGGTAGGCAAAGTCCTGTTCCTCGACGGGAGAGGCCCACTTTTGTACCGCGTCTGTGGCCTCGAGTAGCTCCAGGATACGGGCGCGCAGAAAGGCTCCAAGTTTTAAATCATCGGGATGGTCCTTGTAGGTCATGCACAAGGCTGGCAGGCCCCAGGCGTCCTTGAGGTCAGGGTCCAGCGAAAAACTGTTGCTCTCGACGGGCAGGGAAGTACCATGCGCGACGATTTCTAGGCTGCGCGTGTAATTGTGCGCTAATGCAGCCTTGAACTCCTTACCCCATTTCGGCGTCCCCGGCGGCAAGCCACCCATATCGTAGCCGCTTGTAGCGAAATTAATGGGAGTCATGTCGAAGCGCGCATCCAGCCCGCCACCGCCGCAGAATCCGACTTTTTGCGGGTCAAGCTCATAGAAATCGTGCAGGATACGGCTCACAGCAACACCCTTATAGTCGTTCAGAGGATGTTCAAAAACGGCCATAGCCGACGGGCCGGAGTTCAACATCAGGTATTTGCCTACGAGCCCGCTCGAATTCGCCAAACCGTCCGGAAATTGCTTGCTGGTTGAGAGAAGCAGCAGCCGTGGAGTCTCGCCGCCGTTAGCACACACGACGACGGCTTTGGCTTTCTGCAAATGCGTCACGCGCTTTTCGTCGAAGTAGGCGGCGCCGATGACCCGGCCATTTGCGTTGGTCTCAATACGGTGAACATAGCAATTGGGGCGGATTTCGCAGCGGCCAGTTTTTTCCGCCATTCGAATGACTGTGGCAAGAGTGCTGGATTTTGCGCCAACTTCGCAACCAAAGCTTTCGCAGAAGCCGCATTGGACGCAAGCGCTGCGCCCGGGACGAGGCTCGGAAAGAATTGCCATCGGCGAGGGAAACGGATGCCAGCCAAGCTTGCGCGCGGCGCGTTCGAAAATGACGCCGCCGGATTTAACCGGCAGAGGCGGCATGGGATAGGGCTTCGAACGTGGTGGATCAAAGGGGCTGGCGCCTGCAAGGCCCGAGACACCGAGCTCCCATTCGGCTTTCGTGTAGTACGGCTCCAGATCCGCGTAGGTGATGGGCCAATCCACAAGATTTGCGTCGGGAATCGGGCCAACTTTACTGCGCTCGACGAAGTCAATTTCGTGGAAGCGCCAGTAGTTCGCGGTGAAATGGACGCTCGAGCCGCCGACCATCCGCCCGTAAACGAGTGCGCGATGGTGCTTGGCCTTGTCCTGCGGAGTCTTGCGAAATGTTGTGGGTTGAAGCTTTGGATGATTGGTGAGCTGGTTCCGCATCAGGACTTCGACCTCGTTGTGAGTGAAGTCCGCTTCGGTCAGGTAGGGCCCCTGTTCCAGTACAACGACGCGAAAGCCGTTGTTGGAAAGCTCCTTGGCCAGGACGCCGCCAGCCGCACCGCTGCCAATAATGACAAAGTCGACTTCGTCGGTTGTTTTGTACCTTATGGGTTCGAGCATCGGATCCGTGAGTCAAGCACTATATATCATTCGCTGGCCTGCGCAATTGCCGTATCCGGCGCTGCTGGTGTACGATGCGCGAGATTTTCAGGATCCTCGGATTTCGCAAAATGAAGTCACTTCTGAGAAACTAGTACGCGCATATGGCTACTTTTACGGGCGTAATAGGTAGCGGCAGCAAGTGGTTGCTCGACAAGATTGTCAGCGTCATCGCCGCAACGGGAATCAACCCCAACATTCTCACTTTTCTGGGCCTGGTTGTGAACTTCGGCGCGGCGGCGTTTTTTGCCGTGGGCGGATTTCGCACCGGCGCCATCATTATTTTTTGCGCGGGTTTCCTGGATATGCTGGACGGTCAGGTGGCGCGAAAGCAGGACCGCGTCACGGCGTTCGGCGCGTTTTATGATTCGACGCTCGATCGCTACGCGGACATGGCTCTGTATATGGGCCTACTCGTGTACTACTCCGTGAGCGGGCGCACGCCGTACGTGGTGCTGGCCGCAGTGGCAACGGCCGGTTCGGTGATGGTGAGTTACGCGCGGGCGCGCGCTGAGTCGCTGATTCCACTATGCAAAGTAGGATTCATGGAGCGACCGGAGCGGCTGGTGCTGCTCATTATTGGCGGACTCTTCAACCGCATGGGCCCTGTGTTGTGGGTGATTGCAGTCGTTTCCACGATTACGGTCATTCACCGCATTATTTTTACCTGGCAGGAAACCAAAGCCGGGCGTGTGTTGCCTGGAATCAGACTCTCTCTCTAACTCACGGGTTGTTTACGAAGCAGACGCGCGCTTGACGTCGGCTGGAGTCGCGCTCTGGACATTCACTGCTTTCATAGATTCTTCTACCGGCGCAGAAATAATTTCCCGAACACGATCGCGTAATGCCGGCACATCTTCCTTGCGGAGCCCTGTTGTTTCGATGGTGTCGTGCAGGTAGACGGCAACCCTTCCCGGCCAGAGCATCCAATGCCCGGTGCGAAAATGGTGGAACGAGCCGACCAGGCTGACGGGTACGATGGGCACGCCGAGTTGTTGCGCGACTCGGAATCCGCCTTCCTGGAATTCATCCACGTGACCGTCGCGCGTGCGCTTGGCTTCAGGAAATATGACCAGGCTCGTGCCGGAATCAATAGCTGCTTGCGTTAAGCGCCACATGCGTTTCAAATCAGACGGGCGGCGCACGTCCGGCACTGGCACGTTTCCGAAACGCTTCATCAGCCAACCGTAAGCGGGAATCCTGAAGTGCGATTCCAGTTCCCAACCGCGCACAAACTGCGGAATGGCGCAGTAGAGGATGAACGGGTCAAACAAATTCACATGGTTAGAGAAAAAGAAGCAGGTGCGATGGGGATCGAAGCCGGGGGCGCACCGAACCTCGACCCTTGCTCCCGAGAGAAAGGCGATGCGGCGGCACAAGCCGCGCTGAAGCCAGTCGTGTTTGCGCGGGTCCAGAAAAATTCCCAGAAACACCAGCACTGGGACGACCAGGAAAAAGTGCAGGCCGCTGACCAACCAGAGACATGCGCTCTGCAACACGAACCACACTTTTTTCATAGGAACACGTCGACGGCGGAGGGAAGGATGTCCAGCGAGCGGCACTCCAGCGTAGCCACTTCGCCGTCAATCATGATGTCCAGCGGAGCGGAAACATTGAACTCCACATGGCGCACGGCGCGCCGTGAAGCCAGTGGATGTTCGATGTGTGAGCCGTCATAGAGACGCGGCAGGTTGCGCAGCAAGCCCAGCCGTCCGATCGGACCCCAACGAACGAACTCGATCAGACCGTCGGAAGGATCGGCTTGGGGGGCGATCAGCATTTTGCCGCCGGTGTATTTGCTGTTGCTAAAAGTAAGAAAGAGCGAGCGCCGCTCGTCCCATTCCTGATCTTCATCGCAGCGCAAGGCGAAAGATCGCCGATTCAATTGCACGACACGAACGAACACCCCGAGCAAGTAGCCGAGCGGTCCAAGAGGCTTGAAAGCGCGATTTGTCAAGGCCGCGACATCCGCGGTGAAACCGAGGCTCAAGAGGTTGAAGGAGAAGACTTCGCCAGTGGCGTGATTCAAGCGAATCAGGTCGATCGCGCGTTTGCGATTTTGCAGGATGGCTTCGTTAGAGGCCTCCGCTCCGTTTTTTGTGAAGTCTTTTAAAAAGGAGTTGCCCGTTCCCAACGGCAGAAACCCCAGTGCGACCCGTTCGATGGATTTGCGACCCGCAAAAATCCCATTGAGTATTTCATGCGCCGTGCCGTCGCCTCCGACGGCGAGAAATTGCCGGTAGCCTTGATCGTAAGCCTCACGAGCAAGCTCAATGGCGTGGCCTGGGCCTGTTGAAGCCACGTTGTCCACTTGCAATTTGTTCGCGCGCAATCGAGCAAGCGCAGGCCCTGCCAATTTCGCGGAGCGGCCGCCACCTGCGGCGGGGTTCACAATGGCAAAAAATCTGTCCATTCAGAGCATGCAACCGTTTCTGATTCTTAGCAAAGAAGATTCACAGGGGCAGAACCGCTGTTGTGCTGTCCAATTTCCCCAGACGCTCCGCCAAAACGTTCCTCTTAATCTTAAGGGAAGCTGTCCGCGGAAAGTCCTGCTCAAGGAGAATGACCCCGTGAATCCGCTTATAGTTTAGCAGGCGCTGGTTGCGCGCGTTGATTTCGCGGCGCAGTTCGTCGCCAAACGATTGCCCCTGTTCCAGATGAAGGGCGAGCACCAGCCGCTCTCCGGTCATGGAGCGTTTGGACCAAATATAGTTGGCTGCAAAAACGCAAAATTCTTTTACCGGCAGACCCTCAAAGACGCTCTCGATATCCTCGGGATAAATATTTTTCCCTTCCTCCGTGACGATCATGTTTTTCTTGCGGCCGCTCAACTGCAGATGGCCGTGCTCGTCGAATTTCCCCAGGTCGCCGGTCATCAGCCAGCCATCGACGATCGTTTCAGAGGTGAGCTCCGGGTCGTTCAGATAACCCGCCATGACGGTTTTGCTGCGTACCGCAACTTCACCGACACCGTCGCTCGCGGGATTCATAATTCGCACTTCCATTCCGGGCAACGGTTTGCCAACCGTGTCCGCGCGAAACGTCTTTAAGTCATTGACGGTGATCGCAGTTCCGGCCTCCGTGAGGCCGTAGCCATTGGCCACAGGAATTCCTAGATCATAGAAGAACTGCAGCGTCTGCGGCTCGGTAAAGGCGCCGCCAACGATGATCGCGCGCAGCTCACCTCCAAACGCTTCGTGGACCTGTTTGAGCAGTAGGCGGCTGATCCGGAGGCGCGGCCGCCCCTTCGTCACAGCCTTGTTAATGGCAACGAGTGCGTCGAACACCTTGCGTCTGCCTGCCGGCAAACCGTCAAAGCGCGCTTGCAGGCCCTTTTGCAGATTCTTCAGGACCAAAGGAACGAGGCTCACGTAGGTGATCTTGTATTTCGGGAAAGCTTCGCGCACGTATTCGGGCCGCAGCGTACGCAGATGCACGACGGCGGCGCCACAAGTAAACGGCCCGAAGAATCCCACCATAAAATCAATGGCGTGATTCGTCGGCAGGATGCTGAGGTAGCGAACGCCAGGCCAAAACGGGTAGAGCGATGTCAGCGCGACGCACTGCTCCAGGTAATTCTCGTGCGTCATCATGCATCCCTTGGGGCGGCCGCCGGTTCCGGAGGAATACACGATGCAGGCAGTGTCTTTGCGAGTGCGCGCAACGAAGGCTGGCTCGCCAGCGCCGCGAAATTCTTCCCAACGCTGGGCCCCAGCAAGGTCGGCGTTGAGCGGCGCCTCCGTCACAAGGACGGTTTGCACCTTTGCCGATGCGCGGCCCTCCGAAGGGCTGAGCTGTCGCCAGATCGGATACTCGGTAATAAGCACGGTTGCGCCCGAGTGTTTGAGGAGTTGCCACTGTTCTTCGGGCGTGAGTTTGTAGTCGAGAGGAACCACCACGCCACCTACGAAGGAAACGGCATAGGCCGAGATCAGCCACTTCGACTGATTGGTCATGATGATGCTGGCGCGATCTCCCGCGGAGAAACCAGCATCCTGCAAAGCTTTCGCCAGCGGATGCGCGCGTT
>Ga0075426_10001123_pt1 | contig 18864 bp, 10 predicted proteins | sample SoiMethybrSBSTD5_FD_75304 | JGI IMG/M metagenome (GOLD analysis project Ga0075426, IMG submission 75304) | Bulk soil microbial communities from a Populus tree surrounding site in Tennessee, USA - Soil MetaG P. TD hybrid SBSTD5 | ecosystem: Environmental > Terrestrial > Soil > Tree plantation...
AAAGAATTTCAGGAGGTGACTATTCTTGCGCGCGATAACGATCTGGTCGGGACGGCGGTCGGGCGTTCCGGTGAGCCCGATCTTCTGGGGCTGCTATCGGGCGACGCTCGCGATGAAGAAACCATAACGGCCGCTGAATTGAATGAAGGCGATGTTATTTCGGTTATCTACGATCCTCGGCTTCAAAATCGCGCAATGGAAATTTACTTTCATTGATCGTTGGAGCAGTCCTCATCGCGCGACGAGAGAAAGATCCTTTCTTCGACTAGTGCTTTGCGCAAGCTTGGTTAATCGGTATAATTCCCGTGCGGCTTTGACGCCGACGAGACAAAATGATTTGAGGTGAGGTTGTGGTGATGCGAAAAACTGGTTATGCGTTGATACTCGTGCTGCTGCTCGCGAGCGCGGTGGCAGTGCGCGCGTCGGTTGATGGGACCGAGAAGAAAAACGTCACTAACAAGACTTGTCCGGTGAGTGGCGGACCGGTTAGTGAGAAATATCGCACGGAATATAAAGGGCAGTTCGTTTATACCTGCTGCGAAGGGTGTCTCGCTGAGTTCAACAAGAACCCCGAGGCCTTCGTCGCCAAGCTTTCAAAGGAAGATCAGGAAGCGATCAAGACGAATGAAGTTTGTCCAGTAAGCGGCGAACCGGTAAACAAGTCTATCTCAGTCGAGTTCGAAGGCCGGAAGGTTTATTTCTGCTGCGAACATTGCGTCGAGCAATACAAGAAAGATCATCCGGCTGCCAAGTAGACGATATGGGCAGTTTCCACGCTCAGTGTGATCATCTTCGACGACAGCACAAATAACAAACGGCGAGCCCCGACGCGAAGAGCGCGAGGGCCCGCCTTTTTTAATACGGAGAGAAATTGAAGACCAATAGAACCTCGATTGACTGGCTCCACGCAGTAAAAGGGCGCGTGGTTGTGATTGCGTTAACGTCGGCGCTCTCGCTGGTAGCAGTGGCGTGTGGCGAGAAGGAATCTACGACTCCGAAGCCGGCCGAGAGCGCCAAACCCTCCGGTCAGGAACATCCCAATCCAATCGCGGTAATTGAAACCGATCTCGGTACAATCAAAATTGAGTTGCTTGAGGACCAGGTTTCAAAGACCGCAGAGAATTTTCGCCTTCTAGCGCAACGAGGCTTTTACAACGGCACCATCTTTCATCGCGTTATAAGCGGGTTCATGATTCAAGGCGGTGACCCGAATGGCGACGGCACCGGCGGAGTGACCGCGACGGGCAAGCCGCTGCCTAACGAGATCAACAGAAGCTCGCCATTGTATCAGGGAGGCTATAAGCGCGGGCTGGTGGCGATGGCGAACAAGGGCGTTCCCGAAACTGGATCGAGTCAATTCTTCATAATGCATCAGACCTATCCGCTTCCTCCCAACTACACGATATTCGGACGTGTTGTTGATGGGATGGAAGTCGTGGATAAAATTGCAGCTGCACCCAACGCCGGCACGATGGCCAACAATCGTCCGATCAATCCAGTTAAAATGAACAAGGTCTACATTCAATAGTCGAGCTCGTGATTGGTAAGTTCAATCACGAATGGATGCGAAGATCTGTTAACGGGCCTTTTCTAGACACTCTCACACGGCTTCTGCTACTTTGCCCCTGGCTGCGCAAGTTAGGCCGGTTTCAAGCGAACGGCGATATCTGTAGCATCTGACTAGCATTCAGTAGGTGTCCACAACTACGCGCAAGCAACGCTTTCAGATCAACAAATGACCGACGCTAATCAACTTCCTCCCGCAGACGCGGTTTCGGATTCACCAGGCCAACCAGTTGAGAGCGCTGCTGGGGGAGCGCATCTCTCGACCGGTGGCGCATTGAGAAAATCGATCTCAGATGTTCGATCTATTCGTTCGAGGGTTGGCCGGAGACTCATTCGATCGTTGGTAGCAGTACTTGTCGGCAGCCTCATCTTGCGGCTCGCAGGACTCACGATGGGGCAGATGACTCAATTCTATCTCGACTATATCAGCCGCCACTACTATCACATTTCCTTTGCAACCCGGGGCTATGTCATTGGTGCGTTCTTCATTACAGAACTAATCGGCGCGTTGGTGCTCGGCGCAATGAGCGATCGGTATGGGCGAAAGCTGTTCATCATACTTGGCCCGGTGTTCGGGGCAATCGCGGTCCAGCTCACCGCTATGACGTCGGTATTGTGGCTGCTGGTCCTTGCGAGACTGATCGAAGGTGCGTCGACGGGAAGCTCGGTGCCTGCGACCCTTGGCTACATATCGGACGTGACAGTGGGCCGTCCCAACCTGCGTGCGCGTGTTATGGGTTTGTTTGAGATAACCCTGGTTGGCGGACTGGCGATGGGCGCGGTAGTCGGCGGTTATCTCTGGAAGTTCTTCGGGCGCCCGCAGACATTTGCAGGAGTCCAGTTGTTGAGCCCGGCATTCAGCATCAACGGACTCATCTACCTCGCAAGCCTCGCGATCTTTCTTTGGGGCTTGAGTGATGTGAAGCGTAAAGTCTTAAGATCTGCATCTGAGCTTTCTTATACTGCCTCGGCGCGACAGGGACTCAAGCACTATTATGACGTATTCAGATCGCCATCGGTATTGATGTTTAGTCCGGCATGGCTTTCGATTTTTTCAATCATTGGATTGTGGATCAATCACAGCGTTGGGTTGTTAACCGGCAAAGATCATTTTCAATCGCAGGTACTGACCGGAAGTGTCGCTCCTGAGAAGTTCGGCAATGGTTTCGCCGCACTTGCGGTTTTTTTTGCGCTCGGAGTATTGGCATGGAGCTTCGTGCTGGGCCGTTATCGTAAGACCAACGTGATGCTGATCAGCACGCTTGGTCTATTTGCATTACTGTTGACTGTCTTCGGACTGAACCACTTCGGATCGTTTTCGAGTCCGCTCTACTATTCACTGCTCGTCGCGTTGTTGATTGAACTCCTCGTGTTGAGTGGCTTCACTCCTGCGGCTTTGACTTACCTGGCGGATGTGACCGAGAACTATGCGGCTGATCGCGGCTCGATAATGGGACTCTACTCCGTCTTTCTCGGCGTTGGTCAGTTGATTGGAACATCGATCGGCGGGTATTTCGCTGACTGGAAAGGAGTGGACGGATTGTTAGTGCTTAGCGCGATTCTGGGCTTGATAACAGCGATTTCGCTTCTGGTGCTGCGAAGACGCGAGGGGCTCATGATAAGCCAGCCTATCTCTTGAAAGGAACGCCGTGCTGGGACGCATCAGAATTCGAGCTGCGGCTCGAATATCCAAAGGAATGGATATTATCCAGAATTTTGAAAGTAAGACCTCTTGGGTATCAACTTCCAGCCACAACTTAAGTAGTATAAGTTGAGTCTTAGTAGATTTTAGCTACATCCCCGCCTAGTCTCGCTTATTGGTATATCAGTTGCGACTAAGCCAAGCGCTCCGCCCAAACTCTGGCGAACAAGCGCCTTTACGATTACGCATGTCTGGAACCTCAAAGCAAGGAAAAACACAATAGGTTTTGTCGCGGAGGCGTTTCTGGGATAAATGAGGCCCTTGTTACGCCGAAGCATTTCCGCTCTTTTGGAGCAATCAGGAGGAAGCACACACTTGCCGCACGCCGGTGATGATTCATTCGAAGAGCTGGCTAATAGTGGAAGCGGCCTTGCCAAAGTGTGGCATCCTTCGTCGTTAGTTGATACAAGGGTTCCTTCCCCGCTACGAAAAATGAAGGCCCTTACAATCTAGGAGGAATAGATCAATGAATGGAAGTATGAAGCGGATTAGCAGCATCATTATGAGCTTTGCTCTAATTCTTGTAATGGTGTCTCCAATCTTCGCTCAGCAAACGCTCGGAAACGTGCGTGGCACGGTCAAGGATTCGAATGGCGCGGCGGTAGCCGGCGCGAAAATTTCGATCCTTGAAAAAGCGACAAACAATACAACGACCGCGACCAGCACAGACTCGGGAGATTTTGAATTCAAGAATCTGCCGGTCGGTGCGTACGAAATCACTGTTAACGCCACCGGCTTCAAAGCCCTGACGCTCAGTGATGTGGTCGTGCAACTCAACCAAACGACCGACGTGGCAGCAGTGCTGATCGTCGGCGCCGTCACCGAAACTGTGAACGTTTCGGCGGGCGGATCTGAGCTCATTGACACGACGACGACCGATCTTGCGAAGGGCTTCGAAGCCCGCAAGGTCGCTGACTCGGCGCAAACGACATCAGGAGCAGGAATCTACAACCTTGCGCTGATCGCGCCGAACGTCACCAGCAGCGGCGGCATCGGCGTCGGCACAGGCGGTTCAGTTGGTGGTCAGCGGCCGAGAAACAACAACTTCGTTGTGGACGGCGTTGACAATAACGATAAGTCGGTCACTGGACCTCAAGTCTACGTTTCGCCCGAAGCTGTAGCTGAGTTTTCTCTATTGGCCAATCAGTACTCGGCGGAGTTCGCTCGCTCGACCGGTGGACAGTTCATCACCATCACCAAGAGCGGCAGCAATCAGTTTCACGGAACTGCGTACGGGTTCTTCCAGAACCGACATCTGAATGCTCTGGACACGCTTCAAAAGGCGAACGGGATCACTCGCAGCACCGACATTAGCGATCCCAACGCAAATCCTCGCAATGACTTTGGCCGGTTCGGTGGAAATCTGGGCGGGCCCATCATCAAGAACAAACTGTTTTTCTTTGGCATGTACGAAAGAATACAGGCGGGCGCGGCGGCCGGCGCTGGCGCGGTAACCACACCAACGGCTGCGGGCTTTGCGCTGCTCAATACGATTCCTGGTCTGTCCAGCACCAACCTGGGCATCTTTAAGCAATTTGTTCCGGTTGCGCCGTCGAACAACGCTGGCACCATAACCGTTGGTGGTGTTGCGATTCCGATAGGAAACGTCGCGATTCCGTCGCCTAGTTTCTTTGTGAGGCACAACTTCATCGTCAACATCGACTACAACATGAGCGACAAGACGCAGATCAAGGGACGGTATCTGTATCAGCGGGATCGGGCAATCGACACAGCAGCTAGTCTACCTGTGTTCTTCCAGCCGCTACCGTTCGATGCTCGATTGGCGTCGATTACGTTGTTGCACAGTTTCACACCGAACCTTACCAACGAAGTCCGGTTAGCGTACCGACGGGCCGTCAGTCTGGTAACAGCCGGAAACTTCACGTTCCCCGGACTCGATCAGTTTCCCAACATCGGGCTCAACGATCTTGGAATCAACATTGGCCCGGACGGCAATGCCCCGCAGTCGGGCATTGAGAACAACTATCAGTTGGTTGACACCGTCGCCTATCTGCACGGCAATCACTCGTTCAAGGTTGGTGGCGACTTCCGCAAGCTGATCGCTCCGGCAACGTTCGTGCAACGCGCGCGCGGTGACTATGAGTTCAACAACACCGATACGTTCCTGCACGACATCAGCGCCGAGTTCAATGAGCGGACCATCGGTATTTCGCCTTACGAGGGAAACCAGAAACTCCTCTTCCTTTTCGGACAGGACGACTGGCGGATCAGGCCGAACCTCACGCTCAACCTTGGGCTGAATTACGCCTACCAGGAGGTTCCCTTCAGCGCGAAGCAGCAGACCTTGAACTCGATATCCAATGTTCCTGGTCTGATCACGTTCGGTGAACCCACTTCGCAGAAGAAGAATTTTGGACCGAGGCTAGGCTTCGCCTATTCTCCGGACTACAAGTCAGGAATCCTTCACACTCTGTTCGGAGACCAGGGAAAGAGCTCGATTCGAGCTGGCTTCTCGATGGCCTACGACGTGATCTTCGACAACATCTACATCCTGGCGCTGCCGCCGCAGTTCAACCAGACCATCGACGTCGGTCCTGGAATTCCGAACTTCCTCGCGAACGGCGGAATCAAGCCAATACTCCAAGCGGCGGGAAGCGATCCCGTGGCGGCCAGAGCCGCAACGTCCGCATGGATAGCCGATCAGCAAGTGCCTTACTCGATCACCTACACCGCAAGCGTGCAGCGTGAGTTTGGACAGACTTGGGGTCTGGAGCTTCGCTACCTCGGAACGCGTGGAGTTCATCTGTTGACTCAAAACCGAATCAACATTCAAACTCCGGTGACCGACACGAAGAACATACCGACGTTCTTCACCACACCGACAGCAGCACAACTAGCCGGTCTGCCAACGGCAGGCAGTCTGTTTCCGGGCTTCCCTGGTACTGGCGCGGTTCGAAGAGTTCCCGCGTACCAGGCTGCTGGATTCCTTAGCAATATAGTCGCGTTCCTGTCGGATGGTAACTCCTCGTACAATGGATTCTCGGCGCAGTTGACCCACCGCCTCGCAAGCGGTCTTCAAGGGTCGGCTTCGTACACCTGGAGTCATCTGATTGACGACACGACTGCTGAAGTATTCAGCACCGTCCTTTCTCCGCGCCGCGTCGAAGATTTCCAGAACCTGAAACGCGAGCGGGCGGACTCCGGTTTGGATCATAGGCATCGAGGCACAGTCTCGCTGATCTACGATCTCCCATTCTTTAATGGCGGCCGGAATCTCGTGCGAGCCATCGCCGGTGGTTGGAGTTTGGCGGGTACGTACTCGGTTGAATCCGGAGAGAAGTTCGGCGTTCGAAGCGGTGTCGACGCGAACCTGAATGGTGACAATGCCGGGGACAGAACGATCATCAACCTCGCCGGCATAAAGAACACCGGCAGCACCGTCCACGCTGTTAACTCAAGCGGCGCTACTGTTTCCAACAGCAGCCCAAGCATCGTCGCTTACGTTGCGGACAACCCTACTGCCCAGTACGTACAGGCGAGACTTGGAGCAAGGTCAACTGCCGGCCGAAACACGATCTCGCTTCCGATCATCAACAACCTGGACTTCTCGGTCTTCAAGAACTTCCGAATTAGTGAAGGGATGAAGGTCCAATTCCGAGTCGATATGTTCAACGCTTTCAACCACCCGCAATTCGTTCCGGGTTCGGTCAACGGCGTTGAAGCTACAAGCCAGACGAGCGCCGCGGCTACCAACCTGGTCACGGTCGGCACGGCTGACTTCAACCGGCCTGATTTAGTCTTCAGCAGCCACCCGCGTGTCATTCAGTTGGCTCTGCGGTTCAACTTCTAACTCCTGACGGAACGACCGTCAGCATTGAAAGGGGAGGGACTTCTGGGTCCCTCCCTTTATTACAGAAACTACCTTCCTCACTGTGGCTCAAAGCGGCCGATGCTTTAGGCCGGAACAGAAATCAACGGACTGAGGTTAGCGATGAAGAACTCCCTCGAAGTACCAATATGGTCATTCGGCCGGTTCATCGGAGTCGTTGCGCTTTTGCTGGCGCTTGCGGTATCTCTGTTTGGGCAAAAGCAAGTAAACACGCCACAACCGGCGTCGCCCGCCAACCCCAATACCAATCCTGCGGAGAATGCCCCGCGATCGGCGAATGTCGACTATCTGGAGCACGGCAAAGACGAAGCTCAAAGACGGCAGACCGCTCAGCTTCAAATGAATGAAGACTTCGAGCGAATTCAGATCATCGATCGGGATATTCTTAGCGCGTTTTCCGACAAGGCAGTCCCTGATTACAAACGAATCTCCACTGGACTGGCGGACATTAGGAAGCGCGCAATTAGACTGCGGGATAATATCGGGCTTCCGACCGCCGTCAAAGACGACGCCTGGAAGAAGTCGGTCGACGAGTCAAACGCAAAGGAGCTGCGCCCCGCTCTGGTTACACTTAACACGTTTATCACCGGCTTCGTAAGCAATCCTGTTTTGCAGAAAAACACCAACGTCGATCGAGCTCTGGTTGCCAAGGCCAGATGCGACCTGGATGGAATCATCGACTTCAGCGAGAAGGTAAGGAAGAACGTCGAGAAGATGAGTAAAGCTGTAGCCAACGAGAAATAGTCAACCGGGTCAAAATCAGTTCGCTCGCTGAAGCGGTCTACACGGTTCGGTTTTTTGAACGCAGAACTCAAGCGCGAGTCTCGGAATGGAGCCTCGGCTTGCTCAGGAGGTCAGCGTGAAAAACAATCAGCGAACTCTGATCATCAGCGCGGCAGCATTGGCTCTCGTGATCTTCCTGCCGGTGCCTATGAATGCGCAGTCAAGGCCAAATCCTCCCAGTCGAAACTCGCCGGTCCCATCCTCATCCGACACGATGCGCGAAATGCTCGAAAGAGAAATGAAGATCAGAAAGCTCGAGATGGATCGGGAGAACGACAAGCGATCAAAAGTCGAGGTTTCAAAAGAGACGGTCAAGCAGGTCAATGAAGACTTCACGCGCATCCAGGAAATAAACGTAGAGATGATGCGTGATTATTCAGAAGGCAAGCCGCCGGACTATCCTCACATCGCGGCCGCAATGTCGGAAATCAAGAAGCGCGCCTCTCGACTCAGAACTAACTTAATCCTTCCTTCTGGCGATGATATCAGCAGCGAACAGGCAGGCTCGGCTTCAAGGCCCAAACACGGCGGTCGCTCGCCGTTGCTGGATCTGAATGATCTGATCTTCAGCTTCGTGACCAATCCCATCTTTAAAAATGAAAACACGATTGATTTAGAACTTGGCGCGCGGGCTAAGAGGGATCTTGCCGGAATAGTCGATCTCAGCGATCGAATAAGCCGCAGCGCCGAGAAGCTGAGCAAGACGGCCGCAGCAAAACGATAGCGGCTTCCGGAGAAGAGTTCGTTTAGTTGTGCTCCCGCCTCAATTCTTCCAGAAGCGCTCGCGACTGCGCAGCCTTCTCACCATTGGGTGATGCCTCAAGATAAGTCTTCAATTCTCTGATCGCAGCATCGCGGTCGCCCTTCTTCGTATTAAGCTCGGCTAGATAGAAATGAACGATCGAGTATTCGGCCTGACCCATCGACAATGCTTTAGACAACTCCCGCTCGGCGGCGGGCAGCTCGTCAGTCTCAAGCGATGCGATCCCGAAATACAGGTGAGCTGCCGGCTGCGCGCTATCGATCGAAAGGGCGTGAGTTAGTTGATCGATTGCATCCATGAACTTCTTCTGTTCGACTCTAACGATGCCGAGATTTAGGCGAGGATTGAAGACTCTTGGATTGATTTCAATTGCAGCTTCGAACTGCTCGGCTGCCGCATCCAGCTGCTTGAGTTTAAGATACTGCACGCCCAAATCGTTCCGGGCCATCAGGTACCCCGAATAAATTTCGAGCGCACGTTTGAAATGAGCAATCGCTTGAGCGGTGTTGCCTTCTCGTACCAGAGTGGTTGCCCTGTCGTATTCCTTTTTCGCGTCTGAAGGCACTCGCGGATCGACTTCGCCGGCCGTCACTACGTCTCCAGCAGTCTTTGTAATGCTCGAATTCTTCTCCTTTAGGTTAATCATCATAACCACTTGCATTCCGCGATTCACGCGGACCTGTTCGCTTATTGGTTCGTACAGCTTGTAGTCGGCCGCTACTTCCAGAACATAATTCCCTTCGCGGAGGCTTCTGAAGCCAAAACCCCCGTTGTTGTCGGTGTAAGTCGTCATTCCGGGAATCTCGAGCGTGCTGAGCGTTATTCTGACTCGCCCATTCACTGGGTGGCCTGACGGCAGAACGATTCGTCCTACAATACTCCCGGTTCCGGAGCCATTGCTCGAAACAGGTGGAGGCGGCGGCATATTGTCATCTTGCGCATTGACTACACCCGCTGCCGCGAGAATCGCGAAAAGCACGCACACTTGAAAGATCCTTAAATTGAAGCTCATTTTCAATTCCCCCTTCTTGCTGCTTGTGATTCACTCTCGACGATGTTGAGCTTGCCGTCGAGTCAGCAAGTGATATAATCCACGTTCTTCAGGTTAGTATTCGTCCGGAGGTTCATTTTATCATGACAAAGAAATTCTGTGTGATTCTCTCGATACTTCTTTTCGTCGTCAATGCGGCTTCGCAGAACCCGCCTAAAGTTCGAAACGACGAACAGCCCGTTCGCATCAGCACTCAACTCGTCCAACTCGACGTGGTAGTGACCGATAAGACCGGCGCTGCAGTCCGTGGGCTAACCAAAAATGATTTCGAGCTCTATGAGGGCGGCAAGAAGCAACTCATAAACTTCTTTGAATTTGTAGATGCAACCAAAGGGCAACGAATCAAACAAGCACCCGGGCAAGTGAGTTCAAACGAGCCCGAACCTTCAGCTCAAGGTCCTGGCGCAGCCGATATTCATCGCATATTTGCGTTCGTCGTCGACGATCTCACGATTCGATACGAAGACCTCACTTACTTGAGACAGATGCTCACCAACTTCGTTAACAACCAAATGCAGCCGACCGACCTGGTCGCCATTGTGCGAACCATCGGAGGGAAGGGGCTGCTTCAACAGTTCACGACAGACAAGACGCTATTAAAGCGCTCGATCGCGTCGCTGACCCCGGCGACTCACCCCTTCAGCGCCTTTCACAACGGGGGTGACCCGAGAGGTCTGGCCGGCAATACAACTCCTGCCACTGATACCGTCGCCGGCGTAGAACAGCCGGCGTTCTCGGGCGCGGCAGATACATCGGGCGAGACTATCGATATCAATAATCCGGAGGACGAAACGAACAGGGCGCTGCGTGCCTATATGAGCCTTGGAACAGCGAGCTTTGTGATAGACAGCATGAAGCAGTTGCCGGGGCGCAAGTCGATGATTCTGATCTCCGGTGGACTCCCTATCCTCAGCGCGAATACCGGGAACTCTGCCGGGAGTATTTCATACTTTCTTAATTCCTTGTCAGACAGGGCGACACGCGCCGGAGTGGCGATCAACACGATGGACATCCGGGGTCTCCAAGCCTCTGTTGGTGTCGCAAGCTTTACAGATACGCCGGCCAAAAGTGCGATGGGAGGCGGCGGGGGGGAAGGCCCCGGTACTTTCGGGCGCGTACCGGATGAGAGCCAGTTTGGCTACCGGAATCCTTTCGATCAAATGGAGGCACACCAGGGACTCAGAGTGCTTGCGAACGAGACCGGCGGCATCGCCGTGCTCAACAAAAACAACTTCGATGAAGGACTCGGCAAGATCGTCGGCGCGAGCGATGCATATTACTTACTCGCGTACACGCCGTCGGATTCCAACTTCAAAGGCGACTTCCGCAAAGTCGAAATCAAAGTCAAAAACAAGGATCTAAAAGTACTGAGCCGGCGCGGCTACTTTGCGCGCGAAGAGCAACCGCCTCCTGCGGCGCTCACCAAGCAGGATCAAGTCCTCGAAGCGATCAAGTCACCTATTGCGCGTCGCGACATCGATCTTGAAGCGATGGTGCTTTACAAAGCGGCCCAGCTCGACAAGGGCGCGATAGACATAAGCATAGTCATCGATCCGAAGAAACTACAATTCGAAGAGGTCGGCGGGAAGCAACAAGCGAGTTACGATGTAGATGGATTTGTCTTCGATGTGCTCGGGAAACTTCGCGGAGGTTTCAACGATACGATCAGCGCGAGCCTTACTCCGGAAGAGTTCAAATCCGCTATACGGACAGGCGGGCTTGCTTACTCGACAGGAACGACTCTTCCGGCCGGCACATATCAGATCAGGCTTGCCGTTCGTGATAACAAAAACGAGAGAGTGGGCACCGTGTCGCGTTACGTAGAAGTGCCGGACTTGTCTAAGGGAAGGCTCGCAGCAAGCAGCCTGTTGCTTGGAGCAGCGGCTGCCGGTGAAGTGAAGGCCGACCTCCCGACACCGCTGTCGGCGGCGCGTCGCATATCGCAGAAACAGGACTTGAGATACGCAGTTGTGATCTACAATCCGAAACTGAAAAGTGGCAAGCCCGAAGTGCAGACTCAACTTGTAATCACTCAAAACGGGCGAGAGATATACAAAGGGCCGGAAGAGATGATTGCGCCCGCCGGCGGCTCAGGCCAGGCGATCAAGCTTGGTCAAATGGGATTGTCTCGAGTCAAGCCGGGCCGGTACACGATGACGTTGTTGATTACCGATACGCTTGCAGATAAAAAGGCGAACACACTCACTCGCAGTATGGATTTCGTAGTTGTGGAATGAAATCGGTGAACGATTTCTGAGAGAGCAGCCGGGTCATTCATCCAGTATTCTGAGTAATTCTGGAAGGTTTTTTTATTGCAGTAAGACCCAAATACTGCGAGTTCGACTGCCGTTATTGCAAGCTCGAAACGCAATTAAATCCAACCTTGATACCTCTTCTAATTTGGGTGTAGTGTCTAGCCATACCTTACGCCAGGCTGATCGTTGTTTACCGAATCGAGGAGGCAGTTCATGAAAAAGACATTGCTCATTGCTTTGTCAATCTGGCTATCGCTCGCAACCGGATTTGCTCAAAGCCACTCGCAAAAAACTCCCGAAGAGGAAGTCATTAGAATCAGCACGGAACTGGTTCAGTTGGACGTAGTCGTGGTGGGCAAGAACGGGAGCGTCGTCAAAGGCCTGACCAAAAGCGATTTCGAGATCTACGAAAACGGCAAGAAGCAGCAGCCGAGCTTCTTCGAATTCGTCGATGCAAGCAAGAGTCACAACCCGGCTGCGACTCCGGCCAACGCCGCCGATCAATCCGCTCCCACTCAACCGCCGACCGCTGCAGACTTGCGACGCATCTTTGCCTTCATCATCGATGATCTCACGATCGGCTATGAGGACCTGGTTTCTGTTCGCCAGATGCTCGCTAACTTCGTCGATAAGTCCATGCAGACCGGCGATCTTGTTGCGATCGTGAGAACGGTAAGCGGCAAGGGCGTTCTGCAACAGTTCACAACCGATAAGGGCCTGATCGCCAGAGCGGTAGCCGCGCTCACGCCGGTCAGTCATCAATACTCTGCCTTCAACAATCTCGACCCGCCAAAGCTGAACCCTCAGCAGAACCTGGTAGGAGGAATCGGTGTCCAGGGAACCACCAACGAAACAGACGGCGGCGTCCCAAACTCCGACAGCCAACTCGACGACACCAACAAGACTCTTCGCGCTTTCATGAGTCTCGGCACTGCCGGATTCATCATAGACAGCATGAAAGAATTGCCGGGCCGGAAATCGCTCGTGCTGATTTCAGGTGGTCTCCCGGTGCTCAGCGCGAATTCCGGCACAGAGGCTTCCGCTGTTTCAAACTTTTTGAACAACCTGACCGACCGCGCTACGCGAGCTGGAGTTGCAATCAGTACGATGGACGTGCGAGGTCTGAAAGCGTTCTCGGGCGTGGCCGGTTTCGACGACACTCCGGCGAGAGGCGCTCTTGGTGTGCCCGTATCCGGCCAGAGGACGACCTCGAGCGTCATGACCGATCCGAGAGGAACCGGCGGCGGGTTTGGCCGCATACCCGATGAAACTCTATTCGGTGACAAGAACCCGTTCGATCAGCTGGAAGGACACGAAGGCCTGCGAGTTCTTGCTGCGGCAACCGGTGGAATCTCAGTGCTCGACAAAAACAATTTCAGCGAAGGTCTGCAGAAGATTGTCAGCGCGGGCGACGGCTACTACCTGATCGCGTACACGCCTTTCGACACGAAATTCAACGGTGAGTTTCGCAAGGTTGAAGTCAGAGTGAAAGGCGATGGACTCAAGGTCTACAACAGGAGAGGTTATATCGCGCGAGAGGACAAGGTTACTTCCACGCCGGCGACGAAACAGGAGCAGTTGCTGGCGGCAATCAGGTCTCCGCTCGCGCGACGAGAGCTCGATCTCGAAACTACTCTTCTGTACAAGCCTGCGGCACAGAATCGCGGAGCGATAGGAATTCATGTGATTATCGATCCTAAGAGGCTGAACTTCGAAGAGGCCGAAGGCAAGCATCAAGTCGACCTGGATGTTGCCGGTTTTGTCTTCGATCAGTTGGGTAAGCTTCGAGGAGGATTTGGCGATCAGATATCGGCGAGTCTCAAACCCGATCAGTACGACGACGTGCTTAAAGGCGGGTTTTCCTACGTGGCCAACACAGTGCTGCCTCCCGGAGGTTATCAGATAAGGATCGCGGTGCGTGACAACAAGACCGGCAACATCGGAACGCTATCGCGCTACGTTGAAGTGCCTGATCTGTCGAAAGGAAGGCTCGCTGCAAGCAGTCTTCTTCTTGCCGGAGTGCCGGCCGGTGAAATGAAAGCAGAGAAGCCGACTCCCGTTTCAGCGGACCGAAGAATTTCGCGCAAGCAGGACTTGCGATACGCGGTGATGATCTTCAATGCGAGGCAGAAGGACAATCGCCCACAGGTTCGCACTCAACTGATGATAAGCCAGAACGGAAAAATGATGTTCAAGCAACCCGAAGAATCAGTCACCTCAAGCGGCAAAGATCAATCGCAGATCATCAAGTGGGGCCAGTTGGGATTGTCTTCGGTGAGGCCTGGCCGCTATACGATGACGCTTGTGATCACGGACGACCTTGCTGAGAAAAAGGCGCAAACCGTCACGCGCAGCATGGACTTTGTAGTAGTTGACTGAACGAAACCTTGCTGGTTTGAAGTAAGCGCAATTTTGGGTTGTTCTGCGATAAGGTATCTAAGAACCTCGACGCAGGCGAAGCTTTAGAAAGTCACTCCGCGTTCAGGAGCCGTTCGACACTATCTTGCAGTGTTTCATAACTGACAGGCTTTGCGAGATATTCTCGCGCTCCTGCCTTCAATGCTTCTCTCATATCGGAATGGCTGACGTATCCTGAAACGAAAATAATCGGAACCTCTTCATTGGTTTCGCATGACTGGCCACAGAGCTCGATGCCATCTCCGTCATCGTATTTCCGATAAGAATGTATAAATCGAAGCGCCCGAATCTAGGCGTACTCTCCTGAGGGAAGTGTAGAAGGGTTGTCGCTGGCTAGCGTACCACTTATCGATGGGAATACCAAACACTGCGATTGAGATTGAGGAAATGTTTCAAATGTGCTTTCGCAGCTTACGATGGAGCCAGGGTATTAGAACGAACCACTGTGAATAACCAAGCGCCCAAAGAACGGCCATAGAATAAGGTTCGGCCAAAAGCCTCCAGGCGCCGTAATACCATACGAGTCATATAGGAATTTGAAGAGAACACTTATGATGCCGGCAAAGACCCAGCCAGCAGGGAATGTTAGAAATAGGATCAGGATCGCAAACGTAATATCTGACTCTGGTATGTTTCGCTCAATAAATCCATCCACGAGCACTGCAAGACACGCGGCGAGCCACAATCCTGCGAGTATTCGACCGATCGAGCTCCGCGGAAACATTAATTACCTTACGAGTAATTCGTCCAAGCTCAAAATGTGATTCGTCGATTCAGCTTCTTATTGCGGCGTTACACTCAAGGTTTGATGAACGCGACAGAATTGTACCACGCGAAGTCGAGAGCGGTGCGTTTGAATGGGTATCGGTTACAGCGTAAAAAGGGAGGGACCTTGTGAGCCCCTCCCTTCAGTCTATGCGGCTTCGATTAGCCGTTGGTTAGAAGATGATCTTCGCGCCAAGCTGTATTCCGCGTCGCGCAAAGGTAATCTCGCCGTACTGATTGAAGCTCGATCCAGCATCCTCGACTTCGGAGTCAGGTGTCGAGCCACCCGCGAAGAATCCAACGCTGGGATTCGGGTGGTTGAAAGCATTGAACGCATCCAGGCTGAGCCGTATCGTCACGTTTTCCCTAACCTTGAAGTTCTTGTAGATTCCAAGGTTGACATTGTTGAGCAGTGGACCCGTTTCGATGTTACGTGGCACGTTGCCGAACGGCGTCCCGAAAACTTGGGCAGCGCCCGGTCCGTTTACGATATACCGAACCTGATCCTTCGATACCACGACAATCTTTCCCTGGTTCAAAGCGGCCATGTCGAAGAAGCCCTTCGGGTCTGGGACGAAGCCCGTCGGGAACGTGACTGCGAACAACGCGCCGTTAAGCAACACCGCGTCGATCTGGTTCATGCCCACCGACGTACGCGGGGCCTTCGGGTTGCCGTAGAACGGTCGGAAGGTGTCGAGCGTACCGATGAACGACCCTTCCCAGGTGCTGTCCATGTAGCTGCGCGTCGTGCCCAGGAATCGGTTCGAGAAGTTGAACGGCGTGAACCGCTGTCCCGTCGCCAGCAAGTAGGTGCCGTTGAGTTGCCAGCCGCCCGCGATCTTGCCAAGCAGGCTGTCTCTATTCTTGAACAAAGGTACGTCCCAAATCCAGTTCGCAGCAAATGCGTGCCTGCGATCAAACTGGGAGTAGCTCCGCTCGTTTTTGTTTGTGTTGAACGGATCTGCCGAGCCGATCGCATCGTTGAAGGTGAATACTTCGCTGGCGTTGTCCAGCGCCTTCGACCAGGTGTAGGCAAGGCCGAGGTTCAATTGGTTAAACAACCGCCCTTCGTAGCGAGTCTGCAGCGCGTGGTAAATCGATTGCGCCGTATTGTCGCGGTTGCGGACAAGCGATTGGGGTAAGACACGCCCCGCGCATTGAGCAGCTTCGTTGAGCGTCGTCGTCAACGGATTATCAACGCAAGCGCCCGTGCCGGCTACCTGAGGGGTGAGCCCTGTAGGAACCAGATTCGGGAAGCCGGGGAAAGTGAAACCGCCAGTTGTGAATCCGTTCAACAGTGTGTTGATCCGAGGATTGCCGTTGTGGGTTGCGAACAACGACACGCCATGCGTCCCCACGTACCGCACCTCCATCACACTGTTCCGAGCTAATTCGCGCTGCAATCTTAACGACCACTGCTCGGAGTAAGGTGAATGGAAATTCGGAGAAACGTGAGTCTGGCTGAAGAATCGCGGATCAAACAGGTTCACCGCGAATAAACCATTCTTCTTGGCGAAATCCTGGACGGCTTGCCCGGTGAGACCCGGTACCGGAAATGCCACCGTGCCCGTTCTTGGATTTAGCGTGGTATTGTTGAATACCTCCGGTGATGAAGTCGAGATATTCAGCAACAGGTTGTAGAAGACGGGGTCGTAGGCAATCGAATACCCGCCCGAAATCACCGTCTTATCCTGTTCACCGAACAACATATTCGTAAGGCGGTTTGCGCCAAAACGCGGACGCCATGCAAAACCAAGCCGAGGCGCGAAGTTGTTCTTGTCAGCCGGCAGCTTCGGTTCAGTTCGAATCTCGATCGGAAGACTCTGTAACCAGATTGCGGTTGCCGGATTCGACTCGCGCTTAACGGTGAGGTCGTGCAGGGTGTTGATTGGCTGTCCAGTGTACTCGTAGCGCATGCCAAGGTTGAGCGTGAGATTGTCCTTTATCCGCCAGTCATCCTGGAAGTAGTAGAACTGGTCCAGTTCCTTGTAGCCAATGGTAATCTGCCCGGCTGCGACAACGACTTGTTGTGGCCGGTTGTCAAGCAGCGCGGCGGCCGCGCTCAGATTCGGCGGACCGGCGATTGTGTTGAAGGTGAAAGCACCGTTCGCATTGGGCAGAAACGGAACGTTGTTGACGAGCCTGCGAATATCCACGCCCATCTTGAACTGATGTTTGCCAATTGTCTTTGAGAAGTTGTCGGCAAACTGGTAGACGTCGACAACACGGCCCTGTGGCAGGTTGGTTGCCGGCCCAATAGTCTGCAGCGATCTGCTGAACACGCTGCTGCGAATGCCCGTGAATGCAATGTTGGGTAGAGTCTGGCCAAAATTGCTTATCGGATCAGGTATACAGGTTGGGAACTTGCCTTCGCAACCGCCACCGAAGATAACAGAGAGGCGGTTAAAGACGAAGCGGAATTCGTTTACCGAACTGTTACTGATCTGGCTGGTCCAACTGGCGCTCGAAATCTTGCTGGTCACCGGCACGTCGCCGATGTTGCCTGCGGAACCTGTGCTGGTCAGACCATTCTTGTTATCGGCGTGCTGGTAGAGTTGCCGGAACCAGATCGAGTTCTTGTCAGTGATCTTCCAGTCGCCGCGAGCGCTGAATTCAGGCGCGTTGATCGCCTGAGGGAGCGTTCGCTGAGGATAGAGTACCGGAAAAACGATGCCGCCGATTGTCACGGTCTCGTTTGTCGGGAAGTTTGTTTCGTTGCGGAAGGTGAGACTGCTGCCCCCAGCAGTGGGATTTGCGAATGCCGAAAGCTTGCGCAACGCCTGCAAAGCAGGATTGGTCGCGAACCCCGGCAAGGTTTCCAACAGCGGAAGGGCGGACGGGGCAATCGCCGGATTGCCTCCCTGAAGCAACGAAGCATTTCGGTCCTTGAGCTCCTGGAAGCTTCCAAAGAAGAATATTCGATCCTTGATGACGGGGCCGCCGACTGTCCCGCCGAAGACATTGTAGATATCCGGTTTGGGTCCGGTTAGGCCACTTCGCTTCTCGATATTGTTAAGCGTATCCAGGAAGCTGCGGTTGCGGTGATACTCAAACGCGGTTCCGTGAAACGCATTGGTTCCGGACTTGGTGACGATGTTGACAACCGCGCCCTGGTTGCGTCCGTACTCGGCCGAAAAGTTATTCGTGATAACCTGGAACTCAGCTACGATGTCCTGATTGTCAACGAAGTAGTTCGGTCCGCCGATTGACAGGTCGTTGTTGTCTCCACCATCAATGGTGAAATTGTTCGAGCGTGCCCGGTTGCCATTGACTGAGAAGGTGGTCCCGTTACCGTTGACGTTGCCGACGCCCGGCACAACGCCCGGAGCCAGCAATGCGAGTGTGTCGATTCCGGCGCCGGCCAGGTTCGATGGTAGCTCGGCGACCTTGCGCGCTTCGAATGTGCTCGCCTGCTGCACATTCTCTTTCTGAATCAACTCCTCACCGGTTGCGGTTACCGTTACAGTTTCCGAGATATTGCCTGCCTGCAAAGCAGCGTCTATGGTCGTGTCCTGTCCGATCGTGATGTTGACTTGCTGGAATTCTTGTTTCTTGAAGCCTTGCTTTTGGACGGTGATCGTGTACACGCCAGGCTGAAGCCTCGGGAAGCCGTAGAGACCATCACCATTCGACTTGGACTTGATCTCAATGCCCGTGGCGTCGTTCTTGGCGCTAACATCGGCGTCCGCAATGACTCCGCCTTTGTCATCG
>Ga0075426_10001127_pt1 | contig 18846 bp, 16 predicted proteins | sample SoiMethybrSBSTD5_FD_75304 | JGI IMG/M metagenome (GOLD analysis project Ga0075426, IMG submission 75304) | Bulk soil microbial communities from a Populus tree surrounding site in Tennessee, USA - Soil MetaG P. TD hybrid SBSTD5 | ecosystem: Environmental > Terrestrial > Soil > Tree plantation...
AAAGAAGCGCAACGCGCCCGGGCCGTGTAGGCCAGGACGCGCGCGCTCGTTCGTGAAGCCCGCCTTCGAGGCGGGCTTCGTTGTTTCCCCTCTTAATCCATCTGCTTCCGCATGAAGGCCGGCACGTCCATGTTGTCGCGGGTGATCGCGCGCCCGCCGAACGGCCGGCGGGCCGTAGGCGACGCGATCCGGTATCCCGGACGGGAAGTGGCCGACACCGCGGACTCCTCTTCCGGCGAAGGCTCCTCGAGAGACGGGACGGTCACGGCCGCGGCCGGCCGCGCGATCCGCTCCCGCGGCTCGACCATCGGGTAGATCCGGGGCTGGGGGTGCGCCGCGGCGGCCATCCCCATCGGCCGCTGCTGCGTCTTGGGCTCGCCCTTTCCGAACCCGGTCGCGATGACCGTGATCGAGAGGCCGTCCCCCATGTGCTCGTCGATCACCGCGCCGAAGATCACGTTCGCGTCGTGCCCCGCGGCGTCCACCACCACCGTCACCGCCTCGTTGATCTCGTGGAGCGTCATCGACTCTCCGCCCGTCACGTTCACCAGCAGCGCCTCGGCGCCCGAGATCGAGATGTCGTCGAGCAGCGGGCTGGACACGGCCGACTGCGCCGCCTCGTACGCGCGGTTGGGACCGGTCGCGTGCCCCGCCCCCATGAGCGCGTTCCCCCGCTCCGCCATCACGGTCTTCACGTCCGCGAAGTCCAGGTTCACGAGGCCCGGAACCGTGATCAGATCCGAGATCCCCTTGGTCGCGTGGTGGAGCACCTGGTCGGCCACCCGGAAGGCTTCCTTGAGCGGCGTGGTGCGGTCCACGATCGTGAGAAGACGCTGGTTCGGGATCACGATCAGCGTGTCCACCCGTTCCTTCAATTCGCGGAGACCGTCCTCGGCCAGCTGCATCCTCCGGCGGCCTTCGAACTCGAAGGGCCGCGTCACCACGGCGACGGTCAGGGCGCCCTGCGCCTTCGCGATGCGCGCCACCACGGGAGCGGCGCCCGTGCCGGTGCCGCCCCCCATGCCCGCGGTCACGAAGACCATGTCCGCGCCGTCCATGAGCTCGGCGATCTTGGCCTCGTCCTCCTCGGCCGCGTCGCGGCCCACGTTCGGGTTCGCGCCCGAGCCCAGCCCCTTCGTCACCCCGGTTCCGAGCTGGAGCTTCTTCGGGCTCAACGACTGGTCCAGCACCTGGGCGTCGGTGTTGGCGGCGATGAACTCGACGCCCCCGAGGCCGGACTGGATCATCCGGTTCACCGCGTTTCCTCCCGCACCACCGACACCGATCACCTTGATCGAGGCCCCCAACACCGCTTTCCCGTCATCGATCAACTCGAGCATCGCCTGACTCCTCCCCTCGTCCCGCTGGTTAGACCAGCTCCTCGATCCACCGCTTCAACCCGAACGATAAACGGCTCAACACCCCCCGCTCGGCCGTGTGGGGCCGGGCACCCAACATGTGGGCGTGGATCGCCAATCCCACGCCCGTCGCAAATCGCGGATCGCACACCGTCTCCGTCAGTCCCGAGATCCCCATGGGAACCCCGCGCCTCACGGGCAGGTCGAAGACCTGCTCGGCCAGCTCGGGCATCCCCTCCAGGGACGAAGCCCCGCCCGTCAGCACCACACCGGCGCCCAGCAGATCGGCGATGTGGTTCTTGCGAATCTCCTTCTTCCCCAGCTCGAAGATCTCCTCGATCCGGGGCTCGATCATCATCGCGAGCATGTGCCGGCTGACCTCCCGGTCCAGGCGGCCGCCCACGCTCGGCACCTGGACGACTTCCTCGGGGCGCACCATCGAAGTGAGGGCGCACCCGCTCTGGAGCTTGAGCTGCTCGGCCCGCTCCACCGGCGTCCGCAACCCGATCGCGAGGTCGTTGGTCACGTTGGAGCCGCCGAGCCCGATCACCGCCGTGTGGCGCACGCTTCCCTCGTAGAAGATGGCGACGTCGGTCGTCCCGCCGCCGATGTCGAAGAGCGCCACGCCGAGATCGCGCTCGTCCTGGGTCAGCACCGCGTCCGCCGAGGCGAGCGGCTCGAGCACCAGCTCCTCCACCTCGAGCCCGGCCCGCTCCGCCGCTTTCATCACGTTCCGGCAGGCGGAGGCGGCCCCGGTGATGATGTGCACCTCGGCCTCCAGCCGCACCCCGGACATCCCGACGGGATCGCGGATGCCGTCCTGGTCGTCCACGATGAACTCCTGGGGCAGGACGTGGAGGATCTCGCGGTCCGTCGGGATCGCGACCGCCTTGGCGGCCTCGATGACCCGCTCGAGATCGCTCGGACGGATCTCCGCGTCCTTGCGCGCCACCGCGATCACGCCGCGGCTGTTGATGCCGCGGATGTGGTCCCCCGCGATGCCCGCGAAGACGCTGCGGATGGTCCTGCCCGACATCCGCTCCGCCTCCTGGACCGCGCACTGGATGGACCGCGTCGTCTTCTCGAGGTTCACGACGACGCCCCGCTTGAGGCCGTCCGAGGGCGCCGTTCCCACCCCGATGATGCGGATCCCGTCCCCGTCCTCGTCGGCCTCCGCCAGAATGGCCGTGATCTTCGTGGTCCCGATGTCCAGCCCCGCGTAGATTCTGCTTTCCGCCATCAGACCCCCTCCGATTACACCTTGTCCCGCGAAGCCGGCACCACGCCCAGGCTGTCGGGCGCGCACCGGACGATCACCTGTCCCCGATACCGAGCGTCCAATCCCAGCACATGCCGATCCCGGTCGCGAAGATCGCGGAGCGTGGCCCGGAGCGCCATCAGGCAGCGCGGGGTGACGCGCTCCGGATCGATCAGGATCGGGATCTGGTCCCGGGAGGTTCGGAGCACGAACCACCGGGGATCCGTCGCGACGATCTCCGAGATCTCGGACAGGAGTCCCACGTCGGGCTCCTCCAGCAGCGTGACGACGCGGAGCACGTCCGCGAATCGCGACGCCTCCACGCGCCCGCCGGGATGGCGCGCGGAGATGGAGAGCCCCGTCACCACCGGCCGGTCCGCGATCAGACCGCGCACCAGCGGCGGAAGGATCATCCCGGTCGAATCCACCTCCAGGAGCCGCCCCGCGTTCACCAGCACGAACGGACGGCGCTCCCGCACGGAAACGCGGACCGCGGCCGGGAGGAGGGTCACGGACGCGCTCTCGATGCGCGGGTTTCGCGTGAGGGAGCGGACGATGTCGGCCGGGCGGACGTCAAAGAGGCTCTCCCCCGACGTGACCGGGATGGAGGGGCGGACCTCGTCCGGCGAGAGGTAGAGGAGCCCGGTCACCTCGACGCGGCCCGCCTGGAAGAGCGGGAGGCGTCCCAGGACCCGCGCGGCCCGGGGCGCGACCCTCGCGAGCCCCAGGGCCAGGATCAGGAGCAGGAGCGCTCCGAGGAGGATCCTCCGGTTTCTCCGCCGCCGCTCGGGCAGCTTGAGGCGCGTGGTCGCGCGGCAGCCGGCCCTCAGGACGCGCCTCCGCGCACCAGCTCCCCCACGCGGTAGACATCGCCGGCGCCGATGGTCAGGAGGAGATCGCCTTGTCGCAGGATCCCCCGCACCGTCTTCGCGGCGTGGCCGAAGTCGGGCGCCATGGTCACCGAGGACGTCCCGTTCGAGCGGATGCCCTCCACCAGACCCTCCGACGTGACCCCGGGGATGGGCTTCTCCCCGGCCGGGTAGATGGGAAGGAGCACCAGCTCCGACACTCCGGTGAAGCAGCTCTGGAAGCGGGCCTGGAGCGCCTGCGTGCGCGTGTACCGGTGCGGCTGGAAGACCGCGACGATGCGGCGTCCGTACGTGTCCCGCAGCGCCGCGATGGCGGCCTCGATCTCGGTCGGGTGATGGCCGTAGTCGTCCACCCAGATCGCGCCGCGCACCTGGCCGCGCATCTCCAGCCGCCGGCTCACGCCCGTGAACTCGCGGAGCGCCTCGCGGATCTCCCCGAACGGGATGCCCAGATCCCACCCCGCGACGATGGCGGCGAGCGCGTTCCGCGCGTTGTGAACGCCGCTCACCCGGAGCTCGAAGAGGCCCTCGTCGCGTCCGCCCACGCGGAGGCGGAAGCGGACTCCGCGGGCGTCCACGTGGAGATCGGAGCCCTCGAAATCGGCGCCCGTCGTGAAGCCGTACGTGAGAAGCCGGCGCTTCACCCGGGCGTGGAGCGGGACGGCGTTCGGATCGTCGTAGGGCAGCACCACCGTTCCGTAGAAGGGAACCCGGTTCACAAAATCCAGGAAGGTCTCCTGCACGTGCCCCAGGTCCCGGTAGTAGTCCAGATGCTCGGCGTCGATGTTGGTCACCACGGCGATCGTGGGCGTGAGGAGCAGGAAGCTCCCGTCGCTCTCGTCCGCCTCCGCGACCAGGTACGGCCCCTGCCCCAGCCGCGCGTGCGCGGCCATGGCCTTCACCCGCCCGCCCACGATGACGGTGGGATCGAGGCGGCCGTGCGCGAGGATCGCGCCGACCATCGAGGTGGTCGTGGTCTTGCCGTGCGCGCCGGCGACCGCGATCGAGTACTTGATGCGCATCAGCTCGGCCAGCATCTCCGCGCGGGGAATGACGGGAATGTGCCGCGCCTGGGCTTCCTGGATCTCGGGATTCGTGCTCTCGATCGCGGTCGACGCCACGACCACATCGGCGCCGGCCACCTGCTCGGGGCGGTGCCCCACGAAGATCCGCGCGCCGAGCGAGCGCAGGCGCGCGACGGGCTCGGACTCCCGGATGTCCGATCCCGACACCGGGTACCCCAGGTTCAAGAGCACCTCCGCGATTCCGCTCATGCCGCTTCCACCGATCCCCACCAGGTGGATCCTCCTGATCCGTCCGTACATTCGATCTCAGCCCTCGCGCGGGATGGGGCTCGCATGAGCCAGCTGCTCCATGGAACGCGCGATGCGCTGAGCCGCGTCGATCCGCGCGAAGGCCCGGGCGTTCCTTCCCAGGCGCCGAAGCCGCGGCTCGTCGCGCAGCAGCATCTCGATCTTGCCGGCCAGCGTCTCCGGCGTCAGGTCCTTGTCCGCGATGACCAGGGCCGCGTCGCGGTCCAGGAGCCCCCGCGCGTTGTGCGTCTGGTGGTCGCGGGTCGCGTGCGGATAGGGCACGAGGATCGCCGCGATCCCGCAGGCGGTCAGCTCGGCGATGGTCATGGCCCCCGCCCGGCACACGGCGATGTCGGCGATGGCGTAGGCCTTCTCGATCTGCTCCAGGTACCCGAACACGCGCACCGGGATCGGGAAGCTCCCGAACCGCTGGCGGATGGCCTCGAAGTCCTCGGCGCCCGTCTGCCAGATGACCTGGAGCTCCCTTCTCTGCTTCAACCGCTCCAGCGCCCCCTCGGTCGCCCGGTTGATGCTCGCGGCCCCCCGGCTCCCGCCGAACACGAAGAGCGTCTTCTTCTCCGGGCTCAGGCCGAACGCCTCGTACGCGGTCGCCTTGTCCTGGTAGAGGAGCGAGCGCCGGATGGGATTGCCCGAGACCCGGAGATTGTTCTTGCGCCGGAAATACCCGCGCGATTCCAGGAAGCTGATGTGCACCTCGTCCGCGACCAGGTTGAGCCACCGGTTCGTGGCGCCCGGGATCGAGTTCTGCTCCTGGAGGATCACGGGAATGCCCAAGATCCTCGCGACCAGGACCGCCGGGGCGCTCACGTAGCTTCCGGTTCCCACCACGACGTGGGGCTTGAACTCCGCGATGAGGCGGAAGGACTGACCCAGCGACTTCACGAGGCCGAAGATCGCCGCGATCCATCCCAGGCCGGGCTTCCGCGGCAGTCCGCGCGCCGCGATCGTCTTGAGCGCGAAACCCGCCGCCGGGACGGCCTTCTGCTCCGGCCCGCGGCTCGTTCCCACGAAGAGCACTTTCGAATCCGGGTGCATCCGCATCCATTCCTCGGCGATGGCAATGCCCGGATAGAGGTGCCCGCCGGTCCCTCCGGCGGCGATCAGCACGCGGATCGCACCGGCGCTAGCGTCCACCCGGTCGCTTGCGCGCGGCTCTTCCCTCGGCCGAGCCGGTTCGAATGCCGGTTTTGGTCTGGCTTGCGATGTTGAGTAGGACACCGATCACTCCTAGATTGACGACCAGCGCCGATCCCCCGTAGCTCAGGAACGGGAGCGGCAGTCCGGTCGTCGGGATGATCCCGGTCACGACCGAGATGTTCATCCCGACATAGACGGCGAGGCTCACGGTCAACCCGGCCGCGAGCAGGAAACCGAAACGATCCGGCGCGCGGCCGGCGATCTTCAGACCGCGCAGGAACAGAAGGACGTAGGCCACCAGCACCGACACCGTGCCGACCAGCCCCAGCTCTTCGCCGATCACGGCGTAGATGAAGTCGGTATGGGGATCCGGGAGGAAGAAGAACTTCTGCATGCCGCGTCCCGGGCCCTCGCCCAGGATTCCTCCCGAGCCCAGCGCCACCATGGACTGGTGGAGCTGCCAGCTCTTCCCCGCCGCGTCCACCGTGCCGGTGGACCAGTGCGAGAGCCATCCCTGAACCCGGTCCATCATGTAGGGATGCCGCGCGACCTGGAACACGGCCAGGAGCGCTCCGCCGAGCGCGAGGAGCCCCAGGTGTTTGGGGTTGCCGCCCGCGAGATGCAGCATGAGAAAACCGGTGACCAGGAGCGCGATGGTGCTGCCCAGGTTCGGCTGGCGCAGGATCAAGAGCGCGATCAGGCCCAGCACCCCCGCGCAGGGCAGCACCCCGTCGCGGAAGGAGAGGATGCGCTCCCCCTTGCGGTCCAGAAGCTTCGCGAGATAGATCACGCAGGCCACGCGCGCCACCTCGGTCGGCTGGAGCGTGAACTCCGCGAAGGAGAGCCAGCGGTTCGCGCCGCGCACGCCCGCGCCGCCCATCACGATCAGCGCCGCGAGGAGCCCCACGCTCAGCGCCAGCGCCCACGGGGCGACCCGCTGGAGCCGGTGGTAGTCGAAGCGCGCGAGCAGGAGCATCACGAAGAGGCCCAGGACCAGGCGGATGGCCTGGCGCTTCACGAAAAAGAACTGCGAATGGTACCGGTCGGCGCCCAGGACGGCGCTCGAGGAATAGACCATGACGAGCCCCAGGGCCAGAAGCCCCATCACGGGGAGAAGGACCCCCCAGTCGAGCCTTCGGGGTGCGGCGATCGCGAGGTTCATCGGCGCGCCTTCTGGAGCGAGCGCTTGAGCTCGAGCACCGCGGCCTCGAACCGGGCGCCCCGCTCCTCGAAATTCCGGAACATGTCGTAGCTCGCGCACCCGGGCGAGAGGAGCACCACCCCGCCCGCCTCGGTCCGGCTCTTCGCGATCTGGACCGCGTCCTCCAGGGTGGCCGCGCGCTCGTGCGGCACCTCGGGCCAGGACTGCTCGATCTTCGCGGCCGCCTCGCCGACCGTGACCACGAGGCGGACGCGCTCCATGACCAGGGGGCGGATGGAGACGAAATCTCCGTCCTTGTCGCGGCCGCCCGCGAGCAGGGTGACCGGCTCCGTGAAGGATTCGAGCGCGCGCTTCAAGGCGTCCACGTTCGTGGCCTTCGAATCGTTCACGTACCGCACGCCGTCGATCTCGGCCACCGGCGCCAGACGGTGTGGCAGGCCGCGAAATTCCCGGAGGGCCTTCGCGATCGGGCGCTCGGGGATTCCGACCGCGAGCGCCGCCGCCGCGGCCGCTCCCATGTTCTCGGTGTTGTGCGGCCCCGGCAGCGGCGCCTCGTCGCGCCGGATCAGATTCCCCGTCTTCCCCGCGAAGCGATACCGCATCATGCCGCCGTCCAGCCATACGCCGTCCCCGGTGGGGTCGGCGAATCCGAACCAGAGGGGCTTCGACTTCATGGGCCGGAGCAGGAGCTCGATCCGGGCGTCGCCCAGCGGCTGCACCCGGTACTCCGATTCGTCCTGGAACTGGAAGAGCCGCGACTTGAGCCCGGCGTAGCGCTCCAGGGTTCCATGGCGGTCCAGATGATCCGGCGTCACGTTGAGAAGGACCCCCACCCGGGGATGAAACCGCGTGCACGACTCCAGCTGAAAGCTCGAGATCTCCACGACCAGCAAGCCGTCCTCGGGAACGCTCTCGGCCCTCTCGGAGAGCGCCGTCCCGATGTTCCCGAGCACTTCGGTCTTCCGCCCCGCCGCGCGGCCGATCGCGCCCAGGAGCTCCACCGTGGTGCTCTTCCCGTTGGTGCCGGTCACCGCCACGATGGGGGCGCGCGCCACCGCGAAGCCCAGCTCCACCTCCGCCACGATGGGGATCCCGCGCCGCTCCGCCTCGGTGAGGAGCGGGAGTGTCAGCGGGACGCCGGGGCTCACGACGACGAGATTTCGATCCTCCAGCTCGCGGGGATCCGAGGTGCCGAACCGAAGCTCGACGCCCAGGCCCGTGAGCTCCTGGACCGAGCCCTGGAGCTCGTCGGCGCGTCTGCGGTCCACGCCCCGCACGTGACACCCGTGCGCGAGAAGGAGCTTCGCGGCCGCCGCTCCGCTCCGCGCGAGCCCCACGACCAGGACGCGCGATCCTTCGAACCAGGGCCGGGTCGCGTGGGTCATTGCAGCTTGAGGGTGCTCAGGCCCAGGAGCGCCGCCAGCGCGGCCGCGATCCAGAACCGGACCACGACCCGCGGCTCCTTCCACCCGCTGAGCTCGAAATGGTGATGGAGCGGCGCCATCCTCAAGATCCGCCGGCCCCAGATCTTGAACGAGAGCACCTGCGCCATGACGGAGAGCGCCTCCGCCACGAACACCGCGCCCACGATCGCCAGGAGGAACTCGCGCTTGATGAGGACCGCCACCGTGCCCAGGGCGGCCCCGAGCGAGAGCGAGCCCGTGTCTCCCATGAAGACGTCGGCCGGGTGGCAGTTCCACCAGAGAAAGCCCAGGGTCGCGCCGACGATCGCGGAGCAGAACACCGTGAGCTCGCCCGCGCCCTGGAAGTAGGGAATCTGGAGGTACTGGGAGAACTTCACGTGTCCGGTCACGTAGCACATGCCGCCCAGGGCCAGGGCCGCGAACGTCGTCATGCCCGCCGCGAGGCCGTCCAGCCCGTCGGCCAGGTTCACCGCGTTCGACGCGCCGGTGACCACGAGGATGACGAACGGAAGATAGAGCCACCCGAAATCCACCACCGTCCGTTTCAGGAAGGGCACGTTCGTCTCGGCCGGATCGAGGAGCCCGTGGCTGGGATAGAAGTAGACCGCCGCGAACACCGCCACGCCCAGGAGGATCTGCCCCGCGAGCTTGTAGCGCCCGAGGAGCCCCTTGCGCATGCGCTTCACGACGCGGAGGTAGTCGTCCACGAATCCCACGAATCCCATCCAGACGGTGGCCAGGAGCGCGATCCAGACGTTCCGGTTCTCGAGGTTCCCCCAGAGGAGCGTGGGAATCACGATCGAGATCACGATGAGCACGCCCCCCATGGTGGGGGTCCCGGCCTTGGGAAGGTGGCTCTGCGGACCGTCGTCCCTCACTTGCTGTCCGATCTTGAGCGCGCGGAGCCGGCGGATCACGGGCGGCCCGAGCACGAACGCCAGGAGGAGCGCGGTCGCGGCCGCGTAGAGCGATCGAAACGTGATGTAGCGGAACACGTTCAGGATCGGCAGGTACGTGTGGAGCGGGTAGAGGAAGTGGTAGAGCATCCCTCAGCTCCTCCCCGCCGCGTGCATCGGATCGAGGGCGTCGCCCCGTCCCGGCACCAGCCGGTCCACCACCTGCTCGAGCCGCATCCCGCGCGAGCCTTTCACCAGCACGAGATCCCCGGGGCCCGCGTCCTTCGCGACCGCCGCGGCCATCTCCGGCACCGAGGCGAAACGGCGGATGCGCGTGGAGTCGAGGCCCGCGGCGCGCGCGCCGCGCTCCACCGACTCGGCGAAGGCGCCCGCCACGTAGAGCCGGGCCGAGGGAGGCACCGCGCGCCCGACCTCCTCGTGGAAGCGGTCCGAATCGGGTCCCAGCTCCAGCATGTCCCCCAGCACCGCGCGGCGCTCTCCGCGCGTCTCGATCGAGGCGAGGAGCAGGAGCGCCTCCCGCATGGACGCGGGATTGGCGTTGTAGACGTCGTCCAGAACGAAGATTCCCCCCGAGTCGAGGAGCTCCAGCCGGTGGCGCTCGGGACGAAGCGAGGCGAGCCCCTCGGCGGCCTTCGCGCGCGGGATCTCGAAGTGGTCGCCCACGAGAATCGCCGCCAGCGCGTTTCGCACGTTGTGGCGTCCCAGGAGCGTGAGGCGCACCTCGGTCCCGTCGGGCAGGGTGAAGGAGGCGCCCCCCTGCGCCGTGAGCGCGATCCGGGCCGGTACGAGGTCCGCCTCTCGATTCTCCAGCGCGTAGCTCTTCTTGGCCACCGGGCGGCTTCGGTTCAGGCTCCACAGCCGCGCGTCGTCCGCGTTCAGGACGAGGAACCCGTCGCGCGGCAAGGACTCAGCCAGCTCGCTCTTCGCGCGCGCCACCTCGTCGACGGTGCCGAGCGAGGCCAGATGCGCGGCGGCCGCGTTGGTGAGCACGCCGACGTTCGGGGTCGCGAGAAGAGCCAGCTCGCGAATCTCGCCGATCGCGCTCATCCCCATCTCGAGGACGAGCATCTGATGCTCCGGGGTGAGGCGGGTGAGCGTCAACGGAACTCCGATGTGATTGTTCAGATTGCCCCGGTTCTTGTGGACCACGTAGCGCGTCCCCAGCACCGCGGCGATCATTTCCTTCGTCGTGGTCTTCCCATTCGATCCGGTCACCGCGATGACCGGGATCCCCGAGCGCGCGCGGCAATGCCGCCCCAGCGCCTGGAGGGCCCGGAGAGGATCGCGGACCAGGATCACCGGCTTCCCGGACCTGGACCAGGCCGGATCCAGGGGCCGCGCCTCCGAGACCAGCGCGCCCGAAGCCGCTCCGTCGAGGGCCGCGGCGACGAAATCGTGCCCGTCGGCGCGCGTTCCGGGGAGCGGCACGAAGAGCTCGCCCTCCTGGAGACTCCTCGTGTCGATGGAGCAGGCCCGAAACGGCGGCGCCTCCTTGGCGCCCGCCGGAAAGGCGAGGCGTCCTCCGGTCGCGCGAAGCACTTCGGACAGAGCGAGCCAGGGCTCCCTGCGGCTCAACGCCCGAATCCCTTTCTCCCGAGGGCGGCCCGGGCCACCTCGCGGTCGTCGAACGGAACCGTCTTCGATCCCAGGATCTGGTAGGTCTCGTGCCCCTTCCCCGCGATCAGGAGGGCATCGCGGGGCGCCGCCGCGTCGATCAAGGCGGCGATCGCCTCCGCGCGGTCGGGGATGGTCCGCACGTTCACGGCGCCCGACACGCCTGCCTCGATCTCGCGGAGGATCGCCAGGGGGTCCTCGCTCCGGGGATTGTCCGAAGTGAGGATCACCTGATCGGCGAGCCGCGCGGCGACCGCGCCCATGAGCGGCCGCTTCCCCTTGTCGCGGTCCCCGCCGCAGCCGAACACGCAGAGGACGCGGGCGGGCCGGAAGGCCAGGACCGCCTCGAGCGCCCGCTCCAGCGCGTCGGGCGTGTGGGCGTAGTCGACCAGCACCTGGAACGGCTGCCCCGCATCCACCGGCTCGAGGCGGCCGGGCACGGAGGCCACCCGTTCGATGCCGGCCACGATCGAATCGCTCGGGATCCCGAGCGCCCGCCCGGCGGCGAACGCCGCCAGCGCGTTCATCGCGTTGAACGCGCCCCGCAGGCGCAGGGAGAGCTCGATCCCTTCGCTCCCCTCGCGCACCCGGAACGACGTGCCGTCGGGCCGAAGGCGGATGTCCTCGGCGCGAAGGTCGACGCCCGGGCCGGTGCCGAATCCCAGCACGGGGCAGTCGGCGTGGGCCTTGAGCCAGGTCCCGGCGGGATCGTCCACGTTGATCGCGCCGGTGAAGCGCTTGGTCCGGTCCCCGCGGCTCTCGGCGCGGAACAGCCGCGCCTTCGCGTCGCGGTAGGCCTCGAGGGTGCCGTGAAAATCGAGGTGGTCCTGGGTCAGGTTCGTGAAGACGCCGACGTCGAAGGCCAGTCCGTAGGTGCGCTCGAGGGAGAGCGCGTGCGAGCTCACCTCCATGGCGACCGCGGTCGCTCCCCGTGAGCGCCAGTCGCGGAGCATCCGCATGAGATCGGGAGCCTCGGGCGTCGTATGGGGCGCCGATTCGTGACGGCCGTCGAACTCATAACCCACGGTGCCGATGATCCCGGCCTTCATGCCCGCTTCCTCGAGCACCGCGCGGATGAGATGCGCGGTGGTGGTCTTTCCATTGGTCCCCGTCACCCCCGCGAGCGTGAGCTCGCGCGAGGGGTGGCCCGTCTCCTCTCCCGCCAGGATCGCAAGCGCCCGGCGCGCGTTGGGAACGCGAATCTGGGCGAGATCCGCCTCGGGGACGAAGCGCTCCACGACGGCGGCCTGCGCGCCGCGGCGGGCCGCCGACTCCACGTAGGCGTGCCCGTCCTGCTTCAACCCCGAGACCGCGACGAACAGGTCGCGCGGCCTGACGTCGCGCGAGTCGTACCGGACCATCTCCCATTCGCCGCGAAGCGTTCCCTTCGTCTCCGAGACTCCCAGGATTCCGGGGAGCGCGTCGGTGCGCAAGGCGGCGAGCGCGATCACAAGCTCCGAGGCGCGCACTTGAGCGCGCACGCCTGTCCGACCTTGACCGGCGCGCCGGCCGGCGGGTCCTGTTCCACGACCTGACCGCTGCCCGAGACGGCCGCGATCCGGATGGAGAGCCCGCTCAGGCGCGCCACGGCCTCGCGGAGCGAGAGTCCCTTGAGATCGGGGAATCCCGTGTCGGGAGGCGGATCGGTGGAGAGCACGATACGGACCACCTCGCCCGAGCGCGCGCTGGTTCCCGGCTCCGGCGACTGCACCGCCACGCGCGCGCCGCTTCCCTCCATCGCGCAATCCATGCCGGCCGACCGGATGACGACCCGGGCCTGATCCGCCGCCATCATCCGCACGTCCGGCACCGCACGCGCGGACGGGCCCGGGGCGGAAGCGGTCACGAGCGTCTGCGCGGGGATCCGCACGGGACCCCGGCCCAGCGTGGCCCACGTCGCGACGATGTCCCGGAACACGGGCGCGGCCACGGCGCCGCCGTAGTAGGACCCGCGCGGCTCGTCGAGAACGATCAGGCCCACGATCTGGGGATTCTGGGCGGGCACCATGCCGACGAAGGAGGACATGTACCGGCCCTGGCCGTACCCGCGTCCCCCGTCCTCGGATTTCTGCGCCGTCCCGGTCTTCCCCGCGACCTCGCACCACGGGAGCGCCGCCTCCTGCGCGGTGCCCATCACCACGGCGTCGCGCAGGAACGAGCGGAAGGTCTCCGCGGTCTCCGGCGAGATCACGCGGCGCACGCGCTCCACCGGATAGGTCCGGACCGGCTCCCCGTTCTCGTTCACCAGCGCCGAGGCGATGCGCGGCCGCATGAGGATGCCGCCGTTCGCGATCGCGCAGTAGGCCATGAGCACCTGCAACGGCGTCGCGGTCACCTCCTGCCCGATCGAGATCGTCGCCAGGGAGCGGGCGGACCAGCGCGAGGGATTGCGGATCTGACCCGGGGCCTCGCCCGGGAGCAGGATGCGCGTGGGCTGCCCGAATCCGAAGAGACGCGCGTAGCGGTATAGGGTGCTCGCGCCCACCTTCGTGCCGATCTGCGCGTAGCAGACGTTGCTCGAGAGGGCGGTCGCCTGGCGCACCGTGTACCAGCGCGTCTCGGGGTGCGCGTCGTGCATCGTGAAGGCGCCCATGTCGACCTCACCCTTGTCCACGTAGAACGAATCCTCCGGAGTCAGGATGTGTTCTTCCAGGGCGGCGCACCCGGCGAGGAGCTTGAAGGTGGAGCCAGGCTCGTACTGGTCCCCGATGACGCGGTTCCGCCCGGGCGACCCCGCGGGGGGGTTCACGCCGTCCACCGTCGCCATCGCGAAGACGTCTCCGGTGTGGGGATCGGCGAACACCGCCGTGCCGCTCCGCGCGCCGGTACGGATCACCGCCTGCTTCAATTCCATGGCCAGGATCGATTGCGCGTCCCGGTCGATCGTCGTCACCAGACTCAGCCCCGGCTCGGGAAACTTCACCATGCTCTGCGGCAGCTGGTGCTCGAGCCCCCGGCCGTCCCTGAAAAGAGTAGCCCAGCCGCTCACGCCGCGCAGGTCCCGATCGAAGATCTGCTCGATTCCCTCGAGCCCCGTCCCGTCCACGCCCACCACGCCCACGACCGGGCGGGCCACCTCGTCCAGCGGGTAGACCCGGGAGGGCACCTCCTCCACCTGGACCCCGGCGGGCAGCGCCGACTTCCGGAGCGCGATCTCCTGCTCCGGGGTCACCTGGGAGGAGATGCGGATGTAGGCGTTGCGGCGCCCCCGCTTGAAGCGGTCGAGACCCTTGACACCGGCCGCCGTGCGGATGAACTGCTTCGTCGCGGTGGCGTTCCGGACTTCGGCGGGACGGACGGAGACCTGACTCAAGTCCACGTTGTCCGCCAGAGGCAGGAGGTGGCGGTCGTAGATCAGCCCCCGTTCGGGCTCCAGGATCACCCTCGAGGTCTGCTGTCCGAGCGCCTCGCGTTCGAGCTTCCCGTGTCCGAAGACCTGGATCGAGACGAGCCGCGCGAAGATGAGGCCGTAGAAGAGAATCCCGATCACCGCGAGGAACTTCAGACGTCTGAGGTGGAGCGGGCTCATGGAGTTCCTCCAGCTTCGACCGGCGCCACGGGCAGACCCACCACGCGCTCGGCCAGGGACGGCGGCAGCGCCCGGCGCAGGGATTCCAAGATTCTGGGCCCGAGCGCCGGGCGGAGGCCGCGGGCGCGGGCCACGGCCAAGTCCACGTCCACCACCCGCGACGGGTCGGGATTCTGGAACCCCAGCTTGCCCAGGCTCTCGAGGTCGACCCCGTTCCGGAAGGCCGCCTGCTCTTCGAGATCGCGCGTGATGCGGATCCTGTTCTCGAGAGACCTCACGTCCCGCGCCAGGTGGTCCCGCTCCATGGAGAGCGAGTTCGCGACCGTCCGCTCCCAGACCTTCGTGAAGAGGAGCGCTGAGGCGATCAGGAAGAGGGCCACGACGCGGCCGCTCACGCGGCGCTTGGTCTGGGTTCGAATTCTGAGATAGGGGCCGCGGGGTCCGCGTCCCGGCTCATCCTCCGGCGGTTCGGGGGCGCGCGCGAGGCGCGCGGCCAGACTCACGCCGCCTCCCGCACGAGGCGCGCCGCCCGGAGACGGGCGCTTCGCGCGCGGGGGTTCCGGCGCGACTCCTCGTCGCTGGGGCGAATCGGCTTCCGGGTCAGGGGCTCCCAGGGCGTCTCGGTCAGAGGCTGGTGAGGATCGGAAGGACGCGGCGGGCGGAACGCAGTCTTGACGATTCGGTCTTCGAGCGAGTGATACGCGATGACACAAAGCGTCCCGCCCGGCCGCAAGAGCGAGGGCGCGCCGTGAAGGAGCGACTCGAGCTCTTCCAGCTCGCGGTTCACGGCGATTCGAAGGGCCTGAAAGATCTGGGAAAGACGGCGCGGACGCGCGGGCCCCGGGTAGAGGGGCTCGAGCGCCACGCGGAGCGCCTCGGCGGTGAGCGTTGCCGCGGTCTCCTGCGCGCGCCGGATGGCGCGCACGGCGGCCCGCGGGCGTGGGACCTCGCCCAGCTCGCGGAGAAGGAGCGCCAGATCCTCGTCGCCGGTGCTCCGGAGCAGCGCGTCCGCGCTCACCGGAAGCGAAGGATCCAGGCGCATGTCCAGCGCCCCCGGCGCCGAGAAGGAAAACCCGCGCGCCGGATCGTCGAGTTGAATGGAGGAGAGGCCCAGATCCGCGAGGATCCCGTCCACCCGTACCACCCCAAGTCCCCTCAGGGCCTCCCCCAGTTCCGAAAACCGCGCGCGCCGCGCCCGGAACCGCGGTTCCGGTCCGGGCGGGTTCTCGCGCGCTCGATCTACTGCAGCCGGGTCACAGTCCAAACCCACCAGCCTCCCCTCACCACCCAGCGACTCGAGGATTGCCGCGGCGTGACCGCCGCCCCCGAGAGTCGCGTCCACGTAGGTCCCGTTCGGATCTGTCAGGAGCAACTGGACGGCCTCCTCCTTGAGAACCGGGACGTGACCCGGCATTTCGTGCCTCGGTCCGTTCCTCAGCGCAAAACCGGCTTCCATTCCAGACGCCGCACCGTGGGTCCCTGCCCCGCGACGTCGAACAAGCTCTTGACGTAGGCATTCATCCCGATCAGGCAGACGTCGGCGGCCGCGCTCTGCTGGCGCGTCAACGCGCGCGCGAAGTCGGGAAGCGCCCGATAGTCGATGTGGGTCACCTGCTCGAAATCCAGGCAGATGAGATCCCGCGGCGATCGGCCGCGATCGCGGAGCGCCTGAGCCATCTGGCGAAGCTCGTGCGCCGTGAGACGACCGAAGAGGCGAACCACCAGCGGGCCCGCGCCGGGCCGCGCGTCCCACTGGAACACCGGCCGGTCGAAGGAGAAATGACGCCGCGCGGGCGACGCGAGCGCGTAGCTCACAGGAGCAGCTCTCCCGCCATGTCCTCATAGCTTCGGTTGGAGTTCTTGAGATACTCCTCGAAGCGGGCGGGATCCCAGATCTCGATATGGTCCACGACGCCGTTCACCATGGCGTCCTTCGTGAGCTGCGCGTGCGCGAGAAGTCTCGGGGGAAGCGCGACGCGGCCCTGCGCGTCGAGCGTCCCCTCGTTCAGATCGAGGGACATGAGACGAAGGAAGCGGCGGTTGGTCTCGTCGTGGAAGGACCGGGAGCGCAACCGGTCCTCCATGCTCCGCCACTCGTCGAGGGGATACAGCGCGACGCAGGTCTCGAGGCCGCGCAGGATGATGAACGTGTCGGAGGCGTCGCCGGAGAGGAGTTTGCGAAAGCGCGCGGGGATGCTGATTCGACCCTTGTGGTCGATCGAATGCTGATAGCTCCCCCGAAACGTGGCCATCCCCCGCCCCCACTCGCCTTCCCGGCGGCCACTAGCGCGGCAGCCTCAATACCCACGATTCCCCACAAATCACCACCGCGGCATCCTATTCTCCTCGTCGAGAGGGTGTCAACGTTATTTCATGAGATCATGAAAATTTTTAGTGCCTTGGAAGGCATAGGCTTGGGCGGCGGCTCCGGAACGGCCGGAGGCCGGGTTCAGCGGGGTTGCGCGGGGGTGATTTCGGAGAGGATTCGGGAGGCCTGGGCGGCCAGATTCCGGCGCTCCCAGGGGTCCAGGAGGGCGGGCGAAACGGACGCGGACGGGCCTTTTCCGGCCCTCCAGGCCCCGAGCCATTCCAGGAGAAGCCCGGCCACACGCTCCGTGTCGCCGGGCCGGATCACAGAACCCGCGTCGGCGGCGCGGATCAGCTGGGCGGCGGGGCCGTCGTCCAGGATCGCGAGCACGGGGCGGCCGCTGCTCAGGTACTCGTAGAGCTTTCCGGTGTAGAGAAGAGAATCCGCGCTTCCGCCGTGCCCCAGGAGCACGAGTGCCGCGGCGCGCCGCATGGAGACGAGCGATTCGATGTGCGGCTGCGAGGGAAGGAACTCCAGGGCCTCGCCCAGACCGTACCGGGAGAGCTCCCGCGGCCCGATCTCCTCGTTCCCGCCCATGAATCGAAGAAGAAGATCGGCGCGCGCGCCCGGATCGCGATCGCGCGCGAGACGCGCGCCATCCAGCAGGGTGCGCACCGTGGGGCGGTGCGCCAGCTGCCCCGCGTGGAGCAGCACGAAACGCCTCGGAGCGCCGGGGGCCCGCGGTCCGTCCGCCGACGCGAGGTCGGCGCGGCGCCAGTCGTCGGAATCGAAGCCGTTGGGGAGACAGACGAATCGCTCCGGCGCGATCTCGGGATATCGACTCCTGTATGAAGCGGCCATCGCCTCGCTCACGACCGTCACCCGGTCCGCGGCGGAGACGACACGACGCTCCATGGCCCGGTTTCTCGCGTCGTGCCAGGAGGTCGGCGGGTGGTACGTCACCCGGCCCACCCAGGGATCCCGGAAATCGGCCACCCAGGGAAGGCGATGTCTCTTCTTCAACGCCAGCCCCGCGAGATGCGCGCTCTCCGGCGAAGACGTGGTCCACACGGCGTCGACGCCGCCCCGGCCGATGCGGACCTCGGCGGCGCGCTGCGCCGCGTGCGCCCAGCCGCGGTAGCCGTCGGGAAGGAGCGTCCAGCGCTGGATCGCGCGGAGCGCGCCGAGCGGGCCGGAGTCGCGACGTCCCTGCGGCTCCTGGACCGGGACGCCCACGCGCGCCAGGGCCTGGAGGAACTTTCCCGCGGTGAGCCCCCCGACCCTAAGAACTTCGGCGCTCTCGGGGATCTCGTCCTCGAGGGTGGGATCCAGGATCCAGTAATCCCGGCCCGCGGTCGTCACGACGGAGGAGCGCCATCCCTGGGGCTCGAGGTAGCGCACGAGCTTGAGGGTGCGCTGACACCCGCCGCCGCCGAGCGGAGGAAAGAAGTACGCGAGGACCAGGACGCGTTTCATCGCGTCCCTCCCGCGGCCAGCCCGCGAAGGCGCTCCTCCAGCTGATCGAGGGTATCGGCGAAGGATCCCTGGGCCACGACCCGCGCGCGGGCGCGCGCGGCCATCGCGCGGCGGTCCGGCTCGCGCGCGGCTTCCGCGATCGCGCAGGCGATCGCGTCTTGGTCCCCCACCGGGACCAGGTATCCCTCGCGGCGGTGGGTGACCCACTCGCGGTTTCCCGCGATGTCGGTCACGATGGGAAGCACCCCGGCGGCCATGGCCTCGAGGAGGGATTGCGAGGTGGAATCCGAGCGCGAGACGGAGACGTAGACGTCGGAATCCCGGTAGAGCGCGCGAAGTCGCTCCTCGCCCACGAATCCCTCGAGGGCCACCTCGCGCGCCAGGTCCTCCTCCGCGATCCAGGCCCGGACCCGCTCCCGCATCGGTCCATCGCCCGCCATCGAGGCGCGGAAGGAGACGC
>Ga0075426_10001129_pt1 | contig 18832 bp, 13 predicted proteins | sample SoiMethybrSBSTD5_FD_75304 | JGI IMG/M metagenome (GOLD analysis project Ga0075426, IMG submission 75304) | Bulk soil microbial communities from a Populus tree surrounding site in Tennessee, USA - Soil MetaG P. TD hybrid SBSTD5 | ecosystem: Environmental > Terrestrial > Soil > Tree plantation...
TCGGCACAGTAATCGGCCAAAACCTGAAAGCCGCCGACATCCTCCAGCACGTCACGGCGGATGGCCATGGTGGGACCCAGCGCGAACTTCAACCCTTCCAGCAGGTCGGCAACCACGACGCCCGCGGTCATCTCCACTGACATGCCCAGCGCTTCAAGGCGCGACCACAAACCGCCGCTGGGCACGCCACGATAGAGGCAGGTGACCATTCCCACTTCGCGCTGCAGCAGCGGGCGGACTACGTCGCGCAGGTACTGGGGCGTTACCCGCACATCGCTGTCGCTGACCACCAGGTACTCGGAAGCGGACGCTTCAGCCATCCTTTCCAGAGAGCACACCTTGGCGTTGGGACGCTCCGGTTCGCCGGAGAACACGATCTTTACCGCCACCTTCGGATAGCGACGGCAGATTGCCTGTACCACGTCCAGCGCCGGATCGCTCTCCTGCCGGCACCCAAAGATAACCTCATAGCGGGGATAATCCTGACGGAAAAAACTCTCCAGGTTCGACGCCAGCCCCGGTTCCAGGCCATGCAATGGCTTGAGCAAGCTGACCCGCGGCCAGGGGCCATCCCAGGGACCGGGAACCCCGCGCCGCTTAAGCCGAACAAACGCGGCCGCGAGCAGAATCAGGAAAGCGGTGCAACTGAGCAGGCCGATTATGGTGCACAACAGGAGCAGGTAACCGAGCATGAGCGTGCGGCCTCGCGACCGTGCAGATTTATCTACTAATGCTGAAAGCGAACAGACATTACCAGCGTTTGCGCGGACCTCTTACCTCTCCACGCTTACTGAACCGGGCAGGCCCGACTGCGGCCGTATGATGATGGTTGACGCCTTGCTCAATTCTAATCTATTGCCACTGCTGGAATCGCCAGGCGAGAGCCTGAAAATCTCCACTCCCGCCTGGCTCCGGGAAGTTGCTCTATGCTTCCCTTGCCCATCTCTAAGCTGGCAATAGCTAACCACAGTGGCCCAAGCCCGGGCGTAAAGGTTTGTGATGCTCCTGTAAAGATTTGTAATAGCCTGAGCCGGCCGGAACTTAGCCGGTCTCTCCACACTTGGGGCAGCGGCAGGCTTTGTTATGTTCTGCCATATTGGCATTGCAGAAGGGACAGCGACACTCTGTCTCGTGCGTGCCTCCCAGCGACCCGCATGCCGGGCAAACGCACCCCAAGGTGTGCTTTCCGCCGCTTTCGCCGCACATGGGACACTGGCAGTACTCGCGATGGCGCCCGCCATACTTATAGGCCGAGTACGTCATAACCCCGGGCCTCGGCTTGCACCCGGACTCCTCCAGCAGAAATATCGGGGGCCGATGTATGGAGCTAGACGTATTCTGCCACCGCCCGGTTCCCGCCGCCAGCGATTATGAAACCGTGCTCTATTACACCCTTTGGTTCTCGCGCCGTCCGTCATTCATTTGCACGCCGAACTCTGGGCCGCGAGCCCGCCGGTTGGCAGGAACGCAGAACCGGTGCATGATATGGGACGGCGCCGCCCAACATCGGACGTGAGGTTTCTATGTCAGATCGCTTGGACCTACATGCACGGGAGACGGCCTGGCCATCCCTCCCGCTGCAATCATGGCAAGACACCTATGCCACCCTGCACATGTGGACGCAGGTGGTGGGCAAAATACGCCTGCAACTCACGCCCAAGCTGAACCATTGGTGGAATGTGCCGCTCTACGTCAGTTCGCGCGGCCTCACCACCTCGCCCATTCCCTGTGGGCAACGAACTTTCGAAATCCAATTCGATTTCATCGATCACAAGTTGGCGATCACCACCAGCGACGGCCTCGTGGACCATCTGCAACTCAGGCCCATGACGGTGGCCGACTTCTACCACGAAGTTATGGCGCATCTGAGCGCGCTCGGACTGGAGGTTCGGATCAATACCAAACCCTGCGAAGTGCCCGACCCGATTGCCTTTGAGCGTGACATCGTACATGCTGCCTACGACCCCGAATATGCCAACCGTTTCTGGCGCATTCTGGTGACGGTCAACAGCATTTTTCTGGAATTTCGTTCGCGCTTCCTGGGCAAGTGCAGTCCCGTGCATTTCTTCTGGGGCAGTTTTGACCTGGCGGTAAGCCGGTTCAGCGGCCGGCGTGCACCGGAGCGCCCAGGCGCCGATGCCATCACCCGCGCAGCCTACTCTCACGAAGTGATCAGCGCCGGATTTTGGCCCGGCGGCGGCAGCGTGAGCGGCCCCGCGTTTTACTCCTACACCGTGCCTGAACCCGAGGGATACTCCACTGCCGGGGTGCAGCCCAGCGCCTCCTTCTACGACCCGCAATTGCGCGAGTTCCTCTTGATGTACGATGATGTCCGCGCTGCCGATTCGCCCCGGCGCGCGCTGCTGGATTTTCTGCAAAGTACCTATGAAGCCGGCGCTAATCTTGGCCGCTGGGACCGCAACGCTTTGGAAATGCCGGTTGCAGCCTGACCGGCAAGGAGAAACCTAATGGCTTCCGAGTGCACTCACCTCAAGCAAATCCGCATCACCGCCACCGACAAGCACGTCTGCGAAGATTGCGTGAAGACGGGAGACTCCTGGGTCCACCTCCGCCTGTGCCTGGAGTGCGGCCACGTGGGCTGCTGCGACTCCTCCAAAAACAAACATGCCACCAAGCACTTCCATTCCAGCCACCATCCGCTGATCCGCTCCATTGAACCCGGAGAAAGGTGGATGTGGTGTTATGTGGATGAGCTGACGCCGGGCGAGTTGGCCGCCTGATTAAACTTGGATAACGGTCCTCTGCGCTTCAATGCCATACGGACGTGAAGAGCACGGTGGATTATCTTGTGACTGCGAAGATTGTGCCAACTAACGCCGAGCCGTTAGGCACATTTGAGGATTTCAAGTTGACGACGAAGATTTTGCATAACTAGCGTTCCGCTAACGGAGCGCCCTTCTTTATTCACGCGGCGATAGGCCAGCAACTTATCCTTCCAGCCGGGGTGTTGCGCAATCAGGCTCGCGTACGTTTGCCGCAGTTTAAGCAACTCTTGTGGATAGCTGCACTGGCAGATTGTCGGTTTCCGCCCAGCATTGACGCATGCGCTTACCTTGCCGCTGAGAACGCTCAAGGCATTATTGACCGCGTTTACTCTTGCAATATCGTTTGGAGCAGTCACGTCGATCGTGGACAATGGCTTGGGGGTTGATTGCGCCGCGAAGTTGCAAAGTGAACTTCCGCACAATACAGCAAAACAGATCATCGTCATGCGGAACATCTTTCTGCCTCCGATCGAGTCTTTGAAATGTGATCATACACAGTGCGCCTGACCAGGGTATTGCCAATCTTTGACACGAAAGTCGGCAAACGGTTCCGGCAGGTCGGGGCAAAGGTTCAGCAAGAGTCACTCTCGGTCCTGAGAATTCATGCTAGCTTTCGTACTACAGCGGTCGTGAATCCACGTTCGCACTTGATGCGATGAGTATGACCAGCCAAGGACCATACGAACACGCGTGGAGTTCGTATCGGCGGTGGAGTCGAGCGTTCTGGTTGTTGTTCCTTTTGTTCTTGCCGGCAATGGATCTACTGTATCGGATCGAACTACGGGTATACGGCGGCGGCCGCCTCCTCGGGCTCGCGATTGCGGTCTGGATGAGCGCGATCTGGATTACTGGCTTGAAAAAGGGGAATTTCCGCTGTCCTCGTTGTGGAGAGTCGTTCTTCGTCGCCTGGGATAATCGCCGTTGGCATCAGACGCTGTACAGCCGCCTTTGGACCCGAAAATGCCTGCACTGCGGGCTGCCAAAATGGACCACGATCCCTCCAGCCGCGTAGCTCGAAGCGCTTGCTCTGCGAGAGTAACTCCGGCAATTTCCCCGGGCATAAACGCGCACAGTTGCTCTTTCCTTGAGCTGGGGTCCCGGTTCCTCCCGGACTCTCACTTCGCGGTGGCAGATTTCTGCGCCGCGATAAAGCCGTCCACGTTGTTCTTGTCGATCAGGGTGGCGCCTGTATCCACAAAGGCGGGCAAAGGCGAAAATGGATCCTGCGCCCAGTTCTGCTGAAGCGAACTCAGCTTGTGGTGGTGCAGGTCATCCAGCATCTTCAGGCCCACGTAGGCCATGGTGTAAGGCTTCTGCGCAATGGTGGCGGCGATCACGCCCTTCTTGATCCAGCCCAGCGTATCGGGATCGGTGTCCATGGCGACAACGGTTTTGCCGGCGACGTGATAGCGGTCGAGCACATTGGCCACCTCTTTGCCGGCCAGCGCCTCCAGGCAAACAAAGCCATCTACTTTTTCCTTTTTCTGTCCAATGATTTGCTCCGTGGTGTCGAAGGCCACGCGCGGGTCGCCATGGATGTCCACCATGCGCACGATTTTGAGGCCGGGGTAGGAAGCAAACACGTCCCGGTATCCGCGCAGCCGGTCATCCAGGTTAGCCTGGTTCGGCATGGTGAATATCACCACGTTGCCCTTCCCGTGCATCGCGCCGGCTGCCACCTTGGCCCCCATCACCCCCGCTTCGTAGTTATTGGTGCCGATGAACAGCAACCGCTTGCTGTCGGGCGAATCGGAGTCAATGGTGATGACGGGAATGCCGGCGGCGATGGCCTGTTCAATGTCACCGCGCATGAGTTCCGGGCTGGCGGGCGAAACCAGGATACCGGTGGGCTTACCCTGGAGCAGCTTTTGGAACGCCAACTGCTGCGCCTTTGGATCGTACGTATCGGGACCGACGACCTCCGCTTTCACCTTCATCTGCGCCGCAGCTTTCAGAAATCCCGCACGCGCTGCTTGCCAGTACCCTATCTGGGTGTTGGCACAGACTAGATAGTAGTTCTCATCGGCGTCATGCTGCGACGCACAGCCGCCCAGGATCAACACTAGGGCCAACGCGATCAACAGAAGGGCCCCCTTGCGCGCAGTCACCATGTCCAATCCTCCTCGAATAAGTAATCCGGGTGCGAATTTTGCCCAGGACCTACCTCGGCCTTGTCGAACCCAACGCAACCCCGCCGCAACCCTCATCGGGCGGGCTGCTGCGTCAGCGCCGCCAAAAACCGGTTCTGGCACTGATTGGCTAACGCCTGCAATTCGGAAAATTCCGGCTTCTCTCGCAGCTTGGCCCACAATGGATCCACCTGCAGGGCCGAAGAGGCGCAATAATTTTCCTCGATGGCGCTGCGCAGCAGGTCCAGGGCAGCCCGCTCCTGCCCGCAATAGCCCAGCAGCGAAGCATGAAAGTACTTCATTTCCGGATCGCGCAGCAACATTAGCGCTGGCTCGGCGGCCTGCGTCGCTTGCCCCATTTCCGCCGGCCGCTGCAGGCAGGTTTGCAGCAGGCCGCCGTACCAGGGCGCATCGTTCGTCATCCGTTCCGCAGCCTGGCGCGCCTCCACGCCCTGTCCAGCTCGCAGCAGGATGGCGGGCACCACGTTGCGCGTCCATTGCGAGTGCGCGTCCAGGCGAACGTATTGCATGGCTTTTTGCGTTTTGCCCAGCTCCAGGAAAACAAAAGCGCAAGAACGCAGATTGAAATCGCCGGGATCCAGACTGAGGGCGGCATCACATTCCTGCGCCGCCGCCTCCAGCAGGCCTGCGTAACGATAAACATAGGCGACGGTGAAGTGCGCCTCGGCGTTGTCAGGACGGCGCTTCACCAGCGCCTCAGCCTCGCCGGCTTTATCCAGTTCTCCCCATTCAATCCGGTTCTGGGTAAGGTCAGCGGCAGCCGCGATCAGGTTGGGGTCCAACTGCAGCGCGCGTTCAAGCGCCGCTGTGGAACGCTGGAAGGCCGCATCTCCACCGTCGGAATAGGCTGCGTCGAAGTAGTAGCGCTTGCCCAGCGCCTGCCAGGCCGGCGCGTAATTCGGATCCAGTTTGACCGCCTTTTCCAACAGGGCAATGGCTTCTTTGTTGGGCGCGGGATCGTGCGGCACCGCCGAACTGCGCAGGTAGAGGTCGTAAGCTTGCGCGTTTCTGGGCCGGGTACCCGCCTGCGTGGGAGCGCTCACCAGGCCCAGGCGCGGGATGAATCCCTGGCGCACGCGGCTGGCGATTTCCTTCTGCATGCCAGTCAGGTCTCCCGTCCCGGCCGCGACAGTTCCCTGCCAGAACACGCGGTTCCCCTTCACTTCCACGGCCTCCAGCGTCACCCGCAACGTGGTGTTTTGCTTCAAGTAGTGCCCAGTCACCACCACCGCTACCCGCAAGTCCTTGCCCGCTTGTTGCGGATCCTTATCGGCAAACTTCCGAGACTCTTCCAAGGGGCGCACTTCCAGCGTGGGAATGTAGGTGAGCTGAGTGGCAATTTCGTCCGCCAGGGCGAAGCTGAGGAAGTCCATGCTCTTGTCGCCTGTCATGTTTCTGAAGGGGACAACAGCAATGGTGTTAGGCGCGCCGGAAGCAGCGCGGGCATGCTTGAACCACCACGCGCCCACAGCCGTGAGCACCGCCACCAGCAGTCCAGCCATGGCCAGCAACAGGTAACGGTGGTACCAGCTCGGGCCCTGAAAAGTCTTGTTCGGCAGTCGCGGCAGCAGCGCCGACTTGCGTAGGGCCGCAGGCTGCAGCCCAGACTCCGTTTCCTTCTTCAGGCGCTCCAGGTCCTCGCGTAATTGCGACGCTGAGGGATACCGGTCTTCACGTTTTTTCTCCAGCGCCCGACCTACGATGCGCTCGAAATCGGCGGGCAAATCGGTATTCATCGCCAGCGGCGAAGCCGGCTTCTGGTGCAGGATGGCCTCCAGCGTGAGCACGACGTTTTTGCCCACAAATGGTTTGCGCCCGGTGGCCAGCTCATAAAGAACCACCCCAAAAGAAAACAGATCAGAGCGCGCATCCACCTCCTCGCTGCGCACCTGTTCCGGCGACATGTACACCGCCGTGCCCGGCACCACGCCTTCGGCAGTCAGCGCTTCGTCCACCACGGCGGTGGAACTGCCGTCGGGGCAAAACATCTGTTGTTCCGGGCCCAGCTTGGCCAGACCGAAGTCCAGGATCTTGGCTTGCCCGCGCGGCGAGATGTAGATGTTAGCCGGCTTGATGTCGCGATGCACGATGCCCTTGTGGTGCGCCGCATCCAGCGCATCGGCTACCTGAATGCCGATTTCCAGCACGTCCTCCAGCGGCAGCGGCTTCCCGTGCAGTCGCTGCTTCAGGCTCTCGCCCTCCAGCATTTCCATGACGATAAAAGGCCGGCTGTTATGCTCTTCCACCTCATGAATGGTGCAGATATTGGGATGGTTCAGCACCGAAGCCGCTCGCGCCTCGCGCAGAAAACGCTGCAGCGCCTTGGGGTCGTGCGCGAGATTTTCAGGGATGAACTTGAGGGCGACGCGGCGTCCTAGCTTGAGGTCTTCCGCTTCGTAGACGATACCCATACCGCCGCCTCCGAGTTTGCGGACGATTCGGTAATGGGCAAGGACTTCGCCGATCATCGGGGAGGGTCTCCGCCCCGCCTGGCACGAGCATGGTATGCCGTAAACCCGCCCAGGGTCAACGACGTGGTTCGCCCTGCCGAACGAGACACATCTTTCTCCGGCGCCGGTTCGCGCCACCCTTATAATCACGTCGAACGCCCCTAAAAGGAAATTGTTGTGAGCTCCGCTTACGCCAGCGTCCGCGATGTAGCCGTGCTGCAGGAAGCCACCCAACTCATCCTGGCCAGCACCGACCTGGAAACCGTGCTGCACCAGTCATTGCTGGTAGTGCGCACCTTCTTTGGCGCTAGCCGTTGTGCCGTTTTTCTGCTGGACGAGGCCGCCCACGAACTCTATCCGCAAACTCACCACGGCTACGATGCGGCTGCGGTCCCCGGCCCCCTGCGCTTGGATGGCGAAGGCGCCCCGCAACATGCCGCACAAACCCGCGCGCTGGTCCATGTCCACGGACAGGCCGCCTCCGGCGGCAGCGAACTGGCCTTGCCTCTCCTGGTCCGCGACCAGCTGTTGGGCGTGCTCTTACTGGTGAGCGACAATGCCGATACTTTTCCCGAGAGCACCGTTCCACTGCTCTCCCTGTTTGCCGCTCAGACCGCGGTTGCCGTGGAGAATGCACGCCTGCACTCCACCGCGCTTCGCCGACGCCGCCAGATCGAGCTGATCAACCTGATCGCGCGCACCGCGGCCTCGGTCAGCCAAACGCAGCAGTTCTTCTTCACCCTCACGGATCTGCTGGGCGATGCTTTCGAAGGCGCCCGGGTAGCCGTCGTGCTGCGCGGGCCGGAGGGTATTTTTGTGCCGGCTATTTCTCCCAATGGCGAGCCCGACCTGGATCGTTTCCGGGCTTCCGCGCGCCATGGCGTACTGGGCCAGGCGCTGGAACGGCGCGCCGCCGTTCTGGAGGCGGACGTCACCGGCAAGTCCGGGTGGCCGGCTTGCTTTGCCGACACCGGTTCGGAATTGTGTGCTCCGCTGGTTTTCCTGGGAGAAGCCATGGGAGCCATGGTGCTGGCCCACGAGCGCGCGAACTTCTTCACTGACGACGACCGCGCCCTGGCCCAAGCTGCCGCCGACGTTTGCGCCACCGCCACCCGCAACGTGCAATTGGCCGAAGAACTGCACCGCGTTGCCAACCATGACTTTCTTACCGGCTGCCACAACCAGCGCTATTTCTATTCCGCGCTGGCGCAGGAAGTGGCGCGCGCCCGCCGCTATAACAAGCAATTCGGCGTCATCTTGCTCGACTTGCGCCATTTCCGCCAGGTTAACGCCGACTATGGATTTGAAACCGGCGACCAACTGCTGCATAAGGTGGCGCGTAGCCTGCAGCTGCAGTTGCGCAGCAACGACGTCCTTTGCCGGTACATGAGCGACCGCTTCGCGGTGGTCCTGCCGGAAATTGACCGCCGTGGCGTTGATGCGGTGCTGGGCAAGCTCCGTTCTGCCGTCGAATCCATCACGCTGCCGCGCAGCACGAACGCGCTCGGGCTGGCCTCCGCGTCGGTCATGTGCCCGCACGATGGCGTCAGCGAGATGGAGTTGGTGAATGTGCTGCTCGACCGTCTGGAAAGAGCAAAAAGCGGGACCTAGTTTCAACCCGAGTTCAAGAACCACAGAGGAACGCGGGTCCCGGTGCTTCTACTGGTCGTCCCGCCGCTCCAGCGTTGGCCGGTCGTCGTCCGGCGAGGTCTTTCCCGTCTTGTCCTTGGCTTTGGAGCGCCGCAAGCTGGGCTGGTTTTCCTTGGCTGGTCCGATGGTTTTGCGGCGATTCTCAATGGCGGCCAACCGCGCTTTCACGTCGTCAAACTCTGAGGTGCTAACCATGTACTGTTCGCGAGCCGGCAGAATGCGCGCAATCTCGCGCTGGCTGTTGGTGATCCGGTCCGGCGTCTGCGGGTGCGTGGCAAAGGCTTTGGAGAGCGAGCCCGGTTTCTTTTTCTCTTTGGCCTGCAGCTTCTCGAAGAAGGTGATGTATGCCTGCGGGTCGTAACCCGCCTTGTACATGTATTGCAGGCCGAGATAATCGGCCTCAGCTTCAAATCCGCGGGAAAAACGAAGAAAGGTGAGCGGCAATCCCAACCCCGCCGCCGAGCGGACGGCATAGCCAATTCCGCCGCCCACGAAAATGAGCGGAATGGATGCCATGTTCACCAGGTTGGCCCGGGTCATTTGCCGGGTAGCATGGCGCGCCGCTACGTGCGCAATCTCGTGCGCCATCACCCCCGCCAGTTCGGCTTCTTCGTCCGCTGCCAGCACCAGGCCGGAGTTCACGTAGAAAAACCCGCCCGGCAGCGCGAAGGCATTCACCTCATCGGAATCAATCACCTTGATGGTGAAGGGCACCTTGGCATCAGAATTGCGCACCAGGTTTTGCCCCACTCGGTTCACGTACTCGCTGATCATCGGATCCGAAACCATCTTCACGCTGGACTCGATCATGGAGGCGTACTGCTTGCCCATGGCCACTTCCTTTTCAATCGAGTACCAGTTGCCCAGGCCCTTGCCCCCCATCCCGCGGTCTCCAATGGCGTTCACGTCATCCCTGCTGCCCTGCTTGACCTTAGGCTGCTTCTGTTGGAGGACGGGCGCCTGGGTTGTGGCGGGCGCGGGCTGCGGCGCTTGAACTGTGGGCGCAGGCGCCTGCGGCTGCTGGGTGGCAGGCTGGGTGCTCTGAGGAGTTCCAGCGGAGTTGTCCGGCTGAGTCTGGGACGAAGCCGCCGGAATCAGAGAGAGGCAGATCAGCAATGCAACCGCGCACGCCGGGTATTTCATAACCAACTCCTGCGGGTGGCTCTAGCTAGAGTATAGGCTTCTATTTTGGCGTGGGTTCACGGGGCAATGCTGTGACGGCGGTCACGGAAGCGAACGGTTGGATCTCGGCTACGGCAAAAAGGTCGAGTTCAGTCCGCTGGGCCGTTGCTCGGCTGCAGGCCGCACCCGCGGCCGCTTGGGGTGGCGCTCACTCTGCACTTTTAGGATTTCCACCTGGCTGGCGCGCCATTCCCCATCGCCGTCCTGGCTGGCAGTCACCCGCACTTCCGAGCCTTCTTTCAGACTCTGCTCTGGGTCTTTGGCCCGCAGGCGGACGGGCACGCTACTGGCATAGAGCACGTGGGCGTGGGAGATTTCTGCCCTCCGCAGGTTCCCATTGCGTCCGGCTACGTAAATCCACCCCTGGGTGGCTTCCCCCTTGGGCGCATGGACGATGACCCCGCGAAACGTCCCGGAAATTTCACCCGACAAAGGCAGCACGCAGGCTATGAGCAGTGCCGCCGAAAAAAATGCCAACCGCTTCATGGGCAAATATGATGCGGCTCTGCCTGCCTTACGCCGCCTGAGAACCTCCCGGCTCAGTCGTAGTATTCCAGCCCCAGGTGGGTGATGAGCTCTTCCCCGCGCAGGTAGCGCAGCGTGTTCTTCAGCTTCATCAGCTGGATAAATAGGTCGTGCTCCGGGTAGAGCCCGGGCACGGTCATGGGCGACTTGAAGTAGAAACTGAGCCACTCCTGGATGCCGCGGCAGCGCAACTCCGAACTGCGCTTCGCCAAGTCCAGGAACAGCACCAGGTCGAGCACGATGGGTGCCGCCAGAATGGAGTCGCGGCACAGGAAGTCAATCTTGATCTGCATCGGATAGCCAAGCCATCCGAAGATATCAATATTGTCCCAACCTTCTTTATTATCACCGCGGGGCGGGTAATAGTTAATGCGAACCTTATGGTAGAGCTGGCCATAAAGCTCGGGGTACAGCTTGGGTTGCAGGATGTGCTCCAGCACGCCCAGCTTGGACTCCTCCTTGGTCTTGAAGGAGCCCGGATCGTCCAGCACCTCGCCGTCCCGATTGCCCAGGATATTGGTGGAGAACCACCCGCTTAGGCCCAGCATGCGCGCCTTAAAGCCGGGCGCCAGGATGGTCTTCAGCAGCGTCTGCCCGGTCTTGAAATCCTTGCCGCAGATGGGCGCCTCGTTGCGCCGGGAAAGCTCCAGCATTACCGGCAGGTCCACCGTGAGATTGGGAGCGCCGTTGGCGAAGGGCACGCCTTCGGAAAGAGCCGCATAGGCGTAAATCATGGAAGGCGCAATGGATTCGTCGTTCTTGGCCAGCGCCTTCTCGAAAGCCTCCACCGATTGGTGGGCGCTTCCCGGCTGCAGGAAGATTTCGGTAGAGCCGCACCAGATGACAATCAGCCGCTCCGCCCCCGAGCTCTTGCGGAATTCGCGGATATCCTCGCGCACCTGCTCCGCCAACTCCCTCTTGTTCTTGCCTTTTTTGACGTTAGGGCCATCGAGCTTGCGCACGTAGTCGTGGCTGAACACAGCCTTGCGCGGTTTAACCGACTGCAGGAAAGGCTTGATCTGGTTGAGCAGGCTCCTGTCCAGAACGCCCGCCTTGCTGGCAGCGGCGTACATGTCGTCTTCAAAAATATCCCAGCCGGTGAAGACCAGGTCGTTGAGGCCGGCCAGGGGAACCAGTTCACCAATTTTGGGCGAACGGCCATCGGTACGCTTGCCCAGCCGCACTGTGCCCCACTGGGTGAGCGATCCTATGGGTTGGGCGAGGCCGCGGCGCACTGCTTCCACGCCCGCGACAAACGTGGTGGCCACCGCTCCCATGCCGGGAATCATGACTCCCAACTTGCCCTTCGCGGGCTGGATTTCGCCCGCTTGCGCCTTCTTCCCTGCCGCTGGTTTTGCATTGCTCTGCCGCGTGGCCATGAGTGCCGTCCTATAGAAATAAATTTTTTCGGGAATCAAACCCACAATCTTCTCGTATTTGCGGGTAAGTTGGCAACATAGACGGCGCATAACCGCGGAGCCTTTCAGCGCGGCTACTTCTCGGGCATTTTTCGACTCTCTTTGGCCGATTGGTATCTCTTCTCGTCCTCCATTCCGGGGCATCCATTCCGGGACCTAGCCGCTTCCGGAACACATCCTCCCTGTGTGCGGCCACGGCACCTCGCTCTCCTCCTGTTTCCTTCCCTAAGATGAAGCCAAGGTCGCTCTTGCCCCGGGTGCGCCTTCGCTGATATGGGTGCGCAATTTCGCTTCGCCATTGCTTGCCGCGCCGCTGTGCTCGGCCTGCTGCTGATAGTGCATTTCCCCCCGCTGTCCACCGCGCAAGAGCCGCCGTCCGATCTGGCGGAGATGAGCATCGAGCAGTTGATGCAGATCAAAGTCATCTCCGCCGGAAAGAAAGAGCAGCCTCTGGTGGATACGGCGGCGGCGGTATACGTCATCACCCAGGAGGAGATTCGCCGCTCCGGCGTGACCAGCGTGCCGGAGGCGCTGCGCCTGGCTCCCGGCGTGCAGGTTGCCCGCATCAGCGCAAACTCTTGGGCAATCACCATCCGCGGCTTTAATTACCGCTACGCTGACAAGCTGCTGGTTCTGCTGGACGGGCGCACCGTTTACAGTCCCATCTTTGGCGGAGTTTTCTGGGAAATTCGCGACCTCATGCTGGAGGACGTAGAGCGCATCGAAGTCATCCGCGGGCCGGGTGGAACTATGTGGGGCACCAACGCCATGAACGGCGTCATCAACATCATCACCAAGCGCGCCCGCGACACCCAGGGGGGACTCGCCACTGCGGCCGGTGGATCGCAGGCTTACACTTCGGGTGCCGCTCGCTACGGCGCTTTAGCGGGCAAGGGATTCGCATACCGGCTGTACGGCCGGTACAGCCGCTTGGGCGATTCCTCTGCGCTGCAACCACCCGGAGCCGCTGCCTATGACTCCTGGCAACTGGGCCAGATGGGCTTCGTCGGGGAGTGGCAACGCCGGGCCGACGCCTTGACCGTCTCCGGAGACCTGTTCCGCGCCCTCGAGCAGGAGGTCTTACCTCTTCCCTTGCTCCAGCCTCCCTACGCCACCGGTCTGAAATATGATTTCACCTCCCGCGGGGGCAATCTGCTGGCGCGCTGGGAACACCAATCGAGTGAGCGTTCCAATTTCGCTATTCAGGCTTTCTATGATCGGGTTGACCGCCCCAGTCCCGTCTTCGCCACCGGCAGCCAGGTTTTTGATATTGATTTTCAGCACCGCAGGCTTCTGCCTGCCCGACACGAACTGGTTTGGGGGCTAGGCTTCCGCGCCAGCCAGTCCAACACTCGCGGCAGCTACGTTATGGAACTGAACCCCAGCCGCCTGACCTTGTTCACGGTGAATGGATTCTTCCAGGACGAAATCGCCGTGCTTCCCTCCCACCTGTGGGCGACCGTGGGCACCAAGCTGGAATACAACGAGTACACGGGCTCCGAGCTTCAGCCCAACTTCCGCCTGCGCTGGAAGCCGCACCGTGAACACACGCTGTGGGCCGCGGTCTCGCGCGCCATAACCATTCCCAATGATTTTCAGGTCCTCGCCCGCCGCCTGGAAGCGACCTTTCCCGGACCTGCCGGAATGCTGGGGGGAGTCGTTCTGATGGGTAGCCGTGATCTGCAGGAGCAAAGCCTGCTGGCCTATGAGTTCGGCTACCGGGCCCAGCCCTCGCCCAATACGGCTTTTGATGTGGCCGGTTTCTATAACATCTATCACGACTTTATCAATGCATGGCCGGGCCAGCCCCTGATAGACCCGTCAGGCCCGCCTCCACAGTTCGTGATCCCGGCTTATTTCCGCAACAATACCGCTACCCGAACCTATGGCGCTGAGTTTTCCGCCTCCCAAGCGCTTGTGCCCGTCTGGAAATTCTCGGCCAGCTACACCTGGCTGGTTATTCGGCCCTATCCGCTGGATGACCCCTGGGAGGCGCCTTTTCGCGCCGGCGACAGTCCGAGAAACCAATTTCAGGTGCACTCTTATTTGTCGCTGCCGCACAAGGTGGAATTCGACACCGGGCTCTACTACGTGAGCCCGCTCTCGGCCCAGTTCCTTCCTGCCTACACCCGCGTGGATACCCGCCTGGGGTGGCGGCCCAGCCAAGGCCTGGAGTTTAGCCTGGGATTGCAAAACCTGCTTCAGCCCCGGCACGTGGAATTCATCAGCCCCTCGGAATGGGGGCAGCACGCCCAGGTTGGCCGTTCCGCTTACGGAAAGATCACCTGGCGGTTCTGAGCCGCTGCCCATGCGCGGATCAAGCGAATCAGGGTGGTGCCGACGCGTTCCGGCGTGACTCGATGGGCAATTTCACGGGACCCAGATTTGGGTTTAGACCAGAATGTGGAAAAGGGCAAATATCCCCGCCTCGAGGAAGCGTGGAAGACAAACTCAACGCCATATGCGCAACACCCGCTGCCCAAGATGCACGGCACAGCACCCTCAGGGCTAAAGCCCAGATAATTGTCACACTTGTTCCCTGGACTGAAGTCCGGGGCCTCCACGCACGTTCGGTGCAGGTCCGCGACGCCGAAAAGAATCGGCCCGGCATTTCTGCCGGGCCGCGATGCAAATCAGTAATTGGTCGGCCGAAGGCCGAGAGCCTACGACTAACAGCCATCCGGCTGTCGGCCGTCACCCGTCGACGTTTCTAGATGTCGTAGTACAGCGCGAATTCATACGGATGTGGCCGCAGGCGCACCGCGTCCACTTCCTTGGCGCGTTTGTACTCGATATAGGTTTCCATCAAGCCTTCGGTGAAGACGTCGCCCTTCAGCAGAAACTGGTGGTCTTTCTCCAGCGCATCCAGAGCGTCCTCCAGCGAACCCGGCATCGAAGGAACCTTGGCGAGTTCCTCCGCGCCCAAATCGTAAATATCCTTGTCCAGAGGCTGGCCGGGATCAATTTTGTTCTCCACCCCATCCAGGCCGGCCATCATCATGGCCGCAAAGCCCATGTAGGGATTGCAGCTCGGATCGGGCGGGCGGAACTCCACGCGCTTGGCCTTAGGCGAGGCCGAGTACATGGGGATGCGGCACGCGGCCGAGCGATTGCGCCGGGAGTAAGCCAGGTTCACGGGCGCTTCAAAGCCCGGCACCAGGCGCTTGTAGGAGTTGGTGGTGGGCGCGATCAGGGCCGACAGTGCCGGACCGTGCTTGATCAGCCCGCCGATGTACCACAGCGCCATCTGCGAGAGCCCGGCATAGCCATCGCCCGAGAACAGCGGCTTGCCGCTCTTCCACAGCGACTGGTGGGTGTGCATGCCGCTGCCGTTGTCCTGGAACAGGGGCTTGGGCATGAAGGTCACGGTTTTGCCGTACTGGTTGGCCACGTTCCGCACGATGTACTTGTAAAGCATCATGTTGTCGGCGGAGCGAACCAGCGAATCGAACTTCAGGTCAATTTCCGTTTGTCCGCCGGTGGCCACCTCGTGGTGGTGGCACTCCACGTGGAGCCCTGCGCTCTGCATGGTCATCGCCATCTCGGTGCGCAGGTCCTGGTAGTGGTCGGTGGGCGGCACCGGGAAGTAGCCTTCCTTGTAGCGCGGGCGGTATCCCAGGTTGTTCTCCACGCGCCCGGAGTTCCAGCGGCCTTCCTCGGCGTCAATAAAGTAGAAGCCGTGCTGCTCGCGCTGGTCGAAGCGCACATTGTCGAAAATGAAGAACTCGGCTTCGGCGCCGAAGTAGGCGGTGTCGGCCAGGCCGGTGGAGGCCAGGTACATTTCCGCCTTCTTGGCGATGTAGCGCGGGTCGCGGTCGTAGCGCTGCTTGGTCACCGGGTCCACCACGTCGCACACCATCACCAACGTGGCCACTTCGGTGAACGGGTCCAGCATGTACCAGGCGGGATCGGGGATGAGCAGCATGTCGCTCTCATGAATGGCCGCCCAGCCGCGGATGGATGAACCATCCATGCCGAAGCCCTCCTCAAACGAGTCTTCGGACAACTGGTCAATGGGATAGGAAACGTGGTGCCACAAGCCGGGCAAGTCGGTAAAACGCAGGTCGAGCAACTTGACCTGGTTCTTCTTCACAAACTCCATAATGGTCTTCGGATCAGCCATGAAAAAGCTCCTTTGCGCCGCTTCCGGGCGCGGATAGCCCTGCTCGGCCAAATACAGGATGAGCACGGTGGGCGAACGGCAAAATTGTCATGAAATTGGGGCAGGCACCTGCTGCTACAATCCTGGGGCAGCAGGATAGATTCAGCATACGTGGCGGGCGGCCGGAGAAGGAAATTGATACTTTTTATGGCCGGGATAAAAGCGTTTTATTAGCTGCCAAGCTCTGATCCTGCTATGACTTACGCGGTTGAAATCGAAGCAAGCATTTAGCACTTGGCGATTAGCGTTTGGCCAGCCACGCGGTGGTGTATGACAGATAAGTCCTTTAATTGCTGAATGCTGAGTGCTAATTGGTAACTGCTACTTTAAATCAAGTCGACAGTTGACGGCCTACGGCCGTCGCTTTGACTGTCAGCCCTCGTCCGTACACTTTATGGACTTCGATCAGCTGGAAACGTTTCTTGAGGTCGCCCGGCACGCCAGCTTCTCGCGTGCGGCGGAGAAGCGTTTCCGCACCCAGCCTGCCATATCTTCCCAGATCCGCGCCCTGGAAGAGGAGGTCGGCGCCAAGCTCTTCGACCGCTCCGGCGGGAAGGTGGCGCTCACCGCGGCCGGCAAGGTCTTTCTGCGCTACGCCGAAGAAACGCTGCAGGCCCGCCGCGTGGTCATGACCACGGTGCAGGAGATGGAACGGGTGCCCCGCGGCGAGATTGTGGTGGCCGCCAACGAAGGCACCTGCCTGCACATCCTGCCCGAAGTTTTCGCGGAGTTCAAAAAGCAGTACCCGCGGGTAGGCGTGAGCGTGCAGCGCTCCGAGCACAACAAGATTCTGGAATCGGTGATTGATAATTCCGTGGACTTTGGGGTGGTGTCGCTGCCGGTCACCGACACGCGCCTGACCATCGTGCTGATTCACCGCGATGAACTGGTGCTGATTGCGCCCCCTGGCCACCCCTTGGCCAGGCTGGAATCGGTGCCGGTGGCGGAAATAGCCAAGTTTCCGCTGCTGCTGCCAAAAGTGGGGCGCACCCGCGACGCTATCGAGAACATGTTCCACGAGCGCCGGCTGCGGCCGCAGGTCTCCATGGAACTCGACTCCAGCGAACTGCTGAAACGGTTTGTGGCGGCGCAGGTAGGCCTGGGATTTATTGCCCGCTCCAACGTGGCGGAAGATGTGCGCGCCGGCGTGGTGGCGGCCCTGCCCATCGCCGACGCGCAATTTCGCCGCGACCTGGCCCTGGTATTCCGCAAAGACAAGGCGCTCAGCCGCGCCGCCCTGGCCTTCATTGACATCGCGGTGAAACTCAAGCGGCCAAGCCCTGTGGTCAGCAGCCAATAGTCAGCAGTCCACGCTCGCTACGGGCTGAGTACTGGGACCTAGAGCCGGTTTACTCCACGACATGCCGAACGGTGTCGCCCTGGAAAACCATTGCCTCCAGTACCCGTTGGCCGCTGGCATCGTCGCGATAAAAGAACTGCGTGTTGTTGGCCTTCGCCTGCAGCGGCTCCATATTGCACTTTACCCGGTATTCCTGCTTGCCCTTCTTGAACACCATGATGTGCTCGGCGCCTTCCATGGTGTGCGTGAGTTTGTATTCGCCGGCCGGCAGAAGCTCCGTTCCCACCCTGGCCTGCTCCGATAGCGTCACGGTCCGAGTGCCCTTAAAACCAGCCGCCTGCTGGGCCCATATCATTGTTCCTAGTCCCAGCAAGGTCAGCAATAAAAGTGCGGTTTTGCGCATGGTATCTCCTTGTCGCAGGTTCCGCCTTCCGGCTGAATGCGACTCTTCCAATTTAGAACGGGGAGAGTGGCGACTCGGTGACTCGCCTCACGAGGAAGTGTGACCGCTAGACTTGCTGCCTGTGCCGCAGGCCACATATTTACAATTCCGTTCAGGAAATAGAAAGCCCGCCTCATGGCTCGAGGCGGGCCAATGCTGCGAATAGGTGGTTGTTAGTAGTTGTCCAAAGAGGTAACTGCCGACCACGTACTCAACCGGCCACGCTCAGACCCCAATCACCCCCACCAACTCCTTCACCGCGCCGGCGCTCTTCTCCAGTTGCGCCTTCTCTTCCGGGGTGAGTTTGATCTCAATAATCTGCTCGATGCCGCGTGTTCCCAGCTTGCAGGGCACGCCTACAAACAGGCCTCGCAGGCCGTACTCGCCTTCCAGATAGGCAGCGCAGGGCAGGATCTTCTTTTTGTCTTTCAGTATTGCCTCCACCATCTCGGTGACGGCGGCGGAAGGCGCGTAGAAGGCGCTGCCGGTCTTCAGGTACTTGACGATTTCAGCACCGCCATCGCGAGTGCGCTGCACCAGGCGTTCGATGGTGGCCCGGTCCATCAATTCGGTGATGGGAATGCCGGCCACGGTGGAATAGCGGGGGAGAGGCACCATGGTGTCCCCGTGGCCGCCCAGCACGAACGCGGTCACGTTCTCCACGCTTACCTTCAGCTCCATGGCGATAAAGGCGCGGAAGCGCGCCGAATCCAGCACCCCGGCCATGCCGATCACCCGGTTGCGGCTGAACCCGCTCATCTTGTAGC
>Ga0075426_10001130_pt1 | contig 18812 bp, 16 predicted proteins | sample SoiMethybrSBSTD5_FD_75304 | JGI IMG/M metagenome (GOLD analysis project Ga0075426, IMG submission 75304) | Bulk soil microbial communities from a Populus tree surrounding site in Tennessee, USA - Soil MetaG P. TD hybrid SBSTD5 | ecosystem: Environmental > Terrestrial > Soil > Tree plantation...
CCGACGCTCCAGTAGTCAGCGGTCGCAGGCGCCCGCGCTGCCTCGTCCGGCGATCCGACCGAGATACCCAGCAGGAACCCGGCAGGGACATGGGGGCGTAAAGCCTCGAGCGGCGGGTCTTCCCAGCCCAGGTGCGCGCCGGCGGCGCCGGCCGCCAGTGCGATATCGACGCGGTCGTTCACCAGGATGGGCACCGGGCAGGCGGCGACGAGGGCCCGGGTCAACTCCAGAATCTCGACGGGCGTGCCATCTTTCCAGCGGACTTGAACGATCGTGGCGCCGCCCGTTACGGCGGCGCGACACACCGCGACCGCGTCCCGCCCCCTTAGGAGGACGGGATCGGTGATCACCATCAAGCGCAACTGATCGGCCAGCGACATGACCAAGATCCTGCGCGGTCTCCGTGGCGCGACCACGGCGACCGCGAATACCAGTGACGCGATTCTCGACGCGACCGAGGAGCTTCTCGCGGCGCTCCGGGACGCCAATGGCTTCGAGCCGGCGGACGTCGAGAGCGCGATCTTCACGTCATCGCCCGACCTCACGGCCGATTATCCCGCGCGCGCCGCGCGCCGGCTCGGCTGGACCGACGTGCCGCTCCTTGGCGCCGCCGAAGTGAACGTTCCCTCGCCCCTCGGACTCTCGCGCTGCATCAGAGTGCTGCTGCACTTCTACACGAGCAAATCGCAGCGCGCGCTGAAACATATGTATCTCCGGGACGCCGCGAAGCTGCGGCCCGACCGGTGACGGTCAAGGTCACCGCCCGGGGGGCCGAGCGCTGGAAGCAGGGCCACCCCTGGATCTACAGAAGCGACGTCGCTGAAGAACCGGACAAGAAGCCAGGCATCGTCCCGGTCACCGATCGCAAGGGCAAGTTCCTCGGCCAGGCGCTTTACTCGCCGAGCTCCGAAATCCGGCTGCGACTCCTCACCCGCGGCAATGAGACCATCGACGCGCCGTGGTGGGCTGGGCGCATCGCCGCGGCGGCGGGCCGGCGCAATGGCATCGATGCCAGCGCCTGGCGCGTGGTTCATGCGGAGGGTGACGGGCTACCCTCGCTCATTATCGACAAATACGGTCCCTGGATCGTCGCCCAGCTCCTCTCGGCCGGACTCGAGACGGCTCGCGCCGATATCCTCGCGGGCGTCACCGCGGCGCTCGCTCCCGAGGGAATCCTGTTGCGTAACGATGCCGCGGTGCGCCGCCATGAGGGGCTGCCTGCGGAGGTGGTGTTGGCCGTCGGCCAGGTCCCCCAGGTCGTCGAGGTTGCGGAGGACGGCGTGAAATACCTTGCGGCGCCGTGGTCAGGACAGAAGACCGGTGCGTTCCTGGATCAGCGCGAGAACCGGATTCTGGTCGGCGAGCACACCAAGGCCGGTGGCCGAGCCCTCGATCTTTTCACTTATCACGGCTCATTCGCGTTGCATCTCGCACGTCGTGCCAAGGAAGTGGTCGCGGTGGACCAGAGCACGGAAGCACTCGCACGTGGAGCCGACAATGCCCGCCTGAACGGAATCGCCAATATCGAGTGGGGCGAAGCGAATGCGTTCGACTTGCTGCGCGAGTTGGAGCGACGCCGCGACCAGTTCGATACGATTGTCATCGACCCGCCGGCGTTCGCCAAGACACGAGCCAATCTCGAACGCGCGGTCGCCGGCTACAAGGAAGTCAACTTGCGTGCGATGAAGATCCTCGCTCCGGACGGCGTGCTGTTTACGTCATCGTGCTCGTACCACGTGAGTCGCGACGTCTTCCACGCGATGCTGGCTGATGCGGCTCGGGACTCCGGCCGCCGGATGCAGTTCATCGCGTCTACCGGAGCCGCCGCCGATCATCCGGAACTGCTGAATGTCCCGGAGACCGGCTACCTCAAGGGTGTCTTACTCCGGGCGTTGCCTTGAGTATCCAATCCGCGATCGCGTTCGCCACCTCAGGCATAATAGGCACTGCAGGATTCCGATAAGTCGGCATTTGGCCCGTCAATGTCGTGTCGGTTGTCTGCTTCAGCACGTGATTGGCCAAAGGCACGATGACGAGCTGGGCATCGGGCTTGGCAGCATGCAGCCGCTCCGCATCCGCGACAGTCACCTGCAGGTCCCGACCTCCCTGGACGATCAGCACCGGCTGGCGGACCGCCCGGATCGCCGCGGGCGGATCGAACGATGAGAGCGACCTCATGAATGACAGGTTGATCGGGACGAAGAGGGGTCCGAGCTGCGGCGGGACGTCCTTCGGCGGCTCGCCGCGCAGATACTGCGCCATGGCGGTGTCGTAGCGGAGCAGTATCGCGCTATCGAACTGACGCGACAGCTGCTCGCGCAGCACGACACCGAACGGGCGCCCCAGCCCCGACACGCTGATCACGGCGGCGACCGGCGGACCAGCCCGCGCCGCGAGCAATGCGAGCGATGATCCCTCGCTGTGCCCGAGCAGAATGACGCGGGAAAACCTGGCGTCGCGCGCCAGCGACTCCGCCGCCGCACGCGCATCGGCCGCGAAATCATCCAGCGTCATTTTGGTCATGTCGAACGTGCCCTTCATACCCGGCATCGCCCGCTTGTCGTAACGCAAGGACGCAATGCCACGCTCGGCGAGTCGCCACGCGAGCTGCGCGTAGGAGTTCGGCCGAATGCCCATCATTGAATTGCCGTTGCGGTCAGTGGGTCCCGAGCCCGCGATGATCACCACGACGGGGACGCGCCCAGTTGCCTCGCGCGGCACCGTCAGGGTTCCGCCAAGCTCCAGCGCTCCGCTCCGGATGGTATTGGGCGATTCCACGGCCGCAGACGGCGGCGTTGTGTCGGCGGTCTGCAGCGGCAGTGCGATCAGCGCGAGGCTAAGGCCAATCATTGCTGTTCTCGTTTCCAGAGGACGTAGGACTGGACGATGGGGATCGCGGGCATGATCACGATCGTCGCGACCAGCAGTGGCAGAAACGCGGCGCGCGGCAGGAGTGCGGTGCTGGCCAGCACCAGGCCGCCGATCACGAACACCCATCCGCCGGTGCGATGCGTCCGGCGCCACACGGTATCGCTCGACAGCGTCCAGGGCGTGCGAATGCCGACGAACCAGTTGGGCTCGACGCGGGTCAGGAAGTTTCCGAGGAACACGAACAGCAGGCCGATACCCAGCGGCATTAGGCGGTCGATCTTGATCGAGAAGCCCAGACCCGCCGCGATGATCAAGCCGTGCGCCACCAACAGAAACACGATGACCGCGTTCGCGATGAGCCAGTAGCTGCTGAGAAACTTCGCGTAGTTCTCGTGCCGTGGATCGATCTTGGGCAGCACGTTGAAGATCACCGTCATGACGACCAGCATGAGTGGGATGATCACGAGTGCCCACAGCCGGCTCGAATAGCCGTCGGGCGTGCCGTTCAGACTCCAGTGAGTCGCCACGGTCGGTGGCAGCTGCGGATACGCCCAGATCGACATTGCCACGGCCAGCGCCGCAATCACGAGACCAAACCAGCGGCTACGCATCGCGCTTTCCCCCGTCTTCTCCCGCGCCGAAGCGGGTCATGAAGTAGCGTAGAACTTCCTGAAACACGGTCGTGTTGAGCCGGTAGCGGATGAATTGTCCCTCGCGCTCGGTGGCGACCAGATCTGCCGCTTTGAGCACGCCGAGGTGGTGCGACACCGACGCAAACGCGATCGGGAACTGCTCGGCGATCTCACCCGCGGTGCGATCCTTTTCGGTCAGGAGCTCGAGGATCTTGCGCCGGGTTGGATCGGCGAGGGCACGAAACAGCGAGTCGTCCATTGGGGGTAGATATTTGTACAATTATCTAAATATTGTCAAGTAAGTTGACTAAATCAGCCCCCATCACAAGCTTGCACACCATGTCGGCCGCGGACAAAGCCCTAGATCGGTCCCTCGCCGTACGTCGTGTACTCGGGGGATTGCTCGTGGCCAATATCGCCGTCGTTATCGCCAAGGCGACGATTGGCATCAGGGCGGGCTCGCTCGCCGTGCTCGGCGACGCCGTGCACTCCTCCGTGGATGCCGTCTACAACGTGTTGGGGCTCGTCGTCGTCCGAGTCGCCGCACGCGAGCCCGACGAAGACCACCCCTACGGTCATGGCAAGTTCGAAACGCTGGGCGCCCTCGCCATTGTGGTCTTCCTGTCCGTTACGTGCTTCGAGCTGGTGCGCAGCGCCATCGGTCATTTGCTGTCCGGTGGCCGCGCGGTGCGGGTCAGTGATCTCGGCCTCGTGTTGTTGCTGGCGACGCTCTTGACCAACATCGTCGTGGCCTGGTACGAGAACCGCCGCGGCCACCAGCTGTCGAGCGAGTTGCTCATCGCGGACGCCGCCCACACGCGCGCCGATGTCTTCATCACGATCGGAGTGCTGATCGGGGTGCTGTTTTCCCGGCGCGGCTTCATGTGGGTCGACTCTGCCGTCGCCATCGTGATCGCTGTCCTGATCGTGCGCGTTGCCTACCAGATTCTTTCGCGTGCGGTGCCAGTCCTGGTGGATGAGCGCGCCATTCCCGCCCCCGCCATCCGGCAAACCGCGCAGGCGGTGGCAGGCGTCAAAAGTGCATACGGCATCCGTTCGCGTGGCGGCAACGCCGGCGTGCGCTACGCCGAGGTGACGATCGCCGTGGATCCCGCCGCGAATGTGGCGGACGCCCACGCGATCGCCGACGCGGTCGAAGCACGGTTGAAGCAAGATCTCGAGCTCGAAGAAGTGACGGTGCACGTCGAGCCATGCTGACGTCCCTGCCGTTCGAGCATGCGAGCAAGACCGGCATGACACCGGTGCGTCGTGCACCGCGGTCGCTCAAGCAGGAATACCAGGAATTCATTCTGCAGCGGCTCGAGGAATACAAGAACACGGTGCCGCGCGCGGAGCTGCTGAAAATCGGCGACGAAGCCGTTCGCGAGCTCCAGACGAGCGCGCAAGATCAGTATCTCCTCACCGAAGTGCTGCTGCTCGAGCATGTCGACCGGATCATCGCGCGGCGCCTGCGCCTGCCGTCATTCCCGCGATGGCGCCAGAAACATCGAGCGCTGCGCGAAGCGCAGCGCGAGCCGACGCATTGGGGCTTTGACCGCACGCATCCAATCGTGCCCTGGGCCGCGCGCCTCGAGCCCGGCGATGTGATCGTGGTGCTCGGCGCTATCGCCCTCCCGGAGGCGCTGTTCCTCGCCGCTCACGACACCGAAGTGTTTCTGCTCGATCAGGATCTTGGCGCGGTCGAGGCGGCGGAAGGCCGCGCGGTGACGGAGCAGCTCGCCGGTACCTTCCAGGCGCTCGTCATCAACTTCGGAAGCTGGTTCCCCGACCTCTCCCCAGCACTCGTGGCGATTGCGCCGGGATGTCTCGGACACCTCCGCGCCAAGCAGCGCGCGTCGTTGATCGCCGATCTCCAGGTTCGGACGCCCTCCGGCGGCGTGCACGTCGTGCTGCCGCCACCCGCGGAGCACCGCGAAGTGATCCCCCTGGCACCCGAGGCGCTGCAGAGCCTCTATAGCGGTTGGCAGGTCCAGCGCGGCCGTCGCTCCAAGCGCTCGGGCTTCACCGCGATCAAGCCGCCGCGTCAGCACGACACGGCCCAGCCCGTGTTGAACGTGTCTGACTGACACTTCTCCATCTAACAACGCAGCTAACACGTTGGCACGTCTGCACGTCGGCACGACAAAGCGCGGCAGGAGTCTTGCCTTGTGTACGTGCCGACCTAATTCGTGAGACCTGTAAGGATGACCAGTCTACCGATGGTTTTGGATGATGAGCCGATGGGCATCATCCTGCGGGCCGGCCAGCAGGTGCTGCGACCCGCCAAGATTTGGGCCTACTGCTGGTTCCTCGATGAAGGGGAGAATGGCGATCACACACACCGCCATCTCCCGGTGGATCCCAAGCTCTAGCCTTGCCACTCACACTCGGCGGCCTATTTATCAGGCATGCCGAGTCTCAAAGTCGATGGCCGTTCCTTAAGCGCCTCTGACGGGCAGACCATTCTCGACGCCGCCCGAGCCGCCGGCATTGAGATCCCTACCCTCTGTTGGTATCCCAAACTCCCCACCGTCGGCAACTGTCGCATCTGCCTGGTTTCGGTTGAGGGCCAGGACAAGCTGATTGCGGCCTGCGCCGCCAAAGTCGCCGACGGGATGGTGGTCACCACGCAGTCCCACGCGGCGGTGGAAAACCGCAAGGGTGTGCTCCGTCTGCTCGCCGAGCGCTATCCCGCCGATCATCTCCGCAATGGCGGCCGGGGCAGCCCGCGCAACGAGTTCGAGCGGTACCTCGTGCAATACGACGTCGTGCCGACGGCGGTCGAGACGCGCGACCTCCCCCTGCGCTCAGGCGACGAGCGCCCGGGCGACCCGATGATCCGTCACGACATGTCCACCTGCATCCTCTGCACGCGCTGCGTGCGCGCGTGCGAGGACATACAGGTCGTGGGCGTGCTCGACGTCGGATACCGCGGCGAGCACGCCGAAATCATCGTCGGCGCGGACGGCGACCCGGACAAGGCGGGGTGTACGTGGTGCGGAGAATGCGTCCGCGTCTGCCCCACCGGCGCGATCTTCGAGGTGATGCCGCGGCAGCGGTTCGCGCCCCAGCAGATCCGGCATCCGGAGAAGGTGGTGCGCTCGGTCTGTCCGTACTGCGGCGTCGGTTGCCAGGTCGACCTCCACGTTGCCGACAACCATGTCATGCGCGTCACCTCCCCCGACATCGAGCTGGACACACCCAACCAGGGGTCCACCTGCGTGAAGGGCCGCTTTGGCTACGACTTCCCGCAACACCGGGACCGGCTGACCAAGCCACTGATACGACGGGGCTGGGTGAAAGCGAGTGGGGGCTGGGTGTGGAACGGAACGAGGGGCGCCGACCGGCGCGCCGGCCCATGGCGCACGATCGAGGCGGAGGGCGGGCGCGACAAGCCGGGCACTCCGCCCCGCGCCACCGGAAAAAGCGTGCGCGAATTGCCGCTGCTCGAGCGGCTCGACATGGACATTCGGGACCGCGTCGCGACCCCCGACGACTGGTACTCGCCGTTCCGCGAGGCGTCGTGGGAGGAGGCACTCGAACTGACTGCGCAGGAGATGCTGAGGATCAAGGCTGCGCGCGGGCCTGACGCACTCGCCTGCTTCTCGTCGGCCAAATGTTCGAACGAAGAGAACTACTTGATGATGCGCATGTTCCGCGGCGCGCTGGGCACGAACAACGTGGACCATTGCACGCGGCTGTGCCATTCGACCTCGGTCGCAGCGATGCAGCGCGCGATCAACACCGCCGCGGCGTCCGGCTCGATGCGCGAAATCGAGCAGGCGTGCGACGTCATCTTCATCGCCGGGGCCAACACGACGGAATCGCATCCCGTCTTCGGCGCGGCGCTGAAGCGGGCGCATGAGAAGGGCGCCCGGCTCATCGTCGCCGACCCGCGCCGTACCGAGCTCGCCGGGCGCGCCGACATTCACCTGCAAATGCAGCCGGGCACCGACGTCGCCCTCTACTCGGCGATGTTGAATCACATCCTGGCGCAGGGGCTCGAAAACAAGACGTTCATCGCCGCGCGCACGCATGACTTCGACAAAGTCCGCGCCGCGGTCCAGCCATACACGCCGGAGAAAGCCGCCAAGATCACCGGCATCCCGGCCGAGCGGATCCGCGCCGCTGCCGAGACCTACGCGCGCGGTCCGAATACCAGCACACTGTGGGCGATGGGGCTGACCCAGCACGCCAACGGGACCGACATCGTCACCTCGCTGCTCAATCTGATGTTCGCCTGTGGCATGATCGGGCGGTGGGGTGCGGCGATGCTGCCGGTGCGCGGTCAGAACAACGTCCAGGGCGCCTCGGACGTCGGCGCCATCCCGTTCGTCTATACCGACTATCAGCCGGTGGGCGACCAGCAGGTGCGCGCGCGCTTCGCGAAGACGTGGGGTGTGCCCGCCGACTCGCTCTCGCTCAAGAAGGGACTGATGGTCACGGAGGTCGTGAAGCCGGAGAGCGGTGTGCGCGGCATGTACATCATGGGCGAGAACCCCGTCATCTCCGATCCCGACATCGCCCACGCCGAGCACTGGTTCCAGGAGCTCGAGTTCCTCGCGGTCCAGGACCTCTTCCTCACGGAAACAGCCCGCTACGCCGACGTGGTGCTGCCTGGCGCGAGCTTCGCCGAGAAGACGGGAACGTTCGTCAACACCGAGCGCCGCATCCAGCTCACGCGTAAGGCGGTCGACTCGCCGGGCGACGCGCGCGGCGATCTCGAGATCCTGATGGATCTCACCAACCGGCTCGGCCTGCCGACGCAGTTCCGGGGCGCCGAGGATGTGATGCGGGAAATCGCGCGCGTGACGCCGAGCTGGGCCGGAGTCAGCTACCCACGGCTGGAAGGGGCGGGCCTGCAGTATCCCGTTCCCGACGCGAGCCATCCGGGAACGGCGTTCCTGTTCGACAAAGCGTTTCCCACGACTGATGGCCGAGCTACCTTCGTGGCGGTCGAGTACACCGATCCTGTCGAGCTCCCCGACGACGAGTATCCCTTCGTGATGAATACGGGCCGCCAGCTCTACCACTGGCACACCGGCACGATGACGCGCCGGGCCTCGGGGCTGGATGCTCGCGAGCCGACCGCCATCGTGGAGATTCATCCCGAGGATGCGAAGCAGCTCGGCGTGCACGAGGGCGAGCTGGTGCGGCTCACGTCGCGCCGCAATTCGATGGTCACCGCCGCGCGCATCAGTGATCGCGTCGCGCGCGGACAGGTGTTCGTGCCCTTCCACTTCCGCGAAGCGGCGGCCAACTTGCTCACCAACCCGGTGCTGGATCCCTACGCAAAAATGGCCGAGCTGAAGGTGTGCGCGGTGCGAATCGAGCGCGCGTGAATCTCGGCCTCAAGGGTCGCGTCGCGCTCGTCTGTGGCGGCACGCGCGGCATCGGCCGCGCGGTCGCGAACCTGCTTGGTGAAGAAGGGGCGCAGGTCGCCGTGAACGGCCGCGACCCCAAGACAGCGCCCTTCCCCGCGGATGTGACGGTTCCAAACGAAGCAGAGCGACTGGTGCAGGACGTCGCCAAGAAATTTGGCCGGCTCGATATCCTCTTCTGCAATGCCGGCGGCCCGCCTGCCGCGCCGTTCAAGGATCTGTCTGCCGACGCCTGGCAGAAGGCGATCGATCTGAATCTTCTCTCGACGATCCATCTGGCCCGTGCTGCGGTGCCGATCATGACCAAGGCGAACTGGGGCCGCATCATCTGTCTCGCGTCCATCGCGGCATTGCAGCCGCTGCCCGGTCTGATTCTGTCGAGCACCGCGCGCGCCGGCGTCCTCGGCTTTGCCAAGGCGCTCTCGGACGAGGTCGCGAAAGACGGGATTACCGTGAACAGCGTCTGCCCCGGGTTTATCGCGACCGAACGCATCGCGGAGCTGAGCAAGGCGCGGCCCGAGATGATCAAGCAGCGGATGGCCGAAACGCCGCTCGGCCGCATCGGCACACCCGAGGAGCTCGCCGCTGCCGTCGTGTTTCTGGCATCCGAAAGGGCCAGTTATATTACCGGTGCTGTACTCGAGGTCGATGGCGGGTTCACGCGCTCGATCTTCTGACGAATTGGCCTTTCCCAAGCCCCTAGTCCCGAATCCCTAATCCCGAGCAACATGCAAGCGATCGTCAAGGAAAAACGCGCGCCCGGTTTGACCGTGAAGTCCGTCCCCAAGCCGTCTCCCGGGCCCGGCGAAGTCCTGATCGCCGTCCGTCACGCCGGTGTATGTGGCACCGATCTGCACATCGCCGACTGGAACCCCTGGGCGCAGGGGCGCATCAACCCGCCCATCGTCGTGGGCCACGAATTCGCGGGAGAGATCGAGTCGGTCGGCGACGGCGTCACGGGGCTTCGCGCCGGTCACCTGGTCACCGCCGAAGGCCACATCGTCTGCGGTCACTGCCTCCAGTGCCGCACCGGCAACAGTCACATCTGCCAGAACACGCGCATCATCGGCGTCGATCGCGACGGCGCGTTCGCCGAATACATCACGATGCCAGCGACCAATGTGCTGACGCTCGACGGGGGAACCATCCCCACCGAAGTCGGGGCGATCATGGACCCGATGGGGAACGCGTTCCACACGGTGCTGACGGGGGGGGCGGAGATTCCCGGCAGCACCGTTTTCATTGTGGGCTGCGGGCCGATCGGCTGCTTTGCCGTCGGAATCGCGCGGGCGGCCGGCGCCGCCAAGGTCATTGCCTCGGACGTGAATCCCAAACGCCTCGCGCTCGCCGCCACGATGGGCGCGCACGTCACCATCAACGCCAAGACGGATGACGTCGTGAAAACGGTCCTTGCCGAAACGGACGACGAGGGCGCGGATGTGGTGTGTGAGATGTCAGGCGTGCCATCGGCGCTGCACCAGGCATTCGCGGCCGTTCGGATGGGGGGGCGCGTGCAGCTGCTCGGAATCCCGGACGGCGCTGTTCCAATGGACTTTGCCAATGAGATCATTTTCAAGGGAATCACCGTGTACGGCGTGATTGGCCGCAAGATGTACCAGACGTGGCACCAGATGCGCCGCTTTCTCATCGGCGGGCAGTTCGATCCCCGCCCCGTGATCACGCACAAGTTCCCACTCGCCAAGATCAACGACGCGCTCGCTGCCATTCGGTCGGGCGACGCCGGCAAAGTCATTCTGGAGATCGTATGAGCTTCATCGCGCAGTTGCAGGACGAGCTCACGGAGTTCAAGAAGCAAGGCGTCTACAAGCGGCTCAACTACCTCGACTCGCCGCAGGGACCGCGGGTCAAGATGGAAGGACGCGGCGACGTCGTCATCCTCTCCTCCAACAACTACCTCGGCCTGTGCGCTGTCCCCGAGGTCGTTCAGGCCGGCAAGAACGCGCTCGAGCGCTGGGGCGCCGGCACCGGATCGGTGCGATTCATCTGCGGAACGTTCACCGTCCATCGCGAGCTCGAGAACGCGCTCGCCAGATTCGTCGGCTGCGAGTCGTCGCTCAGCTACGTCAGTTGCTGGAACGCCAATGAAGGACTCTGCCCCACCGTCTTGAGCGAACCGGACGTCGTCATCTCCGACCAGTTGAACCACGCGTCCATCATCGATTCGACTCGGCTCGCCAAGGCGATCACCAAGTGCCAGACAGCCGTCTACCAGCACTCCGACATGGCCGATCTCGAAGCGAAGCTCAAGACCGCGGGCAAGGCGCGTCGCAAGCTGATTTTCACCGACGGTATCTTCTCGATGGAAGGCGACATCGCCAAGCTGCCCGATCTCGCGGCGCTGGCCCGAAAGTATGACGCCGTCCTCGCCGTCGATGACTCACATGCAACGGGGGTGCTCGGCAAAGGCGGCCGTGGCACCGCCGAGCACTACGGCATGCTGGGTCAGATCGACGTGATCACGTCGACGCTGGGCAAGGCGCTGGGGGGCGCGGCGGGCGGATTTACCGCGGGTCCCCTCGCGTTCACCGACTATCTCACCCAGCGCTCTCGCCCACAGCTGTTCAGCAACGCCCTGCCGCCGACTGTCGCGGCGAGCGCGCTCGCTGCGGTTCGCTACGTCGAGGCGCATCCCGAGCTCGTCAGCCGGCTGCACCAGAACGCCCGCTACTTCCGCGAGCAGCTCCTCTCCCTCGGCTTCAAGCCCGTCGCCGGCGAGACGCCGATCGTGCCCGTCATTCTCGGCGAGACCGCGAAGGCCATTCACATGAGCGAACTGCTGCTCGCCGAGGGCGTGTTCGTGACGGGATTCGGGTATCCGGTTGTCCCGCAAGGACATGCGCGAGTCCGCTGCCAGCTTTCCGCCGCGCACTCCAAGGACGATCTGGACTTCGCACTTCGCGCTTTCAAGAAGGTGGGCTCCAAACTCGGACTGATCTAATGCTCCCATTGCTGCTGCTCGCGGTCCTCCAGTCCGACGGTCCGACCGTCAGACCGTCCGACTATCTCAAGTTCGAACCCGGCGTTGATTCCATGCTCGCGGATTGGAAGCAGGTCAGCGGCTACATGAACAGCCTGGCACGGCAGAGTCGCTATGTGCGCGTCGATACGCTGGGCCGCACGACCGAGGGCCGGCCGTTTCTGCTGATGACGATCACCTCGCCGGCGAATCTGGGACGTCTGGGCGATATCAAACGCGCGCAAGCAATGCTCGCCGATCCGCGTCGCCTCACCGATACGGCGTTCGACCAAATCCGAGGAACGCAGCCCGCCGTCATTCTGATCAGCAACAACATTCATTCGACCGAAGTCGCATCGAGTCAGATGGGCATGACTCTCGCCTATCGGCTGGCCACCGATCCCGAGATGCGCCGGCTGTTGGATTCAGTCGTGGTCTTGATGATTCCATCCATGAATCCCGACGGTCTCGACACGGTGGTAAGCTGGTACCGTCGCTACAAAGGCACGCGGTACGAGGGTGGGCCGCTGCCCTGGCTGTATCACAAGTACATCGGGCACGACAACAACCGCGATTGGTTCATGCTGACGCAGGTCGAGACGCGACTCGTCACGCGGATGTTGTACAGGGAGTGGTTCCCCGAGATCGTCTACGACGTGCATCAGATGGGGGCGAATGGCGTGCGGCTCTTCGTCCCGCCGTTTCAGGATCCCGTCAATCCGAATCTTGATCCGGCAATCGTCGCGGGGATCAATCTCGTCGGCACGCAGATGGCGTCGGCGCTGTACGACGCCGGCATGACCGGGATCGCGCACCAGCAGACGTACGACCTGTGGTGGCACGGCGGATTCCGTTCCACACCGACGCGCCACAACATGATCGGCATTCTCACCGAAGCGGCGAGCACGCGCCTCGGCTCGCCGATCACGCTGTCGCTCGATTCGGTGCGCCAGCCAGCCCGGGGCGTGAATTATCCCGAGCCGTGGCCCGGCGGCACCTGGCACCTGGGCGACATCGTCCGCTATGAGCTGATTGCCTCCGAGTCGCTCGTGCGCCTGGCGGCGCGCGACCGCGTCAACGTGATCGATCGCTTCGTGGGACTCGGGCGACGCGAGGTGGAGGCGGGACTGGCCGGGAACCCCTTTGCGTACGTCCTGCCGCCTCCCCCCGATCAGCGGGACCCGGAAGCGTGGGCCGCGCTTGCCAACGTGCTCGCTGCCGGCGGCGTCGAGCTATACCGCGCCGCCGAGCCGTTCACCGCGGACGGCCAGCGCTACGCCGCCGGTTCGCTCGTCGTCCCCATGGCGCAGCCATACCGCGCGCATGCCAAGGATTTGCTGGAGCCGCAGCACTACACACCGGTTAACGACCGGCCGCCATACGACGTCGCCGGGTGGACGCTCCCGTTCACGATGGGCGTCCGGGCCGACATCGTGAAGGGACCGTTCACTGCGAACCTGGTGAAGGTCGACAGCATCGTCCCCACGCCAGGACGAATCGAAGGCCAAGGCGACGTCTTTATCCTGAAGAATCGCACCAATGCCGAGTCACGCGCTGTCGCCGAGCTGCTCGCGGCAGGACAAACGGTGACGATGCTCGGCGACAGTCTCGTGGTCCGCGGTCCCAGAGCTCGCGCCATTCTCAGTGAACAGGCGGCGCGCCACGGATTTACCGTCAGCGCGGTGCGGACCGCGCCGGGAGCTGGTCAGGGACGCACGCGACAGCGCCTGCCGCGCATCGGCCTTTACCAGCCCTGGACGGGCAACATCGACGAGGGGTGGACGCGCTGGTTATTCGAGCAGTATGGAATCAGTTACACGACACTTCACGACAACGATGTCAAAAAGGGAGGGCTGGGTCAGCGATTTGACGTTATCGTCCTCCCGGACGCGGATGGCTCGGCGATCCTGGGGGGAGTCGACTCGACGCGCATTCCATTGCAGTACGCAGGCGGGCTGGGAGAATCTGGTGCCAATGCAATTTCGGCGTTTGTTCGGGGTGGAGGCACACTCGTTTGCCTCGACGGTTCAAGTAATTTCGCGATTACAAGCCTTAACCTCCCGGTGGTCAACGTTCTAGCCGGTGAGGCATCGGGTCCCCAAGTTTTGCGATTTTACGCCCCAGGCTCTATTTTCGGTGTGCTTTTGGGAGGGGTGGAGAGGGCGGGCGGCCCGGTTACGCTCGGGGTGCCTGACTCCCTCGACATCTACTTCGAGAATAGCGCCGCCTTCACCGTTTCGGCCCCAGCTCGGGCCTTGGCGACGTATCCCGAACAGCCCCTGCGATCCGGCTATGCCCGGTACCAGGAGCGGCTCGTCGGGAAAGCAGCGCTGGTGGAGGCACCGGTAGGCAGCAGGGGGGGGCGTGTGATCCTGTTCGGGTTCCGGCCGCAGTTCCGGGGCCAGACGCACGGCACCTTCAAGCTGCTCTTCAACGCGGTTCTGTTGGCGGCTCCCTAGCGGGGCCGTGGGAGGAGTCCCGATGAAGCGGCTGGTTCTCCTGGTGGGATTCGTGACCTTGGTAGCGAATTCCGCCGCGGCGCAGCGATCGCAAAACATCGAGTTCGGCGGCTTCGGGTCGTGGTGGCGGTTCGACCGCTCGTTCCTCATCAAGAATGGTTTTGGTGGTGGCGCGCGCATCGGCTACAACCTGAACGACCGCGTCGGCCTCGAGGTGACGGGCGACTACATTGCGACCACGAACCTGGCCGCGACGCAGGATATCACCGTCTCCACCGTCAGTGGCGGGCTCGTTCTGAACTTCCCGGTCGGCGACCAGTCGTCGATCCTCGCCTCGGGCGGCTACTCGCGCATGATCTTCGGGAAGGCCGCCCCTTACGATTTCACGCAGCACCTGGTCTATGGCGGCCTGGGCTTCCGCCTCTTCGTGTCACATCACGTGGCGCTCCGAGGCGACCTCCGCGCGCAATACCGCTGGGACAATCCGTACTACACCAACGCCTTCACGGGCGAAGTCCAGGGATCCATTGGCGCTTCATATTTCTTCATTCCGCCGCAGCAGGGCCGCGGCTTCAACACAAACTTCCAGTGGTATTGGGGCGCGCAGGGTGGATTCTTCCTCTCCAAGACGAATACGCAGCCCTACGTCTACGACCCGATCGTCGGCGGCCACTGGCTCATCACGTCGCGCCGCACGGCGCTGTACGTCGCCTACGAGCAGGCGCTCTTCCTCTCCGATGCGAACGCGGTGATCTTCGATCCGAATTCGTCCGGCTGCTCGGTCGGATCGGCTCCATGTCGCGACGTCACGTTCAATCGCGTGCGCCGGCTGATGTTCGGTGTGCTCGCGTACCCGACCCAGAAGGTGATCGAACCGTTCGGCGGCGTCGGGTTCGCGATCATGCAGATCTTGAACCCGGTGGTCGACTGCACGGGATGCGATTTGAGTCAGGCTTCCCAGGCCGACGACCGCGTCAACGATGCCTCCAGTAAGGCGTTCTTCTGGGTGATCGGCGGACTCCAGATCAACTATTCGAGCAAGTTGAACGTCTTCGCGCAATGGCTGATGACGTCGAGCGCGGCCAACTTCCTGCTCCAGAGCAACACGCACAGCCTGCAAGGCGGTGTTCGCGTCAGCCTGGGGACCTCGAAGGAAGGGATTACCGAGCGGCACTAACTAGGGGCTGGGGGCTCGGGGTTAGGGGTTAGGGTGTTCTTCGGTGGCAGTTAATGGGTGACCCGATGCATGGGAATGGTACCAAACATCCCGCGCATCGGGTCAATCTTTCGGTGCCCCAACCTGGCCTCGGACATGACCAAGCCTGCACCGCTGACGACTGCTATTCGAAGCTACCGTGATCTGCGAGTCTGGCAGCAGTCGATGGACCTAGCTCAGACGATCTATCAGGCTACAAAGACTTTCCCAGACACCGAGCGTTACGGTCTGATTTCCCAGTTACGTCGTGCTGCGGTCTCACTGGCATCAAACATCGCGGAGGGTCATGCGCGATCGTTGGGAGACTATCTCCGACATCTGTTCGTTTCGAGCGGATCGCTTGCAGAAATTGAAACACAATTGATCCTGAGCCAGCGATTGGGCATTCTTTCGACCGCCGACGCTGATCAGTTGCTTCAAGCGTGTGAGAAACTGGGACGAGGGCTCGGGGCTCTCCGGAAAAGCCTCGGAGCTCGTCGTCGCTCCCTAACCCCCAACCCCTAACCCCCAACCCCTATCTCGATATCCACGGCGAATCTTTCACATAAAACCGCAGCGGCCAATCCGCGGCTTGCCTGATCCCGATGCGCGGGCCGGTCATGATCTCGGCCCGCCTCGGGCTGGATCCTTCGACGATCCGGAGCACGCCGCGCTGGAGCGAGACGCCGTTCAGGGCTCCGGTAACGCCGAGCGCCTCGCAGAGGCGAGCAGGACCGGAGCACAGGGGCTCCTTGCCGCGCCGCACCCGCATCGTCTCCAACCCCGCGATCGGCTCCAGCGCGCGAATCAGGACGGCGGCCGGATACTCGCGCGGTTCGGTCACCGCGTTGAGACACCAATGCATACCGTACGTGAAGTAGACGTAGGCGGTCCCGGGCGCTCCATAAAGCGGCTCGGTTCGAGCGGTGCGTCGATGGCCGTACGCATGACACGCGGGGTCGTGCGGACCAACGTACGCTTCCACTTCTACGATCCGGCCGGCGGTTTGTTGTCGCCGGCCGCCGACATCGCTGACGAGGACCTGTCCCAATAGCCCACGCGCGACCGCTTCTGTCGGTCGCGCGTAGAACCTCGCCTGCACGGCGCTGCCTCGCACCGTTAGGCTGCGCCTCCGGAGCTGCCGCCACCACCGGTCAGGCCGCGCTTCACCCTCGACCAGAAGGATTCTCCCGGCTCGCTCTCCGCCAATTTCGGCAGCGCGGGAGGGGGAGGGGGAAGGGGAGGAGCTGGCGGCGGTGCCGACGTTTCCGCTCGCTCTCTCGCGTGCGTTGCCGCCGGCCGCGCATCGTGGTTGGTGGCGTCGGCCTGGTCGGATTCAAAACGACGCGGGCCCCGACCCCGCCCTCCACGTCCACCGCGACGGCCACGACCACCACGCTCGCCACGCTCGCCGCGCTCGCCGTTCTCACCGCGGGGGCCTCGATCCCTTCCCCCGCGACCGCCGCGACCACCTCCACGGCTTCCGCGCTCGCCGCGCTCCTGGCCGGCGCCGGACGCGGGACCTCCAGGGCTCGGTTGTCCGATCGCGGGCTTGGTAGGGGGCACCACGTCACCACGCGGCCGAAAGTTGGGGTCGACTTCCACGACGCCGATCTTTGGGATCTCGGGAACGCCTCCCGCGGCGCCGGGACGACGGGCGCCGCCGCGTGAGCCGCGGCGGAAACGCGCGCTGCGCATCGGAATACCGCCTGGCGTCGACGACGGTGTGCTGTAGGGCGGCGGCGGCGCCGACGACGTGGGCATCGGAATGTCGTCTTCGTCTTCCATGTCCGGTGTCGGAGCCGACAAAACCGGACGCGGAACGTCCGTCTCGTCGCTCGGCTGTTTCTCCTCTTCCTGGGGCGCCGGCTCGTCCTCCACGCCGATACGGCCGACGGCCTGCTTGATCAACCCGAACGCATCCCCGAAAAACCCGGCTTTCGCCGCCGGCTCAGCCGGTGCTTCCGGCTCCTCGGACTGCGCGGGCTCATCCGGCTGGGCTGGCTCAGCGGACGCCCCTGGCAGCTCTTCACGCTCTCGGCCGCCGCGTCCTCGTCCCCGGCCGCCTCGCCGGCTGCGGGGTTTCTCGTTGGCTTCGCTCATCGCGGCGAGGGCGGGCTGCGCCGCCGCGCCTTGGACCTGTGGACCGAGTGCGATCTCGTACTGGCCATTGTCCAGGCGCGTCAGGGTGATCAACCCGCGGCGTGCGGCTTCGATCACGAATTTGCTGAAGCGCGAGAATCCAGCGTCCTTCTCGTCGAAGTTCGGGTCGATCTCCTGCATCACCTGCTTCAGTCGATCGGAGCGCATGACGTCATTGTGCGCCGTCATCTGCTTGACGGCTTCCACGACCAGCTCCCACGGATCACGCTTCACATACTCGACGTCGCTCGTCTTCGTGAAGCCGGCCAGCTCGTTGTAGGAGTAGTACTCGTCGCAATTCTGGATCAGGAGGTCGCTCGAGGACTCACGGATGCCGACCCCGATCACGTACTTGCCGTATTCCTTGAGCTTCAGCACCAGCGAAGAGAAGTCCGAATCGCCGGAGAGCAGAATGAACGTGCCGATCTCGGGCCGCGTGAAGACGAGCTCCAGCGCGTCGATCGCCAACCGGATGTCTGTGGCGTTCTTCTTGTTCGCACCGTGCGCCGGCGCAAAGATGAGATCGATGGAAGATTCGGAGAGCGGCACGATGTATTGGGGATAGCGGCGCCAGTCGGCGTAGGCGCGTTGCACGGCGACCTTCCCGCGGATGATCTCCGACTGGAGCAGGCGCTTTAGTTCGGTCTGGAGGTCCGATCGAATCGCCATGGTGACGTTGTCGAAGTCGATCATCAGTGCCGCATTGGGCGCGTGGGCGGGCGGTTCTTTGTGTGTGGGGCGTGGTAAATGATTGTGAGCTTGCTGCGGTGTCATAACGGATTCTGTTCCTGCCCTGGGGCTGGACAAGCGGGTAGCACGTCCCTCGAAGCGAGGAACTGTACGACGCGTGTCTGCTGCGTCGGGCTCTTGATAAAGGCGTGTTTCGCCGTAGTTAAGGCTGGCTGGTGCGTGGGGAGGGTCGCCGAGTTACCACGGCGCGCCGATGCACGTTACCTCGACCCGATGCCAAGGCCCGCAGGCGCCGCCTGATGTTCGACCCCTCTACCGAGGGCACTGCCAGACAAATGAACACTCCAACATAAACGGTTGGCACTTCAGAAGCTAGGGTTTTGCCCCTACGACCGCGGTTTTTCGTGATCTGTCAGCACCGGCAGGTATGGCACCCACGGCCCCACATCGGCCCGGTACTGCTTC